>Ga0075428_100004577_pt1 | contig 15294 bp, 8 predicted proteins | sample RhiMetdeltSRZDD2_FD_75291 | JGI IMG/M metagenome (GOLD analysis project Ga0075428, IMG submission 75291) | Populus rhizosphere microbial communities from Tennessee, USA - Rhizosphere MetaG P. deltoides SRZDD2 | ecosystem: Host-associated > Plants > Roots > Rhizosphere > Soil | place: USA... | reverse complement strand
GCCGCTCTCCAAGCTCGACGAGACAGTCCCCGGCAAGCCGTTCAACGTCTACTTCATGCTGCACGGCGTGGCGCAGCACGACCTCTACCACGGCGGACAGGTCATGTTGCTGCGCAAGGCGCTGCGTGCCGCAACTCCTGGTACTGCGTGACCGGCTCGCGCCCCGGCGCACACCGCATTGGATCGGTCGGCGCTCAGGAAGGCGACTCGGCGAGGCTTCCCGTTCCACCTTTCCGCCCCGCCCGACCGGCGGCGCGGGCGCGCTGCGCTTCCCACAGACGGCGGGCGAGCCAGGCGATGCGAACGGACATGTAATAGGTGGCGGGCAGAGCGATGACGAGGAGCACCGTGCTCGAGGCGAGGCCGCCGATGGAGGTGAGCGCCAGATTCTCCCAGATGTCCTTGCCCTCGGTCATCTTGCCGCCGAGGAGATTCACCAGCCATCCCGGCATGGGGATGAGCAGCGGCGCCAGGCCGATCACGGTGGTGGCGCTGGTGAGCAGGATGGAAGAGAAACGGATGCGCGTCGCCCGCGCCACGGCGCGACGGAGCAGGGCCGGGCGCTCCTTCGCGTCCAAACGGTAGAGGTCGACGCCGCCGAGGGAGCGCCGCAAGCCGGGGAAGAGCGACGACTCCGCTTCCGGGTCGCCCCCCAGCTTCGCCTTCAGCACCAGGCTCGATTCCTGGCGGAAGCGGCTCGCCAGCAGGATGGCGTTCTTCACCGCCACCGCGAAGAGGAGCACGAGGCCGATGCGCGCCGACGAATCGAAGGCGTCACCGGTCATCCAGAAAGCGATGAACACTCCCACTAGGCTCATGGGCAGCGAGAACAGCACCAGGAGCGGCAGCGTGAAGCTCTCGTACATCGCCGCGAGCAGCAGGCCGATGAAACCCACGGCGAGGCCGGCGGCCAGATTGAGCTCCTCGTTCTCCTCCTCGCTGATGAACTCGTCCCGGGCCTCCTCGGCGCTGTAGCCGTACGGTAGGTCCATGCTGTCCAGGACGCGCTTGATGTAGGCCTGCCGCATCTTGTCGGTGCCGACGTACTCCCAGTTCACGAAGACGCTGTAGCGCTGATTCTCCCGGATCACCGAAGCCGGGATGGGGCGTTCCTCGAGACGCACGAGGTCCCCGAGGCGCACGCGCTGGCCCTCGCGGGTGACGAGCAGCTTCGACGCCACCTCGGCGTACTGGATGGTCTCGGAATCGTCGAAAGCGAGCTGCACCTGCTCCTGCTCGCCATCGATCTGCATCGTCCAGGGGAAGTCGACGCCGAGCAGGCGCCGCACCTGGCCGAGCACGTCGGCCACGGTGAGCCCGTACTCGGCCAGGCGCTCCCGCTGCAGAGTGATCACCGTCTCGTTCTGCGTCGTCCGGTCGCCCCACTGCAGGCCGCTGGTGATGCGGGCGTTGCGCACGCGCCGCTGCCGCTGGATGTTGTGCAGCGTGGTCTCGGCGATGGTGTTGAGTTGCTTCGAGTTGTATCCCGTGATCTTGACCAGCGAGTTGAGCGACGAGCCGGCGAAGGGGCCCTTGAAATAGGGCTGATCGGCGAAGCCGCGGATGAAGATGGAAACACCGCCGGTACGGTCGGCGAGGTCCACCCAGACATCTCGGTAGAAGGACGGCGTCACCGTGGAAAGGAGCTTCTTGTCGAACTCGACGCGGATGAAGCCGCGGTAGTCGAAGGTGGTCGAGTTCATCCGCACGCCCTCTTCCACCGGAGAGATGGAATCCTCGAACAGCTTCAGCGTCTCCGTGGCCAGCCTGATATCGGTGCCCGCCGGCAATTCCAGGTAGAGGAAGAGCTCCTCCTGGTCGGGGAAATGCCAGAAGCCCCCCTTCAGCACCTTGTCGCGGTAGACGAAGTAGGTGCCCCAGACGAGGACCGCCAGCGTCGCCGGCACGATCAGCCACCACAGGCGCTGGGTCCAATCGAAGAGGCGCTCCAGGATTCCCTGGCGCTGCTCGAGGTCGTGGCGATCCTCCACGTAGGCGTGCAGGATGCGGGCATCGGCGACGTCGTTGGCTCCGTCGGCGGTGCGGCGCACCAGGGGTTTCGCCCAGGCGCCGTGCAGCACCACCGGGGTCCAGCAGAAGGCCACGAAGAGCGAGCCCATCATGGAGACGCCGATGGCGATGGCGAGGGGCGTGTAGTAGAGCGCCAGGCGGCCGCTCAGGAAGATGAAGGAAGCGAAGGCGGCCAGGGTGGAAAGCGTCGTGGCGTAGATCGGGAACTGCACTTCCCGTGTACCCTCGAGGATGGTCTGCACCACGATGCTGAGCTTGGCGCGGCGCGACAGGTTCTCTCTTTCGGCCTTCTGCAACGCGTCCAGGCGCCGGTGGATGCCGTCCAAGACCAAGATGCTGTTGTCGAGCAGCTCCCCGAAGCAGATGGTGAGTCCGCTGATGGTGATGAAGTTCACCGAAATGCGCATGAAATAGAACATGCTGAGCGAGATCACCACGGCGAAGAAGATGGATCCCGTGACGATGGCGGTGAGACGCACCTCGCGCAGCGACAAGGCGAGGAGGATGAAGAGGACGAGGACGATGACGAGCGAGCGCACCAGGAGCTCGTAGAGCTTCTGCTCCAGATCCTTGCCCTGGTCGGTATCGATGTGGAAGTTGGCGGCGAAGGGAACTTCTTTCTCGAGTTGCGGCAGGGCCGCGCGGAGGTTGCGGCTGACGCCGACGGAGTTGGCGTTGCTGCGCTTGTCCACCACCACCTGCACCACGTTCCGCCCGTTGGCGCGGACGAAATAGACCGGGTCCTCGTGGGTCTGGCGCACTTCCCCCACCATCCCCAAGCGGAAGGTGCGGTCGCCGCGCTGTGCCACCGGCGCGTCGCGGAGCGCCTGCACGTCGACGGGGTCGCGCAGCGAGACGATCTTCTCCAACCCCTCTTGGCGGACGATGCCGGCGGCGAAGAGGTCGTCGAGACGGCCGACGGCGGTGAAGACCTCGTCGGCGCCCAGGCCGTAGAGATCGAGCTTCTGGCGGTCGAGCAGGATCTTGAGCAAGGGGCGCGCGCCGCCTTGCACGCGCGCATCGGCCACCCCGTCCACCCCGAGCAGGCGCGGCACGATCCAGGTCTCGGCCTGGTCGCGCAGCTCGTTCGGGTCGAGAGTGGATTCGAGGCTGAAGGTGAAGAAGTTCTCGGTCTGGAACTCCTCCGGGACGTGCGCCACCACCATGGGCTGGGTGGCCCCGAGGGGCAGGTTGCGGCGCACCGAACCCAGGTGCTCGTTCAGCTCCAGCCGGGCGAAATCGATGTCCACCTCGCGGCGGAATTCCACCTCCACCTGGGAGCTGGCGGCGCGGCTGGTGGAGCGCACTGATTCCACCCCGTGCACGCTGCGCACGGCTTCCTCGATCGGCAGGGTGAGGGAGCGCTGCACCGCCTGCGGCGAGGCGCCGTTCCAGTTGCTGGTGATCACGAGAGACGGCAGCTTGACCTCGGGAATCGCCTCCACCTGCAGGCGCGGCAGAGCGTAGATGCCGAGCACCACGAAGCTGGAGAAGAGCATCCAGGTGGTCACCGGGTGGCGGAGGAAGAAGCCGGTCATGACCGCTCCTCCTTCTGGACGCTGGCGGGCCGTATCTCGCCGGCGCCGGGCTCGAACGGGACGGCCAAGCCGGCAGCGGCACGAGCGTCGGCGACAGCAGCCTCGGGACGGATGCGGTGCGCCGACACGTACAAGATCGGGGTGTAGAAGAGGGTGAGGAGGGTGGCGATGGAGAGCCCGCCGACGATGGTGATCGCCATGGAACGCTGCATCTGGTCGCCGCTCCCCAAGCCGATGGACATGGGGAGCAGACCGAGCACGGTGGAGACGCTGGTCATGAGAATCGGGCGCAGGCGCAGGCGGCTGCCTTCGAGCACCGCATCCCACTGGCTGTGGCCTTCGTCGCGCAGGCGCCGGTAGGTGTCCACCTGGACGATGGCGTTGTCCACCGCGATCCCCACCAGGACCATGAGCCCGATCATGCTCATCACGTTGATCGAGCTGCCCGTGAGGCCGATGGCGAGCGCCGAACCGGCGAGGCCGATGGGGATGACGGCAGAGATGAGGAGCGGGTCGAGGAACGACTCGAACTGCGCCGCCAGGATCATGTAGACGAGAACGATGGAGAGGAGGAGCGCCCAGCCCAGGCTGCGGAAGCTGGAGCGCATGGCCTCACGCTCGCCGCCGGAAGCGTAGGTGACGTCGCCCGGGACGTCGAGCTTCTTGGCGATGGCGATGGCGTCGGTCCACACCTGGCCCGGCGAGCGGCCGTGCACGTCGCCGCTGATGGTCACCATGCGGCGCTGGTTGCGGCGCACGAGCTCGCGCACCGGGCGCTCCTCGTGCAGCGTCAGGAAGTTGTGCAACGGCACGGTCTGGCCGCCAGCGAGACGGATGGGGGTGGAGAGGGCGGCAGTGAGATCGCGGCGCTCGTCCTCCGAGAAGCGCACGGCGATATCGATACGCTGCTCCACCTCGTTGAAGGTGGTGGCCTCGGCGCCCCCGATGCGGTAGCGCAGCTCCTGCGCCAGGGCGTTGGGATCCAAGCCGCTGCGCAGGATCTCTTCGCGGTCGAGCCGGACGATCAAGTTGGGGGTGCCGATGACGCGGTCCACCTGCAAGTTGGACAAGCCCTGCACGCCCTCGAGGGGCGGTACCAACCGCTCCGCCACCGCCACGGCAGTGTGCGGATCCTCGGCCATGACACCGAGGGTGAACGGCGCCTCGCCGACGGCGAGGATCTCGCCGAGGCCGACGCCTTCCTCGCGGAAGGCGAAGCCGATGCCTGGCATGGCGCGCAGGCGCTCGCCGAGCTGGCGCTCGATGCGCTGGCCGTTGCGCGGCGCGTCGCGGCCTTGCACCAGCACGATGCGCATGCGCGCCGTGTGCGGCGCGGTGTAGTCCTGGCTTGCCGCGAGCGTCCGCTCGGTGCGCCCGACCTGGGTGAAGACGCTGCGCACCGCCGCATCACCTTCCAGGGTAGAGGCGATGCGCGCCGCAGTCGCCGTGGTCTCCTCGAGCGGCGTGCCGGCGGGTAGCTCGAGGTCGAGCCGGAGATCGCCGGAGGACCGCGCGGGCATGAAGCGCCGCTCGAGGCGCATGGCGAAGAGGCTGCAGAGCACCAAGCCCACGGCGAGGAGTGCCAGCATGCGACCGGGCCGTCGCAGCGTCCGCTCGAGAGCGGTGTAGTAGCGGCGGTGCATGGTGTCCAGGCCGCGGTCCAGGGGCCGGGAGAAAAAGCGCGGCATGGGCACCTGCCAGCGTAGCGCCCGGGCCGAGAGAACGGGCTGCAAGAGCAGCGCGGTGGCGATGGAGATGAGGAGAGAGTAGGTGACCGTGAGCGCTTGGTCGCGGAAGAGCGCGCCGGCGATCCCGGGCACGTAGACCACCGGGAAGTACACCGCGACGGTGGTGAGCGTGGTGCCGAGCACGGGGAGGATCATCTCGCGGCCGCCCTTCTCGCAGGCCGCCGCCACCAAGCGGCTGTACTCGAGAGTGGCGGCGGCGTCGCTGCCTGGAGGGGGGCTCGCGCGCCCGGGGAGGTGCCGGGTGATGTTCTCGAGCACGATGATGGAGTTGTCCACCAGGATGCCGGAGGCGAGGGACAAGCCGCCCAGGCTCATGAGGTTGAGCTTGACGTCGCCGAAATAGAGAAGGCCGAAGGCGACGAGGACGGAAATGGGGATGGAAAGTCCGACGGTGAGCGGGCTCAGGATGTCGTTGAGGAAACAATAGAGCATGAGGAAGGCGAGGAGGGCGCCGACGAGGAGCGAGGAGAACAAGCCCTGGAAGGAGGCGCGCACGTAGTCGGCGTCGCGATAGACGTAGTTGTAACGGAAGTCGTGGTAGTCCTTCTGGACGATGGCCAGCGCTTCGTCCACCTTCTCGGTCACCTGGATGGTGTTGGCCTCCGGCTCCTTATAGAGGAGCACCGAGACCACCGGCTCGTTGCCGAGGAGCGTCGTTCCTTCCGCCTCTTTCACCGTGTCCAGAACGCGGGCGACGTCGCCGATGCGCACCGCGGCGCGACCGGGACGCACGATGTCCGTGGCCGCGATCTCATCGAGGGACTCGAACTCGCCGGCGATGCGCAAGCTGAGATGGAGAGGTCCCTGGCGGATCTTGCCGCCGGGGAAGTCGATGTTGCTGCGTGCCAGCGCCTGCCGGATGTCGTTCATGGTGATGCCGTAGATCGCCAGCTTCTCCGGATCCGGCTGCACCACGATCTCGCGGTCGGCGCCCCCCACGACCTCGGCTTGGCTGATGCCGTCCACCTGCTCCAGGGCGGGCTTGAGCACCTCGCGGGCGAAATCGGTGAGAGCCTCGATGCGGCGCTCGCCTTCCACGGTGAGCACCGACACCGGCCGCGAGGTGGGGTCCCAGCGCAAGATCAAGGGGCGCTCCGCGGCTTCCGGGAAATCTTCGCGGAAGGCGACGCGGTCGATGGCCTCGCGCAGGTGCAGGTTGGCGAAGTCCATCTGCGTGCCCCATTCGTACTCCACCATGATGGTGGAGACGCCCTCGCGGGTGCGGGAAACCACGCTCCGCACCTTGGGCAGGCCGGTGATGATCTCTTCCAGCGGCTGCGTGACCAGGCGCTCCAGGTCTTCCGCCGGGATGTCCTCGTAACTGGTGATGACGGTGAGGCGCGGGTAGGTGATGGAGGGCAGGAGATCGACGGGCAGCTTCAGATAGCCGATGACGCCCACGAGCGACAGGGCAGCGAACAGCATCAGCACCGCGACGGGACGCTGGATCGCCTGGCGGAGCATCTACTCCTCCGCGCTCGCGCTCCAGGCCACCGTCATGTCCACGACGCGCCGCACCTTGACCTTCGCATCGTGGGAGAGCGTCAGATGGTCGGAGACGACGACCAGCGTACCCTCGTCGAGCGGCCCTCCCTGCAGGACGCTTTCCACCTCGGCGAAGCGATCGTTGCGCAGACCCAGCTGCACGTACACCCACTTGGCCTGGTCGCCTTCGATCTTGAAGACCAGCGGGCGTCCGTCCCGGGTGAGGATGGCCTCGTTGGGGACCATGAGCTTGTCGGGGTAGATCTTGCCGGCGATGGCGGCGCGCACGAACATGCCGGGCTGCAGGCGCCCGTCGGTGTTCCGCACCCGCAGCAGGACTCGGCAGGTGCGGCTCTGCGGCTCGATGCTCGGGTTGATGACGTCCACCTTGACGCGCAGCGTCTCGTCCAGCGCCGGGACCACGAGCAGCGCCGGCCGGCCGAGCTGCAGGCCGCCGACGTCGGACTCCAGCACCCCGAGCTCGGCCTCGAGGGCGACGTTGTCCACCAGCGTGCACACCGGATCCCCCAGACTGAGGAGCTGGCCGACGGCGAGACGCAGCTCGGAGACCACGCCATCGAACGGCGCGCGGATGACGGTGCGCTCCAGGTTGAGCCGGGCACGCTCCTCGTCGGCACGGGCCAGGGAGAGGCCGCTCCGCGCTTCCACCAGCTCGCGCCGATAGCCGCCGTGGCGTAGCGCCTGGACGCCGAGCTCGAGCTCCCGGGCCCGGCGCTCCTCGCGGCTGATCTTGCCGGCCTTCTCCAGCTCGTCGAGGCCGGCGACCTTGCTATCCAGCACCCCCGGGTCGGTGGAGCCGAGGACGGAATCCTCCTCCACCGCGATGACGCCGAGCGCTTTCAGATAGCGCGCTCGCGCTTCTTCCATGGCGATGCGGTACTCCCGGCCGTCGATCTCGACGAGCACTTGGCCCTTGCGCACCGCCTGGCCTTCCTCGGCTAGGAGGCGCACGATGCAGCCCCTGACCTCGACGCGCACCAGCGTGCTGCGCCGGGCGCGGAGCGCCCCTTCCGCCAGCACCGGCACCACCAGCTCGCCGCGGATGACGCGCGCCGCGTTCACCGTGGCCACCTGCTCGCGCACCGTGCGCTTGCCGTCTCCTTCCTCGCCTTCTTTGCCCTCGGACTCGCCGCTCGCCTTCTCGCTTTCGCCCTTCGCGGCGTGCTCCTTGTCGGCTTCCTCCTTGCCGGCACCCTCCTTGTTGCCTTTCTCCTCGTCCTTTGCCGCAGCTTGGACGGAGGTGGAGTCACCGGCGGCGCCGCCGGCGCCCGGGCTGCGCTTGCAGCCGCCCAAGAGGAGAACGAGTGCGAGGAGGCAGAAAAGTGACCGGCGCATGTTCTAGTTGCCTTTCGCGACCATCGGCGCTTCGACGCGGTAGCAGATGAGCTCCATCGGCGAGGTGCTCGGATCCTCTTCCTGCTTCTCGCCACCGCCGATCGAGGCCACGAGGGCATCCAGGAAACCGGTGACCACGTAGAGCCGGTCGCCGACGAAGAAGTACCCGTCCTTGTGCGGATCCCCCTGGCCGCGCAGCGTCACTTGACGGACGAAGCGGCCCTTGCTGTCGAAGACGTCGAAGACGCCGACCGTGCCCTTGGGCTGCTTGCGCATGCCATGGCTGCTCAGCACCCACAAGCTCCCGTCGTCGCGTGAGTAGAGCGCGCCGACGTCCGCGTCGTAGTTGTTGACTTCGACCTTCGCATTGGGAGCCCCTCGGGTGAAGGCTTCGTAGATGCCCTTGATCTCGGCGGCCTCCTCGGCGGTGCGCTGGTAGCGTTCGCAAGCTCTCTGGATGATGCGGTCCTTGCTGCCGTCGGCGTTGAAAACGGTGATCTCGTAGTTGTCGCCCAAGGCCACGTAAACGCGGCCGTCGGCGCCCGTATCCCACCGCCCGCCCTGTTCCCAGGTGCCGAATGTCTTCTCGTCGATGACGAGATTGGCGAACTGCAAGGTGCGGTCGAGCTTCGCGTAGCTGCCGCCCACCTTGCCCTTGAGGTCGACGCGATCGAGGGACACGGTCTGCGACATCTTGCCCGCGGCCTGGTCAATGGTCTGCAGCTGCCGCGCCAGGACGAGCTGCTTGCCGGCGAGGCGCCCACCGCGGAGCACTTGGAAGCCGCCCCCTTCCGGCGCGGGGAGAGGGAAATCGCCGGCGGGCTCGCCGGTCGGCTTCAGCATCACGATCTTTCCGGGCACCGTTTGCATCACGCCGAGGTTGCCGTCGGGCAGGAAGAACATGTCGCCGGGCCTCCGGAACTCCCCCGGGCCTTCGCCCTCGCGCCCAATCTTCTTCAGGAACTTGCCGCTCGGGTCGTAGACCTTGACCTCCGAGAGCTGGTTGTCGAGGACGTAAATGTTGCCCTTCGGGTCCGTGGTGACGCGCACGATGACGCCGAAGAACTCCTCCTCGTTCTCGCTCTCGCCGCCCACTCGCCATAGTTCCTTGAGATCCACCGTGGCCGGGGCTTCTATACCGGTGGCCGGATTGGTGACGTAGAGAGCGCCGTCCTTCTGGGTTTCCTGTCCCTTCCAGCTTCCAGCCCCGGCCGGAACGACTGCTGCCGCCAGGAGGGCGATGCCGGCGGCGAGGGCGAGGAAGGTGGAAAGGCGCGGCACAGTGCCGAGTCGACGTAGGTTCCGTGCGGGCAACATGGATGCTCTCCTCTGCGAAATCGGCGTTTCCGGAGATCCTCGACTCCTGGGTCGCCGGGACCCTGGCGGCTCTACCGCTGGTCCGTGTGGGGCGCTTCTTGGGGCGGTCGGCGTGGTGCGGGGATTCCCCGTCCATCTACGCCGATGGAACCGGAACGGTTGCAGCGCCTTGCGCCTGTATGCCCCGGGCCTTCCCCTCTTACATCTGAGACAGGGTCGGCTGGATTGTACCGCATTCAGGGGCTCCCGCAGGTTCGTCTTGCTGCCACGCGGAAGCGAAGAACCGGGTAACCTACCGCTCCAAGTCTCGCCGTGGCGGGAAGCCGTTGGACGCCAAGGGTATGAGCCGCGCCCGGAGGAAGTGTGAAGCTGCTTTGGACCGGGCTGCTGCTCGTCCTCCCAGGTTCCGCCCAGGCGGCGTTCACACCCAACCTCAAACCCAGCCTGGCGCTCCGGCCCCGGGGCGGAGAGATCCGCATCGACGGCAAGCTCGGTGACTCGGGCTGGCAGGACGCCGCCATGGCGGACAACTTCGCCGAGACCAATCCGGGCGACCAGACCGAGCCGGCGGTGGCGACGCGCGTTTGGATCACTTACGACGAGACCCACCTCTATGTCGGCTTCGACGCCGAGGACGACCCGCGCAGCATCCGCGCCTCGTTGCGCGACCGCGACCAGATCTGGCAGGACGACTACATCGGTCTCATCCTGGACACCTACGGCAACGCTGCCTGGGCTTACGAGATCTTCGCCAACCCGCTGGGGGTGCAAGGGGATCTACGCATGCTGTCCGGTGGCGACGAAGACCTGTCCTTCGATGTCGTCTTCGAAGCCGAGGCCAGCATCACCGACAAGGGCTATCAGGTGGAGATGAAGATCCCGCTGCAGAGCCTGCGTTTCCCCGATCGCTTCGAGCAGACCTGGCGCGTGCAGCTCTGGCGCACCCATCCCCGCGGCAGCCGCCGGCAGTACGGCTGGGCCGCCATCGATCGGGACGATCCGTGCTTCATGTGCCAGTTCGGCACGCTCACCGGCATCCAGGGGGTGCGCCCGGGCGGCAAGCTGGAGCTCCTCCCGGGGTTCACGGCGAAACAGGCGGGGAGCCTCGAGGACACTTCGGACCCGAACTCGGACTTCGTCGAGGGGGACGCCGAGGCCGACGTGGAGCTCGGCGTGCACTACTCCTTCACCTCGAGCAGCACGGGAGACCTGACGCTCAATCCGGATTTCAGCCAGGTCGAATCCGACGCCGGGCAGATCGACGTGAACACCACCTTCGCCCTGTTCTTCCCGGAGAAGCGGCCGTTCTTCCAGGAAGGCAGCGACCTCTACGAGACCTACATCAACGCCGTGTACACGCGCACCATCAACGACCCCTCGGTGGCGGCGAAGTTCACCGGTAGGCTGGAGCAGGCCAACGCCGGCTTCTTCGCCGCCCGCGACGTGCACTCGCCGACGATCATCCCGCTGGAGGAAAAGAGCGTCGTCCTCCCCGACGTGGGTGAAAGCATCTCCAGCGTGGGGCGCTACCGCTTCGACCACGGGGAGAACTCCTTCGCCGGGGCGCTCGGCACCTACCGCGTCCGGGACGACGGCGGCTGGAACGGCGTCTTCGGTTTCGACCTGCTGCAGCGGTTCTGGCGCAACTATCAGTTCGAGACGCAGTGGCTCGGGAGCTACACCGAGGAACCCGTGGATTCCAGTCTGACCGCAGGCAACGAAGGGACTTTCGACGGCGGCCGCCACACCATCGAGTACGACGGCGAGAGCTTCGGGGGGCGGGCAGGGTACACCAGCATCGAGCGCTCCGGCCGGATCTGGAACTTCGATCTGGAGTACCGGGAGACGAGCCCGACCTTCCGCGCCGACAACGGCTTCATCTCCCAGAACGACAACCGCCGCGCTTCCGTGGAGACGGGGCTCAACTTCCGCACCGACACGCGCTGGTTCGATTCGATCTTCCCGAGCGTCATGGCGGCGCGGGTGTGGAACTTCTCCGGCGCCCGCAAGGACGAATGGCTGCGGCCCGAGGTGGTGGTGCAGTTCAAGGCGCAGACGGAGGTGTGGCTCTCACGCCTGTGGAGCGAGGAGCGCTTCCGGGAGGTGGAGTTCTACGGCATCCGGCGCTGGGAAGTAGGAGCCGAGACGCGTTTCCAGGAGTACGTGCAGGGTGGCGCCGAGGTGGAATGGGGCAAGATGGTCGCCCGCGGCGAGACGCCGCCGGTGCTCGGCGACGGCGTGCGGTTCGAGGCCTGGGGGACGCTCCGGCCGCATACACGTCTCGTCATCGAGCCGACCTTCGAGTACGCCACCCTGGACCATCCGGACGGGTCGTCCATTTTCGACGGCTACATCGTCCGGGTGCGGAACAATTTCCAGTTCACCCGGGAATTCTTCCTGCGCTTGGTCCTCCAATACGATGATTTCGACCGCGAGTGGTCCATCGAACCGTTGCTCACCTACAGAATCAACCCGTTCACCATGTTTTTCGTGGGCTCCACCCATGCCCTCGCCGAGATCGGCGATGCCAGCCAAGGTGGTCCCGTCTACACCCAGACCGAGCGCCAGCTGTTCCTCAAGTTCCAGTACCTGTTCCGTCTCTGAGTCACAGCCACTCTCCGGCGAAGTCAACCTTCCCGTCTTCGCTCTTCCCACCTTCGGCGGAGGTGCTTTGATCCTCCGCGACTCAGTCGGCGAGGTGCGCCTCCAGGTACCACATCTGCTTGTCCAAGCCGCGGGAGACCTCGGTGAAGAGGTCCGCCGTGTCCTTGTCGCCACGGCCGTCGGCGGTGTCGATGGCCGCGCGAACCGCGGTGGCGAGCACCGCCAGGCGCTCGGCCAGCGCGCTCAGATGCTCCACGGCGCCGCGGGCCTCCAGGGGGTACTCCGGCAGCGTCGTGTGCGCCACGGCCGACTGCAGCGTGCCGTGGGCCTGACCGCCGAGCTGGACGGCGCGCTCGGCGATGAGATCCGCATGCTCCTGTAACTCCGTCGCCATGGAGTCGAACATCTCGTGCAGGGCGACGAACTCGCGCCCCTTGACGTTCCAGTGCGCCTGCTTGAGCTGCAGGGCGTAGTCCACCGTGTCGGCGAGACGCGCGTTGAGCAGCGCCACGATCTCGCCGCGCACGTTCTCCGGCAGCTGCAGCCGCGTCTTGCTTACTTTCGTCGCCATGTTGGGTTCCTCCTCATGCGTTGCGAGACGTACGGGGCCGGCAGCTCCGGCAGCGCCCGTGGAAATGCACCGAGTAGTCGGCGATCTCGAAGTCCTGGGCCCGCGTATCGGGCAACGGCAAGGCGTCGAATCCCGGGAGCACGAGGTCGCTCAGCCGGCCGCAGACGTCGCACACCAGATGGTGATGTCGTCCGGTGAAGGCATCGTAATGGACCGCGGCGCCGGGATGGCTGACCTTGGTCACCACCCCCAGGCGGACGAGCGTCTCCAGCACCCGGTACACCGTGGTGCGGGAGAGGTCCGGGTGCTCGCGCCGGAGAGCCTCGTGGAGCTGGTCTGCCGTGGGGTGGTCCTCGCGCGCCGCGAGGGCCCGCAGCACCGCCCGGCGCTGGGAGGTCACCGGCAGGCCTTGCCGCCGGCAACGGGCCTCGAACTCCTCCATCGTGGTCGGGCGGCGGACCGGCATCTTGGCACGTCGAAGCGGCACGAACGCCACCTCCTTCGGATGGAACTTAATACCACCCGGTACTAAATGTCAAGCGGCCGGCAGGGGCGTCGCGGGGCGAGACCGAGGCCGTGGAGCGAGAGCGAACGGATTGGTTCTTGCTCCCCCTGACTCAACGACTGTCGCAAAGGGGTCTTCGATGCCTGGGTGGTTGGACGGGCGGCTCCCGGACGCGCTCGCGGCCGCGGCGGTGGCGGGTGGTGTCCTGGCGTTCCTCTGCATGCTGTTGGGATTCGCCTCCGTGCGTTCCCGCCGGCTGCTGCGCTTCGTCGCCTGCTCGGTGCTCTCCCTCGTCCTCTCCCTGGTCGCCGCCTTGTCCGGGGCGGTGTCCGCCGGGATCCGCGGCTACCGCTCCCTCACGCACGAAGAAGTCGCTGCGCGCATCCAGGTCCAGCCTCTCGGTTCGCAACGGTTCCAGGCGCGCTTCGAGCTTCCCGACGGCCGCCGCCCGACCTTCATGCTCGCGGGTGACGAACTCTACGTGGACGCCCACATTCTCAAGTGGAAATGGGTGGCTTCATGGTTCGGCCTGCACACGCACTACGAGCTGGATCGCGTCACCGGCCGCTACCGCGAGCTGGAGGACGAGCGCACCAAGGAACGCACCGTGCACGGCCTCGCCCCGAGCCGGCGCATCGATCTCTTCCGCCTGGCGCGCGCCCAAGCCCGCCTCACGCGCCTTCTCGATGCGGAGTACGGCTCCGCCTCCTTCGTCCCCGCCGATCGGCCCGCGACCTACGAGCTTCGTGTCTCCACGACGGGGCTCCTGATCCGCCCGAGCAGTCCGTCAAGCTGAGGGTCCGCGCGAGCCGGATGCCTCGTCGGTCATGCGAGTCGAATGCCGCGAGGGCGGAGCTGGCGTTCCACGAGACCCAGGACCGCATCCACGGCAAGCGCTAGTGCGGCGGCGGGAATGGCGCCGGAGAGAATGAGGGTGGAGTCGACGCTTTGCACTCCAGAAACGATGGGCTCTCCCAGACCGCCGGCGCCGATGAAGGCAGCGAGGGTCGCCGTACCGATGGTGATGACCGCAGCCGTTCTCACCCCAGCCATGATCACTGGCGCCGCCAAGGGCAGACGGACCCAGCGCAAGACCTGAGACGGTGTCATCCCGAGCGCGATGGCCGCTTGCACCGTCTCGGGACTGGCGTCGCGCAACCCGGTGTAGGTGTTGCGGAGGATCGGGAACAGCGCGTAGAGCCACAAGGCCACGATGGCGGGCAGCTCGCCGATGCCGAAGAACGGCACCATGAAGGCGAGCAGTGCCAGCGACGGAATGGTCTGCGACGTGCCCACGAAGCGAATGAAGGTTTCGGCGCTGCGGCGGCGGCGCTCGAGGAGAAGTCCGAGCGGCACGGCGACGATGACGCCCAGGAGCAGTCCGGCGCCAGAAAGATAGAGATGTTGCAGCGTATAATGTCCGAGCTCGCGCCGGCCTTCCCACAGAGTGCGCCCGAGACCGCGCTTGTGCGCCGGGGCCGCGGGCACCACCCCGCTCTCGACCAGCCCCATGCTTTCCAACGCCCCTTGGGCGACCTGGTCGAGGCTCTCACCACCCGTCTCGAGGCGCAGGTTGAGCTGACGCATGGAGTCTGCCGAAAGAGCCTGCGTCATGAGCCCCAGGACGACGCCGACTTCCGGGTGGAGCTTTAGCGTCTCACCTCGAACCAGCGCCGCCGCCTCGTAGGGCGGAAAGAATCCCCGATCATCCTGGAGCACCACGAGGTCGTGGACGACGAGCCGGCCGTCGGTGGTGTAGACGTCCAGGCAATCGATGCTCCGTTCTCCTGCCGCCTGATACTTGAGCGCTTGTTGCATGCGCCGGACGGCCGCGAACCGCAGACCATAAGCGCGCTCGAGACCTGGCAACCCGTCGTCCCGTTCGGCGAACTCGTAACCGAAGCCAGCGGTCAAGCGCGGCGAGACCTGGCTGAGGTCACTGATGGTGTGCAACCCGTATTGCGCCGCAATCTCCCGGGGAACGGCGAGCTCGAAAGAGTTTTCGAACCCCAGAGGCCCGATCCACCACAGATTCCAGCGCTGCCTGAATTGCGTCCGCACGTGATTCCAGGTCCACTGCGCGTTGCCGCCGGGCGCTTCCTCCAGCAAGGTGACGAGCCCAGTCCCGGTGTATTCCGG
>Ga0075428_100004574_pt1 | contig 15297 bp, 10 predicted proteins | sample RhiMetdeltSRZDD2_FD_75291 | JGI IMG/M metagenome (GOLD analysis project Ga0075428, IMG submission 75291) | Populus rhizosphere microbial communities from Tennessee, USA - Rhizosphere MetaG P. deltoides SRZDD2 | ecosystem: Host-associated > Plants > Roots > Rhizosphere > Soil | place: USA... | reverse complement strand
GACGGCGTGCTCCTGGGATGGAACATGACCGATGTCGACGCCCCGCGCGCGGACGGCATCATCCCCTTCTTCATCGACTGGGGCGTGACCCCGCACCCGGCGACCACGTCCCCCCGCGGGGGAACGCTGGTCGGCCTGCGCGCGCGACATCCGGATCCCGCGGGCGTCCAGGCGATGTTGCGGTCGCTGGGTCTTGCGCTGGAGGTGGAGCTCGCGGACACCCCGGAGCTGATCGCCACGCTCGAGACGCGGAACGGGAGGATCGAGCTTCTCTAGCGAGGGGGGTGCCTCTTCAGGTGCGGAGTCCGCGCCGATCGCTCCGTCGACACCGACCGCGATGGCCGCATGGGTCGCGCTCGCGGTCCTCGGCGTGTGTGGGCTCGCGTTCGTGCGGGGTGGCCACGTCCAGACGGACGAAGGCTGGTACCTGACGGCCGCGCGCGAGGTGCTCGAAGGCCGGCTCCCGTACCGCGACTTCATGTACACGCAGGGCCCCCTGCACCCGTACGTGTACGGCCTCGCCCAGCGCCTCCTCGGATCAGGCCTCCTGACCGCCCGTGTGACGTCATGGGCACTGTTCCTCGCGACCATGGGTGTGGCTGCCCTGATGGCGCGCCGGTTCGGCGGGAGCCTGGCCGCGCTGTTCGCGCTCGCGCTCATCGGCAGCGCGCCGATGACGTTCTGGGTCTGGACCTTGCCTCTGACGCACGCCTCCGCCGGATTCCTTCTCGTGCTCGGGATCGACCTGCTGACTCGCCGGTCGAATGACGTGCGGCGCGAGGCCGGGGGACTGCTCGCGATCGCGATCGGGTCCGCGATTCGAGTCTCACTCGTCGGGGCTCTGGCCTTGGCGGTGGTCTGGATCGGATATCGCAGACGCTCACCCGCCGCGCTCGCGGCGGCGGCCTCGTTCGCGCTCGCCCTGCTGGCCCTGCTGGTCGGACCGTTCGCGTTCGCGAGCCCCGAGAACTTCCGCTTCGGCGTGTGGGGCTACCATGCGGTGCGGAGTCAGCAATTCGGCCCGCACCCGATGCCGGTGTCCGCCGCCGTCTGGTGGCAGGGCAAGGCGACGTTCCTGCTCGAGCTCGTGCGGAACTACGCCGTGCTCGTGTGCGCGGGTCTCTGGGCGATCCTGATCGCGCGCCGGGACGCCGCCGGCCACGGGAGGTCGGATCGAGGCGAGCCGCGGGGCCTGTTCTTCATCGGTGCGATCGTGACCGGCACCGCGTTGATCAGCATGATTCCGCACCCGGTGCACGCGACCTATGCCGGAATCCTCGTGCCACCGGCGTCGGTTCTCTGCGGCGTCGTCCTCGCCGGGGCGCTGGCGCGCTCCCGGTTCCGATGGGCGACACACCTCGCGTGGGCGGTCGTGGGATGCCTGGCGATCGCAGGCTGGATCGACGCGAGGGGCCTCGACCCGAGCGAGCTCGCGCGCGTGAGGCAGGCGGCGGCCGCGATCGACCGCGCGCTCCCCCCGGGACCCATTCTCACGTTCCAGAATGCGATCACGGCGGAGAACGGACGCCGGCTCCTGCCTGGCCTGGAGATGGGGCCGTTCGCCTTCTGGCCCCACATGGGCGACGAGGAAGCCGCCCGGCTCAGGGTGGTGAACACGGTGAAGCTCTGCGAGATGGTCCGGAGCCGCGAGGCGGTCGCGGTCATCGTGACGAAGCTGGAAGGCGGACTGTCGCACCTGCCCTGCGGGGGCGAGCCCTTCGCGAGCATGCTGGCTCGCGAGTACGTCGAGGTGCCGTCCCTGCGGGTCCCGAACTACGGGCAGTATGGCGCTCCGAAGGATGGCGGCGACGTTCTCTACGTCTTCGAGAGACGCCCGGCACGATGAGAGCCGGCGCCGGGCCGGGGCCGGCTCCCGACGCGATTGATCGCGGCGATCCCATGGCGTAGATTGCCGCCCCTTCGCCACGGACGTTCGTTGGCTCGCACTCACGACCCCGGGGACGCCATGACCACGCCTCCTTCCGACACTCCACGACCAGGGCCTTCGTGGACGCCGCTCGACGCGCGCCAGCGGCGCGTGCTGGGAGTCCTGATCGAGAAGGCCAAAACGACTCCGGCGGGCTACCCCATGTCGGTCAATGCGATCGTCGTCGGGTGCAACCAGAAGAACAATCGCGAGCCGTTGACCGCGTACGATGACTCGGACGTGGAGGAATCACTCCGCCAGCTCTGCGCGCTGCATGCCGCGAGCGAGGTGGACTGGCTTGGCCGGGTACCGAAGTACCGGCACCATGCCTACGAGTGGCTCGGCGTGAGCCGGCTCGAGAGCGCCGTCATGACCGAGCTGCTGCTCCGTGGCGCCCAGGCGTTGGGTGACCTTCGCGGACGCGCGGCCCGCATGGAGCCCATCGCCGACCTCGCGGCGCTCAAGCCGATCGTCGATGCCCTGGTCGAGCGCGGGTTGATGATCGAGCTCACACCCGCCGGTCGTGGTCAGATCGTGAGCCACCGTCTCTATCCGGCGCACGAGCTGGCCGAGGTCAAGGCGCGATTCACCGGCGTCGGCGCCCACGATGGCGCACGGTCGCAACCCGCGGCAGCCTCGCCGCACCCTGCCGGGCCATCGCTCGCGCGCGAGACACCGGCGCCCGGCGTTTCGGCTCCGAGCCTGGCCGAGCTGGCCGCCGAGGTCACGGAGCTTCGAGCCGAAGTCGCGCGCCTCGGGCAGGTGGTCCGGGAGCTCGAATCAGGCCGGCCGCCGACGCCCTAAAGTCGCCGGCAATACTGCCGAGACCAACGGTGGACCCCGTTCCGCCACACCGCTTTCTCGGGAGGACCACCATGCGTCACTGGCTTCGCATTGGCATCCTCGGTTTCACCCTGCTCGCGCCTGCCGGTGTCCTGGCCGCGGAGCCTAAGTGTGAGCTGGACGCAACGACCTGTCTGCAGCACTTCGAGCGAATGCGCAAGCGGCCGTGGCTCGGCGTCAAGTTCGATACCGACAGCACCGGCCGGATGCTCGTCCAGGAGGTGGTCCCGGGATCACCGGCTCAGCGGGCGGGGGTTCGTGCCGGGGACGTCCTGCGGGGGATCGAGGGCCAGCCTCCGGCGCAATGGTTCGCCGGGAAGGCGGGCTGGGGACCGCAGGAGCGTGGCAGCATCACGATCCTCCGTGGCAAGAGCGAGAAGAACCTGACGGTGGTCTATGAGGCCATTCCCGAGGAGCTGTTCGCCCGGATCGTGGGCCTCCACATGATCGACGCGCATCTCGCCTACATGCCCCACGAATCCGCCACCACCGAGAATCACTGAGGGTCCTGGGCGGGGACGACCGCCTCCGATGCCTCCGGTCCGGAACGGTTCACGAGCACGGCCCATACCACATAGGCGAGCACGATCCCGGTCCAGAGGAGCCCCCGCCCGGGCAGCCGGACGCGCGAGAGATCGATCATCGGATCGAGGACGAGGGCCGGTGTCAGCGCGACGGCCGTCAGGCGCATGACCTGGGACCAGTCGAGGCGTGCGTGCGCCAGGCGCGCCACCAGCAGCCCCACGAGCGCGAACGCCAACAGCTGGACCAGGCGGAAGACGAACATGCCGCCGAACACGAACGGCGCGACGCACGGCGTGGCCCAGGTCGAGAGGAGCGTCAGCCAGCGCCTGGCTTTCGCCGCGGTCAAGGTGAGGCTGTCGACCCCCGAGAGGGTGAACATGCGGGTCTCGGCGGCGCTCCTGCGAAACTGGACGCGGTCGGCCGTCACGAGCACGCCCGCTTCCAGTCCATCGAGGGACGTGATCTGGCCGGTGGTGTCCACCACCACGATCTCCTTGCCCGACGCCCGATCCAGGATCACGAAGGGCATCGGACGATCGATCTCGACCACCCGGTGTCGGATCACCATCGTGGGGACCTGGTCGGCGAAGCCTCGGGCAGGCCCATCCACCCAGCGACCGAGCTTGACCTGCATCCACACCACCACGAACAGGGTCAGGAGGGCGACGACGAGCGCCAGGTAGGCCAGGCCGAACCCTCGCCACGACACAGCGACGTCCCGGTAGAGATCGCGGGAAAAGAACGAAAGGGGAATGGCCCGGAGGATCGAGTAGCGGCGCACGATCGGGAACGCTAACCACGGCATCGCCGGGAGTCAATTGGCGCTCTCGTGCCGTCATCGGAACAGGGTGTCGGCTCTGGCTCCGCCCCGACGCGCCAGCCATCTCTCGCCGAGCCAGGCGCGAACTCTGGCTCGTTGAATCGCGCGGACCCGGTCGTCTGCCGACGGCGTATACAACGTTGTGTCGTGGCTCAGTGGAGCCACGATCGACGCCACGCGGTCGCCGATCAGGAAAGTTCTGGGCTCGCGGTTATTAGCAGGCGTTCGGTACACGACCGAATCGCTCGACAGGAGCTGCAGCATGTTGACCATCAACGTGTCGCAGCCGTGTCGGAGCAGGCGCTGGTAGGTAGCCCTCGACTCCATCTCGTTGAACCGATACCCACCGGCCCCCAGGCGCTTGCAGAGCCAGTCGACGGCCAGCGGGTCGCCGGTCTCCAACATCGGTATCGCCGCTTGACGGACCCAGTAGTCCTCCCGGTCACGCTCGAGCATGGCGCGAAGCTCCGGCCATCCCTCGTGGGTGCCAGGCTCCGCGTGCTGGAGAAGGATGAGCGCCGACTGAAAGCGAATGGTGTCCTTTTTGAAACGCTCCATGACGTCCGCATCGTTCTGCCAACGGACGTTCATGCCCTCGAACGGCCGAACCACCCAGATGCGCGCCCGTGGCACCGCCTCGACGGCGTGGAGCATCCGAAGGGCTTCGATCATGTAGCCGCGAATGTCAATAAACTCGTCCATGCGGCGCAGAATGATTGAAGCCGCCCGCCGCTCGCCACGCTTTGCGAGAACCTCGGCAGTTCGCCAGAACACGTTCTGGACGTTCGTGGAATCGAGCGTCTCGAGCTCCAGATCGGTATCCGATCGCCCCATGTGGTCGTGACACCATTCCATCGCTCGCGCGCGATAGCGAGCCTGCTCCCGCGCGCTGAGCCCGACAAAATAGTCGGAGTCGACAAGCGGTCGGCGGGCGATGTCGTTGATCTCACCCTGGACAAGCTCACCGACCCGAAACATCTCTCTTCTGGGGTCGAAATCACGCCAGAACTGGAAGGTGGGGAGGAATCTCCGATCGGAGAGGGACGGAAACAGCGCCGGAACGTCCTGGATTCCGGGCTTCAGGCGCTCCAACTCGACCAGCGGATTGATGAGCACGGTCGAGCGGTTGACGACCTCGTCGAACGCCCGTTTGAGGTGACTCGCCTCGGCGTACTGCTTCGTGTGGAGGCTCACGCCTCCCGGCTGACCCCACTGGAAACTGTTGATCAGCCGGAGCCGCTCGCAAAGAAAGCCGATCTGCCGCTCACGGGTCAGCATGCGCCGGAGCGAATCCCAGCCCGCCGAGTCGGGAAGGGAGAACGCCCTGAAATCACTGGAGCGCTCCCGGAGCTGGGCGGCCAGCTCGCGGCCCCGGGCCTGGTAGGCGTACCCGTCGAACACGGGCTGCGCGAGATGGTCGCCCCACGCGATGGCCTTCGGGTAGTCCCGGTCGTACGAGAAGGCATCGAGCATGGCCAGATGGGCGCGGTCGCCGGCCAGAGCGCGAACGACGGCTTCGAAGTCCGAGAGCAGGGAGAACTGGTCGAGGCGCGGCAGGAGCAGGTCCGCCGCTGCCGCCCGCTCCGCCCGCAGGTAACACCAGGCCGCGACGTTAGCCTCGGCCAGCGCGACGTCACCTGATTCGAACTGGGCAGTCAAACTCCCCATTCTGGAAAACACGTCGCCGCCCGATGCCCGGAGTCGGATCAGCTCTCGCGCGAAGTCCCCGAGCGTCTCATGGGTAATCCGCGTACCGGTGCTCGGCAAAACGTGGTCCATTCCCGATACATCCACGATGCGGAGGGTCGTTCGTGTTTGCGAGACGAGCCAGCCGCGGAGCGTGTCGGGGGGCGACGTGGGCTTTGTTGTCCGCTCGATTCGGCACCATGCGGCGCCCTCGGGGATCTTTGGCTTCACGCGGCGCGCGACGTCGCGCAGCACACGATCGAGCTCGCCGCCGAACGCCTGCTCGGGAACGAAGGCCGGGAGGTTCCTCAGCCCCGCGCGCCGCGCAACGCTTCGCGCCGAGTCCCTGACGGAGCGCCGGTAGTCGAAGCACAACGGCCGCAAGGTCTCTCTCGACACGATGATCCCGAGCCGGTCCGCCGCCCCGAGCGCCGTCTTGAGGACCGTCGCGTTCGGATGCGGCTTCGTGAGCAACCGCGCGATCAGAGGACCGGCTTCGAGAGCTGGAAGGCGTGGCAGAGCTTGAGAAAGCGACGCCTGGAGCGTGGCCACCCGCTCGTGCTCGAGCCCCCACTCGACAATCTTCACGGCGTGCGCACCTGAAGCCTCCTCGCCGATCCGATCCGCGAGCTCCTTACGAAATTCCCGTGCCGCGGATTGGTAGCCGCCGCCCCAGTAGGGCGTTGCCTGCCACGCCGCGCGCCCGTTGGTCTCGTCGGCGAGGGATTGTCGGTAGAGGGCGAACAAGTCGTCGGCCGCCGCACGCGCGGCATCGGATCTCGCGCTCAACGAGTCGAACGCCGCCGCTCCGGGCATCTCGCGGGAGTTGTCGCGGTAGTAGGCGTCGAGCTCGGCGTAGGCGCGTGCTCCCGCCGGCCCGGGGACCTCGGGACGTCCGCTGTCAGCAGGCGCCCCCGGCCGGATCCCCTTAGGCCGGGCGCTCGCCGTGGCGGATCGAAGGGGGGTGGGACCGCGTGATGTCGCCACGAGCAGAGTCGTCGCGATGAGAGCGACGACTGTCCACCAGCCGCTCTTGAAGGATCGTTTCGGGCCCATGAGCATGGGTATCGGAACCGAGTGCGGCCGCCATGAGCCGTCCGAGGCTCATCCAGTCACGCGAGGCTCCAGCGGCCCCGGTAGCAGTATCGGCCTGGGCCGCGCGTGCCACCGCAAGTCAGGCCGAACCCCGCGTCACCGCCCCCTCCGTCGCGAGCTTCGAGACCTTCCCCCGCGCCTCGCTCCCCTTTGCCAGCTCCGCCATCCTCGTCAGAAACCCGAAGAGATCCGACCGATCCTCTGGCGGACGACGAGGGCGCGCGTGATGCGGACCTGGCCGGCCCAACTGAGGCGGATCACGTACATCCCCGAGCGGAGTGTCTGACCCTCCGTGAGATTGACCACGTGACCACCGGGCCCCAGCCCAACGTCCCGCGAGAGGATCCGCCGACCCGCGACATCGAGGACGTCGAATCGGGCCGGCTGGTGGTCGGGCAGGGTGAAGGAGACGACGAGATCTCGTTCGGTGGGATTCGGGCGAAGGCCGGTGATCGCGAGCTGGTACACCACCGGCACGACGACGCTCACCTCGCCGATCAGGCCTTCGCGCCCGCAGCGAACGATGCCCAGCCGGTACCGGAGCCCGTCCGGGATCGGTGATGACGCCTGGACGTCCTGGTAGCGCACCATGTGTGTGGAGTCGATCGCCATCTGCGCGATGGCCTGCCAGTCCGTGTCCGCGCTCCGCCGGTAGATGGTGGCGGGCGTTCCCGGCAGGCCCGAGACCGACCAGCTCAGGCTCACATGGTCCGGTTCCACGCGCGCGATCGCGTCCGTCGCCACGACACCATTGACGTCGACCGCGACCTCCCGCGAGAAGCGTTCGGCGGCACAGTCTCTCGTCCCAAGACGATAGACGCGATGCTCGCCCGCTCTAGCGGTCAGGTCCTCGTAGACGCTTTGTCCCGTACTGTCCGACGTGACGACGCCCACGAAGGTCCAGTCGCCTTCCGACGCCCGTTTGTAGAGTGCTGCCGGCTGTACGCCACGGTACGGCCATGACCAGCTCAGACGAACGCCGCAGTTGGTCGGCTCGGAGACCAGGTATGGCACGGGGGAAGGAGAGCACGGAACAAAAACGGGCGGAATATCGACGTTCGATGTCAGGCCGAAACTGCGCTCACGGCCACACCGAGTGACTGCCAGGCGATATTGATACCGCCCTCCGGCCATCACGTTCGGATCATTGAAGACGAGCTGTCCCGCGCTGCCGAAATCGCCGGCTCCGATCGCGCGCCAGGTCTCGTCCACCGGGTGCTGAGCATCGAGTGTCACGCCACGCCGATACACGGTGACCGGCGGGGTGCCGGAGCTATCGGCAAGCCAGGTCAAGCGAACCCTTCCATCGGCGAGCTCCGCCCCGGCAAAGCTCACCCCGAGTCCGTCCGGCGTCAGCACTTCGCCTTCCCCGCCGAAGCGGCACTCGTCGATCACGAGGCTGTAGTAATTGCGCGTGTTCAGCTCCGCCGTGGCGTCCTCGAATGTGAGGTGTCCGAGGCCGTCCGCCTGCGCGATGCCAATGGAATCCCACGCCCCTCCAGTCGTGCGCCGCATGACGGTCGCCGAGGACGCGCCGGTTCCACCGTCCGACCACACCAAACGGACCCAGCACGAATCGGCTTGCGCGCTCTCGAGCACGATGGGCTCGGGCGTGACGGAGTGCTGGAATACGATCTGGAAGATCAGGTGGGCCCGGGGATAGGGAAACGGATGGGTCGTCGGATGACAGGCGTAGCGATGCCGCTCATCCCAGAGATGTCCGTCCGGGTATGTCCGATGCGATGTGGCCGAGTCGGCCGTGACCGCCAGTAGCCTTCCCTCGCTGATGCAACTGAAGAGCATGAAGCCATACTCTCCCGGGTGCGGCAGCTCCAGCGGTGGATGAAACTCGAACACGTATGGCACGGGGTGCACGCCATCCCCCGAGCCCTTCGCCTCTAGCGAGGCCTTACCCAGGATGTCTGTATAGATTGGGGCGCCGTCCGGGAGCGTACCCTCCACGTAGACCGTCAACCCGCTGGGCCAACTGCCGGGCTGCCACACCGTCAGCGAGCGAATGTGTGTGTCGGACGCGTAGAACGACTGACCGACCCCCTCGCGGTTAATCAGTCCGGCGATGGCGTTCGCGCGGGATGGATCGATTCCGATCACGCGGGTCGGGCAGGAGTCGCCGGCGGCTAATCCTGCCTCGCCGCTCCAGGCCGTGTGCGCCAAGGCGGCCGCCGCAACAAGCGTGAGCAGGGCGGCGCGGCACTGCATCATCGACCTCGGCGGAACGGGTGCAGCGCGGGGGATACCGACCCCCGGATGATACACCTCAGGCGTGAATCAGGTTTCGAAAAGCGGGCGAGTCGCCCTACTTCGTGACCGCCACCGCCTGGCCTGTCCGCGGGGCTCGCATCCTGGCCTCGCTCCCCTTTACCAGCTCCGCCATAAGCCCCTTCTGGAGATGGAGGCGGTTCTCCGCCTGCTCGATCACGATGCTCCGGGGTCCGTCCATCACTGCGTCGGTCACCTCCTCGCCGCGGTGGGCGGGCAGGCAGTGCATGAACAGGGCGTCGGGCTTGGCCGCCGACATCAGCGCTTCGTTCACCTGGAAGCCGGCGAACATCACCCGCCGCCACTCGGCGTCCTTCTCCTGCCCCATGCTGGTCCAGGTGTCGGTGTAGACCACGTCCGCCCCCAGCACCGCCTCGCGCGGATCGCGCGTTCGACGCACGCCGCCCTGCGAGCGCCGCTCGGCCTCGATGAAGAGCCCGCCGTCCGGCTCGAAGCCGTCCGGGACGGCCACGTTCAACCGGAACCCGAACAGAGTCGCCGCCTGCAGCCACGAGTGGAGCACGTTGTTCCCGTCGCCCACCCAGGCGACCGTCAGCCGGTCGAGGTCGCGCCCGGCGCGCCGGAGCGTGTAGAGGTCGGAGAGGACCTGGCAGGGGTGGGAGAAATCGGTGAGCGCGTTGATCACCGGCACCGACGCGTGCTCGGCGAGCCGCTGGACGATGCGGTGCGCAAAGGTGCGGATCACGATCAGCGAGCACATGGTCGAGAGCACCTGCGCCACGTCCTTCAGCCCCTCGCGACCGCTCTCCGACACCTCGGCCGCACCGAGATCCACGACGTCCCCGCCCAGCTCGTGCAGGCCGGCCGTGAACGAGACGCGCGTGCGGAGCGACGGCTTGTGGAAGATGAGCGCCGCGGTCTGCCCGCTCAGCGGACGCGGGGCGGCCTTGGTGCCGCGCGCCTGGCGCAGCCGCTCGGCCTCATCGAACACGTGGAGCAGCCACTCACGCTCGAGTCCGAGCAGGTCGACGAAGTGAGCTGGGACGTGGGTCATCTCGGGTCGGGTCTCCTTCATGAGACGATGGGCAGGCTCGTGCCGCGCTTGGGATCGAGCTGCGGCAGGGACAGCGTGAACTCGCGCCCGGCCGCCTCCGCCGCGGCGGTGGCGCCGGGGACCAGGTCGAAGGCCACCGCGACCTCGTCGCAGGCGTGGCGCTTGGGGCATCGCACGCAGTCGGTCCACACCTTGCGCGGCAGGGACTCGCGCGGCACCACGACGAACCCGCAGCGCTCGAAGAACGGCACCTCGCGGGTGAGAGCGATGACCCGCGGAAGGCCGAGGGCACGGGCGTCGGCCACGAGCCACTCCACCAGATGGCCGCCGAGCCCGCGGCCATGATGGTCGGGGCGTACGGCCAGGGTGCGCACTTCGGCCACGTCGTCCCACAGCACGCGGAGCGCGGCACAGGCGACGACCTCCATCGCGCCGCTTTCACCCGGACGCTCGGCCACCACGAACTCGCGCACGCACTGGTAGAGCTCGCTCACCGGCCGCGGCAGCAGCACGCCCTGCATGACGTAGTCGGCCATGACGCCCGCGATCGCGGGCACGTCCGACAGCTTGGCGCGGCGGAGCATCGTGCCGTCGGCGAGCATTGCCGACACCGGCGCGCCGGTTCTCGTCCCGTCAGCGGAGCGTGACGCCCCGACCGCCGCACCGGCCGAGGCGCGCGGCGGCACTCCGCCGCTCGCCTCGACCACCGGGTGCGCGAGCTCGAGCGCAGGGCCGAGGCCGAGCCGCCCTTCGTGCCGGGCGAACTGTTGCGCCACCGACTCGGGCCCGGCGCCGGGCAGGCGGTTCCGTCTGGCCAGCGCCGCCTCGATGTCGAGCGACGCCAGTCGGGTGGCGGTGAAGTGCGGCGACAGGGCGAGGCGCTCGGCCTCGGGCAGGGAAGCGGGCGCGACGCCGGCGCGCTCGGCGGCGGCCCACAGCCGGCCGACCGCGGCATGGGCGTCGCGGAATGGCACGCCCGCAGCGACCAGGGCGTCGGCCAGCTCCACCGCCAGCAGGTCGCCGGTGAGCGAGGCGCTCATCTTCTCGGGCCGGGCGCGCAGCGCGGTCACCGCCGCCGGAAGCGCTGCGAGCAGGGTCGCCAGCGTATCGCCGGTGTCGAACACCGCCTCCTTGTCCTCCTGCAAATCTTTTTGGTAGGCGGAGGGGAGTCCCTTCAGCACGATCGCGAGCCGCTGGGCGTTGGCGATCAACCGGCCGCTCTTCCCTCGCGCCAGCTCGAACAGGTCGGGGTTCTTCTTCTGCGGCAACAGGCTCGATCCGGTCGAGAACCCCTCCGGCGCCCCGTACCAGCCGAAGCCGGGCGAGCACCAGAGCACGAGGTCCTCGGCGAGCCGCGAGAGGTGGACGGCGAGCGCGGACGCCGCGCCCAGGTATTCGAGGGCGAAATCGCGATCGCCCACGGCGTCGAGACTGTTGTCGGCGAGCCGGCTGAAGCCGAGGCGGGTGGCCAGGGCCGCGCGATCGTAGACGAGCGGCGTGCCCGATACCGCGCCGGCGCCGAGCGGGAGCTGGTCGGCGCACTGGCTGGCGGACTTGAAGCGCTCCTCGTCGCGCTCGAGCGCCGCGACATGGGCGAGCCACCAGTGGGCGAGCCGCACCGGTTGCGCGGGCTGGAGGTGCGTGTAGGCGGCCACCGACTGGTCGCCGGCCGCGCGTGCCTGCATCACCAGGGCGCGCTCCAGCTCGCGCACGCCTTCCACCGCCTCCTCGCACAGCCGCATCACGCGCAGCCGCAGCAGCGTGCTCACCTGATCGTTGCGGCTGCGCCCGGTGTGGAGCCTGCGTGCCGGGTCCCCACAGCGGCGGGTCAGCTCCGCCTCGACCGCCGAGTGCACGTCCTCGCCCTCGAGGCGGACGCGCCCGGCGGCGAGGTCCGCCTCGAGATCGTCCGCGGCCGCGATCAGCTGCACCAGCTCGGGCGCGGCGAGCACACCGGCCTCGTGCAGGGCGGGGCCATAGGCGCGCGTCAGGGCCAGCTCCTCGGGCCACAGGCGCTGGTCCACCGCGAGCGAGTCGTTGAGCGCCTGTGCCCGCGGGTCGAGACCCGACGCGAGCCGTCCGCGCCAGACTTCGGTGGGCTTCTCGTGGTCAGTCATGGCCCTGGGATCCGGCGGCCGCTGGCTCGGGCGTGGCGCCGTCCTTCTGCTGCCTCGCTACGGTCGCGAGCGGCAGGCCGAACAGGCGGATGAAGCCCTCGGCCTGGCGGGCGTCGTAGCCGGTCATGTCGAACGAGGCGAGGTCGGGACGGTAGAGCGATAGCGAGCTCGAGCGCGCGACGGCCTGCGCCCGGCCCTGGAACAGCTCGACCGACACCTCGCCGGTCGCGACGTGGAGTGCGGTGTCCACGAACGCCTGCAGCGCGCGACGCAACGGGGAGAACCAGAGACCGTTGTAGACGAGCTCGGCCATGCGCGGCGCCAGCTCGGCCCGCGTGCGCAGCAGATCGTGCGGGAGCGTCAGCCGGCACAGGTCCTCGAGCGCCTCGTGCAGCACCGTGCCGCCCGGCGTCTCGTAGGCGCCGCGCGACTTCATGCCGACCAGCCGGCTCTCGACCAGGTCGGTGCGGCCGACCCCGTGCCGCCCGGCGATCTGGTTGAGCGCCGTGAGCAGCGCCACCGGGTCGAGGGCCTTGCCGTTCAGCCGCACCGGCCGGCCATGCTCGAAAGCGACGGTCACGGTCTCGGCGGACGCCGGCCGGCGGTCGGACGGGGCGGTGAGCTTCCACATGCTCTCGGGCGCCGGGGTCGCCGGGTCTTCGAGCGGACCCCCTTCGTGCGAGAGGTGCCACAGGTTGGCGTCGCGCGAGAAGAGGTCGGCGCTGGTCTGCGCGATCGGGATGTGATGACGCTCCGCGTAGCGGATCGCATCCTCGCGCGAGACGATGTCCCACTCACGCCAGGGGGCGATCACCGCGAGCTGCGGAGCGAGCGCCAGATAGGCGAGCTCGAACCGCACCTGGTCGTTGCCCTTGCCGGTGCAGCCGTGCGCGAGCGCGTCGGCCCCGGTCCGCTCGGCGCACGCGACCTGACGCGCGGCGATCAGCGGTCGCGCGAGCGCGGTGCCCAGCAGATAGGTGCCTTCGTAGATCGCGCCCGCGCGCAGCGCGGGGAAGCAGAAGTCGCGCACGAACGGGAGCCGCAGATCCTCGACCACGACCTCGCTCGCCCCGATCGTGCGCGCCTTCGCTTCGAGACCGTCCAGCTCCGAGCCCTGTCCGACGTCGGAGCAGTAGCACACGACCTCGCACCCGTAGTGCTCCTTGAGCCAGGGCACGATGATGCTGGTGTCGAGCCCGCCCGAGTAGGCGAGCACCGCGCGCTGGATCGGGCGTCTGGACGGCCGGGCAATCGTCATGAGCCGGCGCCTTTCGTGGCCGCGAGGTCGGTGAGCGCCAAGTCGAGCCGCTCGAGCGCCTCCTGGATCTCCGCGGGCGTCACCGTGAGCGGCGGGAGCAGGCGCACCGCCCGCTCGCCGCCCCGGACCAGCAGGAGGCCGCGCGCCATCGCCGCCTTGACCAGGCCCGCCGGGTCGAACGGCGCCTCGGGCCGGATCTCGATCCCGCGCAGGAGCCCGAGTCCCCGAACCTCGCCGAGCGAGGCGTGCTGCTTCGCCAACGCCTCGAGGCCTTGGCCCAGCTCCTTGCCGCGCTTGCGCACGCGGGCGAGGAACCCGGGGCGGTTGATCCGCGAGAGGATCCAGTTGCCGGCGGTCGCCGCGACCGGATTGCCGCCGAAGGTGCAGCCGTGCATGCCGGGCTTGAGCGTCTCCGCGACCTCGTCGGTCATCAGCACCGCGGCGAGCGGGAAGCCCCCGCCCAGCGCCTTGCTGAGCACGGTGATGTCGCCCTGCACGCCGTAATGCTGCGCCGCCAGCAGTTGGCCGCAGCGACCCATGCCGCACTGGACCTCGTCCAGGATCAGCACGGCCCCCACCGCGCTCGTGCGCTGGCGGACCGCCTGGAGGAACTTGTGCTGGGACGCCACCGCCCCGCCCTCGCCCTGGACCGGCTCGACGATGACCGCGGCGACCTGGGCGTCGATCGCGGCGTCGAGGCCGGCGACGTCGTTGAAGTCGGCGAAGCGAACGCCGGGGATCAGCGGCTCGAACGGCTCGCGGTAGGAAGGGGTCCAGGTGGCCGAGACCGCGAAGCCGGTGCGGCCGTGGAAGCCGCCGCGGAAGGCGACGATGTCGCGACCGGGCATGCCCTTCGCCGCCGCGCGGGCGCGCGCGAACTTGAGGGCCGCCTCGATCCCCTCGGTGCCGCTGTTGCAGAAGAATGCGCGTGCGTACCCGGTCGCCGCGCACAGCGCCTGGGCGAGGGCGATGGCCGGCGCGTTGGCGAACAGGTTCGAGCAGTGCCCGAGCTGTCGCATCTGCTTCGACACCGCGCTCGCGAGCCCGGCGGGCGCATGACCGAACGCGTTGACCGCGATGCCGCTCACGAAGTCCAGGTACTGCCGGCCGGCCGTGTCGGTGACGCGCGCTCCGCTCCCGGCGACCAGGGCCAGGCGCGGCAGCGGGTAGACCGGGGCGAGCAAACCCTGCTCCTCGCTCGCGAAGGCGGCGTCAGCGGGCGGTACCGGCGGCGCGCCGGTCGCCGACGACAGGGTGGGCGCGGGGCTCGAAGCGGTGGAGTCGGTGAGCGTGTCAGCCACGTGAGGCCTCCAGTGCGCCGGCGAGGAGGGTGGTGCCCCGACCCTCGCCCGCGAGCAGTGCGGTCAGCGTCCCGGGGCCCGCCCACGCGCCGATGACGACGCGCTGCGTCCCCGCTTCGATGGCGGCGGCCGCCGCGCGCAGCTTGGGCCGCATGCCGTCCTTCACATCCGGGTGGTCGAGCGTGGCCGCCACCTCGTGGCCGCCCAGCCGCGTGACGACCCGCCCACCGAGCAGGAGGCCCGGCGCGTCGCTGAGCAGCAGCAGCGCGCGCGCGCGCAACGCCCCCGCGAGTCCCGCCGCCAGATCGTCGGCGTTGATGTTGAGCAGTCGCCCGCCCGCAGCCCCGATGCTGGCGAGCACCGGCGTGCGACCCTGGGCGAGCAGCGTCTCGAGGAGCTGCGGATGGACCGCCGTCACCTGGCCCACCGC
>Ga0075428_100004573_pt1 | contig 15298 bp, 15 predicted proteins | sample RhiMetdeltSRZDD2_FD_75291 | JGI IMG/M metagenome (GOLD analysis project Ga0075428, IMG submission 75291) | Populus rhizosphere microbial communities from Tennessee, USA - Rhizosphere MetaG P. deltoides SRZDD2 | ecosystem: Host-associated > Plants > Roots > Rhizosphere > Soil | place: USA... | reverse complement strand
CGCAGGTTCAACGCCCGGCTCTCGAAGCAGGAGAAGAACCGCTGCAGGGCCTTGCAGCCCGCGGCGTTGAAGGACTTGCCCTCGTGCTTGTGGTCGTGGTCCGCGGAGGTGTCGGACGTATCGCCGCTGGCGTTGAAGAGGCTGTACTGGACGGCCTTGCCGTAGGGGTTCGTCCAGTGGGTCGGATGGTCCTGGCGGGTGACGTCGGAAGGCGCGCGCTCCCGGAGCAGCCCGCGAACCTCCTGCTGGATCGCGCCGAACCAGGCCGGGTCGAGGGCCAGGCATGGCTGGAGCTTGATGCCGCCGCGGTGCTCCGTAGCCACCTGCACCTGCTGGCGGAACGTCTCGATGCTCATGGGCGGGAATCGTACACGGTTCGGCACGCCGGGGTCAAAAGAGGCACGGCGTTGCCGGCCGCGGCTACCGATGATAAATTTTGAAGCTCGGCCGCGGGCAACCGGGCCGTTCGCGGCGTCCCCTGGGGGAAGCCGAAAGGAGCGGGATCCCTTGAAGCTCGATCGTCACGTCCTCGTCGCGGCCGGCGCGTCCCTGGCCCTCGTGTCCCCGGCCGCCGCCCAGGCCACCAAGGCCAAGCCCAAGCCCGCGGCGGCGGCCACGTCCGCGCCGGCCAAGGCGCCCGCCCCGCCCTCCGTGCCCGCCGACCCCGTCGAGGAGGCGAAGCTGAAGGCCAGGGTCACCGAGTACTGGAAGCAGCGCATGACGCTGGACCTGGAGGCCATCTTTCCCTTCTACGAGCAGGGCTTCCGCTCCTCGATGACGAAGGAGCGGTTCTCGGCGGACTTCCGGCGCCTCAACCGCTTCGCGCCGGAGTTCCTGGGCATCGACGCCGTGAGGTTCGACACGCCCGCCAAGGCCACCCTCAAGGTGAAGCTGCGCACCAAGCCCTCCGTCCTGGACGGTCAGGAGCTGGTGACCTCGACCGACGAGGTCTGGGTGCTCGAGGATGGTCAGTGGTTCAAGGCGGCCGAGTCGATGCTGCCCAACATCTAGTTCACCCGCGGCACCATCGGCGAGTCGAAGCTGAACCCGGTGGCCGGCTCCAGGGCCACCGTCTTGCCGGCCAGGTCCCCGTAGCGCCCGTCGTTGGCGATGGTGATGGCCCCGCTCGCCCCCGGCACCACGGTGGACGTGTTCAACACCAGCGTGCTCTTGGCCGCAAGCGAGAAGGACTGCTGCCCCGTCAAGGTGCCCCCCGTGGACCAGAAGTAGACGTTCCCAGTGATCTGGTAACCGGAAGGGTTCTGGAGGAGCAGGACCGTGATCTGGCTGGCCGAGTTGTTGAAGCGCGGGATGGACTGGGTCGTCTCGAAGGAGCGCAGGCGATAGACGTCGTCCGTCCCGCAGTCCGTCGTGCAGCCGCTGCTCACGACGCGGACGTACTGGTCGTCGATCGGGGCCGAAGTCGCGTTCATGAAGCGGAGGCTCTGGCTGTAGTTGAGCCCCAGGGTCACGGGCAGGGCGGTCTGGAGGACCGTCGAGCCGTCCGCGGCGAAACGCTGCACGAGCACGCCCGCCCCGATGTCGCCGGAGGTGGCGTCCACGGTCACCTCGTAGGAGGCGAAGGCCTTCTGGCCGATGCGGTACCAGTCCTCGTCGGACGCGGGGCCGGGCAGGGCGCCCAGATCGTGGATCTGGTCGCCGCCGTGGACGAGCTCGTTCTGCGTCCCGGCCGGGCTGTTGTCGTTCGAGGTCTGGACGTCCCAGACGTCAGCGCCGGCTGGTCCCGCCAACGCCAGCGACAGTCCCAGGCCCGCCACCGTCCACACCTTGCGCATCGAAGCCCCTCTCTTCTGATCCGAAGGATCGCAGGGCCAGGAGCATAGCAGCTCCCCGCCACAGGAGAAAGTGGCCGATGACACGTCCGGCCGTCCTCGACAGATGACCGCCTAGTTTGGCCGGTATGTCATGGGCGTGTCGAAGGAGAAGCCCGTCGAGGGCTCGAGGGCCACGCTCTTGCCCTGCAGGTCGCCGAAGCGGCCGTCGTTCGTGATCGTGATCGAACCGGTGGAGCCCGGCGCCAACGTGTTCGTGTTCAGGACCAGCACGTCCTTGGCACCAAGGACGAAGGGCTGCGACGTCAGGATTGTTCCCGTGGTGGTCCAGAAGAAGACGGTCAAGTTGATCGTGTAGTGGGTGGGGTTCTGGAGCAGCAGCACGGTGATCTGCGAGCCCGAGTTGTTGAAGCGCGGGATGGCCCCGGTCGTATCCCACATGCGGACCGTGTATTGCGCGTCCGTCGTGCAGGCGGTCGTGCATCCGGAGCCGGCCCCGTCCACCCGGATGTAGTCCGATATCAGTAACGCGGTGTTGTTCATCCAGCGCACCGACTGCGATGAGCCGAGGCCGCCCGGAGGATCCTGCCCGGCGGTCAGGACCGCGCCGGCCGAGGTGACACGATCCACAGGGAGATCCCCGCCGAGCCCCCAGACCTCGCCTTGCATGCCGTCGACCAGCACCTCGTACGACGAGTAAGGTCGCGAGAAGACGACGTACCAGTCCTGGTCCGGAACTCCGCCCTGGGACAAGAGGTCGTGGGTCTGGATGGCGCCATGGAAGAGCTCGTTGTCGGTCTCGCTGCTGTCGTCCTCGTTCGATGGATCGTTGTCCCAGACGTCCGCGGACAGCGGGGCGGCCGTGAGGGCCAGGATGAGACCGAAGCCGATCGCAAGCGACCGGTGCCAGCTCGAGGGGTTGTGCATGAAACTCTCCCTTCTTCGTGCGGAATGTTTTTCGGGGGCGGACCCGTGAGCGTGGTCGGCCCCCTCGATATCGGTCGATGCGTCTTCCCCGGTCCGCGCGGCACTCTGTCGAGGCTACCTTGTCCCTGGGTCAGGTGAGGTCTATCCTCCGGCGGAGATGACGCGGCGGCGCACAGCCTGGATCACCGCCGGCCTCGTCCTCGTCTCGGTCGCCGCGGCCCCCGTCCTGCGCGTGTGGTGGCGGGAGAGGCGCGTGCGCGCGGCGCCGCGCCCGCTGGACGTCGTGCTCATCACCCTGGACACCACCCGCGCGGACCGCCTGGGCTGCTACGGCGGAGGGGACACCTCGCCGAGCCTCGACGGCCTGGCGCGGAGCGGGGTCCTGTTCCGGCGCGCCTACGCCCACGTGCCCCTGACCGCGCCGTCCCACTCCTCCCTGCTCACGGGCCTGCTGCCCCCTCGCCACGGCGTACGCGACAACGGCGGGTACGTCCTGAAGCCGGATGCGCCCACGCTGGCCGAGCCGTTCGTGGAGGCCGGGTACCGTACGGCGGCCTTCGTCAGCGCCTTCGTCCTGGACCGCCGCTTCGGCCTGGCCCGCGGCTTCGCCACCTACGAGGACGACGTCGCGGCCACCGCCGGCGACCGCATGCTGGACGCGGTACCGGGCGACGTCACCGTCGATCGCGCGCTGGCCTGGCTGGGTGCCGCGGACGCGCGCCCGATCTTCGCGTGGGTCCACCTCTACGATCCGCACCTTCCCTATGCGCCGCCCGAGCCGTACGCCACGCGGTTCAAGGACCGGCCCTACGAGGGCGAGATCGCCTTCATGGACGCCCAGGTCGGCCGTCTCCTGGCGGCGCTCGGCGCGCGCAACCGGCCCACGCTGGTGGCGGCGGTCGGCGACCACGGCGAGTCGCTGGGCGAGCACCAGGAGCTGACCCACTCCTATTTCATCTACGAGGGGACGCAGCGGGTGCCGTTCATCCTGTCCCTTCCCGGCTGGATCCCGGCCGGCCTGACCGTGGAGCCCCTCGTCCGGGGCGTGGACGTGATGCCCACCCTCCTCGAGATCGCCGGCCTCGCCGTCCCGCCGGGCCTCGACGGCGCGAGCCTGGTCCCGCTCGTCACGCTGCGCAGCCACAGCGAGCCCGGCCCCGCGTACCTCGAGTCCTACCATCCGCGGCTGTGGTGGGGCGCGCGCGAGCTCGTGGGACTGCGCACCGGGCCGTGGCTCTTCATCCGTTCGCCGCGGCCGGAGCTGTACGACGTCGAGCGCGATCCGGCGGCGGCCGTGAACCTGGCCGCCCGCCACCCGCAGGAGATGGAGCGCCTGACCGCCCGGCTGGCCGGGTACGCCGCCGGCAGCGACCCGCTCCAGGGCCGCTCCGCCACCGACCCCGAGGCCGCGGGACGGCTGCGGGCCCTGGGATACGTCGGGGGGACGACGAGCGCCTCCGCCGCCGAAGACGCCGCCGCCCTCCCCGACGCGAAGGACAACGCACCGCTGCTGGCCGCCTTCTCCCGCGGCGAGGACCTCATGGGGAGGGGCCGGCGGGAGGAGGCCCTGGCCTCGTACCGGGAGGCCCTGGAGATCAACCCGCGGTCGGTCACGGTCCGGCTGCGCGTGGCGGACACGCTCCTGGAGCTCGGGCATCCCGCCGAGGCCTTCCAGGAATACGCCGAGCTGTCCCTGCGCTACCCGGACGAGCCCACCTACGTGCAGGGCATGGCGCGATCCCTGGTCCGCCAGGGGCGCGGCAAGGACGCCCTCGCCCTGCTGCGGCCCGCGGTCCTGAAGTTCGGCGGCGCTACCGCGCTGCGCGAGGAGCTGGCGGCAGTGCTCCTGGAGTCCGGCCGCGCGGAGGAGGCGGCCCGGGAGCTGGGCGGGGTCGTCGAGCAGGCGCCCCTGCAGGTGGGCCCCCGCCTGCGGCTGGGGGCCACGCTGGCCCGCGCCGGCCGGCTGCGCGAAGCCTCCGCCGCGTACCGCGGCGTCCTGGAGCGCAGCCCGCGCTCGACCGAGGGACGCGAGGCCCGGCGGGCGCTGACGGCGCTGGGCGACCGGCTGCTGGACGAGCGCGACTTCGCCGAGGCCCGCAACGCCTACCGCGCGGTGCTGGACGCGGGCGCCTCCGACGACGACGCGGTCTACTCGAACCTCGCCCTGGCCGCGTACAGGATGGGCCGGCGCGCCGAGGCCATCGACGTGCTGCAGCAGGGCCTGGCGCGCGTGCCGGGGTCCGCGCGGCTTCACCTGCGCGCCGGCCGGCTCCTGGAGGAGGCGGGGCGCCGCGACGAGGCCGAGAGGGAGTACCGGCGCGCGATCGAGCTCTACGGACCCTCGCCCGAGGCCGAACCGGCGCGCGAGGCGCTGGCCAGGCTGGGCCGCTAGCTCACGGCTTCCGGGCCACGACGAGCACGTAGCCCAGCTTCTCGGCGTAGAGCGCGTCGAGCTCGGGCAGCAGCGCGCGCATCGCGCCGTAGAGCTCCTGTCCGTACGCCGAGCGCAGCTCGCCCGACCGCGCGTCGGCCGCGCGGATCGTCTCGCCGATCGAGCGCCGGACCGACGCGCTGAGGTCCAGCGTCTCGACTGGCTCCAGCCCCGCCTCGTCCAGCCACTCGGGATATTGGCCGGGGCGCGCGAGGGTTGCGATCTGCAGCAACGCGCGCGTCACGCTGCGCTGGCGGGAGTCGAGGGGTCGGTTCTCCACCAGGTCCGTCAGCACGACGCGCGCGCCGGGACGCAGGACCCGCCGTATCTCGCGCAGCGCGGTGGAACGGTCCGGCACGTGGAAGATCGACTCCAGCGCCCAGGCCCCATCGAAGATGGCGTCACCGAAGGGCAGGGCCCGCGCGTCGGCCATCAGGAAGGAGAGACGGTGTGCGGGTCCCGCGCCGCGCGCCAGGGCCAGGGCGCGGAGGACCTGGGCGCGGCTGACCGTGAACCCGACGGCGCGGCAGCCCAGGGCCTGCGCCGCGCGCAGCGCGGGCGCGCCCGTGCCGCAGCCGACGTCCAGGAGGAGCTGACCGGCGCCCACCCGCACGCGCTCCACGAAGAGATCGGTCAGGCGTTCCTGCGCCTCCGCGAGCGAGGAGCGGTCCTCGGGCCCCGCCCAGAGGCCGGCGTGGAGGTTGCCGCCCCACACCGCTTCGTAGAAGCGGTCCATGTCGTCGTAATAAAGGCCGACCGCCTCGCTCACGTGGGGCGGCAGTGTGCCCGGAGCGCCTCGCCGTTCACGTAGGAAGCCTCCGTGGAGGCGAGGAACAGCACGGCCTCGGCCACCGGGTCCTCGGTGCCCCCGTCCGGCGGCCGCGCGCCTTCGCTTGCCACCGGCACCACCGCGTTGCAGGCCACGCGGCGAGGGCCGTACTCCTTGGCGGTGCTCCGCATCAACGCGAGCAGCGCGTGCAGCGCCGCTGCCGCCCGGGCCTGGCCGGGCTCTCCGGGACGCACGAGCGGCGCTACGTGGACCAGCCGCCCGCCCTGACCGTGGGCCAGGAACTCCTCGACCGCCAGGCGCGATACGAGGAACGCGGCGCGGAGCGCGCGCGCGACGGCGTCATCCCATTCGCGGAGCGAGGTCTCCACGAAGCGCCGCGCCGGCGGATCGGACGCGGCGTGGACCACCACGTCCAGGCGCGGCAGCCGGGCCACCGCCGCGGCGAACGAGCGCTCGACGTCGTCCTCGCGCCCGGGGTCGGCATCGCCGCCGGAGACGACGGTGGCTCCCCGTGCCGCGGCCAGGCGGGCCACCGCGCGGCCGTGCGCCGAGGCGGCGCCCACCACCAGGACTCCGCGGCCCTCGAGCGTCACTCCGGCCGCCCGACCACCACGCAGGAGTTGAGGCCGCCGAACCCGAATCCGTTGGAAATACCGACCCGGATACGCGCCGGTCGCGCGTGGTTGGGCACGAAATCCAGATCCAGCTCGGGGTCCTTCCGCTCCTGGTTGATGGTGGGATGCAGCACGCCGCGCTCCATCTGGAGGATGGTCGCCACCAGCTCCACCAGCCCCGCCGCGGACAGGCAGTGGCCCAGCATGGACTTGGTGGAGTTGACGGGCAGCCGGTAGGCGTGCTCGCCGAAGACCTCCTTGATGGCCGCCACCTCCACCGCATCGCCCAGCGGCGTGGACGTGGCGTGGGCGTTCACGTAGTCGACGTCGCGCGGTTCAACCCGGGCGTCCAGGAGTGCGTCGCGCATGGACCGCACCTGGCCGTTCTGGTCCGGCTTGGTGAGCCGGGTGGCGTCGGAGGCGGCGGCCGCGCCCAGGATCTCGGCGCGGACGCGCGCCCCTCGCGCCCGTGCCCCGGCCAGCGTCTCCAACACCACCGCCGCGGCCCCCTCGCTGGGGACGAAGCCCTCGCGCAGGGCGTCGAAGGGGCGGCTGGCCCGGGTAGGGTCGTCGTTGAAGGACTTGAAGGAGAGGGCCTCGATGATGACCCAGGAATGGAGCGACGGCGGGTCCAGGTCGTTGCTGGGTCCGGTCACGAGCGCGGCGTCCACACGGCCCGAGCGGAGGAGGTCCGTGGCCACCATGATTCCCAGGTTGCCGGTGGCGCAGGCGCCTCCCACCGTGAAGCTCGGCCCCCGCAGCGTCAGGAGCTCGGTGATGACCGAGAGCACGTCCGTGTCCTCGGCCACCACGCCGAAGAGGGGATCGATGTACTCGGGCTCCTCCAGGTACGTCTTGTGGCCCTCGTAGACGTAGTTGCCGTTGACGTTGTGCCCGGCCAGGACGTGGCCGAAGCGCTCGGGTGGCAGCGCGGAATGCGGCAGCCCCGCGTCCACGAAGGCCTGCACGGCCGCCGGCGCGGTGATGCGGCCGCAGCGCGGGGTGGGCCGCATGAGACGGCGGAGGGACTGGACGAGGCCTTCGGGATAGGCCTCTCCCGCGCGCCGGAGGTGCGCGCCGAGGTCGAAGTCCGACATGTCGCCGCCGATCTTGGAGGCGCACCGCTCGTCCCCCGCCTTCCAGCGCGTCACCGCGGAGCGGCCGGCCAGGAGCGACTCGATGTAGTCGTCCAGGGCCTCGCCGATGGGCGTCATGACGCCCATGCCGGTGACCACGACCCGGCGCTCCGCCTCGCGGGGGCCCGGCATCACGAAGGGGGAGCGGCCGCGAACTTCTCGAAGAGGTCCAGCAGGTCCTTGAGGTTCTTCGCCCCGGACAGCTCGGTGCGCGGGACCTTGATCTTCAGGTCCTTCATCGACCGCGAGACGACCTCGACGATCTCGAGGGAGTCGGCGCCGAAGTCCCGCATGCTGTCGGTCTCCTTGATGTCGATGCCCTTCGCGCCCTCGACGATCTCCTGGATGTTGGACTTCACCACCGCGAATATCTCGTCGCGCGTGCGCTTGTCTGCCGTCATCGGCCTCCTCTCTTCCTAGACGCCGGACAGGGCGGCCACCGAGCAGACCTGTCCGTCCACCAGGCACTGGCCCACCACGACCGTGAACAGGCCGTCCTCCATCACCCGGGCCACGATCTCCACGTCCGCCGGCGGGCGCACGGCGCGCATGAGCCGCGCGCCGAGGATTCGGGCCAGGCTGACCTCGGCCACGGCGGGACCCGGCGCGGCCGTGGCCCGCACGAACACCAGCCCCGCCTGCCCAATGGCCTCCACCTGCGCGGTCCCCGGCCACACGGGATGATCCGGGAAATGGCCGGCCAGCACTCCGGCCGCGCGCGCCAGATCGTACCGCGCCACCACGGTGCCGCGCACGGCGTCGAGGGCGGTCACGCGATCCAGCAGCAGGGCCAGGCCGCGGTGCGGGACCAGGGCCTCGATGCCCGCGCGGTCCAGGACCGGCGCGCCGTCCGCGGGCGGCGCGATGCGCTGCTTCTCCGCCGAGCGCAGGACGCTCACCACCTCTTCGGGGATGGACCAGGTCACCGGTCGCCGCCGCCTTCGTCCGGGAACGGCCCGGGGAGGGCGGCGCCCGTGACGAGGGCCAGCGGGTCCACGAGCGACCATCCCTCGTCCACCACCAGGACCTGCCCCGTCACGGAGTCCATCAGGCCCGAGCACAGGGCCACGCAGGCGCGGGCCACCCCGCGAGGGTCCTGCACCGCCGAAGGGGCGCGCTCCTTGACGGCGTCGATGGCGGCGTCCCCCGCGGTGGCGCGGGAGCTGGCGGTATCGAGCAGCCCGGGCCGCACGGCGTTGACGCGCACGCCGTCGGGCCGGAGGCGCAGCGCGAGGTAGCGGCACAGCGTCTCCAGGACGGCCTTGGAGGCCCCGGCCAGGTCGTAGCCGGGATGGCAGACGTCGGGGCCATCGCTGGATATGGCGATGACGTACCTCGGATAGCGGCCCAGCACCTCGCGCGCGGCCTGCACGTGGTCCACCAGCGGCCAGGCCGAATAGCCCAGCGAGAGGTCGAGCGCGCTCTTCTTGAGGTCGGAGACCTCCTTCACGATCTTCGCGAAGGCCACGTTGCTCACGACCACGTCCAGGCGTCCCGTGTGCCGCTTGATCGTCGCCATCAATTCCAGCACGGCCTTGCGGTCGCTCACGTCGCACTCGACCACCTGGGGCGCGGCCACCCCGGCGGCGGCGAACTGCGCGGCGATCTCCGCCTCGCTCGCGCTGCCCCAGCGGTGGGTGAGGAAGACGGCGGCTCCGGCGCGGGCCATCTCGAGCCCGATGGCCCTGCCCAGGCCGCGCGTCCCCCCCGTGACGAGCGCCGTGGAGCCGGCGAGGATGGCGGGCGTCATCGCTCGGCCTCGGGCACGGGATCGCCGGCATAGCGCTCGGCGATGAGGCGGGCCGTGTCGCTCCGCGCGAAGAGGGCCTCGTGGGCCCGGCGCTCGTCTTCGACGGCGCGCTGGAGGCGCTCGCGGCGCCGGGCCGCGAGCATCGCTTTGAGCGCCAGGAGGGCCTCGCGCGGGGCCGCGGCCACCTCGTGCGCGAGGTCCAGCGCGCGGCGGCGAACGTCGATCTTCGGAAAGACGGCGGGGAAGCCCGCCGCCTTCAGCTCGCGGCCCTTGACGAGGCGCCCGGTGAAGAGCAGCTCACGCGCCGGCCGCGGCCCGAGCGCGTCCTCCAGCAGCACGGTGGAGCCCATCCCGGGCGTGAAGCCCAGGGCCATGAAGTTCATGCCGTAGAGCGACTCCTCGGCCAGGAGCGGAAGGTCGGAGAGCAGCCCGAGGGCGAAGCCCCCGCCGATGGCGTGCCCGGACATGGCCGCGATCGTGGGCAGGGGTATGTCGAGCACGAGGAGCGGCAGCTCCGCCGCGTACCGTGGCACCTCGCGCCCGGCGTCCGGCCGCAGGAGGGACTGGCGGCTGGCGCCCGCGCAGAAGTAGCGGTCCCCGCCCTCCAGCAGCACGACGCGCGCCGACGCGTCGTCCCGGAGCGGCCCCGCGGCCGCGGCGAGGCGCTCCTTGAAGCCGTGCTCGATGTAGGGATCGTCGTCGGTGGCCAGACGGAGCGAGACGATGCCGGGGCCCACGGCCTCCCGGCGCATCGCCGCGGTCACAGGAACATCTCCCGGATCCCGCCGGCGGCGTGGAGGGTCTGGCCGTTGAGGCCGGCCGATCGCGCGGAGCACAGGAACAGGATCAGCGCGGCGACTTCGTCGGTCGTGGGGAGCCGCTTGAGCGGCGAGACCTCGAGGAAGCGCCGGCGCGCGAACTCCGGCAGGTGGCTCGTCATCCCGGTGTCCACGTAGCCCGCCGCAACCTGGTTCGCGCGGACGCCGTCCCCGGCGTGCTCCCACGCGATGGCCTCCATCAGGCCGGTGATCCCGCCCTTGCCCGTGGCGTAGGCGGCGGCCCCGCGCGGTGAGCCGTACTGCTGCAGCGAGCCCATGAACACGAGGCTGCCCCCGCCCCGGGCCGCCAGCTCGCGGACGGCGCGCCGGGAGACGAGGAAGGCCCCCGTCAGGTTCGTGGCCAGGAGCTCGTCCCAGGTCGCGGCCGGGCACGAGACGAGGAGGTCCTCGCGGCTGATGCCCGCGTTGCTCACGACCGCGTCCACGCGCCCCAGGGCCGAGAGCGCGCCGTCGAAGAAGCTCTCGACCTGCGCCTCCACGGCAACGTCGGCGCGGACGGCGACGAGCCGGCGGCGCGGTGCGCGGCGCTTCGCCTCGGCGGCGAGCGCCGCGTCCTCCGCGCCTTCGCGGCTGCAATAGGCCACGTCCGCGCCCCGCTCGAGCGCGCCGAGGACGACGGCGCGGCCAATGCCGCGCGATCCGCCCGTGACGAGCACGGCGCGCCCGTCCAGGTCGCGATCACTCACGCGGGACCCTCGTCCGGCCACGGGGCTTGACCCGACAGGAACCGCCGGATGCGGGCCCGGGTCTCCGGCCGCGCCAGCAGCTCGCCGAGCCGCGCCGCCGCCTGCTCCTCGTACGCCGGAGGCATGGGGAAGTGATCGGCCAGCAGGGCCTTGAACGTGGCCACCGCGTGCGGGTCCATCCGCTCCAGCCGCCGCGCGTGCCGCCCAAGCGCGGCTTCGAGGTCTCCGCTCACCTCGTCCACGAGGCCGACGCGGAAGGCCTCGTCCGCCGTGAGCGGCTCCGCCCCCAGGGCCAGCCGCCTCGCGCGCGGGATCCCGATGCGGCGGGCCAGCGCCGGAAACACCATGGCGGGGATCAGGCCCAACAGGGTCTCGGGCAGGCCGAACGTGGCGCGCGATGTGGCGATCACCACGTCCGCCGCCGCGGCCAGCCCGGCGCCCGCGCCGAGCGCGGGCCCGTCCACCAGGGCGACCACCGGGCGCGGGTCCCGCTCCAGGGCAGCCAGCAGGGCCGCGAACCGGCGGGGCCGCGCCTCTTCGGTGTCGTCGAGCGCGCCGCCCTCGCAGAAGGTCCCGGCTCCGCCCTCCAGGACGAGGATGCGCGTGGCCTCCGCCCCGCGCAGGGACTCCGCCACGCGGTCGATGTCCGCCCACGAGAGCACACGGGGGAGGGCCACGCGTTGGAGTCTCGTCGGCACCGGAGGCTCAGCTCGGCGCGTAGCGGCGGTAGTAGTCCTTGACGCTCTCGAGGACGAGGAGGCCGCTCCCGCGATACGCCTCCTCGAAGTGGCCCGCGGGAGTGCTCCGCTCGGGCGTGAAGTCCGGGCACAGGGCCTTGGCCTCGCGCTCCAGTACAATTCTCTCGTAACCCGCCATCGACAACGGGCGCCGGGCGGCAAGGTGCGCGGCGATGCGGCGCGCGGCCACCACCGATCGCGCTTCGGCACCCAGGGTGCCCGCGAAGAACTCGGCGCAGGATCCGGAGCCGTAGGAGTACATCCCCACGCGCGCGCCCGGCCGGGGCGCCGGCTCCGAGTCGATGAGCGCGGCCAGGCCCGCATAGAGCGTCCCCGAGAAGATGTTGCCCGTCTCCGCGCAGTAGCGCAGCGAAGGGGCCACCATGCTCTCGAAGCTGTGGGCGGCGTCGCCGTTCGCCGCTCCCGACTCGCCGAGCAGGACCTCGTGGGCCTTGCGCACCAGGCTCTCGAGGGGCATGTGGTAGACGAGGTAGTCGAGGTCCTCGCCGAGCGGCACGTCCCCGCGGTGGGAGCGGTAGTGCGCATAGGCGAGCTCGAGCAGGTCCAGGTAGGCGCCCAGCGACAGCACCTCGTCCACCCAGTGGCCGGTGGCGGTGGGGCGCGCAGTGTCGTAGACCTCGCGGGCGGCGTACCCGCTGGCCAGGTCCAGCGCCAGGACGCGCGGCTCGGCCGACACCGACAGCGCCACCGCGCCCGTGCCCGGCGTCAGCTCCGCGGGCTGGCCGAACTGGTTGCCGGGCAGGTCGGTCGTGACGACCAGGGCCTTCTTGCCGGGGGCGGCCTCCGACCGCACCCACGCGCTGGCCAGCTGCAGCGAGGCGGTGCCGCCGTAGCAGGCGTGCTTGACCTCCAGGTTGCGGCACCGGCTGGTCAGCCCCAGATGGCGGTGGACATATGAGCTCAAGGGCTTCCCGTAATCGAAGCCGGACTCGGTGGCCACTATCAGCAGCTCGAACGCGTCCCTTCCCGCCTCCTCCACGATGGGCCGCGCGGCGTTCACGGCCAGCGTCACCGGGTCCTCGCAGAGCGGGGCGATGGAGCGCCGGCGGATGCGGACGATGTCCATGTAGCGCGACGTCCCGCGGGCCTCGGCCACGAGCGCGTTGTCCACGGAGAGCGTGCTCGCGTAGAGGTTCAGGTCGTCGATGCCGACGGGGACGGCGGAGGAGGCTTGGAGGGGGCTCACGGTCCGGAGATTTCCTTGGCGCGGCGATGCTAACACGGCGAGACACTCAGAACTGCTGATAGACGAACCGCTGGCCCACGGGGACGGCGCCGAAGAGCACCACGTACACGAGCGCCGCGAACAGCGCGCCCTTGCCCCAGCCCGGGACGCGGGCCCAGGCCCCGCGCCAGTCCGCGTACCGGCCCGCGAACTGGACAGCCATGAACAGCACGAGGAAGACGGCCAGGGCGGTGAGGGTCGGGTCCCCCACGCTCTCCCAGGGATGGGTGAAGAGGCTCCGCCAATAGCCGAGGGTGGTGGTGACGTTCGGACAGAAGAAGAGCGCCATCAGGAGCATCAAATAGGCCCAGAAGACGAACGTTCCGACCATCCTCAAGGGCCGCTGCCGGTGCCGAACCGAGGCCGACGGGCCGTGGATGCGCCAGAGCACGTAGGCCCCGAGGGCCAGGCCGTTGCCGACGCCCCAGAGGACGAACTTCCAATGGGCGCCGTGCCACAGGCCGAGCAGCGCCGCCGGGACGAGCAGCGAGAGCACCGGCCGGCCCGGCAGGGCGACGAAGACGTAGTCGCGCATCCAGGCCGTCAGGCTGATGTGCCAGCGTTGCCAGAGCTCGCCCGGATTGCGCGCGGTAAAAGGGAAGTCGAAGTTACGGATGATCTCGATGCCCAGTATTCGCCCGCTCCCCCGCGCGATGTCCGTGTACGCGCCGAAGTCCAGATAGAGCGCCATGGGCATGGCCACCAGGCCCAGTAGCAGCTCGAAACCGTCGAAGCCGGCGGGGTTGATGAACTTCGGATAGAGGAACGGCGTCAGGCGATCCGCCAGGCACAGCTTCTTGAACAGGCCGATGAAGATGAGACCGACGCCGCTCGTGACCTGCTCCAACCGGAAGGGCTGGGCCACTGCGAGCTGCGGTATGAGGTCGTCTGCGCGCTGGATGGGCCCGGCCACGAGCTGGGGGAAGAAGCTCACGTAGGCCGCGAACAGGAGCGGATCGCGCGTGGGCCTCAGCTGCCCCCGGTAGACGTCGATCGTGTAGCTCATCTCCTTGAAGGTGTAGAAGGAGATCCCCGCGGGCAGCACGATGTCGAGGTGGGGGATGTCGAGGACGGCGCCCCCCAGCAGCGCCCGGAGCGTGTCCAGGGCGAAGTTCGTGTACTTGAAGTAGCCCAGCACGGCCAGGTTGGCGCCGAGGCTCAGGATCAGGAACAGCCGCCGGCGCCGCGGGTCGGAGGTTCCGTGGATCGCCAGCGCGGCCACGTAGTCGACCAGGGTAGTGAAGCCGATCAGGTAGGCGTACCAGAGCTCCCAGTAGGCGTAGAACACGTAGCTGGCCACGAGCACCAGGGCGACGCGCAGCCGCCAGGGCAGGAAGTAGTAGACGGCGAACGTCCCCAGGAGGAGGAGCAGGTACTCGAAGCTGACGAAGGTCATCGAACCGGCTCGACGGGCAGGCCCTCGAGGAGCGGCCGCAGGCGCTCCGCCAGCGCGGTCGCGAAGGTGGCGTGGCCCTCGTCGGCGAGGTGGAGGTTCTGGCCTTCCAGGAACTGCGTCCAGGGCACGGCCTCACCCATGTTCCAGACCTGGATTCCTGCGCCTTCCAGGCGGCGGCGGACGATCTCGGGGGCAGGGCCGGGATCCCGCACGCGGAAGTAATGTGGCTGGTAGACGAAGACCCGGCGGGCCGCGCCGACGCGGGCGGAGGCCTCCAGGAACATGTCGACCAAGGGCGCGGTGGGCGGCGGCGGGAGCCGGCCGGCGACGGGCTGCGCCTGCAGCCGCGATCGCCGGGCGCGCCCGGCCAGGAACCAGGCCGCCCATTCTCCTTCCGGCACGAAGGGACGGAACCAGGGCAGCTGGACCTGTAGGTACGAGACCGGCAGGTCGCGGAAGCGGTAATTCGGCCAGGCGCGGGCGAAGAGCGCGCTCACCGCGGTCACCGGCGTCAGGTAATGTGCGCGGAAGGCCGCGGGCAGCCGGTCCCGGTAGAGCCACGCGGTGTCCACGACGTCCCCCGGGAACATGGAGAGCGGCGTGGGCCTGCCCTGCCAGACGTAGTCGGGCTCCTGGAACCAGCCCGGATGGAACACCGCCAGCACGACGTGCGGCCGCAGCTCCTGGGCGCGGGCCAGGAGGACCACACCCTCGGGCAGCCGGTTGGGACCGTACGACCAGTTAATGACGCGCACCGGCGGTCCCGTCCGCCCCTCGTTGAGCAGTTCCTGGAGGCGCCAGGGATAGATGACCTGCTCCGGGTATTCCGGGCCATTGCCCTGCGAGTTCGAGAGCAGCAGGACCCGGAGCTCGGGATCCCGGGGATGCCCCGTGACCCCGATGTAGTTGTCCCAGTCGCGCCGGAGGTGGGGGTTGCGGCCGTACCGCTTCCC
>Ga0075428_100004571_pt1 | contig 15302 bp, 12 predicted proteins | sample RhiMetdeltSRZDD2_FD_75291 | JGI IMG/M metagenome (GOLD analysis project Ga0075428, IMG submission 75291) | Populus rhizosphere microbial communities from Tennessee, USA - Rhizosphere MetaG P. deltoides SRZDD2 | ecosystem: Host-associated > Plants > Roots > Rhizosphere > Soil | place: USA... | reverse complement strand
GTGCCTCGCCAATGTGTCGGTCTCGAGCAGCTCTTCGAGGGCGAGCCGGCGAGCATCGGCCTCGCTGGTGCCAGCGGCACGCAGCTCGTCGTAGCGCTCGTCGAGATGCTGCGACAGCTCCTCGACGATCTCCGCTTCGCGCGCGGGGTTGAGCTTGAGTAAGGCGAGACGGGCGCGCAGGTCGTGGGTCCAATCAGGCATGGTCGACCCCCGTAATGAGATTCATGGCGTGAACAAACGCTTGCCACGTCTCCCGCTGGCGGGCGAGCACGCGGCGGCCCTCGGCGGTGAGGCGGTAAAAGCGGCGGCGGCGCTGACCAGCCTTCTCGATCCATCGCCCCTGCAACCAGCCGCGTTCCTCGAGGCGGTACAGCAGTGGATAGAGCGAGGCGACGTGAAACTTGAGCCGGCCGCCCGAGCGCGTTTCGATCAACTTGCTGATCTCGTAGCCGTGGCGGGAGCGGCCTTCGAGAATCGACAGAATCATCAGCTCCGCCGATCCCTTCTTCAGCTCGCGATCCAGCATCGAGCGGTCCATATCAGTCATAGACACATATGTTACAAGCAGCAATACGGGGGCGCTACGAAAAAGTTCGTACAGTTGGCGGTACACTTTGCGCATGCGCCGAATGACGACGGCTCTCGGTCTGTCGCTCGCCTACTTTGCCGCGTGCGGGGGCGCCAATTCGGCGCAAACGCCGACGGCGCCTTCAGGCCAGACCACGCTCGTGTGGCAGGACGAATTCGACGGGCAGGGCCTGCCGGACTCGAGCCGGTGGGACTACGAAGTCGGCCTGATTCGCAACAACGAGCGGCAGTACTACACCAGAGCGCGGCTCGAGAACGCCCGCGTGGAAAACGGCAACCTGATCATCGAGGCACGCCGGGAGGCTTACGAAAACGCGGCGTACACGTCGGCCAGCTTGACCAGCAAGGCGAACTGGACCTACGGACGCATCGAGGTGCGCGCCAAGCTGCCGAAGGGGCGCGGCACGTGGCCGGCCATCTGGACGCTCGGCACGAACATTCGCGGCGTCGGTTGGCCCGCGTGCGGCGAGATCGACATCATGGAGCACGTCGGCTTCGATCCTGGCCGCATCCACTCCAACATTCACACGACGGCCTACAACCACGTCAATCGCACCAACAAAGGCGCGAACATCGTCGTCTCTCGTCCGGATGAGGAGTTCCATGTCTACGCGATCTCGTGGACGCCCACAGGGATCGAGAGCTTTGTCGATGGGCAGCGCTACTTCACGTTCGCGAAGGAACAGGGTGGCGATGCCGTGTGGCCGTTCGACAAGCCGCAGTACCTGATTCTCAACCTCGCGATAGGCGGCAACTGGGGCGGTCAACAGGGCATCGACGACAGCGCGTTTCCAACGCGGTACGAAATCGATTATGTGAGGGTGTATCGGTAAATCGTCAGACTTTCAGGCTCTCCGTACCGTCTAAGCACTCACTATGACTTCACTCCAACTGCCGGCACTGCTGCTCGTCACGTTGTTCGTCCCGGGCGCCGCATCGGCGCGGCAGTCGGGATCAGTTGACTCACAGAAGATTCTGGCTGCCCTCGAGCTTCGAGAGGGCCTCACCGTCTGCGAGATAGGGGCCGGCGATGGAGAGTTGAGCATCGCGGCGGGACGAGCCGTGGGCGCGCAGGGCCGCGTCTACACCAGCGAGCTAGGCAGCGAACGAGTGAACGCGCTCCGCGAGAAAATCGACCGCAGCGGGCTCACGCAGGTCACGGTCGTCGAGGGCGACCCGGTGAAGACCAACTTTCCGGAAGGCGCGTGCGACGCGCTGTTCATGCGCAACGTCTACCACCACTTCGCAGATCCTGCCGCGATGAACAGTTCGATTGCCGCATCACTCAAGGAGGGCGGCCGGCTCGCGATCGTGGACTTCGGTCCGCCGCCAGGGAACGAAGTAGCGCGTCCGGCCGACCGGGGCAAGGACGGCATGCACGGCATCACGGCCCCGACACTCGAGCGGGAGCTGAAGGACGCGGGCTTTCAGCCCGTCTCATCCGAGCCCGGCAGCCAGCGCTGGTTCTTGATCGTCGTCTCGAAGCCCAAAGCTCAAGACTGCGACAGTGCCTTACCGGGGCACGAACGCAACTGCGCGTAGCGGGCCTCCGGATCCACCTTCGATCTTGATCGGCAACGCGGCCACGATTGCTCCTCGCACCGGCAACCGATCCAGGTTGGTCAAGTTCTCGAACCCCGGCACGTTGCGTGCTGCGGCGATGCGATGCACTTGAAAATCGCTCGAGCGGCCGTAATCAATCGATGCGGTGTCGATACCGAGCGCCGCGACACCGCGATCTTCAACGAGCAACCTGGCAGCGTCGGCCCCGTACGACGGAAACGACAGCTTGGACGCATCGCCCGGCGTATCGTCTCCCAGATACGCCTTCGCGTTTGGCCAGTGTTTGCTCCACCCGGTCCGCAGCAGAACGATCGTGCCCTTCGCGATCGGACCGTTCCCTTTCTCGAACTGCAGCACGTCGTCGCGCGTCAGGCGATAGTCGCGATCGCGGCTCGCCTGGGCCGTGACGTCGATAACCACCGCCGGCGCGACGAGTTGTTCGAGCGGGATCTGCTCGGTGGTACGACCGGACTCTGAGAAATGGCGCGGCGCATCCAGATGCGTGCCGCCATGCTCCGGTGTGCTGAAGCTGTTCGACGCGTAGTAGTAACCGCCTTCGGTCTTCCCCGCAGCCTCGCGATCGAGTCTGAACTTTGTTTTCGATGTCGGCCAGTACAAGGTCGACGGACCGTAGCCGTGCGAGAGATCGATAAGCTGATATCGCGACAGTTCGAGCGTCTGGCCGGCGATCACCGCTGATGCCGTCACGATCGTCGATACGATTAGGAAGAAGCGATGTTTATGCATGGAGCAACCTTCGGCTCAGGTGCGGCATCGTAGCATGCGGCCGGGCGCGTCGGCGGTGCCGGCCTTGCGCTTTCGGCCGGCTTGTCGTTCAATGTGGCCGTGTCCAAGCGCATCTACATCTCACGTCGAACTTTCCTGAGCCATTGCGCAACCGTCGCTGCCGCGAGCGGTCTGCCGTTATGGTTCGTTGAACGCGAACTAAGCGCCGCTCAACAGGTTCCGGCGGTCACTTCCCCCAACGATCGTCCCGGCGTCGCGCTCATCGGGTGCGGTGGCATGGGAATGAACGACGCGAAGAACGCCTCGCGGTTCGGCGACATCGTCGCGGTCTGCGACGCGGACGAGAGCCGGACGGCGGCCGCTGTAAAGGCATTCACGGTCGGCGAGAAGGCGCCCCAGCAATACACCGACTTCCGCAAGGTGCTCGAGCGGAAGGACGTTCAGATAGTCGTGCAGGTCACGCCTGACCACTGGCACACCCTCATCAATCTTGCCGCGCTGGCGGCGGGGAAAGATCTGTACGCCGAGAAACCTCTGACGCTCACGATCGACGAGGGCAAGCGAATGGTGAAAGCCGTTCGCGAGCGGCGCCGCATCCTGCAAACCGGAACACAGCAGCGCAGCCACAAGTTATTCCGGCTCGCGTGCGAACTGGTCCGAAACAATCGCATCGGGAAGTTGACGACCGTCACCGTGTTCGTGCCATCCGGACTTCGTGAAGGCCCCTTCTCGCCGCAGACGCCGCCACCCGGTTTTCACTGGGACCTCTGGCTCGGCCAGGCGCCGAAAGTCGACTATCTCAAGGAGCGCACCCACGGCACGTTCCGTTGGTGGTTCGACTATTCTGGCGGCCCGGTCACTGATTGGGGCGCGCATCATAACGATGTTGCGCGTTGGGCCATCGGCCTTGACGGACCGACGCAGATCGAAGCGCGCGCGCTCGTCGAGCCGATCCCCGGGGGCTTCACGACTCCGCCAGATTTCGAGGCGACGCTCCTGTGGGGCAATGGCGTCAAGCAGATCGTCAGGACCACACCGGACGACAGCCCGTACGGGGTGGTGCTCAAACCCGAGGGACAGCGGAACGGCGTGAAGCTCGAAGGCACTAACGGCTGGATCTGGGTGAATCGCGGGACGATTGAAGCGAGCGATCCGGCACTGCTCGATACACCGCTGGAGAACCCAGCGGTGAAGCTCGAGGTGAGCGACGATCACATGTCGAACTTCTTCGAGGCTGTGCGCACGCGCAAGGATCCGATCAGCCCTGTCGAATCGGGCCACCAGTCCGCGGTCGTCGGACACCTGATCGTGATTGCGCTTCGCAGCGGACGCAAGCTCACCTGGAATCCGTCCACGGAGAAATTCGTCGGCGAGCACGCTTCCGAAGGGAACAAGCACCTCGCGCGCGAGATGCGGAAACCGTACGATTATTCGTATGGGACCTAACGCTGACTGATGTTATCCAACCACTTCGCACGTCAGATCTCCACGACGCGCTCGGGTTGAGCGCGTCCGCCGGCTGGAACCAGCGCATCGACGATTGGCGCATGCTGCTTCGGATCGCGCCGGCCGGCAGCTTTTGTGCCACGGTTGACGGCCGCGTCATTGGCACCGCGATCGGTATCGACTACGAGGGATTCGGCTGGATTGCAATGATGCTCGTCGACCCGGCGGTGCGCGGCCAGGGAATCGGCCGGCGGCTGCTCGAACGAGCGCTCGACGCGATCCCGGATGACCGTCCGATCCGCTTGGACGCAACGCCCATGGGTCGTCACCTCTATCAACAGTACGACTTCAAGGACGAAGCGCAGCTCACGCGGCATGTCGCGCCAGCGATGCAAGGCGCGCGACCAACAACATCATTCTCAGCGAGGCAGATTCGCGACGCGGATGTACCACTGATTGCCGCGCGCGATCGACGAATCTTCGGTGGCAATCGCGAGCCGATACTGCGGTGGTCTCTCGAGGGCGCGCCGCAGTATGGGTGGACCGTAATCGACGTCGCAGGGACCGCCCACTACTGCCTTGGACGGCAAGGAACGCTGTTCGATCAAATCGGGCCTGTGGTGTCTGACGATGCAGCGGTTGCGCGCGCGCTTGTGGAGGGCGCGCTCGCGAATGCGAGTGGCCGACAGGTCGTGATTGACGCCTTCGATGGAGAGGCGGCGTTCACAGGCTGGCTCGCGACCCGTGGTTTCGAAGCACAGCGGCCGCTGTACAGAATGTGTCGCGCGGCACGGTCAACCGGTCAACCCTACCGCTCGCGACAGGAACGATTCGGGGAATTCGCTATTCTCGGGCCGGAGTTTGCGTGAACACTGGGAGCGCGAACGCCACAATCTTGCCGCCCGGCTCGGACCTGAGAATCCCCCCGCCGCCCGCGGCAACCACGACGTACTGACGCTTATCGCGACCCATGAACGTCAGCGGCGTCGAGTGCGCGCTCGCCTCGAGCGTCGTCTCCCACAGCAGCGCTCCTGTGGCCGTGTCGAACGCTCTGAATCGCCGGTCGATCGTTCCACCAATAAAGATGATGCCGCTGGCCGTGGCGATCGTGCCACCCATGCTCGGCGAACCCGTCTTGTCGAACCCACGGCGCTTGAGCTCTTCGAACATGCCGAGCGGCACACGCCACGCGACGTCCGCTTTGTTCACGTCAACCGCGACCAACTCGCCAAATGGCGGTGCCGAACAGGGGATCCTCGTTTCGAGGTTCCAGAAACGGCCGATCGGCCGCTTCCACGGCGAAGTGCGCTCAAACGGCGCGGCGCCGTTCGAGCGATCGGCGCGCGGTTCCATGCGCGCGACCTGCCCGAGATTCATGATGTTGGTGATGACCAGTCCGCGAATCGGGTCGTACGAGAGGCCGCTCCAATTGCCACCGCCCAGCGTGCTTGGGAACGTCACCATGGTTCCGTCGAGACCTGGCGGCGTGTAAATGCCCTTCGTATACATCTTGTTCGCGTCCCACAACTGACGGCAGTAGTCCGCATGCTCAGGCGTCAGCGTGTAGAAATCCCGCGATGGGTCGAACGTGGTGCGTGCAAGTGGCGCCGGCTTGACCGGAAACGGCTGCGTCGGCGAGGTCGCTTCGCCGGGCACATCGCTTTGTGGCACCGGCCGTTCTTCCATGCCGAAGAGCGGCGTGCCGGTCACGCGATCGAAGATGAACAGCAGGCTCATCTTTGTGATTTGCGCGACAGCCGGGATCTTCTTGCCGTCTCTGACGACGTCGATGAGGGTTGGCGCGGCGGGCAGATCCCAATCCCAGATATCGTGGTGCACGAGCTGCTGGAACCAGCGTGGCTTCCCGCTGTGTGCGTCCAGCGCGATGAGTGAGTTGCCGTAGAGATTCTGGCCCTTGCGATCGCCACCGTAGAAGTCCGACGTTGGCGATCCCGTTGCAGCGAACACGAGTCCGCGCTCCTCATCGACGGTCATGTAGGTCCAGGCATTCGTGCCCGATCGGTTCTTCCAGCTCTCCCCTTCCCACGTCTCGACACCCGGCTCGCCTGCGCGAGGAACGGTGTGAAACGTCCACAGCAGCGCGCCGGTCCGCGCATCCCAGCCGCGAATGTCGCCGTAGAGTCCGGTGCTTGGCGAACCTTCGCCGTTGCTGCCGCCGGTGATGAGCATGTTGCGATACACGGCCGGCGGCGTATCGAGCATGAATGGCCCATCCACGTCGCCGCGGATCCCTTTCTTCAGGTCAACGTACCCGGATTCACCAAAGCTGGCGACGACGGTGCCGGCCTTGGCGTCGAGCGCCGCCATCCGGCCGTCGCGAACGCCGAGATACACGCGTGGCGCCACGCGACCGTCCCCTCGCCAATACGACACGCCGCGTTTGCTCACGGGGCGCTCGGCGTCGAATCTCCAGATCTGCTTGCCGGTCTCTGGCTCGAGTGCGAATACGGATTGCCCGCCGGTGACGTACATCACGCCGTCGACCACGAGCGGTGTTGCCTGAAGATCGCGGCTCGCCGTGTCGAACGTCCATGCCTCGCGCAGCGTCGCCACGTTCTTGGGTGTGATTTGCGTCAGCGGCGAATAGCGCCGCGCCCCCGCATCGTGGCCGAACATCGGCCAATCACCGTCGCGAACGGCTTGCGGAAGCGCGAGCGACGCAACCATCAGCAGCGAAATGGCGAAACGGGTTGACATCACTTCGGTTGAAACTTGAAAGTCTGAAGTCTGAAGTGTGAAGTGTAAAGCTGAAACCTGAAGCGTGAAAGCTGAATCGCTTCCGGCATAATGATGACGTGCGAGGAATCTTACCGGCCCGGATCGAAAGCGAGGCCCAGCTCGAGGACGTGCTCGCGCAGCCAAGCGACGCGGACGTCGACTGCGTCGCGAGGCTGGCTGACGACATCATGATTCTCGGGGCGGGCGGCAAGATGGGCCCCTCCCTGGCCCGCCGGGTACACCGCGCGGCAACGCAGGCCGGACGACGGCATCGGACGATTGCGGTCTCGCGTTTTTCGTCAGACGCCGCGCGCAAGTCGCTCGAGGTGGATGGCATCCAGACACTCGCGTGCGACTTGCTCGACGCCGATCAAGTCGCGGCTCTGCCGAAAGTGCCTTTCGTTCTTTTTCTGGCCGGCCGGAAGTTTGGGACCACCGATCGCACGGATCTCACGTGGGCAACCAACACCCTCGTACCGGCGCGCGTGGCGGAGCATTTCGCGGGCTCTCGCATGGTCGTGTTCTCGACCGGAAACGTGTACCCGATGGTTGCCGCGGCCGGGCCCGCGCCCACCGAAGCCACGGCGCCCGCGCCAACTGGCGAGTACGCGCAGTCGTGTCTTGGCCGCGAGCGGGTCGTCGAGTACGTCTCGCGCGAGCGCGGCTTGCAAGCGGCGATCTTTCGCCTCAACTACGCTGTCGATTTACGCTATGGAACGCTGGTCGACGTCGCGCGGCGTGTCTTCGCTGGCGATACCGTCGACCTGTCGGTCGGAACGTTCAACGCGATCTGGCAAGGAGACGCCAACAGCTACGCGCTGCGCAGCCTCGAGCTGTGCGCCTCGCCGCCGACGCTGCTGAATGTCACCGGCGCAGAGCGGATTGCAGTCCGCGACATGGCGCAGTATTTTGGCGCCGCGTTCGGACGGCCGCCGCGCTTCTCGAACAGCGAAGGCCCCGTCGCACTTCTCAGCGATTCAAGCCGATGTCGATCGCTCCTTGGCGAGCCCGCGGTCTCGCTGGATGTGCTGAAGGACTGGGTCGTCCACTGGGTAGAGATTGGCGGCGCGTCGCTGCAGAAGCCGACCCACTTCGAAGTGACCGATGGTCGGTACTAGCCACGGACTAAACTAGCCACGGACAATACGGAGAGCGGACCGCGGACAGCGGCCCGCGGAGAAGAACACGAATACACACAACCCGGCCCTCCGACAGGCGCTACTCAAGGGCATGGTGATCCCTGCTCACCCGCTGGCGTTGACGGAAGCGCGAACACTCGATGAGCGGCGTCAGGTAGCGCTGACGCGGTACTACTGCGATGCCGGTGCGGGCGGCGTGGCCGTGGGCGTGCACACGACGCAGTTCGCAATTCGAGATCCGCAGGTGGGATTGCTCGAGCCTGTGTTGCAACTGGCGTTGAAGACAGCCGGGAGTTGGACCGCAACGAACAATAGTCGTGCGCCATTCTTGATCGCGGGGGTCTGCGGCCGCACTGCGCAAGCGGTTGCCGAAGCCGAACTGGCTGCGTCGCTCGGCTACGATGCGGCATTGCTCAGTCTGGCGGCGCTCCGCGATGCCGACAACGATGCCGTGCTGGCGCATTGCCGGCGCGTCGCCGAGATCATCCCGCTCTTCGGGTTCTACCTGCAGCCTGCCGTTGGCGGCCGGGTACTCGATCGCACATTCTGGCGAGCGTTTCTCGACATTCCCCAGGTCGTCGCCATCAAAGTCGCGCCCTTCGATCGCTATCGCACTCTCGACGTCGTCACCGCCCTCGTTGAGAGCGGCCGCCAGGACGTCGCGCTGTACACAGGAAATGACGACGCGATTGTTACGGATCTGTTGACGCCGTTTCCGTCTGGGGAGGACGGACGTTCGGTGCATTTCCGCGGCGGGCTGCTCGGCCAGTGGGCGGTGTGGACCAAGGGTGCGGTCGATTTGTTGAACCGCTGCCTCAACGTGACCGCAGGCGACAAAGATAGCGACGACCCGCTGCGATTGCTCGCTGATGGTGCGGCGATGACGGATGTGAACCGAGCGCTCTTCGATCCGTCGAACCAGTTCGCCGGATGCATTCCGGGCATTCACGAAGTGCTGCGGCGGCAAGGCTTGCTCGCCGGACGCTGGTGCCTCGATCCACACGAGGATCTCAGCCCGGGACAACTCGCCGACATCGATCGCGTGCTCACGCGATATCGTCACCTTTCGGACGATCGGTTTGTTTCCGAGCACCTCGATCGATGGCTTGGCTGACGCGCGATGGCTCGGCTGACGCGCGATGGCTCGGCTGACGCGCGATGGCTCGGCTGACGCGCATCGTACTACATGACGCGCCGGCGGTCGGACCTTGGCCTGACCGACAGCGTCACGTTCTTCCACCCTCGTTCTGACATTCGGGTTCTCCAGCGTTCAGCCGCTCCAAACACCTCGTGACGCAGCGCGAATCGCTGTGACAAAAGAAGGTCACCGTCAACTGACACGCTGACTTCGTAGGTGTTCCCCAACGCCACGAGCCCGCATCGGGCAAAGCGATCGTCGCGCTTGAGCGTCCAAAGCGTGCCGAGATCGGTTGCTTTGTGCATTCCTCACCCCTTGTTGTGGACGCCCACTATAGGGGGCCGGCGTGAAGCACGCGTCAACGCGGCGCGACAAATCAGTGATCTCTGGCTGGGGCGCGATCTTCAGCGGGACGCCGTGGTCTGTGCCGATGGCCGCGCCTTGGTCATCACGAAGCGGTCAAGTTCATCGCCCGCTTCCGACACCTGCCGCACGGTCAACTTCACATCGTCCACATCCACCACCGTGAACGAGTAGATGTCGCTGATGAGCTTTCGGGTGAAGGGCTGCCAGGTGGGCATGTTGTCGGTCTGGTCGGGATCGTAGGCGCCGGCGCCGCCCGCGCCGGTGACGACGTAGAGGACGCCGTTCGCCGTCGTGTCGGATTCGCCGTCGAAGGACGGATCAAAATCGAAGTCGCCGTCGATGACGTACGAGCTCGCCGCCTTGAAGCTGCCGTCGGGTGCAGGCTTGGGAAGGAATTTCAACGGCGCTGTCCGCTGATAGTTGTGGACGTGCCCACTGAACACCATGTCGACGCCGCGATGCTCGAGGATCTCGCTGACGAGTCGCATCTGCTGCTCGCTGAAATGCGCGCGCGAGGAGTTGAACGGCGGATGATGAAACACCACGAACTTCCACGTGGCGTCACGAGCGGCGGCGAGGTCACGCGCCAGCCAGTTGCGCAGATAGGCGTTCGTCCAGTCGACGTAGACGTTCGAGTCGAGGAACGTCCAGTGCGAGTTGCCGTAGTCGAACGAATACATGGCCATGCGCGGAAACGCCGACCGCAGCGCGCTCAGGTGCGCTTTGACGCGGTCGGCTGGTCCCTTGATCGTCTGCGTGTTTGGTGCGCCAGCCTGAGTGTAGGGACCGTTCATCGGAAAGGCCCAGGTCAGGAAGTAGGCCTGCCCGTCCGGATCGCGATCGAGATCGCCGGTGCCGGCGTCGTGATTCCCCATCGCGCCGAACACGACGCGCGAGCGGATGAGCGGTGCACCTGTTTCAGGTCCGGCTGTGTCCGCGTTGTAGAACGGGAAGAATTTGTCCCGGTATTCACGCATGCGCCCGGTCGAGTAGACGATGTCGCCGGCGATGGCCACAAAGTCCGGCTCGGCGCGGTTCATCTGGTAGACGATTCGTTTTTCCTGAGCCGTACTCGCGCCCGTATCACCGGTGACCGCGAACCGGTAACGTTGATTCCGCGCCGCGCGCGCCTTGCCGCGGGCGCTGAACACGACGTCGGAATTCTTCGATACTCTGTACTCGAATTCGCGACCGGGCTGAAGCCGCGTGATTGGCACGTTGAACAAACGATACGGAACATCCCAGCTCGAGATCAGCCGTCCAGTGGCGCCGACCAGTGGACGCCAGGCGTCGCTGTCCGACTGGCGGACTTCAACCAACCACTCTGTCGCTGGCGTATCGGCCGCCTGCCAGATCACTCGGAGGTTCTCCACCGGCGACAGCCGGGGCAGATCGCCAAGCTGTAGATACGGCTTCACGATGAAGTGCGCATCGGATACCGGCTCCTGTCGCGCGACAAGTACCACGGTTGCCAATGCAGCGATCACCAGCGCCATCGCCGACCGGCTCCGATTACCGATGTTTCGATACATGAAAGGACTATAAGCCATCCTGCGCTCAAAGGCAGAAGGCAGATGGCAGAATGCTAAGTTCTCTTGGTCTGCCTTCTGCCTTCTGCCTTCTGCCTTCTGCCTTCTCAACGTCCAGCCTGACAATCGCGCCCTTCTGCGTAGTCAGGTGCGTCGAGCGCGTGCGGCAGTGCAGGTGGCGGACTGGAGGGATCCACCAGGCCAATCCGCTTGTGCACGAAGAGCACCTGGTAGGCCCACGCGGGCAGCGGCCGGTATCTGATCGAGCACGCCTGGTTGTTGTAGTGCACGTGGACCAGGTGAAAGTGCGTTTTCAGCCGCCGCACCAGTTGCAGGTACCGCTCGTCGGTGCCGTGAATCTCCATCGCCAGCTGATCGATCCGGTTTAACACGCTGGTCGGCGCGGCACTGAGCGACGCGAGTTCGGCGCCTTCGATGTCAATCTTCATGACCAGCGTTTTGCCAGTATCGCCGTTTCTCTCAATCTGCCGCAGCAGCGTGTCGAACGGTTTCTTGTCGATGGTTTCCGTGCGCGGGCCGATGCATTCGTCGTGAAAGACGCTCAGCCCGTTCGGGCAATCTCTGAGCGGCGGGCTGAAGCAGTCGTACTGATGCAACGGTACTCCCAGCGTCGCCGAGATCTGGCAGCCCCAATCGTCGGCCGGTCCGATCCCGTACGAATATGCGGAACGCACGCGGCCCAGAAGATTCGCGCACATCAGATAGCCGCCGTCGTTCGCGCTGCCGACGCGCCGCAGCGTGCAATTCGACAACGTCACCGGCTGCAGCTCGCTCAAGAGCTGCTCGCGAATCTGGCGAGCCGTTGGTTTAGCACGCAGCATTGGCACCGCAGCGAGCCCGACGACCACAGACGAGAACACGACCACCGCCCAATTGAACCCTGCGCGCACCGGACAATCTTAGCGCGTGTCGTTCACGGGTTCCCAGGTTCCAGGTTCCCGGGTTCTCGGTTCTGGGGTTCTAGGTTCTGGATTCTGGGTTCTGGGGTTCTGGGGTTCTGGGTTCCGGAAGCATGAACCTGAGAACCAAGAACCTGGGAACCGGGAACCTGGGAACCCGGGAACGACACAGAACAAGGATCTGCTACGCTACCGTTCGCCATGACCAGACTGCTCGCGTGCCTCGGGCCGCTCGCGCTCACCGGAGCCGTTCTCGCCAGCCAGACCGCCACCAAGCCCAATGATGCCCCGCCTCGCGAATACCGACTCGAGGCCACCATGATTGGTTACCGCGGCGTCGGCGGCGAAATCGACGGCGTCCGCAACCCGACGCTCTGGGCGCGCACCGGCGAAACCGTCCGCATCACGATGGTGAACGCCGAGCCGGCGGTGCATGACGTCGCCCTTGAAAAGCTCGAGGTGAAGAGCGCGCAGGTTTTCGACAAAGGCGCAACCACCAGCATTACGTTCAAGGCAACCGCGAGCGACATTTATTACTGCACGCTCCCCGGCCATCGCCTCGCCGGCATGGAAGGCCGCATCGATGTGTCGGACGAGGCAAGAGTAAAGTCCGACGGCGTCCAGCCGCTGAGGGAAGGCGTGTCGCTGGATCTCGGCTTCGAAAGGGGCACGCTCGATAACTGGACGGCAACGGGCGACGCGTTCCGGCTCGTCAAGGACGACGGCAAGCGTGCGCTGGGACAATCCGGATCGTTCTGGATCAGCAGCAGTCCTGCGGGAAGCGCGCGCAAGGGCACGCTCACGTCAGTGCCGTTTCGAGTCACGCACCCTTATGCCAGCTTCCTGATCTCCGGCGGTGCGTTCAGCAGCACGCGTGTCGAAGTGGTGCTTGCTGATGGCGACACGCCCGTCTTCAGCATCTCGGGTGCCGAGCAGGTCGCGTTCCGGCCGGTGGTTGTCGATTTGCGCTCGTACTCCGGACGCGAGGTTTACGTCCGTGTCGTGGACGATGAGACGGGGGCGTCGACCGCAACATATTTAAAGGAGAGCCCGTGGGCGCACATCAACTTCGATGACTTTCGCCTCCACGACTCCAAGCCCTTCTTTCCCAACGAGTTGACGTCGGCCGACGTCGTGACGCTGCCGCCGATGGATCCGGTGATGCACGCCGGGCTGTCCGGGCCCGAGGCGGTGAAAGCGATGTCGGTCCCGAAAGGCTTCACCGTCAAACTCGCCGCCGCGGAACCCGACATCGTCCGGCCGATTGCATTCGCGCTCGACGATCGCGGCCGGCTATGGGTTGCCGAAGCGCACACGTATCCCGTGCGCGCAGCCGAAGGCCAGGGCAAGGATCGCATCCTCATCTTCGAAGACACCGATGGCGACGGACGCCTCGACAGTCGCAAGGTGTTCATCGAGAACTTGAATCTGGTCAGCGGGCTTGAAGTTGGCTTCGGCGGCGTGTGGGTCGGTGCCGCGCCGAATCTGCTGTTCATTCCAATAAAGGACGGAACGGATCGGCCGTCGGGACCGCCTGAGGTCCTGCTCGACGGATGGGGCTATCAGGACACGCATGAAACGCTCAACACGTTCATGTGGGGACCGGACGGCTGGCTCTACGGAACACATGGCGTGTTCACACACTCCAATGTCGGGAAGCCTGGCGCTACGGATGCGGAGCGCCAGCGGTTGAATGCCGGTATCTGGCGATTCCACCCCACCAAGCGCGTGTTCGAAGTCTTCGCGGAAGGCACGAGTAATCCGTGGGGCCTCGACTTCAACGAGTACGGGCACGCGTTCACGACGGTGTGCGTGATCGAGCATCTGTTCCATGTCGTGCCCGGCGCACGATACAAGCGGCAATCCGGAAAGCATTTCAATCCGAATCACTACGACGACATCAAGACCATTGCCGATCACGTGCATTGGGTCGGCAACCGCGGACCGCATGCCGGCAACAGCCGATCGGGATCGGCCGGTGGCGGGCACGCTCATGCCGGCGCGATGATCTACCTGGGCGGCGACAGCTGGCCGAGCGAGTACCGCAGCGCGATCTTCATGAACAACATCCACGGCTTCCGAACGAACGTGGACATGTTGCGACGACAGGGATCTGGCTACACCGCTACGCATGGCCGCGACTTTCTGATGGCCAACGACACCTGGAGTCAGATGATCAACCTCCGCTACGGGCCGGATGGGTCCGTGCACGTGATCGATTGGTACGACAAGAACCAGTGCCACAGCTCGAACCCCGACGTGCACCAGAAAACGCTCGGCCGCATCTTCAAGATCAGCCACACCGGCGACAAGTGGGTGAAGGTCGATTTGCAGAAGCTGCCTTCGGAGCGTCTCGTCGAGCTGCAGCTTCACCGCAACGATTGGTACGTGCAGCACGCGCGGCGGATCCTGCAGGAGCGCGGTCCGAATCCGGAGGTACACGCCGGCCTCAAGAAAATCCTGCGGGACAATCCGGACGTCACCAGGAAGCTGCGCGCGTTCTGGGCGCTCCATGTCACGCAGGGTCTCTCTGAACCCGAGTTGATCGAGCTACTCCGGCACCAGGACGAATACATCCGCAGCTGGGCGGTGAACTTGCTGGTAGAAAACCGTCAGCCCTCACCGGCGGCGCTCGGGCGCTTCGCGGAATTAGCGCGCCAGGATTCCTCCCCGCTCGTACGGCTTTACCTCGCGAGCGCGATGCAGCGCGTGCCGGTCAACCAACGCTGGGACGTGTTGTCGGCGCTCATCGCACGCACTGAGGACGCCGCGGATCACAACGTGCCGCTGATGCTCTGGTATGCGGCCGAGCCGCTGGTCGAGAGCAACATGCCGCGCATGCTTGACGCGGCGGCGCTCTCCAAGCTGCCCAGCCTGTTCCCGTTCACGATTCAGCGGATTTCCGCGGTCGGTTCGCAGAGCGCGTTGCGCGTGCTCACCGACCGGCTGGGCACAACGGAAGACCCCGTACAACGGAAAGAACTGGCGAACGGGATAACGGTGTTTGTGAATAAGAGATAGAGAAAGAGAAAAGGCAGAAGGCAAACTGCATGATTTACCGGTTATGTGTTGCTTGCGCACTCGTGTTCGGTTCGTCGCACGTTTCTGCCCAGACACTAGGCTTCAG
>Ga0075428_100004569_pt1 | contig 15303 bp, 14 predicted proteins | sample RhiMetdeltSRZDD2_FD_75291 | JGI IMG/M metagenome (GOLD analysis project Ga0075428, IMG submission 75291) | Populus rhizosphere microbial communities from Tennessee, USA - Rhizosphere MetaG P. deltoides SRZDD2 | ecosystem: Host-associated > Plants > Roots > Rhizosphere > Soil | place: USA... | reverse complement strand
TCGCCCGCCTTGATCCCGCCAGTGCCATTTGACGCGGCGCGGCCGCCATTGGGCTTGACGGAGACTGGGTTTTCGGCCGGTTTGTCGCCGTTTGTTTTTTCGCTCGGTTTGTCCGCCGCCGGAGAGGGCGCTGCTTTGCCTTCCGCCGGCTTGTCCTCGGCCGGTTTTTCAGCGTTGGACTCAGCCGGTTTGTCTGTAGAAGCGTCGGCTGGCTTGTCGCTGTCCGCGCTCGGTCTGTCGGCCGGCTTGTCGGTCTTGTTGCCTTCGGTCACCAGCGACGAGGGCTTGCCTTCTTCGGGCTGGCAGCCGGGCATGAACGTGGACATCGCCACGCCGAGCGTGAGCGAAATGAAAATCGCGATCAGGGCCTTGACCTTTTGCATGGCCGTTCCTCTCCGTCAATTAAGTCGCGCTCGGTAAATCCCGCCTGCCGGGCGGGACCTGCTTAGGTATTGGGCACGACGGTAACGTTGTCGATGTAAAGTTCCGCGTTGGTCGCGTTGCCAAACAGTCCGGGCGATCCCTTTTCGTTGGGCAGCGGATCGACCAGTTCGATCGTCCATTCGGCCGGCTCCTGCTGGTCCTTCTTCCACACTTTGCCGCGGAGCACCGCTTTGCCGGCGGAGTTCTCCGCCCGCAGCTTGATCGTGTACCAAACATCCGGCTCGAGCGTGAACGGAATTTGCTTGGCGTAGCGGTGCTCGTGCGAGCCCCAGCTATTGAGTAGGATCCGCTGGTTGAGCGATTCGATGGCCATCGTATAGCCCTGGGCGATCAAACCGACGTCCGGGAGCTTGTTATCCGCAATGGCGGCTTTGAAATCGCACTGGATCGTGTAGTCGTGCTCGTCGCTATGCCCCATCGACAGGCGACTGCGGGTCCCCTTGGGAATCGTGGTGATCTTGACCATCACGTTGCTGCCGTCCACCTGCCGCATCACGTGGCGGTAGCGGGCGCCGACCCAGGTGATCGGGGCGTCCTTGAGCCCTTCAAAATCGAATTGCCATGGCAGCTCCGGCACGATGCGGATCCGCGCCCGCCCGGTCAAGTCGCCGATCTTGGCCTTGACGATCGTGGCCACATGCCCCTCGTCCGGCGCAGTGAACACACCGCCGTCATCGATTGCGCCTTTGCCCGTCAACTCGAACTCCGCCTTCTCCTCTTTGAGGAATTGGCCGCGGCTGTTGAACAGCCGCACCTTGAGTTGCTGCTTCTCGCCAGGCTTCATGAGAATCTCGCACGGCACGACCTGGAGCTGCGCCGGCTTGGGATCGTCGTCCACCGGCATGATCTCCGGCAGCGGCGGCCGCTCCGTCGCTCCTTTTTCCTTGGCCTTGTCCTCAAAGCAGTACAGCGCGCCGGTCGTCTGGAAATACAGCCGCCCGTGCGATACGACCGGGCTCGACCAGGCTTCGTCCCCCGCCGGGAACATGCCGTTGGTCCCCTTACTCCGCGTCTCAGCCCCCTTGGCCCCGCGCCGCTCGTCCGGCGTGAGGATAAACCAGCGGGCCTTTTCCAAGTGGTATATCTTTCCGTCCGCAAACAGCGGGCTGGCGAAGTTTGTCGTCCCCACGTCCACTTTCCGCCCGATCGGCTCTCCGGTCTTGGCATTCACGACGACCAGCTTCCCCGTATCGTCGAAGCAGTAGACGCGGTCTTCGACCACCAGTGGTGCGCTACGACCAACCCCCAATTCCAACTCCTTCCAGATTTCGGCCTTTTCGCCAAGAGTCCCCGTTTGCGTTCCGTCGAGGCAGACCATGGCTCCCATCTGCGTGCCGGTGGGATTCTCCTCGCTATGTCCGACGTAGATTTTGTCGCCGATGACGGTGGGCGAGTTGTTCAGGCCGCGCCGCGAAAGGAGGTAATCGAAGACAACCTTTCCGGTCTGCGGCTGGAAACCGTAGACGTAACCGTCTCCCGAGCCAACGACCAGCACTTTCTGGCCATTCAGAACCGCCAACACCGGGGCGCTGTAAATCGTGTCTTCCGGCCGCAATCGCGTGCTGACGAACCAGCGGACTTCGCCGGTCAGCTTGTCAAAGCCCATATACCGCTGGGCCGGGATCGCCATGTCCCCCCAGCCGATGACGACCGAGCCAAGGATTACCAGATCATCGACGACGATCGGATAATTCGTGCGTCCGCCGTACGTCGAAAGCACTCCCAGCCGCTCGTGCAGGGGCAGTGACCAGATCGTCTTGCCCGTCTCGCCATCGATGCACTGAAAATAACCGCAGACGCCCAAAGCATAGACGTAACCGGTTTCCGGATCGCCGCACACGCTCGACCAGCCGACGCGCGTGTTAGGCACGTCGCTCGACCAGACGTTGAATTTGTTCTCCCAAATCGTCTTCCCCGTCGCCGCGTCGAGGCAGAGCACCTTTTCCTGCTCGGTCGGCGTGCTGGGATTATGGCGGCAAAGCGTATACAGCTTGCCGCGCATCACGATCGGAGTGCCGCGGCCGGCAGCCTCGGGCTTAACCCAAATTGGGCCGTCTTTGGCCTTGGGGTCCAGGCTGATCGTGTCGGGAAGGCCCGTCTCGCGGGAGATGCTGTTGTATTCGGGACCGCGCCAATAGGGCCAATCGAGCGGATCGAGGGGGGACTTATCTTGGGCCGAGGCGCCGCTGGGCAGCACCATAAGACCGACGGCAAACACGCCGCCAACCGTCAAAACCAACACCACCGGGAGAGTCAGCCAGGAGCGCTTCATGGTAGGAGCTCGCACGGACAGTAGGTGGGTCACATTCTCAGGCAAGACCGTTCAGGATAGGGCCTCACGTAAGTCGCTTCAAGGCGACACTTGTTCAAACAATTAATTACAAAGACGCAAGAGGATTGGGGTTAAGGCGTTACGGTCGTAAAGTCCCAAACACCAAACCCGCCCCCATGACCAACGGACGCTCGCCATTGGTCATTTGCAGTGCTAGTCGAACCACTCATCCTCTGGGTCGAACTTGGGGTAGACAACGATTAGCACCTTCATCCGGCCGATGGCCCGATGGCGCGTCCCGGGGCGGATCATGATGCACGTTCCGGGCCGGACGTCGAGGGTCTCTCCATCGAGTTGCATCTGGGCCCCCGGCTCGCACTCCAGGAAGTAATACGTCTCCGTGAGCCGCTTGTGGTAATGGACCTTGGCATCCAACTCGATCTGGGTGACGTGAATTGTCCCGGGAAAATCCTCCACTTCCGCCAGTCCCCGTCGGGCAGTGCCGCAGGGGCACTCGACGCCGGGGAGGGTGGCGAAGTCGATGAGTTCGTAGGGTCTGGCGGCCATGGTCAATCGAAAGTGTAATCGATGATCGTCCCGTCGTTGATCCGCAGGCGGCTCTCGATGGTTTTGACATGAGCCTCTGGGCCCAGAAAGATCACGCTCCCGTCGGCCATGAGCACATGCGCGCCGTAGCTTGTCCGCCGCATGTCCTTCTTCCAGGGATGCCGGCTCGAAATGCCGACGCCCTTGGCCGGATTCACCCGCGGCACCAAGCTAAACAAATCAAGGTCGCGCGGCTCCATGCAGTCGATTCCAGACTGGTGAACTTCAACGATTAGGATCACGTTTATCATGCCGTCCTTGAAGTCCTTGAGCGTCGCCGGCTTCTCTCCCGGCCACGGCGTGTTGGGGCCAACAACGGCCACGTAGTTGGTTTCATGTTTTGTCGAGTTCCGTTCATTGGGACATTGATAGACCGCGGCAATCTCGTCGGCCAGCAGCCGATTATTCGGGCCGTCCCACGGCTCGTCGAATCGATACCGTCTGTACAAAGCATCCTGCTCCATGTACGGCAACAGGAGCACGCGCCAACTGTGCATCGGTTTGCCGGTCTCATCCGCCACATAGGCGGGCGGGAGAGTGTGGTAGACATCGTGGTAGGTGTGCAAAGCAACGCCAATTATTTTCAAGTTGTTTCCACAATACATTTTGCGGGCAACCCAATTCGGGATCGAACAACTTGGCGGCAAAAGACAGGGAATCAAGATCGCAGTAAATGCGATTGCGACGAGCATTTTCACCAGCGTTACCCGCCACACCAGAATTGCGCAGCCGAACGCGCCGATAAGCGACGCCCCCAGCAGCCACAAATTCTGTTCAAAAATCCCGCCGAAGAAGAGCGCCACTAGCAGCGTGACGATCAGCAAGTCTCGAATGCGAAAATGAAACTTCGCTACCGATTTGACGGCGGTGGGCTCGTGCGGATTTGCGGCGATGGTCATGGCATTGATGGGTAATACGACCGCTTACCTTACTGGCACCTTCCCCAGCAGCCGCCGCAAGAGCCCGATCTGCCCCGCGTGCAAAAACTCGTGATGCGAGCTCATCAAGAGCGCCCCGAGCTTGTTCGGATAACCCTCGACGTACGGCATATCGACCGGCTCGCTCAGCGACGCCTCGCTCACTGCCGGCAGTTCCTTCATCACCTGCTGGTACACCCGGTCGAACGTCGCACGAATCTCCTCCGGCGGCGGATTCTTGGTGGCGTCCGGCTCCGGCGTCGAACCCTTGCTGAACTGCTTGCGGAACGAGCTCGTCATCAGCTCCGAATCGATCTCCTGCCGCCCGCGAATGCGAAACAGGCACAGCCCGTACTGCGCCATGGCCAGGTGCCCCACCTGCCATGCCAGGTGCGTCGGTGTGCCCGCCGGCATGGCGAACCAGTCGCCGGGCTCGACGTCGGCCAAGAGCGAGAGGGTGTATTGGCGGGCGAATTGGATCTGGCGAATGGCGAGTTGTAGAGACATGAATGCGAATTGGTCAAAGAGCAATCTTGGTATTGGGCAACTTCTGTTGAAGCTTCTTCACTCCCGCCGGCGTGACCTGCGTGCCGATGAGGATCAGCATCTTCAGGTTCTTCAGCCCCTCCAGGTGCACCAGCCCGGCATCGGTGAGCCGCTTGTTCTTCTTAAGGTCCAATTGTTCCAATTGCTTAAGGTTCTTTAGGTGCACGAGACCGTCGTCCGTGATCTGACTGCCGACAAGGTACAGGCTGCGTGTCAGCGGGGCGTAATCCAGGGCTTTCAGGTCGTCGTCGGTAAGCTGCGGGTTGTCGAGGATCACTACGTTGTCGGCCTTCCGCCCTTGCAAGGCGACGGCCTCGGCCCAGGAATAGAACGTCACCGACGTGCTCGCGCCTTGTGCTTGGATTTCTGCCATCGCCTGCCGCTGCTGCTCCTGCTCCGTGCGCCAGACGTACAGCCGCCAACCGAGCACGGCCGCAATCAGCGTCACCGCCGCCAGCAGTGTCCGCAGGCGAAATTGAAACCAGCGGCGGGGAGATTTGCTTGCGGTAGCGGTCATGACTCCATTCTAGCCAAGGAAGTGCGCGAAATCCCGCTCTCCCATCGCGGAACCGAGCCACTGGCCTACGTCCCGATCGCCAAAATGTTCCAAAGTTGCCGGGCACGCTGACGCTGGAAGACTTCGGTCTTGAGCTTTTCCCACAACTCGCCCCCCTGCCGTTTCACCTTTCGCCAATCAACCGACTGCCGCGAAGTTCTCGCCAGACCATTGCGCCGTCGTATGCGTTCCCATAGTACCGCCAAGGATATCTCAACCCGCGTGGGTAATGAGCAATCCACTCGTCGAACGTGTACGGGACATCCAGGCCCCAGTCTTCCGTCGTCATGCGGCCATGTTTCTTTGCCCAAGGATAGTAGATTTCGATGAAGAAGACCCGCGTCCGCAGCAAGGCGCCGTATTCCAGTCGTGCATATCCCAGGATGTATTCGTCGCGAGTAATGGTGCCGGCGAGCGCCCTGTCCCATAGCTCGTGAAACTCGCGATGGCTTTGAATGTTGTGCATTTCGTACGCGGCCCACATCCACAACTCGTCGAAGCTCGGTGCGCTTCCCCAAGTCATTCGGGACGGTGGCCCATGCACCTTGCGAACAAAAATCTGACCGGGAGTATCTTCATCCGGCGGCTGATGCCACGCATCGAAATCGCTGATGTCGGACATGTTCTGCCACTCAATCCATGTCGGCACATCCTCGCCCGCGAACTTCCGTGCAGCCCATTGAAACAGCTCGTCCTCCTCCGTCAGTCCCCGAGCCATCTCCGGACGGTCTCTGAGCATGCGGCGAAGCTGAGTTTTGCCGCGCTCGAGATCGCTTTCTTTCAATAGCCGCTTATTCGCCTGGAATTGGTAATAGCCGCCTTGCAGTCTCGGGTTCCTGCGGACACGGTCGGCGACAGCTTCGATGGTGCGCTGCACTCTGCGGTCGGCCCACTCATTTCGCTTGTCCTCCAGCGTTGCGATCGAGCTGACCAGGCGCACGCCGCGAATAAACGCCTCGAGCGCCTGCTGCGGCGTTTCGTGGACGCCGCTCGCAGGCGATTGGGTTTCCTGCGCGATAGCCCCGTCAATCGCCGAGGCGAGCAATGCGAAGACTGCGGTCCAAACGACTGCGTTCGATCCGATGAGTCGCAACATGATTTCCTCCATCTGCATTCACGTTCGACGCAACTGCGTTGATGCAGCATTCCGATCCACTGATGATACGGCGAGCCGATGTTGTCAATCGAGATCAATTCGGCGGGCATGCCGCTTTGCCACTCGCCCCGCCCTTGTCCGTCCTTCGCCCGCAATCCATGATCGACCGTTCCATGATTTGAGCTTCCGGCCAACGACAGCACACCGAGTGTGCCTGCTACTACTTCATGCCCGACCACTTCCTCATCTTCGGCGGCTACGTCTACGATCCGGCCAACGGCATCGACGGCCAGGTCAAGGACCTCTGGATCGCGGACGGCAAGATCGTCGAGCCGCCGAGCGACCCGGCCATCAAGCCGACCCGCGCGCTCAATGCCGCCGGCCTCGTGGTGATGCCCGGCGGCATTGACATGCACTGCCACATCGCCGGGCCGAAGGTCAACACGGCCCGCAAGATGCGCCCCGAGGAGAAGCGCAAGGCCGAGCCGGTCCGCCGCACGGCCATCACCCGCTCCGGCACGATGGGGAGCTGCCCCAGCACGTTCGCCACCGGCTACAAGTACGCCGGCCTGGGCTACACGACCGCCTTCGATGCCGCCGTGCCGCCGCTGGCCGCCCGCCACATCCACGAGGAGTTCGAGGACACGCCCTGCCTCGACAAGGGCTTCTACGTCCTGATGGGGAACAATCACTTCGTGATGAACTCCATCCGCGACCAGGAGCCTGAGAAGCTCAAGCACTTCGTCGCCTGGCTGCTCGGCGCGGCCAAGGGCTACGCGGCCAAACTCGTCAACCCCGGCGGCGTCGAAGTCTGGAAAGCTAAGGCCAGCGGCAATGTCCACGGCGTCGATGAAAGAGTCGATCACTTCGGCGTCACCCCGCGGCAGATCGTCCGCGAATTGGCCCGCACGGTGGACGAGCTCAAGCTGCCGCACAGCGTCCACATCCACAGCAACAACCTGGGCATGCCCGGCAACTGGTCCACGACGCTGGAGACGATGAAGGCGCTCGAAGGTCACCGCGGCCACATCACCCACATCCAGTTCCACAGCTACGGCGGCGGCGAAGGGGACGAGAACACCTTCAACAGCAAGGTCCAGCCGCTGGCCGACTACGTCAACTCGCATCCCAACGTGACGTGCGACGTCGGCCAGGTCCTGTTCGGCGAAACGACCAGCATGACCGGCGACGGCCCGCTCGGTTACTACCTCTCCAAGGTCTACGGCACCAAGTGGTTCAGTGCCGACACCGAGATGGAGGCGGGCTGCGGCATTGCCCCGATCAAGTACCGCAACAAGAGCCTCGTGCACGCCCTCCAGTGGGCGATCGGCCTGGAGTGGTACCTGCTCGTCGAGGACCCGTGGCGGGTCGTGATGAGCACCGACCATCCCAACGGCGGCAGCTTCCTGGCCTATCCGCAGATCATCCGCCTGCTCATGGACCGCTCGTACCGCGACGAGATTCTCAAGGGATGCCACCCGGCGGTCCGCGAGCGGTCGCAGCTCGCCGACCTGACGCGGACCTACACGCTGAGCGAGATCGCGATCATCACGCGCGCCGGCCCGGCCCGCATCCTCGGCCTCAAGCACAAGGGCCATCTCGGCCCCGGCGCCGATGCCGACGTCACGATCTACTCGCCACACGAGAACAAGGAGGAGATGTTCGCGCTGCCGAAGTACGTGATCAAGTCGGGGCGGCTGCTGGTCGAGGACGGCGAGATCCGCGAGGATTTTACAGGCAAGACGCTGCACGTTTCGCCAGCGTATGACGTCGCCATCGAAGAGCCCATTCGCCAGTGGTTCGAGTCGTACTACAGCATCCGCTTCCGCAACTACCCCGTCGCCGACCACTATCTGCACTCGCCAGAGCAAGTCCCGTGTGGCCAGTAGGACAGGCATTCCTGCCTGTCGGTGGACAGGTTTCCAACCTGTCCCTCATCGTGGGACGGGCTTCCCAGCCCGTCTTTTTCGGGCTATGCCCCAAGACCAAATGTCGGAAAGTCACCCCCCTTTGGCACTAGTGTACAACTCATAAGTAATTGTCCGCTCACCACTTGCCGATTTTCGCGCCTTCGAAAAGTGGCCGACTTTCCGCCCGTTTAGAACGTTTTCCGGCACCGTCGAGAAACCCGCCGCCCATCGTAGGACAGGTTTCCAACCTGTCCCGCCTCTATGGCCCTCGCCCCCTGGGAGAGGGTGGCCGCAGGCCGGGTGAGGGCTGAGTCGCTTTCTGAGTCGGTTTGGCCGAGTCGCGCCAGGCCGACTCACTTGCCTGAACTTCTGTCCCGATAACGTCTTGCGGTGAGTCGCTCGCGCCGCCGGACCTCGAGATGAGTCGGCTAAGCGAGCCGGGTCCCAACTAACGTAGGACAGGTTTCCCAACCTGTCCTAAATGTTCCTGGACAGGTTGGAAACCTGTCCTACGTTCCTGGCCCCCTCCCCGAGTCGCTTTCCGAGTCGGTTTGGCCGAGTCGCGCCAGGCCGACTCACTTGCCAGAACTTCTGTCCCGATAACGTCTTGTGGTGAGTCGCTCGCGCCCAGGGCCCCCGAGATGAGTCGGCTTGCTGAGTCGGCTGTAGGACGGGCTTCCCAGCCCGTCGTGGTCGGGCTGGGAAGCCCGACCTACTTTTGGCTCCGCCCAAAAACCCTCTCCCACTGGGAGAGGGTGGCCGCAGGCCGGGTGACGGCTTCTGCTGCCTCTGACCTCTGCTGTCTGACCTCTTGCCTTCGCCAAATTGAGAAAGATCAACCGCCGCGCAGCGGCAATCCTGCCGATCTGGCAGTGCCGGCGCGCATCCAGGAGCGCAGTGCAATTTATGTGCCATATTGTACACTATTCTCCTCGTGCCGTCAAGCGCGTCCTGCTTTGCAGCACCAACGGTGCGACCAGACGTGAGCCCAGGCCAACGGCCTGGGAACTGGTCAAACAAAGAACCCATTGAGCCCCACCGGGGCGACGGTACGTGCCGCGAATCCGTAAATGGGCGAAGGGCGAGATCCGGTCGCCCTTTCAGGGCTGCCAGGACGGATTTTTGCGCATGTGTTCCTGGGGCGTTGCCCCAGGCTATCGTCAGGTCGCACCTTCAGTGCTACACAGGGCAAATCTCGTGTTCCCATCCCCCGCCGCATTGGTCACGGGCACCGCGCGAAGCGTGGTCGGCTTGGTCATTGGTCATTTGCCTGGCCCCCTCCGAGAAAACGATGGGGTAGTGCAGGAGGGGAAACAGATGTGTGTGGCCGTGCTCGCGGGGCCACGTGTTGTCAGAATGTGGCTAACGGCCGCTTGAGGATGGACAGCCGTGTCCCCCGTCCGCACTGGCGGCGGTCACCCGTGGCACCCAAATCAATCACCGCCATTGCCACCCGCCGCGGACGGCGAGCCCCACACGCTCACGTCGGGCCCACCGATTGGAAGATACATACCACCATAAAGAGGGGGTTGCTGGTTGCACATTCAGATCATATGATATTGACTTAATACAAACAGATCATATGATCCGATAGTTGGTTGTGAGGTCAGGCCAACCAGGAGCAGTCGATGGAACCTGACCTCGATGCGATTCGACAGCAGCTTTGTGTGCTTTGTAGACGCAAGAAGACAAGAACCACGGCACCGATTCCAGGCCGGCCTACGGACTGGCGAAGTAGCAGCGTGACGAATCCTCTTGATCGGCAACCGTTCACAGACGTTGGAGCTTGGGAATACGTCGCGGATCTTTTGGATGCGGGTCACCCTATCCAGCCAATAGAACTGGAACACCCACCCGGGAAGACGGGATACGTACTTATTGTCGCTATCGACGATCGAGAATTGTACGTGAAGTTGCAACTTGGCGCGGGCCAAGTGATCGGAAGAAGTTTTCATTACAGCGAAAGGCGGACCACGCAAGTCGAGCGCAAACCACCTTCTTCGCCTGAGTCCACGAAAGACGAGAGACGAAACAATGAACCGTGACGTGATTCAAGATCCGGTTGGCGTTTTCGCGGATGAAGACGTCGCTTGCCCGAATTGCGGCAGTCGGCACGTCACTTCTTCGCCGATCAACATGCCCTTCACGTACGGTGATGGCGCAAGTGCCGTTCAGATCGCGGCGGTCGTGCCACAACGCACGTGCAACGACTGCGGCTTTCAATACCTGGATAGTGCCGCAGAGGATGCGAAGCACGCGGCGGTTTGCAGCCATTTGGGTGTTATGACGCCGCATGAAATTGTCAAGCTTCGCGAAGCGTGTGGGCTGAAACGCGCAGACTTTGCTCGACTCACGCGTCTTGGTGACGCGACGCTGGGACGATGGGAACGTGGGGCGCTAATACAGAATGCGGCCTACGACCAGTTTCTTTATCTCCTGGGGTTTCCGGAAAATATTACCCGGCTGCGGAATCGCGCCAAGGGGCTAATTGACTCTGCGATATGCGAACAGGGAAGCACGTCATCCATGTCTGCGGGCGACGTGCCGATTCTCATCAATCGTCCCCCACGGGCTCCGTCGTGGCGGGTGGCAGCATAAGTCTCAGGATTCAATAGATTCGCATTCTGTCAGGATCATTTAATGGCTCGCTTTGTGACGTTCTACTCCTATAAGGGGGGCGTGGGCCGCTCGATGGCGCTGGCCAACATTGCCTGCCTCATGGCGGAAGACGAGGACCATCCGCAACGTGTCTTGCTCTGGGACTTTGACCTAGAAGCCCCGGGGTTGCATCGTCTAATTCCGTCAACGACGGACATTACACATGGCTTTGTGGACCTAGCGTACGACTTTGCACAAACAGACAAATTGGACGAGGTCTCGCCATTTATCTACCATACCGCCGTTCCCAATATCCATTTACTTCCCGCAGGCCGCGTTGACAGCGTTTATTGTGAGCGTCTCGAAAGTATTAACTGGCCGGGTTTTTTTGACGAGACAAATAAACATAAGAACGCATTCTTTCAGCAATTGAAGACGTGGATATCACACGCTGGTTACGACTACGTGCTTATCGATAGCCGTACAGGGCTTCACGATGTTGCCAGCATCTGCACGCAATTGCTCGGAGAACTTAACATTGTGATCTTTCGGCTAACCGAGCAGAATCTTGATGGCCTTGCGCACGTCGTACCGACGATTTTGAAGCGAAGATCGGTCACACGCGACGGTCTTGATGCTTTGCACACAGACATTATTCCCTTGGCTTCTGTAGTGATGTCACAACCATCAGCCGACGTATCGGATCGCCTGGAGCGAGCCAAAGAGATTTTTGGCGTGCGGAAGTTGAAATATATACGGTTCGATCCAGATCTGGTCGTGTCCGAACGGCTGTTCTGTTTGCGAAAGGTTAAGTCGGAAGTATGGCCAGTTCCTCCAATTGTGACGGACTACAGGCGGCTTTGCGATCAGATTCGAAGCGCCAATCCAGACGACACGCGTACATCCTCGCGGCAAATCAACGAGTTGATGGATGCGGCGGATTTCGTTGGTGCGAGATCACGGATCGGCCAGGTATTGAGGCGACGACCGCGAAATGTGCAATTGTGGCGGCACCTCCGTACTATTGCAATGCAGAGCAGCGCTTTCGTTGAGGAATGCGATAAGCTGGCTGACGATATAGATCGCGCAAGTGATGGTAACAACCCCTTTTGCTGCGAATGGAGGGCAAGCCGGCTTGTTGCATCAGCCGACTCACCGGAGGCAGCGGAGCTAATGGAAGCGTTGGCTCTTCTGCAGCGCGCCGTGACGTTGGAGCCAGAAAATGTTAGGCTGCAACGTCAGTTGGCGGAAATTGAAGGCGTCGTGGGACATCTTGAGGCAGCCACTCAGGCTCTCCAGGTAGCTCATCAACAAGCCCCCAACAATGATCAGATTTCTGACGACCTGGCGCATATGTTTGTGCGCAGAGGTCGGAATTATTTCGTGTATGCCGCGGAGATACTTGCGGAGGCGCAGGTTTCTGGCTTGAGCCCGTTAGGCCTATACCTGAACACGTTTCTCGGAAAGGATGCGACACTGCCGGCAATTCGGTCTGACCAACTCCAGGCGATCGATATCGATCGGAGCGAGGATAGAAAGAAGCTAATTGAGTGCCACCGACTCACGCTCGCTGGTGAGTTGGAAGCCGCCGTTAGACTGGCAGAATCTTGGATTGATACCCGGAAGCAAATGGAAAAGTCAGAAGCGGCCAATTGGGCGGAGTTCTTCATTTGTGCCGAAAGGCCGGAGAGAGCGATTGAGTTATTGCAGGCTGAGTTGGCTTCCGAGTCGGATGGCTACAGAGGTGTATTTAACCTCGCTCAGCTCTTTGCGTCGCCTACGGGTGTGTCGACTGATACGGTGGTCGATACTTGGGAAGATTATGGATGGGGTTTTCTTGAGTTGCTTTTCTACCGCGAAAGACGCGCACTACGCGGCGACGTTGCCTTTGATGGTATCGCACCTGTGATCGAGCGCTTGATTCGGAAGTGCTCTTTGTTTAATCCGTACGGCGATGCTCAGGGGTCCGTGTTTTGGCGGCGACGTAGGGGTTCAGCACGAATTGCTCACCGCGGAAAGCAGATTGGGTACAAAGTATCTTAACCACTGGCAGTGTGCGCGTCGTCGCATTGGAGATCACTGTGGTACGGAAACAAGCGACTGGGACATTGCTTACCGGCGATCACATTCGCCGAGTCATACTTCAGTACTTTTTCGACCGTAACGATAACGCCACTAGCCTCCGAGGAAAGCACGGGGGAGCAGCAGTCACGATCAGTGCTCTCCGCGCTGACCTCAAGTCGGCTTATGGCTTGTCGCGGAATCAAGTAGTCAGCAATCTCACCTACTTACTGAGCCAAGGCTGGGTTGAGGAAAAGCCCGTATCGAAGACCTTTTCTACTCCGCGAGGAGGTCTCGTTCCGGCGGTCACGCCTTACTACGTGATTACGGCCGCCGGCATTGACAAGATCGCAGGACCGAGTGAGTTCATGCGAGATCGCTTTGAGGGAATTCGAATCGAGGCCACTGGGCAAAACATTATTACGCTGGGCGACGGAAACAGGGTGAATGTGCGCTTTAGAGACCTTGGTGAGGCTTTGGCGGACCTTCGTGACGCGGTCAACACGCACAGCGTATTAGACGATTCGACGAAAATGGACTTGGCGGTAGATATTTCGTGCCTTCAGGACCAACTCGCGCGGCCGCAACCCAACAAGACGGTCGTTGAAACTCTTTGGGCGGGGATCGAAAAAACCGCCGTTGCTGCGGGGCTTGTCAATGCAGTCGCATCGGTTTCGGCCCTGATTGCTGGACTCATAAAGTAGCGCTAACCAAAGTTGCGGCGAGCGCGCTTCGGTTGATACGGGCCCCATGGAACCCGGAGGCAGGTTTGCCTCCGGCTAAGACCCTCACCCCAACCCTCTCCCAGCAGGAGAGGGAGCAAATCGCTAATTCTGCCCCCCCGTCGAGACCGGCCGCCGCAGTTGCGACTCGGGGCCGGGGACGGAGCGGTCTTCCGGCGGGCGAGAGGGGGCGGAGCGGAGGAAGAGCAGGGTCAGCAGCCGCGCGAGGGTGGAAAGCGCGGCGGGTGGCTGTGGGTCCACGAGCGAGCGAGTGGAACCGCGGCCTGTCGTTTGGAGTCGATCTGCGCCGTGGTTCGGTTCACTACTGGCAGACAAGAATGTCAGCCCTACTCCGTTCACGGACCCACAGGCACGCTGGCGCAGGGTAATGGAATGGAATCCGCGAAGGGCTAGCCGGCCATCGGATTTCGAATCCCAGCGGCACGCAAGCTTCCCTCCCGCACCCTCCCATCGTTTCGAAGAGGGGCGGGTTGCCCCACGGGCGAGGCGGAGCCTCGGGGAAGTGCGTTACCAGGGTGGACCCGGGTAACGAGTAGGTCGACGGCATACGGAGTGTGCCTGCTACTTTAGCGCACGCCGTTCGCGATTACTTGCAAGTCGCCAGTTCGCGGCAGATACTTGTAGCATGAGCATCCAACTTCCCGCCGACATTGAGCAGCTCGTTGCCGAAGGTCAGGGCCTGGCGACCGTGCAGGGCCAGAGCGCAACCTACATCGTTATGTCCGATGCGGCCTATCGGGAGGCGATGGGTGTTGGCAGCGCGGAAGAACTTCGTGACTCCCTGGCGGCGATCGAGCAGGGCCTGGCAGATGCCGCCGCCGGCCGGACGCGGCCATTTCGCGAAGTCTTGAGCGAATTGAGGCGCGGCGATGCGCTACCGGGTTAGCGTCACCGACCGGGCCAGCGGCGACATTCGCGGGTGTTATCAGTACATTGCCCAGCACGGCCCCGCCAATCCAGATTCGTGGATCGACGGGCTCGAGAAAACGCTCGAACTGCTGGAAGTCTTTCCCCAGCGCTGCGGCACAGCGCCCGAGTCGCGACACGCCCGCGTGGAAATCCATCAGACCTTTTACACGGGCTTCCGGATTCTATTCGCGATCCGCGAGGATGTGGTCTTCGTCCTCCATGTCCGCCACGGGGCGCGGCGCTTCATGACGCGGAAGGAAGCGAAGGAACTCGGCTCGTGAGGTAATGTGGGACAGAGCCGAGCAAATGACCAATGACCAAGTCCCAATGACCAATGGGAACACGAAACTCGAAACTCGGAACTCGGAACTCGGAAACCGAGCATTTCCTCTCGCGGAGCGAGCGAACTACGTTAGCCGGCGTGTCCCTCGCGGAGCGAGAGGACTACTTTGGGCCACCCTAACCCCGGCCCTCTCCCAGCACCCTCACCCGGCCTTCGGCCACCCTCTCCCAGGGGGAGGGGGAGAATTGGGGCGGACGGCACACGGAGTGTGCCTGCTACTTAGTGGATGCGCATGCCGACGGGTGGCTGGGGGTGACAGGGATGTCAACCCCGGCAGCCGTGGTTCGCTTCGCGACCCACAG
>Ga0075428_100004568_pt1 | contig 15308 bp, 15 predicted proteins | sample RhiMetdeltSRZDD2_FD_75291 | JGI IMG/M metagenome (GOLD analysis project Ga0075428, IMG submission 75291) | Populus rhizosphere microbial communities from Tennessee, USA - Rhizosphere MetaG P. deltoides SRZDD2 | ecosystem: Host-associated > Plants > Roots > Rhizosphere > Soil | place: USA... | reverse complement strand
AGGAAGAAAGTCGCGTTGTCGAAGAGTCTAGTCAGGTTGCCGAAGAATTCCGCGCGTTCGACTACCGGCGAGGCGGTGTCTCTACCCGAGAATCTCGTTAGCGTGATCTGGCTCTGGGGAACGATTTGCTGTAACGGCCCGCTTCGTCCAAAAAGCAGAAAGCCGGCGAGACTGGGCGTTATGCTTCCGCCGTAGTCCGCCGCGAGTCTAAGGTCACGCATCGCCAGCGCGGTTGGGAACCCATCGGGCTCGCGAAAGGTCTCGCCCTCAAGATCGCGGATAAAACTCCACACGAGCGCCTCATCCACGTCCTCGACGGCGGCGGTGACCAGAGGCATGTCCTCGAGCGATGCGACCCGAGAACGCGCAAACAAGGCGGCAATCTCATTGCCGTCGGCCTCGCGTTTGGTAGAGCCGATTCGTATGAAGTAGCGATGATCGGGTGTCTGGTGGGGCGCGCGCCGCTCATCAACCTGCAGAACGACTATTCGGGTTCCGTTGTCGAATGAGACTTTGTCGATCCGCGGCAGCAGCGGAGGCTTGATCTGGTTGCGGCAAATGTCGATGAGCTGTTCCTCGACCTGTTCCGGGTTGTCCAGGCCTTCGACTCGTCGCTGGTCGTTGACGCCGAAGATAATTGCGCCTCCCCCGGCGTTAGCCAGCGCCACTATTTCGGCGACAACCTTCTCTGTATTGACGAGCCGGATTTTGAACTCGAGGTGAGTGTCTTCTCCGCCGCGAATCAGGCCGAGCAGATCAGTGCGATCCAGCGTGCGCGAGTAGCGCCCGGTAAGCTTTTGCTCGAACAAAGAGCGCTCGGTGTCTGGAATGCGTCGCGTCGATCGGAACTTTCTCCCGCGTGCCATGATGAGTCCTCGCCTTGGTCTGGTGATTTGGTGTCATCGGGTGATAAGGAGAAATCATATGCAACCCCCGCGATTGTAAGGCTCTATTTCCTGCGTTGGCCCGTCTCGTAGCAGACATGCGGAGTTGCCTCGGTTAAGACATCCTTCTCAATGCGAGGATGATAGCACGTCGAACGGCTGATTCTGAAACAGCTCCTCCCTTTCGACTCTCAGATTCCACCCGGTATAATTCCCAGTAGCCGCTCTCAGATTCCACCCGCTATAATTCCACTATGACTGGGATGTTTGCCGACAAGCTTAGACGAGCGATTTGGGTAATCGCGATCATTGGATTGAGCTCAGCAGTCGCAGCCGCGACCAATGCCGGTGAAAGACTAGCGGGAGCTCAAACCGCGCGTCGCGAATCTGGACGGAAACCGCTCGAACGCAACACCCGTATAACCCGAGCATTGATCATTGAGGCTCAACAACGGTTGAGCGATCTCGGTTATTGGGCTGGAGGGATCGATGGCAAGTGGGGCGAATCCTCGCGGCACGCCCTAGTCGCCTTTCAAAAGGTTGAGCAACGCAAACGCACTGGCCGTCTGACAATCGATGAGCTGGCAGCGCTGAGAAATGCAGCCCGGCCAGTTCCGCGCGAGGCCAACGTAGCTCACATCGAAGTTGACCTCGATCGCCAGGTTTTGTTCATGGTCGAAGCGAGCGGAACGGTATCAAAGATTCTCCCGGTTTCAACCGGTAACGGAAAGTCCTTTAAGATAGAAGGAGAAACGGACATTGCGGTCACTCCAGTCGGGCGCTTCCGGGTGTACCGAAAGCTGGAGGGCTGGCGAAAGAGCAAGCTGGGACTGTTGTATTACCCAAACTACATCCTGGGAGGGATCGCGATTCATGGCAATCCGTCGGTGCCCGCCCAGCCCGCCAGTCACGGCTGTATTCGAATACCGATGTTCGCATCTGAAGAATTCAGCCGCATAGCGCCGGTTGGTACGCAAGTGATCGTCTATAAGGGATCAATGGCCTCTCCCTAACGCCTTAGCATGCCTGCGCCGCGTAAAACGCGATTACCTCCTTCGCCGCAGTGATGACTCTCTCGCGCAATGATACCGGTTCGACTACTTCCATCTTCGAGCCGAAGCTCAAAGCATACTCAACCGCCATGTCTTCGATGTCGAATCGCATTCGCACTCTAATCCATCCATCAGGTTCTGGCTGGTCCGCGTGCTCGATACGCGCGAAACGCCCGGCGAATCCTAGCCGAGGGAAGATATCGGGATGGGCGCGCATCACGGCTTGATAACGCGGAAGCTGAGCCTTGAAGCTCACCTTCGATTGATCCCAGAACTCAGCCAAGTCGAATCCTTTCGGTCGAAAGCAAGGCTCATCGATCAACTCCGCGTTCAGGACTCGTGAAACTCGATAGCTTCTTATGTCCTCGTCAACTACCGCGACCAGATACCACACGCTGCCTTTTGCCACGAGACCGAGCGGGTCGGCGAGTCGCTCGACCGGGTCACAACCGGTTCGTTCGTACATAAACTTGAGTTTGCGCTCCTGCCAGACCGCTTGTTGGAGGGTGGGCAGAAGGCGAACTGCTTCATCGCTGCGATTCCAACCAGTGATGTCAATGTGTATGCGCTGGCTGGCGTGTTCTGCGTTGTCTCGGTGCATGGACGGAAGCGCGGCCGAGAGCTTGATCATCGCTGCGTCAGACGCTTTGTCCAACCCGAGATCGGCAAGAACTCGCAGCGGTTTGGTGAGAAAGAGGGCCTGAATCTCGTCTTTGTTGAGTCCGGTCAAATTTGTCTTGTAGCCTTCGACCAGCATCCATCCGCCGCCGCTCCCGCGCTCAGCAAAAACCGGGAAACCAGCGGCGCTGAGCGCTTCCATATCGCGATGAATGGTCCGTTCCGAAACCTCTAATCGTTGCGCCAGTTCGCGCGCCGTCTGGCGGCGGTGTACCTGCAGCAGCAACAGAATTGAGAGCAACCGATCTGCGCGCATGTAAGCCTCCCGAAGCAAGTGTGACGAGCGCTAACTCTACCAGAGATATATGACAGGGGGTGTCAGGAATTAGTGGTATAAGACCTATGAAGTATAGGAGGACACATATGACCTATAAACCACTCAATGGCAAAGTCGCGGTCGTGGCTGGGGCCACGCGCGGCGCCGGGCGCGGCATAGCCTGCGCGCTTGGAGAAGCAGGAGCAACGGTCTACTGCACCGGCCGCAGCGTTAAAGAAAAACCGGCGACTGATAATCGCCCTGAAACAATCGAAGAGACCGCCGAAATGGTCACTGCTCGCGGCGGGCTCGGTATCCATGTCCGGACCGACCACACAATTGCCAGCGAAGTTCAATCGCTCTTCGAACGCGTCAAGACAGAGCAGGGCCGTCTCGACATCCTGGTAAATGATGTCTGGGGCGGAGACGCATTAACCGAGTTCGGCAAGACCTTCTGGCAAGCATCGCTCGACAAAGGACGGCTGATGCTGGAGCAAGCGGTGTTCTCGCATATCGTCACCAGTCACTACGGCACCCCTTTAATGATCGAGACTGGGTCAGGGTTGATCGTCGAGATCACCGATGGAGACTCGTTTCAATATCGAGGCAACATTTTTTATGACCTGGTCAAGACGTCGGTCATTCGCCTGGCCTTCGCGATGGCCAGGGAGCTACGCAGACGCAGGATCACGGCGGTTGCAGTGACGCCGGGTTTTCTTCGTTCAGAAACGATGCTCGAGCACTTCGGTGTCACCGAAGAGAACTGGCAGGAGGGCGCAAAGAAAGATCCGAACTTTATTGCCTCCGAGTCGCCGTTCTACGTCGGCCGAGCCGTGGCAGCGCTGGCTGCCGATCCCAACGTGTTCAACAAGACAGGGCGGGTATTCAGTTCGTGGGATCTTGCTCAGGAATACCGCTTTACCGATGTCGACGGAAGAAACCCGATGTGGTCGAACCATTATGAAAAGCAGTACGGCAAGCGTGTTAGGCGGTGCGATGATGCGTTTTATGAATACTGGTTCGACTCGCCAGACTCGATCGAGCTTCTGTTTCCTGACTGGCCTTGAGATTGTCCGACAATCTTCAGTTTGTCGCGTTTGATTACCCGTCGACACTGGAGTCTACAAACTGAAGTTTGTCGGACTGTCAATCCTCTAGTAAACTCCTGCCTCGCCGGCGCATAAGCCGGCTACACCAACCACTAGTGAAGACGACCGATTATTCTCTTCGGCAGCCGCCCTGTGCGCAACACTGCAAGGGCCGCGCGTTCACGAAAAGGAGCCGCTATGCTTTTGAAAGTTGTGACGAGAAGCTTTCTTTTGTTGATCGTGTCATTCGCTCTCATAAGGCCCGCGGTATTTTCCCAGCAGCGTCAGCCGGGACAGCCTGCTGATCCCGTTGTCGAACGGCTGCGGGCTCTGGAAGAATCGCTTGGCTTTCTGCAACAGTCGCTGTCAAAGGATATTGATGACTTGATGTGGATTCGGGCGCTGGACGACCTTGCGATAGTGGACAAGGTCAGATACACCGGGCCGCCGCCGCGGGTGATCTCAAATCCCACAGGTCAGGGCGCGGGCAATCCGGTCATCATCACCGCCTATACCTTCATTCCGAAGAAGTACGCGTCAACTGCGAAGCTGCCGCTTCTGGTCTATGTGCACGGTGGGGTTCACGGAACCTTTGAATCGAGCGCAGTTCACATCGTGCGGGAGATGGTTGAGCAAGGTTACGCAGTGATCGCCCCCGATTATCGCGGCAGTACGGGTTACGGCCAGGGCTTCTGGCGCTTGATCGATTACGGCGGGTTGGAGAACGACGACGTACTTGAGGGCAAGCGATGGATGGTCGAGAACAACGCCAACATAGACCCGGAGCGAGTGGGGATAATCGGATGGAGCCACGGGGGGTTGATCTCGTTGATGAATATCTTCGATCATCCCAAAGACTACAAGGTCGCGTATGCGGGAGTGCCGGTGAGCGATCTGGTTGCCCGGATGGGATACAAGAGTCAGAGTTATCGCGATTTGTTCTCGGCACCGTATCATCTCGGCAAGACTGCGGACGAGAACGTGGCTGAGTATCGCAAGCGCTCGCCTGCGTGGAACGCCGATAAGCTTCAGACTCCGCTTTTGATTCACACCAACACCAATGACGAAGACGTGAATGTGTTGGAAGTCGAGCATTTGATCTCAAAGTTGAAAGCGGCCGGTAAGCAGTTCGAGTACAAGATCTATCAGAATGCCCCGGGCGGCCACGCATTCAACCGGCTTGATACAAAGCTGGCAAAGGAGTCGCGCGCGGAAGTTTATCGATTCCTGGCCAAGTACTTGAGTCCGCCCAATGCTGTGAAATGATTCGGAGGTCTAACCCGTTTCACAGACAGGGTTCGGTATCACCTGGTACTTCAAACGGTATGAATCTCTTTGGCATGCCGATAGACGAAGATAGAAGATACGATGATCGCCAGCAAGGAAGGCATCAATAAAGTCAATCGTGAGATGCCCGGTCGAGGTTGGACTAACGACTCCCCGCCAGTGATCCTTTGAGGCGCCTCGAGGGTGTTATAAATCCAGATGTCATTTGCTCTGCCGAGGCCTTTGATGCTGAGACGCAAAGAATATTGCTCATCGTAGGATATGGGGAAGAGCGTTCTCAGATCTAATGACAATCTAAATTCTTGTCGGGGCGCGATTACAATCGGCGACAGTTTATTGGATCTAATCACTCGACCGGGTAGCGGGGCCTGTTGAATGCGGCTTTTCTCATATCCTGCGTAAAGGTTCAGGGAAACTCCCGGTGCGATCAAGAGATGACCGTCCCGGTATTCTACGCCCGGAAACTCTATGAATCGTTCCGTTGGATTTCTAAACACCAACGAAACGTTTATCGGCTCATCAGCCACGTGCAAAAACTGGCTCATGCGAAGACTGAGCAGGTTCTTCGCCAGACACTGCTCCACCTTGGATCTTTCGTTAAGTTCCACGAAACGGCCGGGATAATTTGCTCTCACTACGCCGTCGGGATCGACGGTTAGTAGCCAGATGCCTTTGTTATCTTTATTGTGACGATGTTCGACTCGCGGGCAGACAAGGCCCGAGGCGTTTTGCCATTTTAGTGTGAACACCTCACCAGGGTTCGCCGTTCCCCAGATAACCTCCTCGATGACGATATTCCCTTGAGCATAGTCCATTCCGTTATGTGTGTATTGAGAAACTTCCTGCAATGTACCGATAACTATGACGTCGCTATCCTGTACAAGATCCTCCAGAGGAATCCACGCCCACCTAGCGAATGCATTGGCCGAGCAGGAAGCAACAACGGCTAGGATCAATAATATGCGTTTCATTGTGGCACTTGAAACTTTCGTTAGGGTTAGACGCTACGAAGATTCGAAAGTTCCATGGAGCAGCGAGTCAAAAACAAGACTCAGATCTTCTCGTAGTACGCCTCGCCTGCACATGAACGGCAAAGCGTCCGATCATTGCGCCTGACTTCGCGATGATCGTTCACCCCTTCGCCGCACTCATCACACCGCACCCTTGAGACGGGCCGCCCGGGCTGATCCTGGGCCGGCAAGTCCACCCTAACTCGCTGGACTTTGAAGAGCTCTGGTTCGGAAAGTTCTTTGTAAGCGCGAAGTTGACGTTCGTATTTGTTTGCGATTTCCGGGAATGCGCAGTCGGCCGCTTCACGCGATGACTCGAGGGCGACTATTCGTACTGCATCTCCCGTCTTGACGTTTAGAAACGTTGCCGCGAGCTTGCCGTAGTCTTTGAATTTCAGAGTGCGTTTGCCGAGCCGGCAGCCGGTGACCGTGTTTACTGCATCGGCAGCGCATCGGTCAATCTCGACGAACACAATCAGACTCTTGCGATCCACGCCTCGAGGATCTTCGACGCCAACCGCTCGACAACCCAGCATCGCCATTCGCACGCCGAGCACTTGTCCCGCGCACATGTGCCCATGAGATTGTTCGGCGCGCTGAAGAAGTTCATCGAGGGTTTCCATAGCCGGATTATAGACCACCGGATAGCGAAGTAGCATAGACTTTAGTCTGTGTCTTGGTCGCGTGAATACCGGTACTCAAAATAACACAGACTAAAGTCTATGCTACTTCGTTAGGCGTAAAGCAAGTGTTGTTTGCGTAGCTCGCTGAAAGCGTTTACACCGTCTTGCCAGCTATCCTCGATCGCCAACACAGATGTTCCTGCCTCGATCCGTTCACGAAGCTGCGATCCACCGGTGATCACGTCAAACGGCAACTTGTCGTAAACGTATTCATACGGCGGTTGCTTGAACTCGAAGCGGTCCGAATATAGCCGGTGGATTGCGCTGATAATCGCCACACCAGTGATCACCGGCTTGAACGATTGTCGATCTATGACGTGGATTTGAACTCCTCCGCAAGTCTCGCCGGCGAATTTGTGAAACGTCGGCTGAAAATAAACCGGCCGAAACACGACACCGGGCAAATGATCGCTTGCCAACTCACTGATTAACGCTTCGGGTTCAATGTAAGGCGCTCCTAGTAGTTCAAACGGACGTGTCGTGCCCCGACCTTCGGACACCTTTGTTCCTTCAAGCATAACGCTGCCGGGGTATACGACAGACGTGTCGACGGTCGGGATATTTGGTGAAGGCATCACCCACGGCAATCCGGTGTCTTCGTACCACATCGAACGCCGCCAGCCTTCCATTCTGACCACTTCAAGCTCGCAGCCGATTCCAAATTCGCGATTGAACATCCTCGCCAGCTCGCCAACCGTCATCCCGTGACGCATTGGAATCGGGTACATACCAACAAATGATCGGAATGAGGGATCGAGGATGTTGCCCTCAATTTGAACGCCGCCGATCGGATTGGGCCGGTCGAGCACGATAAATCGCTTGCCGCTTTCGCGCGCAGCTTCCATCGCCAGGGCCATCGTGTAAATAAATGTGTAGACTCGTGTGCCGACATCTTGAACATCGAAGACCAGGACGTCGACGTCGGCGAGCATCTCGGCGGTGGGCTGCCGAGTTTCGCCGTAAAGCGAATAAGCCGGGAGCCCGGTTCGCTTATCCCGAAAAGTCTGCCACTCGATCATGTCGTCCTGTGTTTCGCCTCTGATGCCGTGTTGCGGCCCGAACAGAGCAGTCAGTCTTATTCCAGGGTTGTTGTGAAACAGATCGGCGGCGTGTTCGAACTGTGAGTTTATCGATGCTGGATTTACGATCAGCCCGACTCGCGCCCCGTCGAGCAAGTCGAGCTTTGAATCAAGCAGTGAGTCGAGGCCAAGTTTCATTTTCTTATCCACACAAGACCGAGCCGCCGTTAACATTGAGTACTTCGCCGTTGACGTGGCTTGCGAGGTCCGACGCCAGAAACAAAATCGGGCCTGCGATTTCATCGGATGTTGCAACCCGGCCGACCGGTATCAACTCTCGAACCCTGCGACGTTGTTTCGGATCGTTCAACGCCTTCTCGGTCATGTCGGTTGCGACCCAGCCAGGAGCCACGCAGTTGACTGTAATGCCGCGAGGACCCAGCTCAGCCGCAAGCGACTTTGTCATCGAGATGACTCCGCCCTTTGTTGCCGCGTAATGGGAATGAAACGGCTCGCCTCGCTGACCGGCGGTTGAAGATACCAGGATCATCGTTCCGCGCCGCTGTTTGATCATCACCTGGGCCGCAGCTCGACAGCACGCATAGATTGACTTGAGATTCACATCGATGGTTTCGTCCCATTGACGCTCGGTCATCGTTTCGATAGCGGCTTCTTTCCAGATGCCGGCGTTGGCGACGAGAATATCGAGGGATCCGAAACGCTCGACGGCCGTTTTTACCATACGTTCGACCGCTGCTACTCGCGAGACATCCGCCCGAAGCGGGATCGCTCGGGAGCCAAGCTTCTCACATCTGTCTGCGATTTGCTGCGCTGCGTTGCGATCCTTGTTGTAGTTGATTACCAGAGCGCGGATACCCGCTTGAGCAAACTTGAGGGCTGTGGCTGCGCCGATGCCACGCGACGCGCCGGTGATGATTGCGACTTTACCTGTGAGATTGATCATTGAACAGGAATGATCTGGATCATCTGGGATCGGTGCCGCGACCTCTTAGGAATCGACAATGAGGCGATGTGATCGTTAATCGCCCGCGCTCACAGCTGTAGCCAGATCGTTCTCAACCACTGCGCGATGTATAGCCTCTTCGCGCGGAAGGAAGTAAGCCAGCGCCGCAGCCACCATCGTGAACGCCGACGCGGCGATCAACACATTCCGGAAGCCAAAAGACGGCACGAAGTTCGAGAGCACCTGCGGCGCCAGCGCTCCCACTCCCCACGCAGCCCCCATCATTAATGCTGAAACGGTGCTTGTTTGTCCCGGGACGAGCTCTTGAGCCATCGCAACGATTACAGGAATCGTTGATAACAACATGAATCCGCCCAACCCCAAACAAACCAAGCTCAGCGGGCCATTCAAAGCAAATGCCCCGATCATCAACGGCCCGGCCAACAAGCCCGAATACAACGTCACCGCGCGTCCTGAGAAGCGTTCGGCTGAGAAACCGCCGGCAAGGCCGCCGACTCCGCCGAGCAACAAAAACACGGTCATCACGTTGCCCATCTCCGTCAGCGCATAGCCGCGCTCCTCGAGCATGAAGGGCAAGAAATTGTTTGTGGTCATCTGTAATCCTGACCGGATCACTGTGATCAGATAAAGCAGGGTGAGTGGTTTCCATGCGGTGCGCAGCGCAGCCAACAACTGCCATTTGATCTTTTCAACACCGGCCACAGCCGGCACGTGCGCGGGGAGGGGAGGGCACACACGATACAGAATCGCCGACATTACCAGCCCGGTTCCGATCACGTAGTAAGAATGTTCCAGCCCGTATGCGGAGACGACTCGGGTGATCACCAGCGGGCCGACTGCGAAGCCAAGCGTCCCGATTGCTGAGAACAACGCCATACCGATGCGACGCCGATCGCCTGCTGCGACCGTCGCCATCGCGGCTCCCTGCGGATGGAACGAGCCGATTCCGATTCCACCGCCGACCAGCAATACGATGAGCATTCCGTAAGACGGCGCGAGCCCGATCATCGATACAAAGAGACCGGTTATCGCCGGGCCAAACACCGCGAAGAACCGTCTGAAATAGCGATCCGAGATGAACCCGTAGAGCGGCTGCATCAGCGAGGACGAGATTGCGTAAAGAGGCGCGAGCCAGAAAATCTGGGCTGCTGTCAGGCCAAGCTTGATCTTGATCAGCGGCAGGAGCGGGTAGATGATGCTCGAATAAGAATCGTTGACGAAATGCCCTGCGCACAGGGCCGCGAGTGTCAGCTTGTCTCTTCTGCGCATTATTCCACTAGAACGGTCAGATACTCGGCTCTAGCCTTTAACAGCTGCGTGATCGGTGCTGCGTGAGGCGGCCTTTTCTCTGGCGACGGCGGTAAAGTGATTAAAAAGAGCTTGAGACAGCAAGTCGTTTTGCCAGCCGACCTCCGGATGCCACTGCACCCCGAGGACAAACTGATCGGGCTTGGTGTTGATGACTGCCTCGATTACGCCGTCCGGCGCCCAGGCTATGGGTTCGAGATCGCGCCCTACGATATCGATCGCCTGGTGATGATGGCTGTTGACTGTGGTGTGAGTCGAGTTTGCTAGCCTGGCGATTAATGAGTCTTCGGTGATGTTGATTGAATGCGAACGCCTCCAGAACAAGTCGCCCTGCATGTGCTTTAACGGTTCCTTGACCTCGCTGTCTATATCTTGAATCAACGTGCCGCCCCGGCAAACGTTTAGCGATTGGATCCCAAAGCAGATCGCCAGCACTGGTAGTTTCCTGGCTTCGGCAGCCGACAGCAGCATTGCGTCGGTTTCATCTCGACGCGGAACAACCGGTCCGAGTTTTGGTCTGGGTTCCTGACCGTATCGGAGCGGGTCGACGTCATTAATCGCCCCCGAAAGACAGATTGCGTCGACGTGACCCATAAGCGATTCGATATAATCGGCTTCCGGGATCAGCGGCAACAGCAGCGGAGTCCCTCCTGAAGCATAAATGGCTTCGGAGTAAGTCTCGCGGAGCTCGTAGTAAGAAGTGTTCCAGTTATACCGGCATGGTATGCCGATGATCGGCCTGTAAGTGCTCAACTCGGGTTCCTTTCAAGTATTTTGACGCAAGGGATCGGCGGTCCCTGCAGGGGTCTCTACGAGAGCAAGAGTGAGAATAGCCCGGCGCCCAAGACGCTGTCAAATTCTGTGCGAAAGAGAAGTCTGCCGTACGTCGTGGTTTCCACTCGCTTGATCAAAACTATTGTGAAGTTGCCTTCGCGCCCGGATAATCATTGTGGTATATCCGCCTCCGAGTGAGGGACACTTCGATGAAAAAGACTACGGCTTTGATCCTGGGGACGTTCATCGTTTCATTATTGGTTTTTGTGGTCGGTCTCGCTCAGTCGGGTAAACGACGCACGCCTGCTCTAACTACCGACGATCTCAGTTCAGCGAGAGAAACCAAAAGCTCGCCTGTCGAGGCTGAGACTCGGCCGTCGCCCGGGAGAAACACGGAAGTTGTTCGCGGCGCCATCTCCTGGCATCGGGACATCCGACAAGCGCTCGAGATTGCGCGTGACGAAGACAAGGTTGTTGTTGTTGACGTTTACACCGACTGGTGCGGCTGGTGCAAAAAGATGGACAGCACGATCTATGCTGATCCGTCGATTGTGGCGCTGAGCAGGCAAGAAGTGTTCGTCAAACTGAACGCGGAGGACGGGGGGCAAGGTCAGCAATTCGCCCGGCAGATGCGGGTCAGGGGTTATCCGACAACGCTATTCCTGGACGGTCAAGGCAAAGTATTGAATATCGCACGAGGATACATCGATTCTCCGCGGGCGTTTGGTGAGCTTGTTCAGGAAGCGCGGTCGCAAGCGAAGTGATACAAGTGCCGAATCACTAAGCGACGTGACGCCGCGGAGACTTCGTCCGCCTCGCAAGGTCGGTTAGGTATTTGTAGAGATCTGCATAACGTACATGCTTGCCTATGAAAGGCGGTAGTTCGCTCCCTTCAATGCCCACTACGAGCGGAGTAACTCGTTTCCTAAGTGAAAAGGCAGCACCTGTCTGGGAGATCACGCCCGGACTGTTAACCGAAGTATTGGTCAGGATAATTATTACCTCGTCGGCCGCCCGCAGGCCGCGGCTGACTTTCGTTATTACGGTTTCTCCTGATACAGCACTCTTTTCCAGGGAGAAAACCGTAGCGCCCGCCTCTTTGAGTCTGCGCGCTAAATCCTCTGCAAGATCGTTGTCCCTTCGCGTGTGGATAATAAAAACTCGATACTCCATAAGTGTTCCTTGCTTCACTTGTCCCTGACTGTCCAATGATCAAGACGTCGTTTCAAGTCTACCAGAAAGTCATCAAATTCATTTAGCAACAGAGCACGGATTCCTTGTAGAGGTCCCATTTCAGTTGCGCTTACATTATTCAAGATCGGAGTAACACGTTTGCGCTGACCGAGCGCGGCACCGATTTCAATTGATACCCAATGAGACTGAACGCTTGCTGGCGACAACACCAGAACCACCTCACGGCAAGCGCGTATCCCTGCGATTATGTTGTTTCTGACGTCATCCCCACCTTTGAGGTCGTGCTCATCCAGCCACTTTTTGGCGCCCACTGCTTCAATCTCTTTTCCGATTTGTCTTGCGATCCATGCGTCTCTTGAGGAGTGACTGATGAACACTACGTAATCCTTTGGCGTAGCCCCGCTTTGCCGACTGCTTTTGGGCATTCTGACCTCTTGTTTCAGCAGATTGTCTATGGATGCTCAATATAATCAGAAAAAAGTGTCTCAAATCTAGATCAAATTGACAAGGATCCGGGTTTGACTCTGCTCCTGAGCGATGCTAGGTTGCTTCTTCGCCAATCGGTCTTTCAAGTCTTATTCACGAGCTTCGGGTGCCCCGAGAGTCGGGGAGAATAGGGAAGCGGGTGAGATTCCCGCGCGGTCCCGCCACTGTGATGCTCTCGAAGCTGCCGGCTACCAGGCCACTGATCTGAGATCGGGAAGGCTGCCGGCGGCATGATGCGCGCTCAGCCTTGACGCGCATCGCGAGACTAAGTCAGGAGACCTGCCCGGAGCCTTTGCGAGCCAACTGTTCTCCGCGTGAGAGAGCGAGGCGCGTGGGAGCACCTTCTATCAAGCTCCCGCTCGACCCGTATCGCGGAGGGTCGGCGGGAGCTTTTACTTTTTGCGGGCACCGGAATTCAATAACCGTGATAGCAATTCATCGACTCGGCGTCGACCGCTGTTAACGCCACTAGCGTTTCTGGTTATCCTGACTGCGGTTTTGGCGCCGATCTCGTCTTGCTCATCCAAGAACAGTTCAATTGCTTCTGCCCGGATCGTCACCGATGAGCTTGGACGCCACGTTCAAGTTCCTGCGTCGCCACAACGAATAGTATCGCTCGCGCCTTCGATAACCGAGATTCTGTTTGCCATCGGCGCGGGCGACCGCGTTGCAGGGGTCACTTCGTATTGCGACTACCCGCCGGAAGCGCGGGAAAAGACGACTATCGGGGATACGCTGAAGCCAAACCTCGAGAGGATCGTTGCGCTCAACGCCGATCTGGTAATTATCTCGACCGCGAGTCAAATCGAAGCCTCGTTCCGAAAGCTCGAAGAATTAGGTATCCCGGTTTACGTCACCAATCCGCGCAACATCGACGAGGTGATAGCAGCGATTGATAAGCTGGGCGATCTGATCGGCAATCGGGAGCCTGCCCATCAGTTGACCGAAGGTCTCCGGACCAGGATCGCAAGTATAGAAAGTCGGGTCGCCAAGGGCCCTCGCCCTTCCGTGCTGGTGCTCCTGGGCACCGAGCCGCTGATAACCGTAGGCTCCCGCAGCTTCATCAGCGACTTGATAGACCGCGCCGGTGCGCGCTCGATTTCCGCCGATGAAAATGCAGACTACCCGCAGTACAGCATCGAGACGGTCATCGCGAAGCAGCCCGAAATCATCCTTCTGCAAAGTGGCGGAACTGAACTGAACCCCCAGCTACAGCAGACACCGGCCGCGCGCTCGGGCCGCGTGTATCACATCGACGACGATCTTTTGCTGCGGCCCGGACCTCGAATTATTGATGGCCTCGAGCAGCTTGCTGCCAAGATTCACCCGGAGCTGTTCGAACAAGGCAAAGAGAGAACCGCGCGATGAGCGTGAAGGCGGCGACACAGAAGGTATTCACACGCGAGCGTCTGACAGCGCAACGCTTGACACTTACCCTCCTGGCGCTCTTCGTGGTGCTTCTGGGGGTGGGCGTCTTTTCGATTGCGGTAGGAAGCGAACACGTCGGCTTTGGAAACGTCATTCGCGTAATCGCGTCGGAGATCACAGGCCGCGCAGCCGAAGTCTCCCCCGAGCAAAACACCATCATCGCCGATATTCGTTTGCCGAGGGTGCTAATGGCCCTTGTCGTGGGCGCCGCGCTGGCGGTGGCCGGTTCGGCTTATCAGGCGCTGCTAAGGAATCCGTTGGCTGATCCGGGGATACTCGGTATTTCGAGCGGCGCTGCATTGGGTGCGATCAGCGCCACGATCTTTGCGGAATCGCTGCCGATAAGCCGGCCGGTTGCGGCGTTCGGCGGCGCTGTGATCACGATCGCAATCGTGTATGCGTTGGGGCAAGGCCGTCGCGGCAGCGGAACGGAGAGGCTGATACTTGCGGGCGTTATCATCAATGCGCTGCTTTCGTCGATCGTTATCTTCCTGGTTACCAGCGCTGCGGGTGCTCGACAGCGAAGCGTGCTCTCGTGGCTGATTGGCGATCTGAGTGGCGAGTCCAGGCTGCTATTGCCTGTAGCGTTGTTCGTCTTGATCGGCATCGGCGCGGTGTATCTGAATGCGCGAAGCTTGAACCTGATGATGATCGGCGAGCAAGAGGCGGTTGCGCTGGGCGTAGAAGCGAGGCGGGTAAAGATCGCTGTTTATCTGGCTGCATCGCTTTTGACCGGCGCCGCGGTTGCGGTTAGTGGAGCGATCGGATTTGTCGGCTTGATCATCCCTCACGCCGTGCGATTGGTCGGCGGGAGTGACAATCGGCTGGTTGTGCCGGCGTCGGCGCTGGTTGGCGGAGTATTCCTGATGCTCGCCGACACTATCGCTCGGACGGCTGTCGCGCCGCGCGAGTTAAACATTGGAGTAATCACGTCGCTGGTCGGCGCGCCGATTTTTGTCTATCTGCTGCGAAGAACTAATTGAATAGGTCAAATAGTTCCAATAGGTCCTATAAAGTTTTTCCAATGCTTGAAGCCACCGACATCAGATTCAGCTACTCAAAGCCGGTCTTGAAGGGCATATCTTTCTCGGTCGGCGTGGGAGAGGTGCTTGCCGTGCTTGGCCCTAATGGTTCGGGTAAGACCACGCTGATCAAAATCATCGTCGGTATGCTCAA
>Ga0075428_100004566_pt1 | contig 15310 bp, 12 predicted proteins | sample RhiMetdeltSRZDD2_FD_75291 | JGI IMG/M metagenome (GOLD analysis project Ga0075428, IMG submission 75291) | Populus rhizosphere microbial communities from Tennessee, USA - Rhizosphere MetaG P. deltoides SRZDD2 | ecosystem: Host-associated > Plants > Roots > Rhizosphere > Soil | place: USA... | reverse complement strand
GGCCGTACTTCGTCTCGATCTTCGGCGATCCGGCGGGTGCCGAGCCGTGGGCATGGCAGCTCGATGGCCACCACCTGTGCCTCAACTGCACGGTGATCGGCGACCAGGTCGTCGTGGCACCCGCGTTCATGGGTGCCGAGCCGTGCCGGGTGTTCGAGGGCCAGCTCGCCGGGACGATGCTGTTCACCGCGGAGGAGCGCACCGGCCTGGATCTGATCCGCTCGCTCCATGCCGACCAGGCCGCGAAGGCGATGCTCCGGCCGTCGATCCATCCGGATGACCTACCCCCCGAGCTGCAGCATCCGTTCGACGGCCGCATGCGGGCCGGTGCCTACCACGACAACGTCACGGTGCCGTACGAGGGGGTCTCGGGAGCCGAGCTCTCCGAGGCCCAGCGGCGGCGGCTCCTCGCGGTGGTGGCCGCGTATGCCGGCTGGTCGCCGGGGCCGCATGCCGAGCTCAGCATGGCCGAGGTCGCCGCGCACCTGGACGAGACGTGGTTCTGCTGGATGGGTGGCTGCGACGGCGACGAGCCGTTCTACTACCGCGTGCAGAGCCCGGTGATCCTGGTCGAGTTCGACCATCACCCCGGCGTTGCCTTCGACAATCACGTCCCCTCGCGGAATCACATCCACTCGCTGATGCGTGTGCCCAACGGCAACGACTACGGCATCGACCTGCTCCGGCAGCACCACGACCAGTTCGATCACCGCGGCGGGCACCACATCCCGCGCTGAGCCTCGCGCCTGCGACATGGCAGGCGATGCCCCGGTGGAGGCACGAGACGGGCAAGGTGTAGGCCGTGACGGGGACGGATCGCGAGGCCGAGCCACCGGTGGGCCGACACCGGATCGGCGACGCCGACTTCTACGACGCCGAGCTGCGCCGGCACAACGAGCACTTCCGTGCGGCGACCGGCGTCAGCCCCGATGACCGCGTCCTGGACGTCGGTTGCGGCACCGGCCAGACCACCCGTGATGCCGCCCGCGTCGCCATCCACGGAAGTGCTCTGGGCGTGGACGTCTCCGCCCCCATGCTCGAACGGGCCCGCCGACTCAGCGAAGCCGAGGGACTCGGCAACGTCACCTACGTCCAGGCCGACGCCCAGGTCCACCCCTTCCCACCGAGCCACTTCGACGTGAGCATCAGCCGGTTCGGCACCATGTTCTTCGCCGACCCGGTTGCCGCCTTCACCAACATCGGGCGCGCCCTGCGGCCTGGGGCCCGCCTGGTGCTGATGGTCTGGCAACACCAGGATCGCGACGAGTGGTTCACCGCGGTCCGCGACGCCATCTCCGGGATGACGGCCACCGTCCCGGCTGACGCCGGCACGCTGCGACCGTTCTCGCTCGCCGACCCGGTCGTCACGCGGCAGTTGCTCGCCACCGCCGGATTCACCGACGTCGCCTTCACCGACGTCCAGGAGCCCGTCTACTACGGCCCGGACAGCGCCACCGCCTTTGACGCCGTGGTCCGGCTCCAGCATGCCCGAGAGCTGCTCGCCAACCTCGACCCCCCGCTGGTCGGACCAGCGCACCAACGGCTGCGCGCCGTCCTGGCTGCACACCAGACGAACGACGGCGTGCTGTTCGACGCCCGAGCCTGGATCGTCACCGCCCGCCGCGCGTGACGGGCCGTCATCCAGAACCCAGCGGGTCACCGATCGATGAAGGCCGCCGCCACGGTGTCGATGTTGTGGAGGATGCGGTCGAGGGAAACGGGGGCGTGGCGTCGTCCCCGTTCGGCCTCGGGTTCCGGGAGCAGGACGAGGCGGTGGATGCCGAGCTGCTCGTAGTGTTCGACGGCCGCCTGGTCGAGCGCCCCGACCGGTGTGATGGTCAGCTCGAGCTCGCCGAGCTCGGGCGGCCGCTCGTGCTCGCTCGCCGCCTTGCCGAGCGCGTCGACGCATTGGCGGGCGAAGGTCGGGTCGACGTTGAAGCCGTACCACCCGTTGCCCCGCGTGATCGCCCGTCGTAGCGCGCCCGGGCTCTCGCCCCCGATGACGAGCGGCGGGCCAGGGCGCTGCACTGGCCGGGGATGGGCGGCCACGCCAGCGAACGACACGAAGCGACCTCGGTGGTGGGGCTGATCGGATGACCACAGTGCCCGCATCGCGTCGATGTAGTCGTCCATCCGCCCGCCTCGCTCGGACAGGGCGACCCCGACCGCCTCGAACTCCGCGGCCACGTATCCCGCGCCGAGCCCGACGACGAGCCGGCCGCCGGACACGACGTCGAGGCTGGCCAGCTCCTTGGCCAGCACCACCGGATTGCGCAGCGGGAGCACGATGATCCCGCTCGCGAGCGTGATCGACGAGGTGTTGGCGGCCAGGAAGGACAGCGACACGACGGTGTCGAGCAGCGGCAGCGTCGGAGGGAAGGTGAAACCCGACGGCGGCGGGTCGGGCAGGACCAGGTGCTCACCGGTCCATACGGAGTCGAAGCCAGCGGCTTCCGCATGCTGCGCGACCCGGACCGCTGCTTCGTGGTCCGCGCAGGTGCCGTAGTTGATGGCGAACAGACCGAACTTCACCGGCTGAGGGTAACGACCGAACCGCTGCGCTCGGCATGGTCATCGCTGGAGGACCGGATCATGCGGCGACGTCCCGGACCCCAGGGCGTCGTCGTCGGAGGTCGGCCGGGCTCTCCGGACTGCGAGTGCTCGCCAGCCGCACAGCCCGGTGATCGCCAGTGCCCCAGCCAGGACTCGCGTTGTGAAGGCGAGCGCGTGGCCCGAGCCGTGGGGTGCGGCATCGAGGTAGATGCCAACGAAGCCGGCGATCCCGAGCACTATGCCCACCAGGTCCGCGGTGAGGACCAGCCCGCTGACATCACCCGCCTGGTCGGGGCGCACCGCGGCCGTCAGATGGCTGGCCAACGGGCTGAAGCTGCACGCATGGCCGACACCACCGAGGAACAGCAGCGGCGCCGTCAGAGCGACGGGCCAGCTCCCGGTGTCGGCGATCAGGCCCACGCCGAGGAGCGCGGCTCCCAGCACCAGGGGCCCGAGCACCGGTAGCCAGCGGCGCGCTCGGGTGCTGGCGCGGGTCCACGTGACGCTCGCCGTGGCGAACCCGGTGGCGTAGATCGCGAACGTCGCGCCGGCCTGCAACGGCGTGAACCCCAGAGCGTCCTGGAGGTGCAGCGTCAAGGTGACGACGAAGCCGGCGTACGCGGCCATGCCCAAGAGCACGCTCGTCACACCGGCCACGACCCCGGGATTCCGCAGTACGTCGAGATCGAACAGCGGGTCGGCGCCATGGGCTCGCACACGACGCTCCCACGCGACGAACGCCGTCGACGCGACCACGCTCGCGGTGAGAGAGATCCACACCCACCCGGGCCAACCTTCGTCGCGCCCCAGGGTGAGGGGCGCGACGAGGAGCAGCAGCGTCGCCGCCAGCAGGACCACACCAGTCAGGTCGAGCCGACGCCGAACACCCGCGGCCCTGGCGGGCAGGCCGCGCCGAGCGACGAGCAGGAGAAGGCAACCGACCGGAACGTTGATCAGCAGGGCGAGGCGCCAACTCGCGACCCCGAGATGAACGCCGACGATGAGGCCGCCCAGCACCTGGCCGACCGCGACGCCCACCGCCAGGGTCAGCGAGTAGGCGCCGATGGCCCGGCTCCGGCGCTCGCCCTCGAACTGCAGCTGGATGATCGACAGGACCTGCGGTGTCATGACCGCAGCCGCCGCTCCCTGGCAGGTCCGGGAGGCGATGAGAAGCGCAGCGCTCGGGGCGGCGCCGGCCATGAGGGAGGCCGCCGTGAAGCCGGCCAGTCCGAGACGGAACGCCCGCCGGTGCCCGAGGACGTCACCGAGACGTGCTCCCGTCACGACCAAGGCGGCGAAGGCCAGGGTGTACATGGCCAGTACGAGCTGCAGCTCGGCGGGGGAAACCCGGAGATCGCTCGCGAGGCTCGGCGCGGCGACCACCAGGATGGATCCGTCCATCGTGGCCATGGCCTGTCCGATCAGCACGATGAGCAGGACGCGCATCGGTCACACGATGTCGATGCACCCGCCCGATGGCTTGGACATTCGTGCGCGTCCGGCGACACTCCTGAAGGTGCAGAGCATGCGCCAGCTCCTGAGCCGGAACGGCCTCGAGATCGTCGACGTGCACTGCACCGAGAGACGCGGCGACTCGGACACCATCGACCATGCGGTCACCCGCGGCATCGTCTTCGTCCGCCGAGGCTGCTTCGTGCGTCGGAGCGAGGGCCCCGAGGCCCTGCTCGATCCGACCGCGGCCTACAGCACGAACCCGGGCGAGGAGCAGCAGTTCGCGCACCCTCACGCCGACGGCGACGACTGCACGCTGATCGGCCTCGACGAGGATCTCGCCGCCTCGCTGTGGGGCGATGCGACGCTCCCGTCGGCAGCGCTCTCCGTCCCACCCGACCTCGACCTCGGACACCGCCACCTCCTGGCGGGAGCCCGCCGTGGTGAGGACGCGGACCAGCTGGTCGAGCGGGCCATCGCGCTGCTCGTCGCCGCCATCGACCAGATCGACGATCGCCGCTCGATCGCCGGTCGTCCCGCCACCGTCCGCGCCCGCCGAGCCCTGGTGGATGGCGCCCGCGAGGCGCTGGCGGCCGACCACGGCCAGGCGACGCTGCCCGAGCTGGCCCGAGCGCTGAGCACATCGCCCTACCACCTGAGCCGCCTGTTCCACGCCTCGACGGGTACGACCATCTCCCGGCATCGGATGCGGCTCCGGACCCGCGCGGCACTGGAGCGGCTGGCCCAGGGAGAACGGGATCTCGCCCGGGTGGCCGCCGACCTCGGCTTCGCGGACCAGAGCCACCTCTGCCGAGTCATCCGGGGCGAGACCGGCCAGACTCCCTCCGCCCTGCGTCACGCCCTAGCGACCCCACCGACGCTGTAACACGCTGCGTGCCGGCCGCGATCTTCCTGGTAGGTGCATCATCGGGAACGGGGGCTTGGAAGGTCTGGTGACGCGCCGGTGAGGTCCAATCCGACGTCATTTGGGGGTGTCATGCGTGCGACGCGTCTCGTCGTGACCGCTGCCGTGTCATTCATCCTGGTCCTTCTCCTTTCTGCGCTCGCGGGGGCGGCTCCGATCACACCGGGTGGCTCGACCGAGGTCACTGTGGGCAGTACCGACACACTGTTCTCGCAGAACAAGCAGAACGAACCGGGGCTGGCCGTCAACCCGGTGCAACCCAACATCTTGGCGGCGGGCGCCAACGACAACATCGACCTGGAAGCGTGCAACGCTGGGGATGATCGCACCTGCCCGTTCACTCCCGGCGTTGGCGTATCGGGCGTCCAGTTCTCCACGGACTCCGGGCGGACCTGGGTCCAACCGACGTACACCGGGTTCTCGGCGCGTGTGACGCCGAGCTGTCTCGGACAGCCGGACCCGGCGCCCGGCCAGCCGCCGGCCACCGATACCGGCTGTGTGCCGGACCCGGCTGGGCCGATCGGCACGCTGCCCAACTACTTCGAGAACGACATCGTCTCCAACGGAGACCCGGAGGTGGTGTTCGGCCCGGTTCCCGACGCGTCCGGTGCGTTCTCGTGGGGGAACGGCCAGCGGTTGTACTACGCGAACATCGCAACGAACTTCCCCGGTCGCCACGGCTTCGCTGGCGATGCTGCCATCGCGGTGTCACGGACCGACGACATCCCGGGGGCGATCGCCGGTGACAACGATGCCTGGATGGACCCGGTCATCGTCACCCGGCAGAACGAGGCGCTGTTCAGTGACAAGGAGCAGCTGTGGGCTGACAACGCTGAGTCGAGCCCGCACTTCGGAAACGTCTATGTCTGCAACGTGGGCTTCCGCGGTACGGCCGGATCGGAGCCGGTGCTGTTCGCCCGATCGACCGACGGTGGCGACACGTGGCGGAGCCGGCAGCTGACCCCCGCGACGAACAATGGCCAGACCGGTGGCCGCCAGGGGTGCGCGGTCCGCACCGACAGCACGGGCGTGGTCTACGTCGTCTGGATCGGTACCGACATCCGTACCCGCCAGGGCGTCTTCTTCCAGGCGCGCTCCTTCGACGGGGGCGCCAACTTCGAGCGCCCGCGGGCGATCGTGCAGCCCGTCGCCGGCATCGGACAGTTCGATCCCGCGCAAGGCCGGTTCACGATCGACGGCATCGCCGGTGCGCGGACCAACACCTTCCCGAGCATCGACATCGCCAACGGGGCGCCGTCCGGCGCCGACGCCTCCGATCAGATCGTGATCACCTGGTCGGACGACCGGGCCGGCACGAACAACGAGCGGGCCTTCGTCGTGAGCTCGACCGACGGCGGTGGCACCTACTCCGCGCCGGTGAATGCCAACGACGGCAGTGACCGGGCGAACTTCCCGGCGATCGCGATCTCGCCCGACGGCACCGACGCGTGGTTGGTCTACAACGCCTGGCTCGACCCGTGGCGGAACGACACCACCTCGCCGCGCCGAGTCCTCGGGGTGGTGCGCCACGCCGAGGTGAACGCGGCCACGGGGGCGATCGGAGCATGGACGACCGTGCACCGCGGGGCCGTCGGCGACGGCCGGGCGTCGAGTGCGAACGGACTGACCTCCGAGTTCCTCGGCGACTACAACTACGCCGTCGCGACCCGCGACTTCGGCTCGGGGGTCTGGAACGACATGCGCAACGGGTCCGTCTGCCCGGCGATGAACACCTACCGGCAGGCGTTCGTCGAAGACGTGCTCGGCGGAGGCACCGAACCCATCGTCGGCGACGAGAAGGAGGATCCCGAGTCGGCCGCCGAGCTACCGGGATCGCATTCGGATGCGCTACGCCCCGGCCCGAACAACCAGTGCCCCCCGACGTTCGGTAACTCGGACATCTTCGGCGGCACCTTCAGCGACGACTCCTAGAGACCCGACAACGCCGTACTCGTACGGCCGGTCCTCTGGCACTCGGCGGTCACCACGTCGAGTGCCAGAGGACCATTCCGGCCCCGCCGACCACGACGCCCCGATCTTCCAGGACCGGGGCGATGGCGCAGTGCGCGTCGCGACCCGATCCGTGTCGACTAGTCAGGTCGCGACGAGGCGCTGCAAGAACACGTGGTAGCTGCGCAGGGTGACGCGCAGGTCCTCGGTGGACGGATCCTCGCTGTCCCGCCACTGCGCCGTGAGCGCGTCACGCTCGCCCGACAGCGTGCGGGTCAGGTCGTCCAGGACGTCGGCCACCAGCGTCTCGGCGTCGGCCATGGCGCGCTGGGGGTCGTCGACGAACTCGGCCTGGATGTCCTTCCAGCGGCTCTCGTGGTCGCCATCGGCCAGCGACGGCCGGCCTACCTCGGCCAGGACCGCCGCCGTCTCCTCCGCCGGCGTCTCGTCCGCGTAGCCCACCGGCTCGTCCACCGACTCGCTGGTGTACCCCGCCGGCTCGTCGACGGGCTCGACCTCGTCCGCCGCTCCGTCGCCGTCGTCGCCTTCGGCGGCGTCGAGCTCGGCGACGTCGGCCTCCGTCGTCTCGTCGTCCACTCGATCCTCGTCGTCGAGATCGACAGTGTCGGGCTCGTCGCCGCCGCCGTAGCCGTCCCGCGCCTCGTCGTCGAGGTCCACGGTGTCGGGCACGTCGTCGCCGACGTCAGCCCCCCGCGCCTCGTCGTCGAGGTCCACGGTCTCGGGCTCGTCGTCGGCGCCGTCAGCCTCCGTCGTCTCGTCGTCGAGGTCCACGGTCTCGGGCTCGTCGCCGCCGCCGTAATCGTCCCGCGCCTCGTCGACCGGCCGTCCCTCGTCGTCGAGGTCGACGGTCGCTGTGTCGACCTCGCCCACAGTCTCGGCCTCGGGGGGCTCCTCGGTGGTGTAGGTGTCGTAGGTGTCCTCGACCGGGAGGGCCTCGTCGTCAGAGTCCCGGTCGTCGGGCTCGCGGCTCAGGTCACGCTCCCGTTGCTCGCCGTCGTAGGTGGTCATAGCGATCTCTCCTCAGTGGACGTCGAGTCGTCGACGTCATGCTCAGCATCACTGTCGGACTCGGACTCGGACTCGGACTCGGACTCGAAATCGGGCTCGGGCTCCGCATCGGGATCGACGTCGGAACCCGGCTCGGGCTCGCCGAGCAGCTCGTCGAACAAGACGTGGTAGTGCTGCATGGCCTCGCGCAGGTCGTCGAGGCTGGCCTCCTGGGCACTCCGCTGCCCGATGGCGTGGGCGGCCCGGTAGGTCTCGGCGAGGTCGGGATGGTCGACCGACACCATGTCGACACCCGCGTCGAAGCCGTCGATCGGATAGCCGCGATCGCGCATGACCTCCTCGACGAGGGCATCGGCATGGGCGACCGCGCCGCGCGGATCGTCGACGAACTCGGCCTGCACGTCGTGCCACCGGTCGCGATAGTCGGCCAGGGCTTCGGGGCTCAGCTCCCGCAGCTCGACCTCGGCGCGCCGCTTCGCTCGGGCACGCAGCTCAGCCTCGGCCGTGCGACGGTTCCCCGTCTCTTCGACGGTGTGCTCGTACTCCGGTCCGAACCGGCGCTTCAGCCGTGCGGACCGCATCTGCATCGCCACCGCGATCACCACGACGATGGCGACGATCACGAGGACAACGATCATCCAGTTCATGAGGGGCTCTCCTCTCGGATGTTCGTCGTCTACCACCCGGCTTTCCGGCCGAGACCAGCCAGCAGCTCTGGTGGTGCTCTGCGTCAGCCGTTCCCACTAACTGACCGTTAGCGCCGGGTCATTACGGTCCTCGTCTGGCGGGATGAAGGGGCTGGAGGGAGACGTTCGTGAGGTGCCGGTTCTGTCGTTCAGAGATGCGAGACGGCTTCATCTACATGCAGGGCGGCATGTTGAGGCCTCAGTGCGACGTTCTCTGGCACCCGGCCGGTGAGCGAGGTGCTCGTTCGGAGTGGGTGCTCGAGCGCGGCGGTTTGCTGCGTCTACGCACCCGGAACGCGAGCTTCTGCGACGGGTGTGGAGCGGTCGTCATCGAGCCGAGAGACGATCCCGACGCGCCGGTGGCTGTCGGTTCGCCGCCCGACGGAGGACGGCCGGCAGACCGCCCGCCAGGCCGGGGGCGCCGCCGCCTCTGGCGGCGCTCGTGACCCTCGCCGCCAGGCTTCAGGAGCCGCACTCTCCACTAAGAACCACGGACGTCGAGCCGTCGTCCCCAAGCTCGTGGACGTGGATGGACATCCCCTCGAAGTGGCGGTCCTCCAGGACGATCTCCATGCGCCCGTCGCCGTTCAGGTCCGCCAGGGCACTGATCCCGAGGACCCCCAGGTAGAAGCTGCCCCCTGACGACTGGGCCCGCGTATCCCGCACGACCGTGGTCTGGATGATCCCGTTGACGACCCGACGCATGAAGACGACGGAGTAGTCGTCTGACCCGCTCTCGCCGAGATCGCCCCCCGCGGACACACGCTGGGCCACCACGAGGATCTCGTCGCTGCCATCACCGTCCAGATCGCCGGTCACGACTTGGGCGATCTCCGGATCGGGATCGGTGATGCCGAGCTCAGCCAGTACTGCCCTGGCGGCATCGCGGTAGGTCTCGTCTGCCGTCTCGCCGGCTCGAACGGGGCGGGGTCGTGGATCCGCGACACCCGTGATCGCGATGCCCGCAGGCTCCACATCACGGGGGAACTCGACGTGCACGGCGCGACCCTGCGGTTCCCCGGAGGCGACGCATCCCTCACCCCATTCGCCGACATGTGTCGTGATCGGATCGTCGAGACGGACGAGCTGATAGTCCTCGCCCCCGCTCGTCGGCACGTCGAGGCCGGCGGCAGCTCCCACCCACTGGGCGCCGTCCCACCAGCCGATCTGACCCCAGGGAGCGACAGCGATCGCCGGCGACGTCACGGGGGTGGAGGGCGGCGGACTCGTGGTGTCCCGCGGGACCGTGGTTGGGAGAGTCGTCGATGTCGGTGCCGGGACCGTTGTGGTCCGGCCCTCGTCGGGCCCCGTCCGCACGCCGCTGGGCTGATCATGGGTGGCGACGACCAGACCCGCTGCCGCACACACGGCGGCCACGGCTGCCGCGATGGTGAGCGAACGGTATGTGTGTCGACCAGGCCGGCGTCGGACGAGCGACCTGGAGGGGCTGGCCTGGGCGAGCAGCTGATCGAGCGCCTCGTCGGTCTCCGGTCCTGGCAAGCTCTGGCGCTCCGTGAGCTCGGCGAAGTGGGCGCGGAGGCGATCTTCCAGCGACGTGCTCATGCTGACTCCTCGAGAAGCGACTCCAAGCGACGTAGACCGCGGTGCAGGCGACTCTTGACCGTGCCATGGGAGATCCCGAGCGCACCTGCTACCTGTTCGATCGACCAGTCGAGGTGGAAGCGCAACACGACCACCGTTCGATGCTCGACGGACAGGCGAGCGAGGGCGCGGGCCAGAGCAGGGTCGGACACGCCTTCGATGTCGGGCACGGTCGGCGGCGCTGGTGGAGCGTTCACCGACTCGAGTCGGCCCCGCCGCCGGCGGTTGTGACCGAAGTTCACCGCCACCCGGAAGACCCAGCCCGTCGGATTGTCCATCCGCGACACGCTGTCCCACCGTTCGTAGGCACGAGTGAGCGCCTCGTCCACGCACTCGACGGCCAGGTCCTTGTCATCGAGGGCGTAGACGACAGCGCGGAGGACGCTCAGTCTCTCTGATCGGTAGAAGGTCTCGAACGTCACTTGCTGCTCCGTCATCGCCCGCACGGGGAGCTAACACCCTGAGGGCAGCGCAGGTTCCGTGACCCTCGCGCTCGAGGGCGGCAGGCGGCAGCGACGCCGGGGTCGCCGCCGTGACGGTGTCACGACGAGGTCGTAGGGCTAGCGGGGGCGTGGAGCTCGGGGAGGGTGGCGAACAGCCAGCGTGCGACGACTCGGGAGCCCTCCTCGGACAGGTGGACCGGGTCGCTGAACATGTCGATGTCGGTGGTGTCGATCTCGTGGCGTACGAAGGCGTTGAGGTCGGCTAGGCGGGTTCGAGGGTGGGTGGCGACCACTGTCTGGTACGTGGCGTTGCGGCAGTCGACGCGGTGGCCGCTGGTCGGCTCGAGGTAGCCGACGTAGGGGCTGGTGGTGACCACGACGGTGGCGCCGTTCTCGGCGAGCACTTCGACGTCATCGGACAGCGCGGCCTGGAGGTACTCGTCGTAGCTGGGGTCGCAGTCCCAGACCCATTGGCCGTCGAGGCGCTCGCGGTCGAGCCCCCCGGCGTTGGCGAGGTAGTAGACGACGACGTCGGGGTCGAACTGATCGATGATGTCGGCCCACACCCGCCGCCGGGGGCTGGTGCAGGGTGGGCGGTGGGCGACGTGTCCGTCGGGCAGCTTGGCGATGTCGTCGGTGTAGATGACTGCGCACCAGATCTGGGCGGAGAAGCCGACCGCGACGCCGCTGCGCTCGCCCTCCTCGACGACCACCGGCCCGGTGGCCTCGACGCCGCTGTCGCCGACCAGCAGCAGCCTCGGTGTTCCGGGCGGTACCTCGGCCGGGATGTGCAGGAAGGCGTTGTCGGTGCCGGCCAGCTCTCGGCCGTGCGGGGCGGCCTCGGTCGGGGCGGGAGTCCCGGTGGTCGCGATCATCACCGCGCCCAGGGTGACGGCGAGCGCGGTCGCTACGGACACCTTGATCCGGGGGCCGGTCAGCGCTCCCCGACGGATGGGTGCCTCGACCAGCCGGTAGGAGACCACCGCGATCGCGATGGTCAGCGCGACCCGCAGGGCATCGAGGGCGAGCCCGTCCAGGTGGGTGCGGCCAGGGGTGGCGTAGACGATCACCGGCCAGTGCCAGAGGTAGACGCCGTAGCTGATCACGCCCAGCGCCCGCAGCGGTCGCGCCGAGACCGCCCGGGCGACCAGGCCCGGCGGGCGGCCGGTCACCACGAAGACGACGACCGACCCGGCCAGTGCGAAGGCGACCAGGCCACCTCGGTAGTACCAGGCGTCGATGCCGTCGACGACGAACATCGAGACCGCCATCCAGGCCAGCGCGACCAGCGCCACCAGCTCCAGGGCGGTGGACGGCGCGTCCTGGCGCCGGGGTCGGCCCGCCGTCAGCGCGGCCAGCGCCGCACCGAGCAACGTCGGCCCGATGCGGGTGTCCGTCGCGAAGTACGCCCGGTTGGTGCCCAACGGCGAGTAGGTCGCAGCCAGCAGCAGCAACGAGACGGCCGCACCGGCCAGGGCCACGATCGCGAGCCGGCGCTGCTGGTGGGTGGGCACGACGCCGTCCGCAGGGCGGCGACGCGGCCACGATCCCAAGACCACGATCGCAAGGAGAGGCCACAGCAGGTAGAACTGCTCCTCGATGGCCAGGCTCCAGGTGTGATCCAGCGGGGACGGTTGGGTGAACTGGTCCCAGTAGCCGAGCCGCCCGACCATCTGGTGCCAGTTCGCCACGTAGCCCAGCGTCGCCAGCGCCTCGCCCCGCAGGCCGACCCGGACCGGCTCGGGAGTGAAGCGCAGCAGCAGTACCGCCACCCCAACCAGCATGAGCAGCAGGGCCGGAAGCAGACGCCGGGCTCGCCGTGCCCAGAAGCGACCGACGTCGATCGCCCCGGTGGTGCGGTGCTCGGCGAGCAGCAGCGAGGTGATCAGGTACCCCGACAGGACGAAGAACAGGTCGACGCCCAGGAACCCGCCCCGGAGGTGGCCGAGGTGGAACACGACCACCGCCGTCACAGCGAGACCTCGGAGTCCGTCGAGCGCCGGTTCGTGCGCCAGGCTCACCCGGGCGTGCTCAGCCGCCCGTGGGCCGGCGGGTGACGGCGCCGTCGTCGTCGACATCGTCTGAGACGCCGCCCCCTTCCCCAACTCGCCTCCGTCCCGGAGGACAGTCGATGGTACCGAAGGGTGGCGTGGGACGGGGTGCGGCGTTCCCCGGAATCAGAAGTGCGATCCGGGGAGATCCCCGATGAGGGTGGCCTCGCGATGGGTAAGCATCCAATCAGGCCGAGCGCTCTGTCCGCACCGCGGCCAGCACTCGAGACAAGGACGGGACGATGCAACCAACGACAGCCGACCACACGGTCACCCGACTCCGAGCGTGGCCCGCTATGGCCTCCGGTCCGACGGCCTTGGTGGCTGTCCTCGCGGTCGTGATCATCGCCCTCGCGGCTGCCCTCGCCGCGGTGCTCATCGTCGGCCAGGACGCCGGCGCCGTGCCCTGAGAGCGTCCCCCCTCAGCCCTCTCCACCCCCTCGTCGGGGGCAGGGCGAGGGCTTCGCCGCCCCGGCCACCCCACCCTGACCCTCGGCTCGGCGTACCAGCAGGCGTTTCGCCTGCCGCGCGCCACGACGAGGACGCCGTACGAGCAGGATCAGACGCGCTTGCCCCGGGGCAGCGGACTGGTAGACCACAGCGGATGGCTTCGGAACCTGCACAACCGGGCCGGTCTGCGATCCCACCCTGCTCGGCATGCGGGGGACAGCGCATCGGTGGCCTGCAACTGGCCGGGGGCAAGGCCAACAAGATCGGGCTGTGGCCTCATGCCCAGCGGCGCAGCTGGGTTTGGCAGGCCTTCGTTGACGTCGATGCCCTCGTCTGCCTGAATTGCGGCAACGTGAACCTCGTCGCGAACGACATGGCAACACTCCGACGAGCAGCCGAACAGCACCCGGAGCGGTTCATCTGGTAGCAGTCTGAACCAGCGGGGCGACATGTCCCATCAGGTGGTCGAAGCCGTAGCCCAGCTTGCGGCGACAGCGCTCGTCGAGCTCGGCGGGTCTCAACGAACCCACCACGATCAGAGCGTCGCCTCTGTCGATCGAGAGATGGGCGTCGATGTAGCCGTCGATGTTCGGATCACCGGACCGGGGTAGCGCGGAGTACAGCGACGCGTCGTAGGCCTCGCGCACGACACCGGTCTCGTCGTCGAACGACAGCCCGCCCGGACGCTCCGTGGTGCGGGGACCGTGCCCGTCCAGCTCCTGGGCGATCTTTCGCGCCGTGGTCCGGTACTGCTCGGTGCCTGGGGTGAACGGGTACGGATGGAGGGCCTTGAGAGCTCGGCACACGATCGGGCTCTGCGTTCGAGTCGTGAAGTACGTCGCCCCTGCGACGGCACCTAGGGCCAACCGAGTGAGCAGCAAGGCTTGGTAGTGACCCTGGCCCTGGACGTGTGTCGCCAAAGCGGCGGTGCCGAGGTAGAGAACCGGGGCCGGAAGCCCCGCGGGAACCAGCACCGAGGCAGAGGCCAGGCCGACCACGTCGCCCGCCCGATAGACGAAAGCCCCGTACGGGACGTCGATCGACGCCCACGCCACCTGACGCTCGGTGAACTTGTCACTGCCGAAGCCCGACCTGACGATCGGCAGTAGCTCTTGCACCAGCGTCTCGGCCCGGAGTGGGTCCAGCGTGGTGCGGGGGTCGCGCACCACCTCAAGCTCAGCTGTGTCGCCGATAGCGACCTTCACTGTCATGCGTAGGCGAGTGTTCGACGACCAACGTCGGTGCGTCTAGGAAGCTGACCGGCAACTCACCGGCAGATCGAGAGAAGCGCTCCGTGGTCTACGCGACGCTTGACTTTCCGCCCCGCCGGAGGAGGGTTTGGTCATGGCGTCGATTTCTGAACGGGAGTACCGGGAGATCGAGGCGGCCAACGCCTCGGGCAACACTCCGGTGGTGTTCATCCACGGCCTGTGGCTGCTGCCGAGCAGCTGGGCCAACTGGGCGGAGTTCTTCGAGCAGGCCGGCTACGCGCCGCTCACGCCGGACTGGCCAGACGATCCGGAAACGGTCGAAGAGGCCCGGGCCAACCCCGACGTCCTCGCCAAGAAGACCCTGGGCCAGATCGCCGATCACACCACCGAGATCATCGATGCGTTGGACGAGAAACCAACCGTGATAGGGCACTCGACCGGCGGCTTGCTGGCACAGATGCTCGCGGGCCGGGGCCTGTCGGCGGCCACCGTCGCGATCGACCCCGGGGTCTTCCGTGGCGTCCTGCCCCTGCCGGCCTCGGTGCTGAAGGGGGTGGGCCCGTTCCTGGTCAACCCGCGCACCCGCGGCCGCGCGCTCACGCTCACCTTCGACCAGTTCACCTACGGCTGGACCAACGCGCTGGACGAGACCGAAGCCAAGGAGCTCTACGACACGTACCACGTCGCCGGCTCCGGGATCGCTCTGGTGCAGATGGGCAACGCCAACCTCAACCCGTGGACCGAGTCGAAGGTGGACACGAAGAACCCCGACCGCGGTCCCCTGCTGATCATCGACGGCGAGAAGGACCACACGGTGCCGTGGGCCATCGCGAACGCCGCCTACAAGCGCCAGAGACGCAACCCCGGCGTGACCGAGATCGTGAAGATCCCGAACCGAGGCCACTCCCTCACCATCGACCACGGCTGGCGCGAGGTCGCCCAGACGGCGCTCGACTTC
>Ga0075428_100004565_pt1 | contig 15312 bp, 11 predicted proteins | sample RhiMetdeltSRZDD2_FD_75291 | JGI IMG/M metagenome (GOLD analysis project Ga0075428, IMG submission 75291) | Populus rhizosphere microbial communities from Tennessee, USA - Rhizosphere MetaG P. deltoides SRZDD2 | ecosystem: Host-associated > Plants > Roots > Rhizosphere > Soil | place: USA... | reverse complement strand
AGGTGAAGCGGCTCAGGTAGAGCGGCTCAAGTGAATCGGCCCAGTCGGAAACCTAGTCGAAAGAAGGATTGTTGGCGTCGCCGTATCTGCACCGCTGTATCTGCACCGCCGTATCTGCACCGCCGTTAGCCTTCGAGCGCCACCGCATCCAGTGCAGCGTTGAGATCGGTGGCCGCCTCGATGTTCTGCCATAGAGCCAGCGCCACCGCGGTTCTCTGAGCGCCGAGCCTCGGCTCGCATAGCCGCGTGAACTTGGCGGCGAGGTCGCTCGCCGAGAGCGGATTGTCCTCGTGTCCCGGCGGATTCACCGATTCGACCTCGTACGCGTTTCCCGAGCGATCCACCGCATTCACACGCATGCGGACGATGCGCGGCATGTCTCTTTCGATCCCGTCGTCCACGCGCACCTTGATCAGGTTCATCAACGGGCGCAGCGACGGATCCTTGTAGGACGCCGGCAGAAACGTCCGCTCGCCGACATCGCCGTGCCTGAGCGTCCACGCGAGCAGGTACGGCAGGCTGTGATCAGCCGTCTCCTTCGTCTGCGGGTCCCACTTGGCGGGCTCGCTGCCGCTTTCGTGCCATGCATGCCAGCTCGTCTGCACGTCGATCGCCGCGAGCTGGTCCGCCGCAACTTTCTTCCGCAGCTCGATACCCGCCCATATGGCCGATTGCATCGCGTGCGCCACGGGCCAGTACTTGATCTTCGCCCTGGGGATGTAGAAATCCCCGGGACGCGCGCCGAACGGCGGCCACTCGATAGGCCCCGAGATCAACTCGGTGAAGCCGTGGCGGCCGGTGAACGGCGCTTCCGGCCCCGACATCCCGCCCGCCGCAAGCTGCACTCCGAAGATTGCGTTGCGCACCGCGTATGCCGTAGCAACGCCTTTCCACATCGAGAGCTGGCCGGCGCGCGTGTTGCGCAACGGGACGTTCGCGACGGCGGTGATCGCGATCGCGTGACGCGCGGCCTCGCGCTTGAGGCCCATGAGGTTGGCCAGCGCAGCAGACGTTCCCACGCCGATGCCGAATCCCTGGTCCCATCCGCGCTCGCGCAATTTCGCGCTCACCTGGAGGCGGATGAAGATCTCGTAGGCCACCACCGTCGCGGCAATCAGCCTCTCCCCTGATGCACCGATCTCCGGCGCGACGGCGAACAGCGCGCCCGCGCAGTCGCTCGGGTGCCCGCCGGGAAGAAAGGTATCGTTGAAATCGAGATTCCGTATCATGCAGGTGTTCGCGAATCCCGCTGCGTCGGCGGCCGCGCGGGACTTCGATCCAACGATGCGCCCGGAGAGCGCGCCGCTCGCCGCGGGTCCGGCCAGCGAGCGGGCGATCCCGGCTGACTCGCTGTCACAGGAGCCGAGCGCGCACCCGAGCGCGTCGGTCAGCCGCTGGCGGGCAGCGGTCACGATGTCGCCGGGCAGATCGCGGTACGAAAGGGTCGTGGCAAAATCGGCGAGACTGTCGAGTATCGGGTCCATGGAAGGGGAAGGTGAACTATGAGAATCGAGAGGAGCAAGGATGCGACGTGATTCATCATCCAGCACTTATCATGCATCATTATCGATATTGCTGCCCGCAGCGCTGCTCGCTGCGATACCCGCAACCGCATACGGGCAGCAATACCCAACGAAGGCGATCAGGTTGATCGTTCCACTGGCCCCCGGTGGCGGCAACGACACCATCGCGCGCATGATCGGCCAGAAAATCCAGGGACCGCTGGGACAATCGGTTGTCATCGAGAACCGCGCCGGGGCGGGCGGCCAGATCGGCGCCGAAGTTGCCGCGAAGGCGCCGCCGGACGGCTACACGCTGCTGCTCGGCAACGCGGCGACGCAATCGATCATTCCCAACGTGCAGCCCAACGTGAACTATTCACCGCTCAAGGACTTCCAGCCGGTCAGCCTCATCGCGTCGGCTCCGCTGCTGGTCGTGGTGCACCCCTCGCTCCCGGTGCGCTCGATCAAGCAGCTCGTAGCCCTCGCCAGGGCGCGGCCGACCGAGCTGAATTACGCGTCCAACGGCTTCGGCAGCACGACACAATTCGCGACCGAGCTGTTCAAGCTGATGACCGGCACCCGCATGGAGCACGTGCCCTACAAGGGGCTGTCGCTGGCGATGGTGGACCTCCTGACCGGCCGCGTGCACCTCATGTTCTCGAGCGCGGTGGCGATGCTGCCGAACGTGAAGGACGGCAAGCTGCGCGCGATCGCGATGACGGGCAGCACGCGCTCGCCGGCGATACCCGACATACCCACGGTCGCGGAGAGCGGCGTCCAGGGCTACGAGGCCGGTTCCTGGTACGGCGTCCTCGCGCCCGCGGGCACTCCGCGCGCGATCGTGGATCGCCTCAATCGCGAGATCGTCGCTGCCGTGAAATCACAGGAAATCCAGGACCGCCTGCTGAGCGAAGCGGTGATACCCATCGGCAGCTCGCCGGAGGGATTCGCCACTCACATCTCCAGGGAGCTCTCGCGCGCTGCGAAAGTGGTGAAGGAATCGGGCGCGAAGTTCAACTGATTGGCTATGGTTTCTGCTGATCGAGAAGGGCCAGCACCGCGCGCGTGACGACGCGCACGCCTATCCCGATCACGCGCTCGTCGCATCGATAGTCGGCCCGGTGCACGCCCGTGTCCACCCCGTCCAGCTTCGAGCCTATCCTCAGGTGCGCCGCCGGGACGCGCTCGGAGAACCACGCAAAATCCTCGCTGCCCATCGTCGGCTCGTCGAGCTTCACCACTTTGTCCGCGCCGACGACGTCGCTCACGGCAGCGACTGTCCGGGCGGTTACCCCGGCGTCGGTTCTCACCACCGGCACCTGTCTCACCCACTTGATTTCGTGCTCCAGGCGCAGGCTCGCCGCGACGCCCGCCACGACGCGGCGCAGCGCGTCTTCCACCAGCTTCTCCGCGGCGGGATCGCGCGTGCGCGCCGTGCCTTTCAGCAACACCCGCCCCGCGATGACGTTGCGCGCCGTGCCGCCTTCGATCTGCCCGATCGTGACGACCGCCGGGACCGACGGCGCGATCTCGCGGCTCACGATAGTCTGCAATTGCGTCACGAGCTGCGCGGCGCCGACGATGGCGTCGATCCCCGACTGCGGATGGGCGGCATGCCCCGCCCGCCCTGTCAGCACGATGTCGAAGGCGGCCGAGGACGCATGCCCGAGTCCGTCGCAGTACGCGACGAACCCGGTATCGAGCCGGGGCGAGTTGTGGAACCCGACGATAGCGGAGAGCGGCGGGTCCTCGAGCACCCCGTCGGCGATCATCGCTGCCGCCCCGGACAGCGTCTCCTCGGCCGGCTGGAAGATCAGCTTGACGCTGCCCCGGAGCGAGCCGCGGACGGTCGAGAGCGCGTGCGCCACGCCCAGCGCGATGGTCGTGTGCACGTCGTGGCCGCAGGCGTGCATTTTTCCCGGCACGAGCGAAGAGAACGCGACACCGCTCGCCTCTTCGATGGGCAGCGCATCCATGTCCGCGCGCACGCCCACGGCCGGCCCCGCGACGCCTCCGATCACCCCGACTACGCCGGTCTTTCCGACTCCCGTCCTGAACGGGATATCCAGCTTCGAAAGATAATCGGCGACGGCACGCGCCGTCTCGTGCTCCTCGAACGCCAGCTCCGGATGCTGGTGGATCTGCCGGCGGAGCGCGATCAATTCGGGCTCTATGCGCTCGACGATGGCATCGATTTCGGCATTCGTCATGTCGCTCCCTCGATCCTCGTCCCCGCGCGGCTCTGCATCGATATTTGAAAATTCTGAGCCATCATATCGCCGCGGCGCGCCACCGGGGGTCGCATCCCCGGAAACCGGGGCCCCTGCTCCGCCCCTCTACGCGCTACTGAGGTTTTATCCCCTCCGCCCGTATGATCGTCTGGTAGCGCAGATACTCCGCGTGCATCATCCGCATGAAGCCGTCCGGCGTGCTCTCGGTCATCGATTCGGCGCCCTGGCTCACGAACAGCTCGCGCAGCGCCCTCTTGCGCAGCCCGCGCACGATATCGCCGTGAAGCTGCTCGACGATGCGCCGCGGCGTGCCCTTGGGCGCGACGACGCCCGACCAGCTGTCGAACTGCGCCTCGGGAAGGCCGACCTCGGCGATCGCCGGCACGGTCGGCAGCGCAGAGCTGCGCTGCGGCGTCATGACCGCAAGCGCGCGCAGCCGCCCTTCGCGCACCGGCACGAGCACCGCCGGCAGCGTGTGAACGGCGTAATGCACGCGCCCGAGCAGCATCTCGACGAACGAGTCGGACAGGTTCCTGAAGGGCACGTGCACCGCATCCATCCCTACGGCGCGCGTAAACATCTCGCCGGCAAGATGCGAGGCCGAACCGATGCCGAGCGAAGCGTAGTTGAGATCGCCGGGCCTCACGCGCGCGTAGGCGACGAACTCAGGCGCCGAGCGCGTGGGCAGCGATCGCGACACCGCCAGCACGTTGGTGATCGAGGCGACGTGCGCGACGCCGACCACGTCGGCGAGGGCGCGGTACGGCGGCTGGTCGCGCATGAGCTCGGTGATGATGCGCGTTACGTCCACCATGCCGAGCGTGTAGCCGTCGGCATTGGCTTTCGATACCAGCATGTTGCCGATCAGCCCGCCCGCGCCGGTGCGGTTGTCGATGAGGATGTTCTGCTTGTAGAAGGCCCCGAGATCCTCCCCTATCGAGCGCGCGAACACGTCGCTCGCGGTGCCGGGAGAGGACGCGACGATGATGCGGATCGACCTGACCGGGTAATCGGTCATTGCCGGCGACTGCCGGGCCACGCACGGCAGCGCATCCGCGAACAAGGCCACCACGCACAACACGGCCTGCCAGGTGCCCGTCTTCAGGAGCCGCAGGAAAATCGCCGCAATCATGTCCGGTCAGGGGTAAACCAGCCCCAGTTTAACGCCACCGACCCGGCTTGTCGTCACATGAAAAGGTCTTCGAACCCTGCTGGTCACCGGTCACGAGTCGCGGGTCACTTCTTGACGAGCTTCTGCACGTTCCAGTTCTGCGTATCCGCGACGTAGATGATCTCCTTGCGGTCGAGCGCGAGGTAATGCGCTTCACCGTAGCGGTGCGGACCCTTGCCCTGCCCGCCGCTCGCGCCGAGCACCTTGCCGTTCAGGTCGAGCTTCATGATGAGCCCGGCATGCCCGTGGGCCATCATGATGTGTCGGCGGTCGTTGCACATGCACAGGCCGCAGGGCGTGCCCGGATGGCTGGACTCGCGCACGTATTTCCCGTCTCCGTCGAACACCTGTATGCGCTGATTCGACCGGTCGGCGATATGGAGCTGTCCCTTGCCGTCGATCACTATCGAGTGCGGCACGTTGAATTGTCCCGGCCCCTTGCCCTCTCCGCCCCAGGTGTCGACGAAATTTCCGTCCGGATCGAACTTCAGCACCCGCGATTCGCCCTTGCCGTGGCCCTGCGTGACGTAGATCTCGCCGTCCGGGCCGAACGCAAGATCGTTCGGCTCGTTGAAGCAGCGTATATGGCCCGCATGGTGCCACTCTCCGGCATTGCCCTTGATGCCCAGTACCATGAGGATGCGGCCCTTCGGGCTCATCTTCAGCACGAAATGCGCGCCGGTGTCGGTTACCCAGATGTTGTCGTCGGCATCCACGCGCAGCCCGTGCGGAATGGTGAAGATTCCCGCGGCGAGCGTGCGCAGGAATTTTCCCGTGGCGTCGAACTCCAGGAGCGCGTGCGTGCCGCGGTTGAAGACCAGGATGTTTCCCTTCGAATTGACCGCCACGCCGGAGCATGGCCCGAAGTTGATGCCCGTGGGCAGCTTGAAAGGGTCCGGCGCCGGCTTGTAGCCCAGGTCGGGCACACCCGACATGGATGCACGGACGGTTTCGGCCAGGTCGTTCATGGGTTTTCCTTTTTCCGGAAGTGCGTGACTCGTGACCCGTGACTCGTGACTCGATAGTGACGGGGCCCGGGCAAGACGCCCCGCAAGAACGGCAGGATCATAGCATCACGTCTTTCCAATTTGAGTTTTACGTGTCACGTGTCACCTGTCACGTGTCACTTCTCCTCCAATACAATGCCGCTCGCGCGCTCGGCGATCATGAGTGTCGGCGAATTCGTGTTCCCGGAGGTGATCGTGGGCATGATGGACGCGTCGATCACGCGCAGGCGCTCTACACCGCGCACCCTGAACTTCGTGTCCACGACCGCGGCCGGGTCGTTGTCGCGGCCCATCCTGCACGTGCCCACCGGGTGGAAAATCGTCGTGCCGACGTTGCCGGCGGCTTCGAGCAGCTGCGCGTCGGACTGGTAGGCGGGGCCCGGCATGAATTCCTCGGGCTCGTGCTTCTTCATCGCATCGGTGCCGGTCACGATGCGGCGCGCCAGGCGCAGCGCCGCGACCGCGGTCTTCCTGTCCTCGTCCGTGGACAGGTAGTTGGGCGCGATCGCCGGGCAGGCGCGCGGATCGGCAGAAGCGATGCGCACGGTTCCGCGCGCGGTCGGCCGCAGGTTGCACACGCTGGCCGTGAACGCGGGAAACGGGTGGGGCGGATCGCCGAAGCGATCGAGCGAGATCGGCTGCACGTGGAACTGCAGGTCGGGCGTGGGCATCGCCGGATCGGACTTCGCGAATGCCCCGAGCTGCGAAGGCGCCATCGTCATCGGTCCCTCGCGGAACAGCGCGTAGTCCAGGCCCATCTTCGCTTTCGTGAGCCACGAGCCGAGCATCGTGTTCAGGGTCAGCGCGTTCTTCACCTTGAACGCCAGCCGCAGCTGGAGGTGGTCCTGGAGATTCTCACCGACCGGGGCGTCGTGCGCGACGGGGATACCGTGCTTGTGCAGCAGCGCCCCCGGTCCAATGCCCGAGAGCTGGAGGATCTGGGGACTGCCGATCGCACCCGCGGACAGTATCGTTTCGCGGCGTGCCCCCGCGAATACCTCCTCGCTCGCTTTCCCGTTCTGCTGCAAGAACTCCACGCCCTCGACGCGCCTGCCGGCAAGACGCAGCCTCTTCGTATGAGCGCCGGTCAGCACCGTGAGATTGGGACGATTCATCGCCGGCCGCAGAAACGCCTTCGAGGCGTTCCAGCGCACGCCGCGCTTCTGGTTCACTTCGTAGCGCGAAACACCACCGTTGTCGCCGCGGTTAAAATCGTCGGTCCAGGGGATGCCCGATTCGTTGGCGGCTGCTCGAAACGACTCGAGGACGTCCCAGCGCAGCTTGGTGGGTTCCACGCGCCACTCTCCGCCCTGCCCGTGCTTCTCGTCGGCGCCGCGCCAGTGATCCTCCGTCTTCATGAATACCGGCAGCACGTTCTGCCATGCCCACCCGGAGTCGCCGGTCAACTGCGCCCACTCGTCGTAGTCGCGCGCCTGGCCGCGGAGGTACAACATGGCGTTGATCGAGGACGAGCCGCCCAGCACCTTGCCGCGCGGGTAGCGGAGCGTGCGCCCGTTGAGGCCCCCCTCGGCCTCCGTCTGAAAACACCAGTCGGTGCGCGGATTGTTGATGCAGTAGAGATAGCCGACGGGGATGTGGATCCAGATCCAGTCGTCCTTCCCGCCCGCCTCGAGGAGCAGTACCGAGACGTTCGGGTCCGCCGAGAGCCGGTTCGCGAGCAGGCACCCGGCGGTGCCGGCGCCGACGATGACGTAATCGTAGATTCCCGCGTTTCGCACCACTCCCCTCGCAGCTCGACTGATGTGTTCACGGGCGGAAGGGAGAGAGTGTGCCAGATACCGGCAAGCACCACAAAGCGCGGCGCGTGACGGCCTCATCCGTGTGGCGGGCGACGGGCCTGACGCGGAATGTGTTTCGAGTGTCTGCAAATGGAGACAGATTTTCCGCACTGCGGCTGGAACCACTGGTTTGCACGGCGAGTCGAAATTCACACACCGGACACTTCCGGTGAGTGGAAAGCCTCCGATGTCCTGTCGGCGTCTTTCCTGGTGATGATGGGTACCCGGGTGTTTCGGGCGCGCGCCGCTCGACATTCACAAACTTCCGAGAGGAGAGATTATGAAAGCCAGACTCTTTGCAACATATCTCGCAGCGGCTGCGCTCTCAGTACCGGCCGTCGCCTACAGCGCCGACACGGAAAAGGACGCAATGCCGAAAGACACGATGTCCAGGGAAGCGCCGAGCACTCCGGCGCCTGCCGCCAAGAAGGAAGGCGGGGTCGTCAGCGACGCCATGATTACCACCAAGATCAAGGCTGAGTTCGCGAAGGACAAGGCCGTGAGCGCGATGAAGATCCACGTCGACACCGACAAGGGCGTCGTCAAGCTGGGCGGCACCGCGAAATCGAAGGCGGAAGCCGAGAAGGCCGAGACGATCGCCAAGAACGTCGCCGGCGTGACCTCCGTCCACAACGACATCAAGGTCCAGACGAACTAGCTTTCTTTGCGCACCAGCAGTTCCCCGGGGGCGGCCGCGAGGCCGCCCCTTTTTTCTTGGTAGGATGTCCATTCGGCTCACGGCACATCAAGGGGAGAAATCGATGGCACAGAAGATGAACGGCGCGAAGCTGTTCGCGCAGATGCTGAAGGCGTACGGCGTGACGCACGTATTCTTCATGGACGCGATACTGCGCCGCGTGCTCGCCGAGATGGAGGACGTCGGGATCAAGCGCATCCTCGGACACTCCGAGAAGGCCGTCGCCTACATGGCGGACGGCTACGCTCGCGTCACCGGCCGCCCGGGCGTGTGCATGGCGCAATCCGTCGGCGCGGCCAATCTCGCCTCCGGCATGCAGGATCCGTATCTCGGGCATTCGCCGGTGATCGCCTTCTCGGGTCGTCACGTCGCGCAGAACCAGTACCGCAATGCCTACCAGGAATTGCCGCACGAGCCCTTGTACCAGTCGGTGACCAAATGGCAAGGCCGCGTCGACTTTCTGGAGCAGATACCGCACGTTCTGCGGCAGGCTTTCCGCGAGGCGACGACCGGCACGCCACGCCCGGTGCACATCGACATGGCGGGCTACACGGGTGACGCGGTCACGGCCGACGAAGGCACGTTCGACATCATCGTGGACGAAGCGCACACGCGGTTTCCGGCGTTCCGCCCCGGACCGGATCCGGAGGCCGTGCAGAAAGCGGCAACCGCCATCAAGGCAGCCTCCCGGCCGGTGATCGTGGCCGAGCACACCGCAGAGATCTGCGGCGCGCGGGAAGCGCTCACGAAGCTGGCGGAACGCATACAGGCGCCTGTCGTCGCGACGCTCGACGCCAAGGCCATCATCGGCGAAGACCACCCGCTGTTCCGCGGCACGCTCGGCACTTATGGGCGAAGCTGCGCCAACCATGTCGTTGCGGAGGCGGATCTCGTCATCTACGCCGGCGGCAACACGAGCGATCAGTCGACAGCCAACTGGAAGATACCGAAGGAAGGCACCCGGATTATCCACATCGATCTCGACCCGACCGAGTTGGGTCGGAATTACACCGGCGTGATCGGCATACAGGCCGACGTCCGCCTGGCGCTGGAAGCGGTGGCGGCCGCGGTTTCGCCCACCAGGCGAGAGGCCTGGCTCGCGCAATCGCAGGAACACGTGGACGCGTGGCGCAAGGAAACCGAGCCGGCGCGCGCGTCCGACAAGGTGCCGATGTGGCCGCAGCGCCTGTGCAGGGAAGTGACCGAGTGCCTGCCGAAGGACGCGATCCTGATCGCGGACACGGGCTACGCCGCGCTCTGGACCGGGACGCTCGTCTATCTCAACCATCCGACGCAGAACTACTACCGCGCTGCGGGGTCGCTCGGCTGGTCGTTCCCGGCCTCACTGGGCGCGAAATGCGGCGCGCCGAACCGTCCGGTTATCGCGTTCACCGGGGATGGCGGCTTCTACTATCACCTGCCGGAGCTGGAGACCGCGCGCCGCCGCGGCATCAAGACCGTCACGGTGGTCAACAACAATCAGTGCCTGGCGCAGGGCGTGCGCAATCTCACCGCCGCTTACGGCAGCCACGACAAGACCAACATGGGCGAGTGCTACGAGTACCGCAACACGGACTTCGCGAAAGTCGCGCAGGCCTTCGACTGCTTCGGCGTCACCGTCGAGAAGCCGCAGGACTTCAAGAAGGCGTTCGATGCCGCCATGGCTTCGGACCTGCCGGCGGTGATAGACGTCAAGACCGAGCCGGGGTTGCAGGCGCCGGTGGTTTGGGCTCCGGCGTGACGGCGAAGGAGGAAGGCGTAAGGGCGAAGCGGCCTCAAGTACTTCCCCTCCTCCAACGAGGAGGGGTGGCGCGGCGAAGCCCGCCGGGGTGGTCGAGGCCAAAACGCGCCTTGCTGAGTATCCGGACCACCCCGCCCGCTTTGCGGGCACCCCTCCTATATGAAGGAGGGGATTTTCTCTTTTTTCGCTTGCCGAATCGGGCGCACTACTTCTTCTCCACCGCAGCCTGGGCGACAACGGGCTGCGCCGTCGCATTCCAATCGCCACCCACGGCTTTGAACAACGCCACGGTTGCATCAAAGCGAGCGGACAGTATCGGGTCAAGTGCAGCTTCCGCGCTAATCAAACTGCGCTGGGCGTCCAGCACTGTCGTGAAGTCCTGCGCTCCGGCGCGCCAGCGGACTTCGGCGAGCCGGTAGGCCTCGCGCGCGTGATCGAGCGCGCGCTGCTGCGCTTCCTGCTGCTGCGTGAGGTTCTTGAGGGCCACGAGCGCATCCTCCACGTCGCGCAGGCTGACGAGTATCGCCTGGCGGTAGTTCTCGATCAGCTCGTTGCGGCGCGCGTCCGCGACGTCGCGCTGGCCGGCCAGCCGGCCGCCGTCGAAGATGGACTGGAAGATCCCCGACGCGAGCGACCAGACGAGCGCGCCGGGGCCGGTAAGTCCGCCCAGGGTGACGGCCTGCAGCGCACTGCCGACCGAGAGCTCGACGCGCGGCAGCATGGCAGCCCGCGCCGCCTGCAGGTTGGCGCCCGCAGCAACGAGATCCGCTTCCGCTTTGCGCAGGTCGGGACGGCGCACCAGCAGTTCGGACGGCAGGCCCGGCGCAAGCGAGGGCAGCTTGAGGTCGGACAGCGAGCCGCCCTTGACCCGGATTTCCTGTGGCGTCACACCGAGCAGCACCGCGAGCGCGTCGAGGGTCTGTTCCCGGTTCTGGACGATGGGCGGTATCGAAGCCTCCAGCGACGCGACGAGGTTGCGCTGCCGCTCCACCTCCAGCTGTGAGATAGCGCCGGCGTTGCGCTGCACGTCGAGGAGCTTCAGGAACTCGCGCGCATTGGCGAGCTGCTGCTGCGCCGTATCGAGGCGGTCGCTCAGGGACAGTATCTGGAAGTACGCCGCCGCGGTGTCCGCGACGACCGTGATGCGCGCTGTTTCCCGTGCGTAGCCGCTGGCCGACAGGGATGCTCCCGCTGCGTCGCCGATTGCGCGGTTCTTGCCCCATAGATCGAGCTCGTAGTTGGCTGACAACCCGACGCGGAAGGAATTGCCCGCGCTGCCGCCGTCCGATCCCGAGCGGCCCGCGTTCGCGGAAAGATCGAGCGTCGGCGCCGAAGCCGACTGCGCGACGCGCAGATTGCCGCGCGCCTGGGCGATGCGATGACCCGCCGCCGCGAGGTCGTGGTTGTTCTGCTCGGCGGACTGGATCAGGCTGACCAGCTCCGGGCTGCCGAAGTTGTTCCACCACGACGGATCCGGCCAGCTCGCTTCCAACGTGCCCCTGGGGGTGTCCGTATGCTTCCAGCCGGCAGGCATCGTCTGCTCTGGCAGCGGCGGCGCAGCCATTGTCGCGCAGCCGGCGAGGCTGGCGATCATGACCGCCGCCGCGATCCGCTTCATACGAGGCAGACTTGCCCGGCGCGCTCCACCTCCATCCTTCATCCTTCCACGTTCCACGTTTAGCATGGCTCACTCCGTTGAAAGTGCAACGACCGGGTCCATCCGCGACGCCTTGCGCGCGGGCAGGTAGCCGAACAGCAAGCCGGTCAGGAACGCGCTGCCGAACGCGGCGGCGACCGGGGTGACGGAATACTCGACCGGCTGGCCGAGCATGTTGGCAATCCACGCTGTGGCGAGTCCGCCCGCCACGCCCAGCACCCCGCCGATAGAGCACACCACCAGCGCTTCGGTGTTGAACTGCAGCATGATGTTCATCCGCCGCGCGCCGGTCGCCATGCGGATCCCGATCTCGCGCACGCGCTCGGTGACCGACACGAGCATGATGTTCATGACGCCGATGCCGCCGACGACCAGCGAGATGGCGGCGATCGAGCCCAGCAGCAGCGTCAGCGTGTTCTGCGTATCGGATGCCGTCTCCAGGATGGAGGCCATGTTGCGGATCTGGAAATCCGTCTTGCGGTGACGTGCGGTCAGCATCGCCTCGATCGCCTGCTGCGTCTGGTCCATGCGCGTCGCATCGGCCACCTGCACCGTGATGGCGCGCACGAAGCGCCGCCCGAAGAGCCGCATCTGGCCTGTGGTGAGCGGGACGAAGATGGCGTCGTCCATGTCCCCTCCGAAGGACGTGGCGCCCTTTGCGGCCAGCACGCCGACGACCTGGAACGGCACGTTGTTGACGAGCAGGTACTGCCCGAGTGGATCCGCATCTCCGAAGACGTTGTCGGCGACGGTAGTCCCGAGGACGACGACCGGCGCATACGAGTCGACGTCCGCCTTCGAGAAGAAGGTGCCGCGGCGCACTGGCCAGTTGCGCGCGAGCGCGTAGGCCTCGCTCGTCGCCGTCGCGCTCGTCTGGTAGTCCGCCTGGCCCGCGCGCACCGTCACGCTGCCGCCGTTCTCCGGCACGGCGTTCGCAACGTTGGGCATCTCGCCGACCGCGACTGCATCCTCGGCCTTGAGCGAAGCGTTGTCTCCGGGCGTGCGGATGTTGCGGCCGCCCGGCCGGATGACGAGGAGATCGGTGCCCATCGCCTCGATGCGCGAGAGCACCTCGCGCTTGCTGCCGGAGCCGATGGCGAGCATCGCCACGACCGCGCCGACGCCGATGATGATGCCGAGCAGCGTCAGGAACGTGCGGAAAAGATTGACCCGCAGCGAGCGCAGCGCCATCCGCGCAGCTTCGACCAGATCTGGGAGGAGACCGATAGTGCCCCCGCGCGAAAGAGACGTGACACGTGACTCGTGACCCGTGACTCGTGACGCCTGCCCCCTGCCTCCTGACCCCTGACCCCTGACGGCATCGTCGGAGACGATGCACCCGTCCTTGATCTGGATCACGCGGTCCGCTTCCGCCGCAACGTTGGCGTCGTGCGTGATGAGGATGATGGTATGGCCCTTGCGGTGCAGGTCGTGCAGCAGTCCCATCACCTCGGCCCCACTCTTGCTGTCGAGCGCCCCCGTGGGTTCGTCGGCCAGAATCACGCGTCCGCCGTTCATGAGCGCGCGCGCTATGGACACGCGCTGCTGCTGGCCACCGGAGAGCTGCGTTGGCTGGTGCTCAACCCTGTCGCTCATGCCCAGCGCGGCGAGCAGGTCTGCAGCCCGCGCCACCCGGTCCTTCTGGGGCACGCCCGCGTAGACGGCCGGGATCACCACGTTCTCCAGCGCGGTCGAGTTGGCGAGCAGGTTGTAGCGCTGGAACACGAAGCCGAAGGTGTCGCGGCGGAGCAGCGCCAGCTCGTCCGGGTCGAGCTGCGACACGTCCCGGCCCGCGAACACGTACTGGCCGGTGGACGGACGGTCCAGGCAGCCCAGTATGTTCATGAGCGTGGTCTTGCCCGAGCCGGACTGGCCCATCAGCGCGATGAACTCGCCCTCGTGGATCTCGAGCGAGACGCCCTTCAGGACCTCCACCGGCACGTCACCGGAGTGGTAGGTCTTGCCGAGGCCTTTGAGCTCGATGAGCGTTGACTCGTGACTCGTGACTCGTGACTCGTGACTCGAAAGAGGTGGCGCGTGACGCGTGACGCCTGACCCCTGACCCATGACCCCTGACGGGTTCACAGCCGCCCCCTCATCGCACCACCTGCCCCGCCACCCTTCGCGTTGTTCGCGCGCGGCGCGGCCTTCTGTTCGGCGTCCTGGCTGCCGATCACGACCATCTCGCCTTCGGACAGGCCCGACAGGACCTGCGCGTTGATCCGGTTCATGACGCCGACGGTGATGCGGCGCTCTTCGAGCTTGCCTTCGCTGTTTACGACCTGCACGAGGTAAGCGCGCTCACGGGGCCTGCCGTCTTCAGCGCGCGCGCGCCGCTCGCCCCGCGGCCGTTCGGCGGCCTGGGCTTCGGACACTACGGTAGTCGTGCTCGCGGCGGTCTTCTCTGCCTTGGGTTCGTCACCCTTGCCCTTCCCGCGACGTGCGCGTCCCGCACCGTCGATCGGCTTCAGCGCGGCAACCGGTACCGCGAGCGCGTTTTCAGCTTTCGCGATGACGAAGTACGTCTGCGCGCTCATCTGCGGTTTCAGCGCGTTGTCCGTGTTCTCGACGTCGAAGAGCACGTTGTAGAGCACGACGTTGTTCACGACCTCCGGCGTCGGCAGGACCTGGCGCGCCGTGCCCTGCCAGCGGCGGTTCGGCTGGCCGAGCGTGGTGAAATAGACGGGCATGCCGGTCCTGACCTTGGGCACGTCGGCTTCCGACACCTGGGTCTGGACGGTCATGGTCTTGAGATCCGCGATGCGCAGGATGACCGGCGCCTGCTGGCTCGATACCAGGGTCTGTCCTTCGCGTGCAGTGAGCGTGACGATCGTCCCGGCCATGGGCGCGAAAATCTTCGTGTAACGCAGGTTGGCCTCGTCGGCCTTCAACGTCGATTCCGACTGCTCGATCTGGGCCTGGAGCGCGTCGACCTGGGCGGCGGCGGTCTTCTCGGCGGCGACGGCCTGCTCCAGCGCATCGGCGCTGGTCGCTTGCGCGTCGAACAGCGTCTGGTTGCGCTTGCGTTGGGCGATGGCCAGTTCCAGGTTGGCCTTGCGCTCGGCGAGCTGCGCCTTCTGGCTCTTGATCGCAGCGCGGGCGGAGACCACCTTGGTCTCGAGGAGGGTCGGGTCGATCTCGGCCAGCAGATCGCCCTTCTTCACCTGCGTGCCGATATCTATGTGCAGCTTCTTCAGCTGCCCGGTGACCTGCGTGCCGACATCGACGTACTGCAGCGGCTGGAGCGTGCCCAGCGCGGTGACGTTTTCCTCGATCGTCGCAAGAACGACCGGCGCCGTGAGATAACGTCCGACCGCCTCGTGGCCTCCCAGCTTCCAGCCGGCGGCCGCGGCGACGATCGCCGTGGCGAGGGCGAAAGCCATCACCCGCTTCTTCGTGAAAAACGACTGAAAACGACCAATCATCTGAGTCTCCCGGCAAGGACCTCCCTTGCACGTCTATTGAGACTCGATGTGGCGGCGATAGAGCCGCGACGAAAGGTAAGAA
>Ga0075428_100004564_pt1 | contig 15313 bp, 10 predicted proteins | sample RhiMetdeltSRZDD2_FD_75291 | JGI IMG/M metagenome (GOLD analysis project Ga0075428, IMG submission 75291) | Populus rhizosphere microbial communities from Tennessee, USA - Rhizosphere MetaG P. deltoides SRZDD2 | ecosystem: Host-associated > Plants > Roots > Rhizosphere > Soil | place: USA... | reverse complement strand
GGAGAAGGAACGACCCCCGCGAGCACAGGACGATCCGGCTGAACCTAGCCGACTGGCGAGGTCGCGACCATCTAGCGCTGCGGCGGTCGGGCCTGGGCAAGAATGGCCTCATGCTCGAGCCCGTTGTCGCGCGGTCGGTGGAGGAGGCACTCGCCCTACGCGACGCCTGGGAGGCGTTGCCGATCGGGGGCCCACACGCCGATCTCGACTTCTACCTGGCCGTGATCGATGAGCGAGGGGAGGCGCTCGCTCCCCATGCCGTGCTCCTGCTCGACGACGGGGTTCCCACAGCCCTCGTCGCGACGCGCCTGGAGGAGATTTCACTCGTTGCGACGTTCGGCTACCGCGAGGTCTATCGCCCCCGCGTCCGCGCCTTCACGCTCGTGCCGGGTGGCGTCGTCGCACCGGATCCCTCGGCCGAGCGTGAACTCGCGCGTTGCCTTCTGCGGTCGTTGGATGAGCAGGAAGCGGACGTCCTCGTCATACCCTCGCTGCGCCGCGACTCGGAGTTGTTCGCCTTCGTCCACGACGTCGCCGGCCCACTCCGCCGCTCCCACTTCGCCGAGATTCGGGCGCACCGGCGCCTGCATCTGCCGCCGACGTTCGACGACTTCCTTGCGTCGCGGACGAAGAAGGTGCGCTCGGGCGTGCGGTATGACGCGAAACGCCTCGAGCAGCGTCTCGGCGACCGCCTCCGGGTCGAACGGCTCGACGCGCCGGGTGATTTCGACCGTGTCTTCGGGGACATCGTGCGCGTGACGGAGCTGACGTACCAGAGAGGCCTGGGTGCGGGGTTTGCCGATACGCCCGAGCGACGACGGCTCACGGAGCTATCGCTGGAGCGGGGCTGGTTCCACGCCTGGGTGCTGTACGACGAAGAGACGCCGATCGCCTTCTGGCAGGGGAACGTCTACCGCCGCACCTACCACTCGGGTACGACCGGCTACGACCCGGCGTATCGGAAGGACCGCGTCGGCATCTACCTGCTCATGCGCGTGATCGAAGACCTCTGCCGCAACCCGGACGTCGACATCTTCGACTTCGGCTTTGGCGATGCCGACTACAAACGACACTTCTCCGACGATGCCTGGAGCGAGAGCGACCTCGTCGTGTTCGCGGCGAGGGCACGCCCGCTCGCGATCAACGCGACGAGAACGGCCGTCATGGGGAGCGCGTACGGCATCCGCCGCGGGTTGGACCGGATCGGCGTGACCAACCGGATCAAGGCCACGTGGCGCCGACGGCTCCGAACGAGCGCCTGACCTCTGGCGAGGGGTCAGTACAGATGACGTTCAACTCACGCGGCCGAGCGCCGCCCGAAGGCCGTTGAGGTGGCCGGCCCTGTCATGGAGTCCGCCGCGTGTGAACAGGAGGCGGACCGATTCGCCTACGGCTAGGCCGACTCGGCCCGCAGTGAGCGCGACTGCCCCGTGATGTTTCGCCAGGTACCGCCGCCGACTCTGCACCAGCACGGGGAACGAAGCAGCGCGTGGTGCCGACGCGCCGCCGACGTGCGCGGCGACGGCCGACGGCTCGTAGCGGACGTCGAGCCCGGTCGCCCTGGCGCGTCGACAGAGATCTTGATCCTCGCAGTACATGAAGAAGCGCTCGTCGAAGCCGGCGAGTCGCTCGAGGATGCTCCGCCGTGCGAGCAAGCAGGCACCCGAGACCCAGTCCGGACTCCCCGGAGTCGCGTAGACCTCATTGTTCCGGACGATGCCATCGGTCCATGCCGCCTGCGGGAAGAGGTGGTGCAGAAAGAGGGCCTGCGCCCAGATCGACAGCACGTTGAGGAACACGCGCTGAGAGTGAACGAGGGTTCCGTCGAAGTCGACGACTCTGGGTCCCACGATCGCCACGTTCTCGTCGCGCTGAAGCGCCGCGACAAGTCGCCGCACGTCGTCTGGTGCAATCCGCGCGTCCGGGTTGAGGAAGAGAACGTACGGCGCAGACGTGAGGCCCCAGCCCTCGTTGCAGGCCCGCGCGAAGCCCACGTTCCGATCGCGCGCAACCCGGAGGACGTCGAATCCTTCCACGGCCTCGAGGCTTTGATCGGGTGAGGCGTTGTCGACTACCACCACCCGGAACTCCGGGTCCGCGGCGAGCGGCTCCACACAACCGCGCAGGAACTCGCGGCTGTTGTAGGAGACGACGATGACGTCGACCAGCGGCTCGGCCATGCTAAGCGAGTTTAGGCTTCCGCCGTGTTTCGACTCACCGAACCGTCCTTTTGGATGGACGCGCTGCGGATTCCGACGCAACGGGCAGCTGCCGAGCCTGGCCGCGCCGAGTGGCTGCCCACCGGGCGCTGCCTGACATGGGAGCCCGCACGCCAGCAGCTGCCCTTAACGCGTTACTTGCTCGGCACGGTTCCGATCTACTCCAGCAACCTACGGCCAACGCCCCCGGCTGGGACCTGGGAGCCGGTCGCTGCAGTTTCCAACGGGAGTGGAGGCGAGAGAGCCCACGTCTGGCGCTCCGACGCGGGAATCTCGCTCCCCTTCGATCCCGACGAAGCCGTGCTCGCTCTCCTGAGCGAGCGCTATCTAGCCGCGGAGATCCGATCAGCGACCTCGAGTGCAAAGTCCGCCGCCAGGAGAGCGTACTATCGGGTCCGTCCGCTCCTGCCACGACAAGCGCAGTTGGCAGCAAGACGGCGCTTCAGCCACCTTCAGCGACGGCAGCGCTTCCCGGCCTGGCCCGTCGAGACGGGCCTGGCAGATCTCTACCGGTGTCTGCTCTCGTTCGCGGCCGATGCTGCCGGAGAGCCCATGCCCTTCATCGCTCCGTGGCCGCAGCCCTACTCCTGGGCTGTCGTGCTCACGCACGACGTCGAGACGAGCGCTGGATACGCCGCGATCGAGCGAGTGTGCGAGCTCGAGGCGAGCTACGGCTACCGCTCGGCCTGGAACCTCGTGCCACGCCGCGATTACGTGGTCGAGGACGGGGAGGTAGCGGAGTTGCAGCGCGGCGGCTGGGAGATCGGCGTCCACGGGCTACACCATGACGGCCGCGACCTCGAGTCGGAGAAGCTCGCACTCGAGCGACTACCTGAGATGCGACGCTGGGCCGAACGCTGGAGCGCCGTCGGCTTCCGCGCTCCCGCAACCCAGCGCGACTGGCACCTCATGCCACGCCTCGGCTTCGAGTACGACTCGTCGTATCCGGACACCGACCCGTTCGAGCCCCAGGGCGGCGGCTGCTGCTCTTGGCTGCCGTTCTGGAACGACGGCCTCCTCGAGCTTCCGATCACGCTGCCGCAAGACCACACACTTTTCGTCATCCTCGGCGAGACCGACGGGCGCATCTGGCTGGAGAAGGCATCAGTGCTTCGAAGGCGCGGCGGGATGGCACTCCTAGACACACATCCCGACTACCTCTTCGACGATCCCGCACCCGCCGCCTACGAAGCGTTCCTCGCTGCGTTCGCACGGGACGCGACGGCGTGGCGCGCACTACCCTCCGAGGTCGCAGCGTGGTGGCGGCGACGTACGGAAACGCGCCTCGAACGTACCGGCGCAGGATGGTTGCCTACGGGCCCGGCCGCGGCCGAAGCCATCGTCGTAACGAGCGAGCCGACTTACCCCGAGTAACGGTAGAGGAGGGCGCCCGCGAGGCGTCCCACCGCGCTCGGCGAGCGGCGAATGACTGTGCGCGACAGCGCCGCCGCACGGCCACCACTCAGAGTGGCGGGAGACTCCACCCCGAGCGTCGTGTAGACGAGCTCCTGTTCCGAAGATCCCCAGCTCGCCTTGAAGCGCCTGAGGCCCTCGTCGTCGAAGTCCGTCCTCCCCCAGTCGAAGACGCGGGCTCCGCCCGCGACGGCCCGCGAGATCGCCTCCTGGAAGAGTGCGTTGTTCGCCCGCAGTCGCCAATGTCTCGCGTCGGACGCCCCATACTTGTAGAGGACCACTCCGTCCGACTGCAGGAACACCGCGGCGGCCAACGCAACGCCCTCTCGCTCCGCGATCAGAGCGAAGCCGTTCCCGGATGCGAGGACGCGGTCCCAGAGCAGCTCGAAGTACCGTCGGCGCTGTACCGGCACCCCGAGGCGCCGTCGCGTGGCAACGTGCAGACCGTAGAACGTCTGTGTCAGGTCCTGTTTTGTCGCCTGCCGGACAACGACCCCCTCCCGCGCGGCCACGCGGATCCCCTGCCTGACGCTTGAGCGATACCTCCGCATGAGCGACTCGAGATCGTCGCCGAGCGTCAGGGAGTGTGACACGGCGTGGGGGTGCGCGGTGCCGGCCGGCACGCTCGCTCGCACTTCGTACGAGTCAATGCCGGCCGAGCGTCGGGCGGTGTCGACAGCAGCCGTGAGCTCCGCCACCGCCTCACCAAGTGGGCCGCACTCGTCGGTGAACGGGAGCGACACCCAGCGGCGTCGCCGAAGCAGGGTCCGCACCTCGAGCACGGGGATCCCGTCGGTAAGAGTGTCGTTCCTCTCGAGAGCGATCGCGAACGCGTCGAAGTTGTAAGCCTCAGATAAGAAGAGGGCCCATGCAGGCTGATGGAACGGCGTGGCCTCCGGCCTCGAGGAGACGAAGGCTGCCCAGCGAGGATCGTCTAGTGCGAGCCGACGGAACGAGGGCGAGACCGCACCGGCCGGGACCTCCGGCGCGGCGCCGGTACCTGTCATAGGCGGCGTCGGCGCCGGGGCTTTGCCTTTGCCTGGGTCTTCAGTGCCTGTCCCTGAACTCGAACGCACCAATATCGGGCCGGCGTCCTTGCGGGCGCCGGACCCCCGCATGGTCACGAGCGGCGAACCTCGCGGGGTCGCCTCGTCCGATCGCGGGCGATCCGCGCTTCAAACGGAGATTGCCAGCCGAAAAGCCAGCAAAGATCCTGTTTGCGGGTCGCGGGCCCGAGACCGTGATGTCCGTCGGTCCACACCGGTCCGCGGACACGCCCCTCCCCTGACGGTACCAGAGGTTATGACTGAAGATTCCGCCGCGCGACCCAAGATCCGAGCTCACTGGACAACCTTCTTGCGCACCGAGGTTGTTGATGAACCACAGTGACGGGTACGACCGGTACTGGAAGATCGTCGAGTTTGTCCACGTGTTGTTCTGGATCAGTGAGTTGGTGATCCGAGCGTCGTCGGCTCCGTCAATCGAAGGTCCGCCCGCTCCGTTGAACACGCAGTTGCGCACGATCAGATGGTCAAATGCGCCGGTGAGGAAGAGACTGGCAGAGTTCGGACCGCTCCCATTGGCGACCCTGCCAACTACTTTCCCGCTCGCGGGACCATTCGTGAACCGACATGAGTCGAATGTGATGTCGCGCGCGGCGGTCGGGGCCCCGGAGAAGTAGAAGTTTTCGGAGTGCTGGTCTCCGGAACCGTTCCCGCCGCATGGGGCGGCCTGCCAGCGAACATCCCGGAAGGTCACGAATCTGAAGGTGACATCGCGGACGGCGTTGGCGAAGTTCGTCTGGGAACCGCCGCACGCGGACGAGTCGTACGTCGGCCCGATGACCACCCGCTTGAATAGAAGGTGACTCGAGTGCTCGAGGCTGATGGTCGCGGCACAAAGGCGAGCTGGGGGGTACAGCTTGTACGGTGCCCGGTCCGCGCAGGTGACGGCAAGGTTCTGGAAGCGGAGATACGAAGACCCTTCAATGTGGATTCGGTAGAGCTTTACGCCGCGCACGGCCACGTGCTGAGCGTGGACGAACGCAAGCTCACAAGAGACGCGCGCGCCACGTGCGCCGACGAACGTGACGAAATCCGCCTTCGAGCCCGTCACCGCGGCGCACGAGGATGTGTAGTCGCCGGCGGCGACATGGACGACCGCACCGGGCGAGGCGAGTTTGAACGCCCGCGCGAAGGTCCGACATGGAGCGCTCTTCGTGCATCTACGAGAATCCGACCCGCTCGGGGACACGTACAGGGGCACACGCTTCGGGCCGAGCCCCTGAGTGATGATCCCTTGTGAGCGGCCCGGCACCATGAATCCGAGGGCCAGGAATAGTGCTGCGAAGACGACTCCGAGGCGCCGCATTCCCACGGACCCTAACAGCCCCCCGTACGATCACGACACCGCCGCACTGCCCCGCCGGAAGGTCAGTCCGAGCCGTGGTCGCGTCAGGGACAGCGTTCGTACGCGCCGATCTCGGGCGCCGGGCCGCATGGGCGGGTGGCGCCGTTCTTGTCGCCGGTAGCGAAGTCACCGCTAGCACGGGAACCAGCATCGATGGCAGGGCTCCCGCTCGCCAGCGTCAGGTCGTTGGCGGCGTAGTTGCTGAAGATCGTGTTGACGACACCCGGGCCGTTGACGCTGAGGTCGCTGGGATCGCACCGGTCGGCTGATCCCCCGCTGCCGTTGTAGTACCAAAGGTTGTGACCGAAGGATCCGCCGCTCGAGCCGCCGACGCCGATCGCACAGCCCTGGTCGGGCGCGATGTTGTTGGCGATCCTGAAGCTCGAGGGGTACCCGCCGGGGTACTGGAAGATCATGCTGAGCGCGAAGCTGTTGTCACGGATTGTTGAACTCTGAATCCCCAGGTCGGCGGCACCGTCGATAGCGACGTTTCCCGCCCCGTACATGACTGAGTTCTGAATCACAAGGCCGCTCAGGGTGCCCGGGCCGCCCATGAATAGGTTGGCACTGTTCGGCCCACCGCCCTGACCGTGGAGGCCGCTGTTCGGGCCGTTGTAGATCGTGAGGCCGTCGAAGGTGATGTTCCTGGTATTGCTGCCGACGGCGTCGATCCGGATGTTCTCGGTGTGCTGGGCGGAGCAGCCGTACCTCACGTCGTGGATCACCACGTTCCTGAAGGTGATGTTGCTGGCGTTCGCGATCCTGGAGATGTTCGGGCTGGTGCTCCCGCAGGGGGACTCCGAGTCGTAGCTCGGCCCGATCGACTCGTTCTCGATCAGCCAGTTCGATACATGATCGATCCCGAGCTCAGCCGAGCAGAAGTTGTCGGGCGCGTAACGCGCGTAGGGTGCGGAGTCGGTGCAGGTGAGCGCACCGTTCTTGATCGTCACGTTGCTCGTGTTCGTGCCCTCCCCGCTCTCGACCTGGTACAGCGAGATCCCGTCGACGACGGCGTTCGCTGCGCCGTCGGGGAAGACCATCCGACAGGCGAACTTGGCGCTTGCTGAGCCGCTGAAGGTGACAGCCGCGCTCTTGGCGCCTAAGAGCACACACCCGCTCGTGTAGAAGCCGTTAGCTACCTGGATCGTGTCGCCCGCCGCGGCGATGCTCCAGGCCCTCGCCGGCGTTGCGCATGGGCGCGAACTGTCCCCGCGCACACAGGACGCATCCGATCCAGACGACGACAGGTACACGACGGCACCGCCTCCTGAGCAGGCTGCGGTCGATGCGCCAACCGTCGCAGTGCCCGAGACGTTGCCAGCCGCGTCATACGCCGCAACGCCGAGCGTGTACGAGATTCCGCATGTGAGGCCGCCGAAGGAGAAGCTCGTTGAATTCGACGTGCCGACCTGGCTCCCATTCAGGAACAGCCGATATCCGGCTACGCCGACGTTGTCGCTCGAGGCCGCCCAGGAGAGCGTGATCGAGGACAGTCCGACGTTCGACGGCGTCAGACCAGACGGCGTGGTCGGCGGCGCCGTGTCTCCCGCACACGCTTGTGTCTGCCCCATCAGCGTGGCCGTCCCGGAGACCTGGCTGGTGACATCGACGGCGGCCGCGCCGAGCGTGTAGGTCGTTCCGCAGGCGAGGCCGGTGAACGTGTAGCTCGTGCTCGCAGTCGTGCCGACCTGGCTGCCATTCACGCTCAGCTGGTAACCGGCAAGCCCGACGCCGCTGCTCGATGGGTTCCACGAAAGCGTGATCGACGTCTGGCCGACGTTGCTGGATGTGAGCCCGGTGGGTGTCGACGGCGGCGATGCAACGCCCGTGCACTGTTGCGTCTGTTGCGCGGTCGTCGCGACCGCCGACGTGTTCCCGGCGGCGTCATAGGCCGCCACGCCCAGCGAGTACACGCTGTTGCAGGACAGCGCAGACAGCGTGTACGACGTCCCGGTCGTCGTTCCGACCATGGAGCCGCCGACGTGGAGCCGGTATCCGGCGACGCCGACGTCGTCGGCCGAGGCGTTCCACGACAGCGTGATCGCCGTCTGTCCCACGCTGCTCGTGGCGAGCCTGGTCGGAAGGGATGGCGCGGTCGTGTCGACACAGGCGGTGGTAGTCACGCTCGTTTTCGAGATCGTCGAGCTACGACCAGAAGAATCGAAGGCGGAGACGCCGAGCGAATAGCGCGTGCCGCACGATAGGCTGTTGTAAGCGAAGGTCGTCCTGGAGCTTGTTCCGACTTGCTTGCCGCCCCGGTAGAGGTGGTAGCCGGCAATGTTCGCCGTCGCCTCGCTCCAGGACAACGTGACCGAGCGCTGAGCGAGGTTGCTCGTGGCGAGGTTGCTCGGAGCCGTGATCCCGGTCTTCCTGCTCGAGGAAAGCGCCGACGCGAACTGCTTCACCGGCTGCGACGAGAGGGACGTCTGCGGCGCGACACCGAGATCGACGGCCGTCGAGCTAGTAGCGCGTGCGATCACGTCGCGCCAGACCGACGGGTCGAAGTGGCCGTAGAGTTTCGCGACCACCAGGATGTGCCGCGGGACCGTGGTGAGGCCGGCGTACCGCCCGAATCCGCTTGGGCCTGCGACGAAGACGGCGGCGAGGCGGTTCCGGCGTGCCAGCGCGAACGCTGCGCTCACGGAGCCGGCGGCGGTTGCGCAGCGCAGGCCTCTTGCATGCCGCTGGCAGGCTCGCAGCGCGTGTCGAACCGCCGGCGACGCATGAGCGTGCCTCCGCGGTACGACCGCGACCAGGACGAGGCCCTCGCGGACAGCGAACCGCCGGGTGGTGTCCAGTGTCCTCACCGCGCGCGGCGCGCGACCGAGTCGTCGCACGTCGAGGACGACCGCGTTGATGCCGTCCTTGCGCAGCACGCGAGCGGCCGGTGCGTTGAGCCAGTGGGCGTTACCGGAGCGGAGCTGGATTGCCCAGAGGTGCGTCGACTCCGGCACGGCGACGCGGTAGGCGCTCGCGGCAGCGGCGCCGAATGTAATGGCGATCGCGGCGAACGCACACGCGAACAGGGAGATGTGCCTGGCCGAAGGCCCAGCCGTGTTGCGGCGTTTCGCCTGCGTGGGGGCGGCTCCCACCATGGCACTGGCAGGGATCGGAGATTCGCTTCGCCGCGTAAACCCTCGTGCGAGTGAATGCGAAACGCGGCCTCAAGAGCTGATGTGGCGACGCGCCGAACTTCTCGTCCAGCCGCCGGCGGCCGTCGACCACCGACATCGTGAACGGGTAGGACGCGTTCCCGTCCGACCAGATTTCGTTGAGGAAGGCGACGCCGCCGCACAGCTCGTCGCAGGCGCCACCAGGTGCCAGCCGACATCTCCCTCGACGCGGCGCAGGGTAACGACCGCCCCGGCGGCCGCAAGCTGAACCTTCGGCCGGTAGTGGGGGCCGTTCGGTGGCCTCTACTATGACTGCATGGCTGTGGACGTTGCCCAGACCGGCGTTGCCGTGCCGTTTCTCGACCTCGCGCCCTCGCACGCGCCGCTGAAGCAGCAGCTGCTCGGAGAGATCGGCGGGCTCTTCGACACGGGCGCGTTCACGAACGGTCCTCAGGTGGCGGCGTTCGAGGAAGCATTCGCGGCCTACTGCGGCGTCGAACAGTGCGTCGGCGTCGCGAGCGGCCTCGACGCGCTGCGTCTCGCGCTCCTAGCAGGCGGGCTCGAGCCGGGCGACGAGGTCGTCGTCCCGGCCGCGACCTTCGTCGCGACGCTGGAGGCGGTCACGCAGGCTGGGGGTGTCCCGGTCGTCGCCGACGTCTCGGAGACTGACTACTGCCTCGACGCTGCTGCGGCGGCCGCGGCGATCGGAGACCGGACGCGCGTGGTGATGCCTGTGCACCTCTACGGCCAGCTCGCCGACATGACGGCGCTGCAGGGACTCTCGCGTCGGCGCGGTCTCGACCTCGTCGAGGACGCGTGTCAGGCGCACGGCGCGGAACGCGACGGCGTCCGGGCCGGCGCGGGCGGCAGCGCCGCTGCGTTCAGCTTCTACCCCGGCAAGAACCTCGGCGCGGCGGGCGACGCGGGCGCACTCGTCACCAACGACGCCGAGCTGGCGGCCGCCGTGCGGTCGTTGCGGGAGCACGGCCAGACCGCGAAGTACGTTCACGCGCGCGAGGGCTGGACGGCACGCCTCGACTCGATTCAAGCCCTCGTTCTTCGCCGCAAGCTCGATCACCTCGACGGGTGGAACGAGCAGCGCCGAAGCATTGCGAGGACCTACTCGGAGGAGCTCGGCGGCGTCGGCGACCTCGCGCATCCGGCGACGCCCGACGGAAGCGATCCCGTCTGGCACCTGTACGTGATCCGCACCGCGGCGCCAGAAGCGCTGGCCGACTTCCTGCGCGAGCGGCGCATCGGGACGGGTCGCCACTACCCGGAGCCAGTGCACCTGACCGAGGCCTATGCGCGGCTCGGGTATCGCTCTGGGGAGTTCCCAGTCGCCGAGGCACTCGCACGGGAATGTCTCTCGCTGCCGATCTTCCCCGGGATGTCCGAGGCGCAGGTGCAGGCGGTGGTGGACGGCGTCCGAGGATTCTTCGATGGCTGACGGACCGGCCAACGAAGCCCCGTACCGGCTGATCGACGACGTCACGTTCGGAGACGGCGTCCACGTCGGGCCGTTCACGAATCTCTACGGCTGCCGGATCGGAAACGGGACGCGGATCGGACCGTACGTCGAGATCCAGCGCGGCGCCACGGTCGGCCAGCGCTGCAAGGTCTCGAGCCACACTTTCGTCTGCGAGGGCGTCGTCGTCGGCGACGAGGTCTTCATCGGGCACGGCGTCACGTTCGTGAACGACACCCGGCCGCGCGCGACGAACGACGACGGCACGCTGCAACGCGGCGGCGACTGGGAGCTGATCCCGACGTTCGTCGAACGACGCGCCTCGATCGGCTCCGGGGCCGTGATCCTGGCCGGAGTGCGGATCGGCGTGGGCGCGCTCGTGGGAGCCGGCGCCGTCGTGACACGCGACGTCGAGCCGGGTGACACGGTTGCCGGCGTGCCGGCTCGCGTGCTTGCCCGCGCCGCCGATCTGATCGCGACCCAGTCGAAAGACTAGTCCCCACCGCCAAGGGCGGTCCTTCGACTCTGGCCTGTTCGGGCTCGAACACGGCTCGTAGTGTCAGAGCGCGGGCGGGTGACGCGCGCAGTGAGGGGATGTGGCAACGACTAAGCGAACATCGTGAACGCGGTCCAGCGGGCAGCGGCTACCGGACTCGATCTGGGCGGGCTTGCGCTGGACGAGCGCACGCTGTCGCTGCTCGACCGTCGCGGAGCCGGCGAGGGCGGGGTCTCGACGGTCGTGCGGCACCGAGGGTGGCTCGTCCGCCGGGCGCTGCTCGTCGCCGACGTGGCCGGCTTGGTGACCGCGTTTCTCTTGGCAGGCGTGATCGCGCATAGCGGCGATGCCGGTGATGCGAGCCGGCCGGTCGAGTTCGGCGTCCTCCTCCTGACGGTGCCCCTGTGGATCGTCGCTGCGAAGCTCTACGGTCTTTACGAGCGCGACGAAGAGCACGTCGACCATTCGACGGTCGACGAGTTCGTGCGCGTGTTCCACCTCGTGACGCTCGGCGCGTGGTTCTCGTTCGTGGCCGCGTATCTCGCCGGGGCGAACAACCAGCACGTTCCGCGTCTGGTGACGTTCTGGTTCCTCGCAACTCTGCTGGTCGCTTCTTTCCGCGCGATTGCGCGCGCGCTCTCGCGCCGCAGCAAGCTCTACCTCCAGAACACCATCATCATCGGCGCCGGCCACGTCGGCCAGCTCGCCGCTCGGAAGCTTCTCCAGCATCCCGAGTACGGCATCAACCTCGTCGGCCTGGTCGACTCCGACCCCCGGCCGCGCCGACCCGAGCTGGATCACCTCTCGCTGCTCGGCCCGCCGGAGCGGGTCGCCGAGATCGTGACGTTGCTCGACATCGAGCGCGTCATCGTCGCGTTCGCCGACGCGGGGCACGAGGAGCTGCTCGCGACGATTCGCGAGCTGCGGAAGCTCGACGTGCAGATCGACGTCGTGCCACGCCTGTTCGAGGTCGTCGGGCCGAAGGCCGGGATCCACGCGTTCGAGGGCCTCCCGCTCGTCGGGCTTCCGTCGGCAACAATTTCCCGGTCGTCGCGACTGATGAAGCGGACGCTGGACTACGTCGGCGCCCTTCTGATCCTCGTCGTATTCGCCCCCTTGATGGCGCTGATCGCGCTCGCCATCCGGCTGGACTCGAAGGGGCCGGTCCTCTTCCGCCAAGAGCGTCTGGGATACGACATGAACGCGTTCACCGTCCTCAAGTTCCGGACGATGCGCGTGGACACGGACGAGGAGGAACATCGCCGCTACATCGAGAGCACGCTGAGCTCCGACGCCGCGCCGAACGAAAACGGGTTGTACAAGCTCGACCGTTCGAGCTCGGTGACGCGCGTCGGCAGGGTTCTTCGGAAGACGAGCCTCGACGAGCTCCCGCAGCTTTTCAACGTCCTCACTGGCGACATGTCACTCGTCGGCCCACGCCCGTGCCTGCAGTACGAGACGGAAGGATTCGCGGAGCACCACTTCGAGCGTTTCCTGATGCCACCCGGTCTCACGGGTCTCTGGCAGGTGACCGCGCGAGCATGCTCCACGTTCGGCGAGGCACTGGATATGGATGTCGCCTACGTGCGCGGCTGGTCGCTCGCCCTCGACCTCCGTCTACTGCTCAAGACACCGTTCTCCCTCATTCGAATGCGAGCGACGACGTGAATCCACCGGTTCTCCCCTTCGAGCCTGTCCGCGAGCCCGTGCGCACTGGCGTCGTCGGCCTCGGCTACTGGGGGCCGAACCTGATCCGCAACCTCAACGAGCTCGATGGCGCCGATCTCCGCTGGATGTGTGATCTGGACGAGGCGCGGCTTCGGTCGATCGGGCGCCGCTATCCGGCGGTCCGCCCGACGATGTCGTTCGACGACCTGCTCTGCGATTCCGGCCTCGAGGCGATCGTGATCGCGACGCCCGTCTCGACCCACTACCCGCTCGCGCTCAACGCGTTGCGGGCGGGGAAGCACGTCTTCATCGAGAAGCCTTTGGCCGCCTCGAGCGAGGAGGCGGAGGAGCTGATGGGCGTCGCGGAGGAGCAAGGCCTCACGCTGATGCCCGGCCACACATTCCTCTACAGCCCGCCCGTGAACATGATCCGCGAACTGATCCAGTCGGGCGAGCTCGGCGATATCTACTTCATCTCGACGAGCCGCGTGAACCTCGGGCTGCACCAGTCCGACGTCAGCGTCGCCTGGGACCTCGGCCCCCACGACTTCTCGATCCTGCGCTACTGGCTCGACGAGACGCCCGCGCACGTGTCAGCCATCAGCCGGAGCTGCATCTTCCCGCAGATTCCAGACGTCGCGTTCATCAACCTCGAGTACGGAAGCGGCGCGATCGCTCACGTCGAGCTTTCGTGGCTGGCGCCGAGCAAGCTCCGGCGCACGACCGTCGTCGGATCGAAGAAGATGGTCGTCTACGACGATGTGAGCACCGAGCCCGTTCGCGTTTTCGACACCGGCGTGATGCTGCGCGACCCGCAGTCGTTCGGCGAGTTCCAGCTCTCGTACCGGACGGGCGACATCATCTCGCCCGCGGTCCAGGCTGCCGAGCCGCTGCAGCTCGAGATGGCCGATTTCTGCCAGTCGATCAGAACCGGAGCGATGCCGCGGTCGTCAGCACTTGTCGGCGCTGCCGTCGTGCGGATGATCGAGGCCGTCGACTGCTCGCTGGAGAACGGCGGCGAGCGGGTCGCGCTCTCCGGTGCGCCCGAGCTCGCGGCTTAGGCCGGCGAGCCGTACCTGACGTCGCTCGGTCACGCTAGCGCGCCGCCCAGGGGCCGACGCCGCCGAGTCGCGCGACCTCCATCGATCCGCATCGTCACGCCCGGCGGCGTCGTCGATCGGCGAAACGGTCACGTCGGGGCTGAGGTAGACAGACGTGCGTCGACGTGGGTGGGAGGGGCCTTCACCGACGCGGTGCTGCTTGCCGAGGACGGCGTTCGCACCGCCAAGGTCCCGACCTCGGCGCGGCAGGACGAGTCGGTGCTCGCGGCCGCCGAGGCCGTGGGCGCGGAGGGCGTCGAGCGCTCACGGCACGACCGTGGTGACGAACGCGCTCCTCGCGTGCAAGGGCACGCACGGCCTTTGTCGCGACGGGTGGGTTCGAGGACCTGCTGCACGTGCGGCGGCGCACCCGGAGCCGCGCGTCCCGCTTCAGAGCTTGTTCGGCGTGTCGGGCCCGACGGCGTCGTCGAGCCGCTCGCGCTTAAGGGAAAGCCTGACAGGCCAGGCCTGCTTCGGGCTCTCGGCTACGGGGACGTCGTTAAGTTCTGGCTGTCCTGGCTCAGCGCGGCGAGCGCGATCTGTACCCAGCCGCTGTCCCATCGGTGCGGCATCGACGTGGGCGTCTCGGTCGTGTGAGGGATTCCCGCGGAGTTGAGCAGGGCGTCGTAGTGGGACATGTCCGTCTGGTATGACTGGTAACCGCCGATCCAAATGCGGTTACTGCTGATGAAAGGCAGCTTGTGGGCTTCCAGGAAGATCGGTGTCAGCCGGTAGTTGGTTTGGAAGTTCGCGTCGGTCCCGTACTGGCCCGCCGAGGAGCTCGAGAACTGGTCGTAGGTCGACATGTCGGCGGGGAAGTCCCACGACGCTGCGAGCGTGAAGACGTCTGGATGATTGAAAAGCAGATCCTGTCCGCCGATTCCGGACTTTGAGAACCCGATCAGCCAGTTCTGCTCGTGGCCGGTCGTCGACAGGTTCTGTGTCACCCACGGCACGAGGTCCTTCGTCATGAACGTGTCGTAGTGGAGGTTCGGGTCGTTCGGGTTGTCGGCGTACCATGGCTCGATCGCGAACGATGGCTCGATGATCGTCAGGTTGTACTGATTCTGGGCGTCGAGGGCTTCGAGCGTGGCGATCCCGTCGCCGTAGGTCGTGCCGAGCCCGGCCTCGACCGGGAGCACATAAAGGAAGCTGTGAGGCACGCCAGCAGCCGGGTGCGTGGGCGCTAGCACTTTGAGCGTCTGTGTGCCGTAGCCGTTGTCGGCAGATACAACGTCGTACCAGGCGACGCCGTTCGCGTCGGTGCTCCGGTATGTGACGCTGAACCCGTTGTTGCCGGTCCCGGAGGTCGCGCTGGCGCCCACCCAGTTGTCGGCCCTGGCCGGACCGTAGGTCATGATCCCGGGTGCGCCGCCGCTGATGCTGGTGTCGGTGACGGTGATCCGAGTGACGCCGTCCTGCAGGAA
>Ga0075428_100004558_pt1 | contig 15326 bp, 8 predicted proteins | sample RhiMetdeltSRZDD2_FD_75291 | JGI IMG/M metagenome (GOLD analysis project Ga0075428, IMG submission 75291) | Populus rhizosphere microbial communities from Tennessee, USA - Rhizosphere MetaG P. deltoides SRZDD2 | ecosystem: Host-associated > Plants > Roots > Rhizosphere > Soil | place: USA... | reverse complement strand
AGGCGCTATTTTCGACCAGATTTACGGAAAATAGTTGTGGTCGAATAAATCTGCGGCAAGTAAACGCCGGAATGGCGGCCAGAAAATTCAACGCACTTCCAGGCTTTGGCCTGACGATGGGGTTCACGATTGTGTACCTCAGCGTGATTGTTTTGATTCCGATTGGCGGGTTGATTTTCAAGGCGCTGGGGATGTCGTGGGCGGAGCTTTGGAGGCTGGCGACGACGGAGCGCGCAATGGCTGCGTATCGGCTGACGTTTGGTGCGTCGTTTATCGCTGCGTTCATGAACGCGATTTTCGGAACGATCCTGGCATGGGTGCTGGTGCGGTATCATTTTCCCGGGCGACGGTTCGTTGACGCGCTGGTGGACATACCGTTTGCCTTGCCAACGGCCGTGGCTGGGCTGACGCTGGCGAATCTTTATTCGCCCAACGGATGGCTTGGGCAGTGGCTGGTGCCGATGGGGATCAAGGGAGCGTATAGCCAACTCGGCGTGGTGATCGCACTGACGTTTGTGGGGTTGCCGTTCGTGGTGCGCACGCTTCAGCCCGTGCTTGAAGGGATGGAGCGGGAAGTTGAGGAAGTCGCCGCGACGCTTGGCGCCGGCCGATTTCGAACCTTTATCAGTGTGGTTGCGCCCACGCTTTTTCCGACGGTCATCACGGGGTTCGCGCTGTCGTTCGCGCGAGCAGTCGGCGAATATGGGTCTGTGATTTTCATTTCGAGCAATATTCCGCGGAAGACCGAGATCGCGCCGCTGGTGATCATTACCTTGCTCGAACAGTATGAGTACACGGGGGCGATGGCGCTGGCGGTGGTGCTGCTGATCATTTCGTTTACGTTGCTCATCGCGATCAACCTGCTGGAACGCTGGGCGAGTCGGTATCATCAGCACTCATGATGGAAACGGACACAAAACTTTTACGGCGAGGCGGCGACACGAAGTCGCAACGCGGCACGGAGGAGTCGCCGTTCGTGAAGGGCGTGCTGATCACTATCGCGCTGAGTTTTGTGGTGGTGTTCCTGCTGTTGCCGCTGATGAACGTTTTCTGGCAATCGCTCTCGCGCGGTGTGCGCGTCTACTGGGAGTCTTTCGTGGATCCGGATACGAGGTCGGCGATCAAGTTGACGTTGCTGATCGCGGGCATCGCGGTGCCGTTGAACCTGGTTTTTGGTCTGGCGGCGGCGTGGGCGACGGCGAAATTCAATTTCAAGGGCAAGCCGATCCTGATCAGCCTGATCGACCTGCCCTTTGCCGTGTCACCGGTAGTGGCAGGATTATTGTTTGTGGTGCTGTTTGGGCGGCAGGGTTTTTTTGGCGAGTGGCTGGCCGACAGAAACATCAATATCATTTTTGCCGTTCCGGGCATGGTTTTGGCGACGATTTTCATCACGTTTCCGTTCGTGGCGCGCGAACTCATCCCGGTAATGGAAGCGACGGGCACGGAACAGGAGCAGGCCGCGTTGACGCTGGGCGCGAGCGGTTGGCAGACGTTTTGGTATGTCACGCTGCCGTCGGTTCGGTGGGGACTGCTCTACGGACTGATTTTGTGCAACGCGCGCGCCATGGGCGAATTTGGGGCGGTGTCTGTGGTGTCGGGGCACATCACGGGACAGACGGATACGATGCCGTTGCGCGTCGAGAAACTTTACCAGAGCGCGTCCGCCGCTTCGATGACCGCGGCGTTCGCCGTGGCCAGTCTGCTGGCGCTGTTGGCGCTCGTCACGCTGGTGATCAAGACGTTCCTGGAGTGGCGCACGCAGCGCGAATTTGATCTGGCGCAGCGCGCCGTTCCTGAAGCTCCAGTGTTGGCGCCGAGCATACAGATTTCGTCCCGATCGTCATGAGTATTCAACTGAACAACGTCAGCAAACAGTTCGGGGACGTGGTCGCCGTCAACAACGTGTCGTTCACGGTGCAGGAAGGCGAATTGCTCGGACTTTTGGGGCCGAGTGGCGGAGGAAAAACGACGGTGCTGCGGATGATCTCCGGGCTGGAACTGCCCACCTCGGGGGACATTCTGATTCGCGGCCAGCGGGTGAATGACATTTCGGTGCAGCAGAGGAACATCGGGTTTGTGTTTCAGAATTATGCGCTGTTCAAGAGCATGAACGTGTTCAAGAACGTCGCGTTCGGGCTGAAGATCAAAAAGTGGAAGAGGAGGGACATTAAGAATCGAGTGGCGGAGCTGCTTGAATTGCTTGGCTTGACGGGACTGGAAAAGCGCTTCCCGCATCAACTCTCCGGCGGGCAACGGCAGCGCGTCGCGATCGCGCGCGCGCTGGCGCCGCAGCCAAGCGTGCTGTTGCTGGACGAGCCGTTCGGCGCGGTGGACGCGAAGATTCGCCAGGAATTGCGCGAGTGGCTGGTGCGGTTGCACAGCGATCTCAACGTGACGACGCTGTTCGTGACACACGACCAGGAGGAAGCGATGGAGGTGTCGAACCGTATCGTGATTTTTTCGCGCGGCAATCTCGAGCAGATTGGGACGCCGCGCGAGGTGTACGAGGAGCCGGCGAATGAGTTTGTGGCGCGTTTCATCGGAGTGATGAACGTGCTCGACGCGACGGTCAAGGGCGGCGTGGCCCGCGTCGACGAGTTGGAGTTTCCCGCACCCGAACGCCGCGATGGCCAGCAACTGCGCATTGGGTTCCGACCGTTTGCGGTGCAGGTGGCGCCCGACCCGACAACATATCGTTATCCCGGAATCATTCGGCACACGTTTTTCCTGGGCATTCTTATGCGTGTGGAAATCGAGCTTCCTTCCGGCTTGATCATCCGCGCGCGGATGACCAAGGAGGAATACGCGCAACTTGGGTTGCACGAGGGACAGAAGGTCTCCATTCTTATTCGCAGTTATCGAATACTGCGTGGTGAAGATGAACCGCTTTCGCCGGAGGTTACGGCCGTGGACAAAGGGCCTGGCGCGTACGGCGCCGATATTTAAATTCGTTTGCGCAACATTTCTGTTCGCGTCGCTATTTTCGGCGAGCGCCGCGGACCGCGATCTGTTGGGCCGCCCGCCCAATGTGGCGTTTCTGTTGAGCGACGATCAGCGGGCCGATACGATTGGCGCGCTGGGAAACCGGCACATTAGAACTCCGAACCTCGATCGTCTCGTCAACCGTGGTTTCACCTTCACGCACGCGTTCAACATGGGGTCGGCGGTGCCGGCGGTTTGCGTGCCGAGTCGCGCGATGCTGCTGACGGGAAGAAGCCTGTATCGTTCGTTGGCGCCGATCACGAACAACGTCATTCCACGCCGCGCGGCGCTTTGGCCCGAGGAGTTCCGCAAAGCGGGCTACGCCACAGCGGGGATCGGCAAGTGGCACAACGACCGGGCGTCGTATGCGCGCTGCTTCACTGCGGGTGGGCCGATTTTTTTCGGCGGGATGAGCAGCAACCACAACAAGCTGCCGGTTTACAACTACGATCCGAGCGGGCGATATTCCACAAACCAGCAACGCGTCGCCAGCGTGAACGCGTCGGAGTTGTTTGCGAACGCGGCGATCAGCTTCATACGAACGCAAAGCACCACTAACCATTTCTGCTCTACGTTGCGTTCACCTCGCCGCACGATCCGCGAACGCCTCCGGCGGATTTCGCGGCGCTTTACGATCCGGCGAAAATTCCGCTGCCGAAAAATTTTCGACCACAGCATCCGTTCGACAATGGGGAAATGGAAGTGCGAGACGAAAAACTGATTCCATGGCCGCGCACCGAAGAGGCGGTGCGCAAGGAGATCGCGGCGTACTATGCGATGATTACGCACCTGGATCATCAAATTGGACGCATCATCACCGCGCTGGACGATACGGGGAAACGTGGCAACACGATCATAGTGTTTGCGGGCGATAACGGTCTGGCCCTCGGCAGCCATGGGCTTCTTGGGAAACAAAACCTCTATGACCACAGCGTGCGAGTGCCGCTGGTCTTCAACGGTCCGGGCGCTCCACGCGGACGCAGTTCCGATGCGCTCTGTTATTTATACGATGTGTTCCCGACGGTGTGCGGGCTGTCCGGCGTTGTGGTGCCGCAGACCGTCGAAGGTCGCGGCCTCGTGCCCCTCATGCACGGCGGCGGGGCGAGTGAACGCGAAGAGATTTTCGGTGCTTACGGCGACGTGCAACGCATGGTTCGCACCGAGCGGTGGAAGCTTATTCATTATCCGCATGTCGATCGCACGCAGCTCTTTGACTTGAAGAGTGATCCGGACGAACTCCGTGACCTTAGCTCACAATCGAAGCAGGCTCGCCGGGTCGCGGAACTTCGGTTGCGACTCCGCGCGTTGCAGGAATATTACGACGATCCGATGCTCGCGCCGGCCACCAACTCGCCATGAGCGCGAATCTCAACTGGCCTCACTTGCTGTCACTCGCCGAAGGGGAAGTGGCGGACATTTTGCGGGGGCTTGCCTCGACCCTGCGCAAGGAGGCTGAACGCGTGACGGTCATTTATGAGCGCAAGCCATCGCGCAAGTTGATCGCCGACGGCATCGAAGAGGACACGCTCGGACTTTTTGTGGGGTCTGACTTTGCGGAAGAAATGCACGCTGCACCCGCGCCGCAGCAGATCATACTTTACCTGGAGAATATTTGGGACATGGCCGAGGGCGACGAGGAATTCTTCCGTGAAGACGTGCGCGACACTTTCCTGCACGAACTCGGCCACTATCTCGGCCTCGACGAAGACGACCTTACGGATCGCGGCCTCGAGTAGCTCTCAAGTCTCAATCTATGGAAACAGACCGCGCATCTGCTTCGCTTCCTGGACGCGCTTGATGCCGACGCTCAGCGCGGCCATGCGCATGGAGATTTTTCGTTTCCGGCTGCTGTTCAACACTTGCGTGAACGCCGCCTCCATCGTGCGGTACAATTTGTCCACGACTTCGGTCTCGGTCCAAAAGAAGCTCTGCAAATCCTGCACCCACTCGAAGTAGGAGACGATCACGCCGCCGGCGTTGCAGAGCACGTCGGGAATGACAAAAACTTCGGGGCGCTGGTCGAGGATCTTGTCCGCTTCAGGCGTGGTGGGGCCATTGGCCGCTTCAGCGAGGATGCGGCACTTGATCTTCGCCGCGTTCGCCTCGGTGATCTGCCGTTCGAGCGCGGCGGGCACGAGAATGTCGCATTGCATCAATAACAGGTCCTCGTTGGTGATCGGCTCTGCGCCCGCAAACCCGACCACCTTTTTGGTTTTCGCCACGTGCTCGTCGAGCTTCCAAAGATCGATCCCTTTGGCGTTGTAAATCCCGCCGTAAACGTCGCTGATCGCGATGATCTTCACGCCGTAACGGGCTAATTGCAGCGCTGTTACGGAACCAACGTTGCCGTAACCTTGTACGGCGGCGGTCGCGCTGCCCGCCTCGATCTTCAACGTGTCCATCGCGCGATTTACGACGTAGGCGACGCCGCGTCCGGTGGCTTCGCGTCTGCCCACCGAACCACCAATCCCCACCGGCTTGCCGGTGACGATGCTCGGCACGCTATGGCCCATGTGCACCGAATAGGTGTCCATCATCCACGCCATGACCTGCTCGTTCGTGCCGAGGTCCGGCGCCATCACATCGATTTGCGGGCCGATGAAGGGAATCATTTCCTGCGTAAATCGGCGCGTGAGCCGCTCCAACTCGGTCGTGGAAAGCTGGCGCGGATCGCATTCGATGCCACCTTTGGCGCCGCCGTAGGGTAAACCCGTGAGCGCGCACTTCCAACTCATCCACATGGCCAGCGCGGCCACTTCTCCCAGTTGCACCTCCGGATGATAACGCAGCCCGCCTTTGGTTGGGCCGAGCGTCAGATGATGCTGCACGCGATAGCCGCTGAATACGTGCACCGACCCGTCGTCACGATGGATCGGCAGCGCGACCGTCATCGAGCGCTTCGGATACTTCAGCCGCGCGCGATCGTTCTCCGGAATCTCCAGGTAATCCGCGACGACGTCGAACTGCCGGCACGCCATGTCGAAGGTCGGATGGTCATAAATCTTCATTTGCGCCGGGAGAATACGGAAAAGTTGTTTGAGCGCAAATCACGTCCGCCTCCCTGGCGGACCCAGCCCCTTCCACGGTGCTGGCTGACCTCCATCCGCAGTCGTCAAGGCCTTGACGAGGAAATCCGGGAAGTGCAGGATATGCTCACAGCAACAGGGTGGAGCAGTTGATGTATCGTCGTTACGGCAAAAGAGGAGAGAGGTTCGCAGTGCTGGTGTGCTGCACATTGATGGCGTGGATGGCCGGGTTCGCGGCCGAGGCCGCTGCACAGCCAGGAGCGCTGGACCCGAGTTTCACACCGGATATCAACGGCACGGTCTCTGCCCTCGAACTGCTGCCGGACGGAAAGTTGTTGATCGGAGGAACGTTCTCCACGGTGAATGGATTCTCACAACCCGGCGTCGCGCGGCTGCACACCAATGGCATGCGCGACCAAACCTTCACAGGAACAGCGGGGCCGTCGGTGAATGCGTTGGCTGTGGACGGGAGCAACCGCGTTATCATTGGAGGCGCGTTCACGAACGTCAGTGGCGTCAGCGCAACCAACATCGCCCGGATGCTCGCAGACGGAGACGTTGATCCGACATTTTCGCCGGTCATCGTCTTCGGTTCACTCAACGGCATCAGCTTTCAACCCGACGGGAAGGTCCTTGTTGTCGGGTCGTTCCTACGCATGCTCGAGCCCGGGGTCTTCGCGGCACCGAACATCATACGCCTGAACGAAGACGGGAGTGACGACGGAGCGTTTTCACCCGGGGCGCGTGGTCCCAACGCAAATGCGCGGGCCTTGGCAGTGCAACCCGACGGAAAGGTCCTCGTCGGAGGCGGCTTTACCGCCTTCGATGGCGAGCTGCGCGCCGGCATCGTGCGGCTGAATGCTGACACCACACTCGACCCGACTTTTCGTTGCAGCGTGACGGGAACTGTCTGGCAAGTGGCCTTGCAGTCGGACGGAAAAATTTTAATCGCCGGTAGTTTCCAGAGTGTAAACGGGGTGGCCAGGGCGGCCCTGGCCCGATTAAACTCGGACGGCGCGTTGGACACAGGGTTCGATGCGGAGTTGGAGTCGGTGTCGAGTTCGGCGCGAAGCGTGGCGCTGGATTCGGCGGAGCGCATCTACATTGGCGGCACTTTTAGTTCAGTTGCCGGAACCCCGCGCAACCGTTTCGCGCGGCTTCACCCCGACGGAGCGCTGGACACCGGATTCGACCCGGGACAAGGCCCGAGCACGACCGTGAACAGGATAGTCGTTCTAACGAACGATGACGTTGTCATCGGCGGCGCGTTCACTTCGTACAATGGCGCGTCCGCATTGCGCGCAGCCCGGGTGCAAGGTGGGCTGTCAGTTGGCGCAGCACCATCTATCGTCGCGCCGCTGACGAATCGGGTTGTGACGGCTGGCGCGTCTGTCTCGCTGGTGGTAGCGGCGACGGGAGGTCCGCGCCTGGATTATTATTGGTACCACAATGGCACGAACCTTGCCGGAGAACGGCGACCGAGCTGGCGCAGCAACTACACGCTGGCGCAGCACGCGGGGACCTACACTGTGATCGTGAGCAACGAACTGGGAACCGCGACCAGCCAGGCGGTGCTCACAGTCAATTCAGCTCCACCCGTGTTCACTGTCCAGCCGACGAACCAGATCGCTTTGCTCGGCCAGAGGGTGCAGTTCAGGAGCACCGCTACCGGCGCGCCAGCGCCGATTCTTCGGTGGCACTTCAGCAATACTGAAATCGGCAGCGGCTCTTCGCTCACTCTCAGCAATGTCGCTCAGAGTCACGCTGGAGAGTACTGGGCAATTGCGAGCAACGCGGTAGGCATGGTCACGAGCGCGGTCGCACGGTTGGTGGTTGATCCACCGGCCACCAACGCCGGTGCAGTCGATCTAAGCTTTTATCCATTAATAGGCGGCAGCTCCTTTGGCGGGGCGTCGAGCGCGGTGGTCCAGCCTGATGGAAAAATCATTGTGGCTTTTGGTGGGTATCCCGGAGCGAACGGGACATGGATTCGTCGGCTAAACTCCGATGGCAACCTGGACACATCTTTTAACACCAATGCAACCGCGGATGGGCAAGTCGCGTCCATGGCACTCCAGTCCGACGGAAGGCTTTTGATCGGCGGGTCCTTTCCCCGTGTAAACGGTACGAACCGATACCAACTCGCAAGGCTCCGTCCCGACGGACACCTCGATTCGGAATTCGCCCCCGTGCTGAACACCTGGTCTGTAAAGCACGTGGCGGTGCAGCCTGACGGAAGAATTCTCGTCGCCGGCGATTTGTCTTCAGCAAATCGAGATCAAAACCTTATTCTTGGACGGCTTTTACCCGATGGCAGCTACGATCCGAACTTCAAGCCCTGGGTTCGAACTGATACGCCGGGAGCGCTCCCGCCCTCTGTCTCGGTAGCAGGGCTGGCGGTGCAGCCTGACGGAAAAATTCTGCTCTCAACCTCGTTGGGCATGCATCGTTTTCTGTCGCACGGAGCTCTTGATACCAGCTTCTCCGTGACCAACTTGCCACCGCTCAACCGACCCTTTGCCCTACGGACCGACGGCAGGATTCTGGTCGCCTTCGGTCCAGACCAGGCGCGCCGAATCAGCCGGCTGAACGCCGACGGTTCGGTCGATCCCACCTATGTTTCCGCGGTGACCAATTGGGTGCAGGCGATCAATCTTCAACCGGATGGGAAGGCTTTGATCGCCGTCGATACGGGACTCTTTGGGCCTGCGGCACAGTTGATAGTGCGGCGCTTGAATCCCGACGGGTCCATCGATTCATCGTTTGATTCACCCACGGGCGGCACCTTGATTACTCAGATCCCACGGATTCTCATCAAGGAGACCGGCGAGATTCTCGTCATCGGCAATTTCCAGGAGTACAATCGCTATTTCCGTCCAGGCATTGTGCAATTGCTGAACGATCCGCCCCGCGCGCCAGAGATCATCCGCCAACCCTCAACGCTCAGTATATTCGAAGGACAAACCACATCGTTCTCCGTGGATGTGACAAGCCCGCCGGAGCCGTTTTACGAATGGCGCAAGGATGACGTGATCATTGCTGGCGCGAACGGACCGTTGCTGCGATTGACGAACACGAAACTCGCTGACGCCGGAAATTACACGGTCGTGGTAACCAATATTTTAGGATCGGTCACGAGCGCTCCCATGGCACTGGTCGTGAACGCCGTGCCGACCAACGCCGGAGCGGTCGATGTGCGGTTCAGCACGGGGTCGGGTCCCAACGACACCGTGTATGCAGCCGTGAAACAGCCCGACGGCAAGATCGTCATCGGCGGATTATTCAGCGAAGTCGATGGCGTGCCTCGCAGTCGCGTTGCCCGCCTGAACGCGGATGGATCGCTGGATATGACATTCGACCCCGGCGATGGCCCCACTGGCGTGCTCGTACCGGAGATACGGGCGCTCGCCTTGCAGGCCGACGGCAAAATCATTGTGGGCGGCCGCTTTGCCACGTTCGGCGATCGCGGGCCAAGCCACATCGCCCGTCTGAATAGCGAGGGCTCTGTTGATATTTCGTTCCTTGGGCAAGGCTCCACCGCTACGGAAGTTTACGCCCTCGCCTTGCAGCCCGATGGGAAGGTCGTGTGTGGCTCAGGCTCAGGACGGCGGATAGAGCGCTTTGACACAAATGGTCTGAGGGATTTAACGTTCAATGCATCGAGGCCCGGAGCAACCGAAGGCAACGCCTACGCCGTCATCGTCCAGCCCGATGGAAAGATCGTGTGCGGGGGTGATGTGAGGATGTTCAACGGCGTTCCGGTCGGGGGATTCTGGCGATTGCACACCAATGGTTTGCTGGACGCCGCGATCGACAACTGGTGGACGCGAGGTGGAATCACATACTCGATCCAGGCCCTACCGGACGGGTATCTCTTAGGCGGCACGTTTGAAACCCAAAGGACCAACGGGGTTCTGCGTTTGCAAACCAACGGCCTCGTGGCGCCTTCCTGGACATTCACTCGAATCGCTGCGCCAGTTTACGCCGCGGCGATGGACGATTGTGATCGCATCTTGATCGGCGGCACGTTCCGCGAGGTTGGCGGCACGTCAGCGCGAGGCCTCGCGCGGCTCACTCCTTCCGGAAATGTGGAACCGACCTTTGCTCCCGTACCGATGCCCGACGGCTACGTGCGCGTGGTCCTGCCACTCGGCGGCGCGAGGTATTTGGTCGCGGGAGATTTCTCCGAAATCAACGGCGTCGCGCGGCCGGGCGTCGCGCGGATTATTGAGTACGTCGAAGGGCCACCGTTGATCACGGCTTCGCCAACCAATCGGAGCAATTTCGCTGGACAGGATGTCTCGATGACGGCGGTGGTCGATTGCGCGGTTCACACGACCTACCAATGGACGCACGACGGCATCGCAATCGCTGGCGCCACAAACGCAACGCTAAACTTTCGAAATGCCAGACCGGTCCTCAACGGTGACTATCGGATGATCGCCAGCAATGCTTCTGGTTCGACCACGAGCGTAGTCACAACGGTCAACCTGACCATGCCGCCGACAATGCCAGGGCGTAACGACATCGACTTCTATCCCGTGGTCACGAACTTCGCCCCCGTCCGCGCCCTCGCTGTACAACCTGATGGCAAGGTGCTCGCAGGGTGGGGCACGCCATCGAGGAGCCTCCTGCGCCTGAATCCCGACGGCAGCGCGGACACGAGCTTTTCCGTCACAAACCTGCTTGCTTCTCCGGAGATCATCCTGGTTCAGCCGAATGGGCAAATAATGGTTGCGGCCCCGCCTCAAATCCTCCGTGTGAACAGCAACGGTACGCATGACATGACATTCGCGGCGCCCAGCGGCTACGCCGCACGCGACATCGTCATGCAACCCGACGGTAAATACATTTTCGGCGGCACGGTGCCAAGCGGCGGAGCATCAACCGGAGCGGTAAGACGTTTGCTCGCCGATGGGAAACTCGATACCAGCTTCATCTCACCGCGTCCGGATGGCAGCGTCCAGGCGGTGGCGCTCAAGCCAGACGGAAAAGTGCTGGTCGGCGGCAGCTTTCACTATTGGACCAGCAATGCGACTCAAATGTACTGGTCCAGCCTGGCCCAATTCCACACCAATGGCTCTCTCGACTCCGACTTTACCGCGTTTTACGCCGCCAGGCTCGATGTTGTGCTGACAATCGCCGTCGAACCCGAAGGCACCATCCTGGCAGGTGGCTCCCCTGCCACTGACGGTGAAAGGCGTTATCCAGCCCTCCTGCGCCTTTTCGAGGATGGGACCGCCGACCCCATGTTCAACCCGCCATTATCGAACAGCGTCGTGTACGCAATCGCTCTGCAACCCGACGGCAGAATTGTGATTGCTGGATACGGTACCAACGACTCCGTCCTCGCCGACAGGAGCATCGCGCGTCTTAATCGCGACGGTTCGCTCGACACTACCTTCGATCCGGGTTTGGGAGCGCGGCGAGATGGAATTTCAGTGTCGATTTTCGCGCTGGCGAATGCTCCGCGAGGCAAGATCTACGCGGGCGGCAGCTTCAGCCAATACGACGGTTTTGTCCGACCATTCGTGGCCCGCGTGCACGGAGATCCTGAGATCCTTGGCCCGGCTTACACCGGATCGCTCTTTAACACGTCGATGTACACCGACGTTGGCCGCACGTATCACCTGGAAAGCGCAGCGAGTCCGGATGCTACGGCCTGGACGGTGTTGCAAAGCCTGAATGGCAACGCCGCCGTGCAGAACTTCACGGATTCAAACGCGACGGGCGGTGCGCGGTTTTATCGAATTCGCGTCGAATAAGGCCCACGCGGGCTAATCACATCGCGCGCCACAGATGATCTGTTCCAGCGCGCGGTTGACCAACTCGGCTGCGGCCGGGTACTCGCGTTGTAATGCTGCCTGGATTTTCCGCTGCGCGCGCTCCAGCCGAGTATCGGCCCTGCGAAGATCGTGGGGAATGATCGTCAGCGTGTCTTCGAGGATGGCGATGATCCTCTGCTTCGGGCGGGCCGGCAAGTCTGACGCCTCAACCAGTGCGATCAGGCGCTCGACGGCTTCCACCGGCGTAATGACGTCGACGATGGTCGATGTGCTGGCCGCCTTGGTGCCGTCCGACACGCGCAAGGTCACTACATGTGAGCCCAGCGTGAACGTGCGGGAAATCGATGCACTCGTCCCAATCACTTCCCCGTTCAGCGACCACTCATAGCTCAGGCGATCTCTCTCCGGGTCTGAGCAGGCGCCTCCGCTCAGGCACACCACCACTCCGGTATGGAGGGGATCAATGACCATGCGCTCGTTTTCTTCGGATAGAAATCCCACGGCCGCTTCGGTGGTAACGGTCGCGGTCGGCGGTCCGTTAGTGCCGACTTCCGCTGTTCGGTTGCGATAGATAGTGAGGTTGTCGTCGTACGCGTTGGCAAACACGAGGTCGGGCCGGCTGTCGCCGTCCAAATCGCCCGCGGCGACGCCGACGGCGTTCCAGCCGCTGGCGAAGTCCACGCGCGGCAGGAACGAATTCTCATTCAAGGTTCCCGGCGTGCTCACGTTCTTGAAGATCGACATGTAACTCGAGAGTTCGCCAACCACGACGATTTCGAGCCGCGCATCTCCGTCGAGATCGCTCAGGGCGATCGTGTGCGGGTTGTTCCCCATCGCGAAGTCAACGGGCGCTGCGAGGGAGTCCAGCGTGATTGAGCCCGGCGACGCCACGTTGCGGAACACAGAGAGCGTTTGCGTGCGCCAGTTGCCGATAACGATGTCGCTCTTGCCGTCATCGTCGATGTCGCCGAAGGCGAGGCAATTGCCGCCGCGCGGGAAGTGCACGGGCGGAGCGAAGGAGTCCGCGGTGATTCCCGGGCCCGTGGAAAGATTACGCAGGACGGCCATGGTGCGCGTCTGGAAGTTCGCGACGATAATGTCGGACCTCCCATCGCCGTCAACATCGCCGATGACGACGTTGTGCGGGCCGTCTCCGACGGGAAGTTCGACAACCTGGAACGGACTCGCCGGCACGATCGAGAACGGATTAACGATCTGCCGAAGGATCGTGATGGAGTCAGAGTCGTGGTTTGCGACGACGATGTCCACACGGCCATCCTTGTCGAGATCGCCTGTGGCGAGCGCGATCGGAAGCTGGCCGACCCTAACGTGAAGCGGCGACGACAAGGCAAACACTCCTGCCGGCGTGTTGCGCAGCAGTGAAATGGTGTGGTTTTCGGTGTTCGCGGTAATGATGTCGAGACCACCCATGCCGTCGAGGTCCGCCAGGGTCATGAAAAAGGGCAAGGGGCCCGTCGGGTACGTCCGAGGCGGGCCGAACGGCATCGGTCCCACGGTGAAATTGGAGCTTCCATTCAAGTAAACGCCGACGGTGCTGCTGTAGAGATTTGCCGCGACGAAGTCCACTCTGCCATTGCCTTCCATGTCGCCCATTGAGACGTGCACCGGCGAGTCCCCGGCGGGAACGCTGGAAACGACAAACGACCCGGCGCTGATCCGGCGTGAACTCTCGAATGTAACCATAAACGGCCGATCGCTAAAGGCGATGCGATTACGCGTGTTCACCGAAAGCGGTTCATAGGTGGCGCCGACCGGCGCTTCCACCGTCAGCTCATTTGTACTCGAGGTCAGCACACGCGCGCGCACGGCGCCGAAATAAACGCGGTTGCCGCTCACACCGGGATGGAAATTATCGCCAGTAATCGTGACCACGGTGCCGGTCGGTCCGCTCTGCGGACTGAAATCCGTAATCACGGGCGGCAATATGTCAGGCTCTGGCGGAGTCAGTGTCAGGAGAGCTTGCGTGCTCAGCACCGATCCGGCGGTATTGCTTACCCGCACCGAGTACGCTCCTGCGTGATTCGTCTGAACATTCGTCAATGTCAGGACGCGGTTTGTGGCGCCACCAAGCGGCTCATCCCCTTTAAACCAGATGTACGACGGAGGCGGCGTTCCCGTTGCCTGCACCGCGAAGGTCGCGGTGCCGCCGACCGGCACGGTCTGATTCTGCGGCTGCTGCGTGATCTCAGGCGCCACTGTGATTCCAATTACTGTTAGAACGGCGTTGCTGCTCGCCACGGGCGACATCGCAGCGTTCGTGACGACCACGCGGTACAATCCGGCATGCGACGTTTGCACGTTCGAGATGATTAATGTGTTACTGCCGAGCGACGGGGGCACAATGGTGACGCCGTTGCGAAGCCAGCGATAGCCGAACGGCGGTGTCCCGGTGACCTCGACGCGGAAAACGGCCGTTCCACCCACCTCGACGCTCTGGCTCTGCGGTTGCTCGGTGATGATCGGAGGACGCACGACGTTCGTGCCACCTGGCTGACCGTCCAGCGTCAGGCCAAACACGACATCACCGCTTGGGACTTGCCCCTGGTGTACCTCCACTGCGATGACGTTTCGACCGGGCACAAACAAGCTTGGAGGGAGCAGGAACGGTCCCTCGAACGCGGCCTCGGTGTTGCGAGACGCCAGCGTGTTGTAGGTCACGGCACCGGCAGGCATTCCCACACGCAGCGCTTCGGTGCCGTTAATGTAAACGACCGCGCCGTCATCGACGAACGTGCGCAGTCGGAATTGCGCAAACGGGTTAATAGTCGGAACGTCAAAACTCACCTCCGTGCGGAAATAATACGTGATCGGCCCAATCGGCAACATTGTTTGAATTGGGAAGGGCAGGGGAGAAGTTTCAAATCCCAGGAGCCCGAGGCCACTCGGCCAGGCACTGTCGTTAAAGTCCGGCGCCCGCCACGATGTGCCCAGATTTGTGCTGCCGTTCGCTTCGTAACGCCACACGTTGCTGATTGAAACAAGATTTCCTCCAGGCGGCGGATTCGTGGGCGTGTTGAGTACGGTTAGAGTCGCCCCCTCGCTCAATACTCCGGGCGCAGGATTCGCCGGGTTCATGACGACGACGTTATAAACGCCGGCATGACCGGGTTGCACATTGTTGATAATCAGGCGGTTGGTATTGGAGTTAGCCATGGCGACGCCGTTAAATCGCCAGCCGTAATTCAGGGGCGGCGTGCCTGTCGTTTCGACACTGAAGATTGCGGTACCTCCAACCGGCACGGACTGACTCTGCGGTTGGCGAACGATCACCGGTGGCTCCGGCGGCGGTTCGGTTTCCGGGATGTTGTTGTGGAACCACGAAATCGTACTCGAGTACGCGTTGGCCACCGCCACGTCCGGGCGTCCATCCAAATCGAAATCGGCAACGACGATTCCGGTCTCGTTCGCCTGCGCCACGAGAAGTTCAGGCGGGCCAAAGACGGTTCCGAGGCCCCACGTCGACCCGTTTTGGAGCAGACCGATTTGCGACGGATACTCGCCGGCCGCC
>Ga0075428_100004556_pt1 | contig 15328 bp, 7 predicted proteins | sample RhiMetdeltSRZDD2_FD_75291 | JGI IMG/M metagenome (GOLD analysis project Ga0075428, IMG submission 75291) | Populus rhizosphere microbial communities from Tennessee, USA - Rhizosphere MetaG P. deltoides SRZDD2 | ecosystem: Host-associated > Plants > Roots > Rhizosphere > Soil | place: USA... | reverse complement strand
GACGCGCGCAGTGAAGTAGCCCTCGCTTCGATACAGCGTCTCCAGTCGATCCCGATCGGTTTGCCACTCGGCAAAGTCAAACGTCTCTCCGGGACGCAACCGAAGTGTCGCGCGCACGCGCATCTCAGGCAGTGCGAGATCTCCCGAAACGTCCACGGTCGCGACCCGCAACGTCGGCCGCTCGGGCGGACGCGCGTCGATGGAAGGCGCTCGAGTACCGAAGGCGATATCATGCCGCAGCCCATAGGAGCGCAAGTCCGCGTCATCCGATACAACGCGTAAATCGAGACCTCGGAGCGGAAGGTAATCGATAATCCACGTTTGCGCGTCGCCGTCGCGCAGACTCTGGGAAAACGTGAGGTCGAGGTTTGGCGCGACGTTCTTGCCGAAGGTCACCCTGTTGGTGGGATCCTCCTTGGTGGTGGCTACTTCAGTCGGATCGCGGCGCAACGTCTGATTTTCGACGCCGCCAAGCCTGATGGTGTCGAGCCCGACGGCGCGACTGGCAAATCCCAGCACCTCACCGGAGAAATTGCCCAGAACTTGTGTACCGATCAATGCCGCGTCGTCAGACGCGAGACTCTCGAGAGGCCGTCCCGTGAGAAGCAGCGAAGCCACCTCCGCCTGACCGAGCTCGGGGGCCGACGTTGAGCGTAGAGCAACGCTCGGACTCTCTACCGGCCCCGTAATCGTGACCTCGATGTCTTCACCGCCGGCTCTGGTTGTCGCCCGGACATTCACAACAGGTTCAATGGCAGCCGAGTTGGAGAAATCAATCGTGCCGGAGTCGACGGCGTACACGTTGCGACCGACGAATAGTTGACCGCCCTCGCGCAGCTCCGCGCGTCCTGACATCCCGGGCGTCTGCGCCGTACCGACGAGACGCAGGTCCGCTCCCAGCTGAAGCCGCCCGTAGTTGTTGTCAACAAGGATGTCCTCGTCGGTGATCACGCGAATGTCGAGCGCCAGCGCGTCGAGGAACGGGGACGACTCGGCGTCGGCCGCCAGCTGCTGCGCGCGCAAGGTCGCGAGCAGCTGCGTCATGACGGCCATCGGCTCGCGGTACGCGCCGCGAAGCACCGTGACGGTGCCCGACAACTTACCTGAGGCTGCATCGCTGGAGGTGGCAGGCGGAGCTCGGAACGTGAAATTCAGGTCGGCATCGAGCTCGCTGCGCAGTCCCTCGGGATACTCGACCGCCATGCCGCGAATACCGGTCGACAGCTGAGCCTGCAGTCCCTGATCCGAGGCGTACTCCACCGTGCCGCCACCGGTGACCGCTCCACCATTTGCTGATCCGGTCAGCTCGGTAATCCGCGCGGTCGTTCCGGTCAGCACTGTTCGAACCGAAAGGTCCGACACGATCACACGAGGGTCCGCCAGCCGCAGCTCGCCGTCTGTCACCACGACGTCACCATCGACGCGCGGACTGTCGAGCGAGCCTGTGATCGACAGGCGTGGCTCGAGCCTGCCGGCCGTTGTCATACCTGCGGCGCGCACGAACGGCGTCAGCAGCCGCAGGTCCAGCGTGCCGTCAGCCATGAGGGCGGCCTGCCGATCCTCGAGGCCCACCTGGCCGCGAACCGTCAGGGTACTGCCCTGCCCGATCCATTCCCACGCTTCCACGCGGGCGACGCCGTCACGAGCGACGATGCGAGTCGGTATGCTCTGCGTGAGAGGCAACTCTGCGACACGAACGTCGAAGCGGTCGATCCGCAGCTCACCCGTAAGGTCCGCGAACTCCAGCGTCGGCGTGGCGGCTTCGAGTGTGGCGTCAATCGTCCCCGACAGCTCATCGAGCGCGGCTCTGTCTACAAACGGCGCGAGGACTGCCGGCGTGAGATTGGTTGCGCGCGCCTTGACTACAGCGAGGTCTCCGCCCGGCGCGGCCGCAGCACCGCCGCCGACCACCGCCAGCCGGTCGCTGAACATCGACAATGGCGCCCTGCCCGTGGCTGAGAGTTGTCCGCCTTCGTACTCTGCGGAGCCCTCGCGCAGCTCGACCCACCCATTTTCGGCGTGTGCCCGAACCGTCAAGCCAGTCACCGGCGGGCCATTTTCCAGTGCGACCGACGCCGGGCCAACCTCCAGATCGGCGGACACGACAGGCTGCTGAATCGTGCCTGTCACGCGTGAGAGGAGCGCGACCGGACCGTCGCCGCCTGTCACCGGCAGCTCGGTCAGCCCCAGGGCGGCCGCCGTGCGCACCACGTCGTCCACATTGCCTGTCACAGTCATCAACGCGGCAGGTTCGTCCGGCGCGGGCTCGAACACCGGGAGCGCTCCAGACGCCGACACGGCGAGAGCACCGGCGACGACGTCGAGCCGATCGATGTGAGCCCGCTCGTCCTCGTACCGCACGCGCGCAGGGCCCGCGAGCTCCACCGGGAGGTCGCCCGCAGTGGCTTTCAGTGACGCAATATCGACGGTCGCAGCGCCGGTTCGCCACGCCTCGAGCGGCAGTTCGGCATGGACCGTCAGGGTTGTTGTCCCTGTGACGGTTGTAGGAACGCTCACGTACTTCAAGACACGCGACAGATCCAGTTCCTCGACGTTCGCGTCAATGCTGGCTTGGTACGGCGATCGGATTTCAATGCGACCGCTGGCGCTCGTCGCAAATTCCGGCGCCTGTGCCTGGATGTGAGCGATCTGGCCATCGAGCTGGACCGAGGCGTCAAGGCTCCCCAGCGCGATTTCGCCCCACATTCCGTCGCGCAGCGTCACCTTGCCGGTACCGCGTGGGCTGTCCACGGTGCCTTCACCCGCGAAGCTCAAGTCAACCGAGCCGGCCAAGGGCTGATCTGCGGTTGGGGCAAACATCCACTGCGTACCCTGGAGAGTCGCGGTATAGACGTTGGTGCCCAAGTCGTACGTGCCGCTGCCGGTCAGGAGGCCCGAAGTTGACGGTTGGCTGGCCGACAACTCATCGATGTCGACTCGCATGCCCGTGAGCCGACCCACGGCGCGCAGATCTCGCAGCGGCTGATCGACGGCGATAGCATCTGTGGCCTCGATACGAAAACTCAGCTGTGGCCGCACCGGACGCCCTGAGAAATCCAGCTGCACGAGCGGGGCGTCGAACTGGGGCGCGCTGGCGCTGTGGACGAGAGCCCGTCCCTCGACGGTCGGATCGCCAAGCTCCCCTGCCACCCGAATGTCGCCCTCCAGCGTACCGCTCCGCACTACGTCGCCCTCGATCGCGGCGACGTTGGTCACCCGCAGGACTTCGACCAGCGCAGGTAAATCGGTTTGCTCGACCTGCGCCGTTCCTTCGATCGTGCCGTCCAGGCTGCCGCGCGCCGTAACGAGTACCGGCACGACGCCACCTATACGATGGCGCCCGGCGAGTCGCCAACGGCTGTCGCGAAGCTCGAGCGACACCTCACCTGACAGACCGACGCGTCCGGGACCGTTGCCGCTCGACGTCATCGTCATCTGTGCTTTGCCCGACCATCGAGCCGCGTCGAACCCCGTGCCTTCTCCGTTGAGTTCGCCGGACAGGCGAGTAGCCGGGATGGTTCCCGCTTCGGGTGCGAACGTCTTCGTTGCGGCTGCAGCGTCGATCCCGGCCCAATTGGCGCTCACACGTCCGGTCGCGTTGGGATCGAACGGCACAGAAGCAGTGGCGGTTGCCCGACCGCCCTCGAACTCGAATCGCAACTCGTCGATTTCTGCGCGGTCGGTCGTAATCCGCGCTCGGGTCGCTAGATTGGCTGCTGCGAGGTTCTGCCAGGCCAGTTGGTCCGAGGTCGCGCTCAGTTGCGTATCCAGCTGGTCGAATGTTCCCGCGACGTGCGCTTCGAACATGAGAGCACCGCGTGGCAGATCGCCGTTGGCCACAGCCCACCGCGCGCTGCGGGTCGCATCGAGGCTGCCCGCCGCCGTCAGATTCACCGCCTGCTCGCGCGCAAGGAGCGTGATCGATCCGTTGAGGCGTGCTGATCCTTCGTCTGCCCGCACCTGCAGATTGTCGAGATGGAGCGCACGTCCATCGAACCTGGCGTTCCCGGCAAACTCGGAAATGTGGGTGATTTGTGTCTCGGTGTTGAACTGCCCATTGCCGCCGAGCTTCAGATAGCCGTCGCCCGGCGTGAGCCGAAGCGCAATCGACGGCATCGAGAGGAACATCGCTGCCTGTTCGTCGCGGAGGTCGATCGCCAGCTGCGGAACGTTCAGCTGCTCCAGGCGAAGGGCCGGCGGCTCCCCGGCAGGTGCCCCAGACGCGGTCGGCAAATTAGATGTCCCGTCCTCCCGCCGACGCACGAATACCCGGCCATTGGTGACGGTGATGTCGTTGAACGCGATGTCTCCGAGGACGGTCTGCCACGGCAACGTGATGGACAGGTAGTCGGCGGTGATGAACGGCTCATCCGTTGCGTTGAGCGCCGAAACTCGGAGGTCTGCCAGGCCGATACGGAGCGCCGCCAGGTTGTAATCGAGTCGGCTCGCATCGAGATGAAGGTCGTATTGCTCCTCGACTGTCCTCACGGCGTACCGAAGTGCCGCGGCGCGCGAAAACGGCGCATGCACAAGCACCACGAGGAGCAAGGCGGCCGTGACGAGGACGCCGAAAACGATTATGAGACGACGCCAGAAGGATGGGCCCAGAGACATCACCGGTTACCAAGGGAGCCCTTGGCTGGTTGTGCTACCCTACTGTAACCGCCCGAGTGCCTCAGACAATCAAGGCTTCGCAGCCGCTCGATCTCACGCTCGAACTTGTTCCCAGGGCGCGATTCGACGTTGTCGAACTCCGTTCCCATTTTGCCGCCGAACACGAGGCAATCGCTTCGTATCCTCACTGTCTGTACTGGTCGTCGCATACGACGGCCGGCTTTCTGGACCGCAGTCTCGCCGCGCGGCTCACACCGGAATCGGTGCCAAGCTATCTCGAGGCGTTCCGTGCCCTGTTTCCCGAGGGCGCCGGCTACGAGCACGACAGACTCGACCGCCGGCACGACCTCGATCCCAAGCAGCGTGCGACAGAGCCTCGGAATGCGGATTCACACCTGGCGTTCATCGCCGGCGGGCTGCGGCCCTGTGTTACCCATCCTAACCGGTCGGGAGAGTCGGTTTTCTTTGTCGATCTCGATGGGATGATCCGCGGCACGCCACGAAGGCGGCTGACACGGCTCATCGGCTTCCACAACGAAAAGGTCATACGGGGCACGCGGATCGAGGTTCCGGTGTCGCCGCATCCGATCGATTCGGTGAACCTGAAGGATCCGCGCCTCGGAATCTACCAGCAGTTGTCCGAGTTCGTCGCCCGTGCCGGTGTTGGAAAGGGGCGTCTCCGCATAATCCTCGATCCGGCCGAACGTCATTCGGCTTTGACGGTCAACGAATACGAAACGCTCCTGATGAAGCACGACCTGGCGGAAGTGCTCCGAAACCCGCTCAGGTTCTTCAAGGAGCAAAGCCGGAGTGCGCTCGCCAACCCTCTCGCCGTTCCGGCCAAGACGCTCGGCTACGCCAAGTACGATTTCGTCAGGGTGCTCAACAAGAGTCTCGATACGCTTGGACTCCGCGGATCGATTGTCGAGAGATTGCTCGCACGGACGCTCGCTGTTCCAGCCGCTCGTTTCTTCCGGATGCGCCGTTCCGTGAGCCTGCTCATTTCCGAGCGGCCGGACGGAACCCACGGCCTGATCGAAGGTACCTACCAGAGCCCGATTCTCGTTCAGTGGGATCGTGCCCCGCGGGAATCGCGCGTCCTGGACGTGACGCTGTCTGAGCTTAGATAGTTTACTTAGGAAGCCTGTCCGGCATTTCCGCCACGACATACGCCATGACGGCGATGGCGGCCGCCGCCTTCGAAACCTCCTGCGGCGAAATGCGCTCCACGGTGTCGGCGGGTGTGTGGTGGATCGCAAAATAGCGACCCGGATTTCCCAGATAGGCCATCATCGGTGCGTTGCCCGCCTGCGCAATGGGACCGATGTCGGCGCCGCCTCCACCTGCCACGATTTCGGACAAACCCAGCGGCGAAAGCAGGGACCCGATCTCGCGAACGAGATTCCTCGCTGCCGCGCTGCCGGAAAATCCCAGGCTCGCCGGCTCGAAGACGCCCGAGTCAGACTCCAGTGCAAACACGTGATCACCGGCATGCGCCGCGTGCTTGGTGGCATAGGCCGTTGCGCCTCGAAGGCCATTTTCCTCGTTCGTCCAAAGCACAATGCGAACGGTCCGCCGAGGTCGAATCTTCAGCTTCGACATCAGGCGCGCTGCCTCCCACGTGACGATACAGCCGACGGCGTCGTCGGAAGCGCCGGTCCCTACGTCCCACGAGTCGAGATGTCCACCGAGCAGCACAATCTCATCCGGCCGCTCTCGCCCGCGGATCTCTCCAACTACATTGGCCGATTCGGCGTCCGGCTCGGTGCGCGCCTCCATCGTGAGCCTGATGCGAACGCGACCGTGCGCGCTGAGACGCGCAATACGGTCAGCGTCCTCGGCGGCGATTGATGCTGCTGGAATCGGTGCGACGCCCATGCCGTACTGGACGCTCCCGGTATGCGGTGTACGAAGACCGGTCGGACCAACGCCGCGTACCAGTGTGGCCACGGCGCCCAGCTGCGAGGCCAACCGCGCCCCGTTCGTCCGGTACGTAACTGTGTCGCTGTACGTGGTGAACGGCGCATTCAACAGAACGATGCGTCCTTTAACATCCGCGCCTCGTGACCGAAGCTCGTCGAACGATCCCACCGTGACGACATCGGCTTCGACGCCGCCCGGAGGCGTGGCGCTCGAGCCACCCAGTCCGAGTATGGCAAGGGAGTGCAACGGTGGATTAACGATCTCGGCGCTCTCGCGGCCGCGCACCCACTTCGGCACCATGACCGGTTCGGCTCGTACGTTGTCGAGACCGTCGCGGCGCATGGTTTCCACCGACCACGCGATAGCACGCTGCAGATTGTCGGAACCGCTGAGGCGGTGACCGTAGGTATCGGTGAGCTCCGCCAGACGACGCCACGCGAAATCGTCTGCGGTAGCGGCTTGAATCAGCCGTGTCGCCGTCTCCGTATATGGCTCGAGCCACGCCGCTCGCGGCGAGGACTGCGTCTGGACGGATACCCCGAGCAGCACACACGCGCACGCTGCGGCCAAACCGGACCCGACGAGGCGAGCGGACGACATCACCGTTACTTCAGTGTAGCTTCGCGAGAGATGGACGCGAACGCAGCGCGGAGGCGGGCGAACCGGAACCGAGATTCGAGTTCGCCCACCCTAAGCTGCTTCCGCTCGTTAGTTGCTTGACGAGGTCGTGACGGGCCTCACTGCCCGGAACGGCGCGCTGATCAGGCGTGCACGCTCCGCGGCGGACAAGTTGGGCTTCGGACGGAACTTCAACGGCCGTCCCACGTGCACGTCCGCAGTGTAGAGGTTGTTTTCACTGTCGACGTGGAACTGGTGCACGCCCCAGAAGCCGCCGGGAATGATTCCGAACGTCCCCCACGAGGCGAGCAGGCGTCCGTTCAGATCGTACTTCGTGAATTTCGACGTCTGACCTGACGCCGACCAGAGGTACTGATCGTCGGTCATCAGGAACGAATACGGCAGCGGCACACCGGTCCAATGTTCGAGGAACTTGCCATTCTCATCGAAGATCTGGACGCGGTGGTTCGCGCGATCGCTGACATACAGCCGGTTCTTCTTGTCGATGACGATCGCGTGCACGGTGTTCATGTAGTAAGGCCGCGTCTCGTTGGGCGGATTGCCGCGCATGCCCCACGATGTGAGGTACTTGCCGTTCCGGTCGAATTTGACGACGCGCGTATTGACGTAGCCGTCGCTGACGAAGAAGGTCCCATCCGGCAGCCAGACGATATCGGTCGGACGCGCGAAGTGCGTTTCGTCATTGCCCGGGGTATTGCGCGTGCCGATCGTCTGCACGAGCGTCTTGCCGTCGCGCGTGAACTTGAAAATGGCGTGCGCACCGTCGTCCACGAGCCAGACATGCCGTTCGGGATCGTAGGGGTTCACGAGAACACGATGCGGACGGACGAACAGATTGTTGTGCTGCTCCCACGATTCGATCAGCCGGCCGTTGCGATCGACGATGTTGACGATGTGGTCCTTCCGCGGATGACGAGCTGGATCCTTCTGGGACCAGTCGTAGCCCGACGCGTTGCGCGTCGGAACCAGGTCGCCCGGCTCTTCGAGCACCGGGAGGCACCCTCGGGCAAACACGATCACGCGATCCGGGGTTTCAGCCCAGATGCCCGCGGTCGATCCGATCTGGAATCCCTGACCGCACCAGTTCTGCGGCCAACCCGCGACCAGGTCATACGGACCCGTGATATCGCCGCCGCCCTTCTGCTGCGGCGCCTGCGCGAACCCGCCGATGGTAACGAGAACGATGAATGCCGCTAATGCGGCAATGAATTTTTTCATGACGATTACCCCCTCGCAAACGCGGATTGTAGCTCAAACCGCTACACCGTTGTCGTTCCACCCGAAGAACTTACGCGTGTGTCGGAAAGACTGCCGCGAGGACGACGGGGCGATCGAAATCACGTATCATACTGGCCCCGCGAGTCAGAGACCCCAACGACTGCGCTCCATGTAACCACTCTACGGTCAGGAACCCGGAGGATCCCTATGACATCGGCTGTCATCAACCCTTTGCGCGTCGCGTCGGCGCTGTTGCTTCTTTTGGCTCTCGCCAATCCGGTCACCGCGCAGGAAGCCATATTGACTGGTACTGTCGCGGACGCGAGCGGCGGTGTACTGCCCGGCGTCACAGTGACCGCCGTGCACGAAGCAACAGGCAATCGCTTTGTGGCGGTGACCGACGAGCGGGGTGTCTACCGCGTCCCGGCGCGGGTCGGCAGCTACCAACTCACCGCGGAGCTGCAAGGTTTTACGACGATTTCGCGGAGCGGCATCCAGCTGCTCGTCGGACAGACGATCACACTAGATTTTCAAATGGCCGTTTCGACGATCCAGGAAACGGTTACGGTGAACGCCGAGGCGCCTCTGCTCAACGTCGCCAGTTCGAGCCTCGGCGGCAACATCAATCCCGAACAGGTGCAGGAACTGCCTGTCCAGGGCCGCAACTGGATGGCGCTGGCGATGCTGGCGCCAGGAAGCCGCATGACGAGCGATTCGGCGACAACACCAGTACCTGATCGCAATATCGGCGAACAACGCGAGTTCCAGCTCACGCTCGACGGCCAGCAGGTATCTTCCGAGCGCGGGTTCGGCGGGCAGCCGCGGTACAGCCAGGATTCGATCGCCGAGTTCCAGTACATTTCGAACAGATTTGATGCGACACTCGGGCGCTCGTCCGGCGTACAGGTTCGCGCGGTCACCCGATCTGGTACGAACATGCTGTCCGGCTCGGTGCGCGGCAACTTTCGCGACAGTCGATTCAACGCCAAGAACCCAGTACTGAACCGAGTGGTGCCAATCGACAACCAGCAGATCGCGTTTACGGCTGGCGGCCCGATCCTTCGCGATCGGCTGCATTTCTTCGGGCATTTCGAATACGAGCGCGAGCCGCGCCTGAGCATATGGAACACTCCGTTTCCAGCCTTCAACGTCGAGCTCGACGGAAACGACAGCGTGAAGCTGGGCGGGGGACGCCTCGACTACCAGCTCTCGCCTGGTATTCGGCTGATGGGGAAGGTGTCTAATGCCCGAAAGTTTCAACCGTTCGGGCCCGGCGGGCAGAACCATCCCGCCGAAACCGGTTCGCAAGCCGACGTGAACCGCGAGTATCTCGGGCAGCTCACGCACGTGCTCAGCAACCGCGCCGTCAACGAGATCAAAGGTGGTTTCACGAAGTACTTCTTCGACCAGGTCAATCTGACGACCTGGTCCAACCATTGGCATGCGGCGAGCCGTTCCGACTCGCATCCGGAAGGGGTAGACACGGGATCCCCGCGCATTACGTTCACAGGCTTTACGATTGCGGGCAACCAGTTCTATCCGCAGGACGGCGTGCAGACGATCTGGAGCATCCGCGACGATTTCACGTTCTCCTACGAGGCGCGGGGCCGCCACGATCTAAAGGCCGGGGGCGAACTGCTCCGGTACCGGGACTACGGTCACAGCTGCCGCCGATGCATGGGTGTAATCGACGCGCGCAACGTGGCCAACGGCCTGGCCTCTCCAACACCCGACCAGCTGCAGGCATGGTTCCCGGACGCCTGGAATGCGGACACGTGGAATCTGGCCGCGATTTCGCCGTGGGTTCGCACCTACGACATCGGAGTCGGCGATTTCTTTACCGACGACAGCCGTCCACAGATCGGCATCTGGCTCCAGGACGACTGGCAGGCGTCGCCGCGGCTGACGCTCAATGTCGGTGTGCGCTATGACTTGAGCGTGAATGCCAGCGGCAAGGAATACAGCGTGCCGCCATTCGTGGAAGCGGGAAAGCCCGACGACACCAACAACGTGCAGCCGCGCGTCGGGTTCGCGTACCGCCTGACCGAGCGGACCGTGCTTCGCGGCGGCTCGGGATTGTATTTCGCCGTGCCGCTCTCGGTTGAAACGTACTGGATGGCTCACGCGGTGAAGAACAGCGTCATCCAGATCACCAACGATGGAAGACCGAATTTTGCGGCGGACCCTCTGAACGGCCAGCCGTTGCCCACGCTCGAGCAGGCGCGTCCGAGATTCTGCCACGTGCAGAACGTTCCAGGATGTTTGCGCGAGACGGTTCAGGAGCTGGCCGTGCCCCAATACACCATCGACCTCGCGCGAACGTGGCAGACGTCGTTCGGCATCCAGCGACAAATCGGGAATACGATGTCGGTCGAGGCGGATTACGTCTACAGCCAGGGGCGGAACGAGAAGGACATCATCGACAACGTGAACCTCACGTTCGATCCAGTGACCGGCGCCAACTACCGGTTCGCCGACATCACCCGCCGCGCGTTCCCGGAGTTCGGGCTGATCTCGATGCAGGTGCGAACGTCGCGCTCCAGCTACCATGCGCTGCAAACGGCGTGGACGAAGCGGCTCAGCAACCGCTGGCAGGCATCGGCGACGTATACCCTGTCTGGCCTCTGGGACATGGAAGCGTTGCCGCACAGCGGATTGGACCAGGTGACATTCGCGGCTCCGGATCTGGGCGGTGACTTCACGCTCGCGTCCACCGACCTGCGGCACCGGGCTGTGTTCAATTCGATCTGGCAGGTCGGCCGCGGGTTCCAGTTGAGTGGTCTCTTCTACGCCGGCATTGGCGAACGGGCCGCAACCGTGTACGGCGGCGACCTGCGCGGACTGGGTGGTGGCGCCGGCGCACAGGCGCTTCGCCGACAGCGGCTCCGTCCGGATGGCACTATCGTGCCCCGCAACAGCCTGACGCAGCCGGCTCGCCGGCGTGTTGACTTGCGCGTCCAGCAGCGCGTTCCGCTGCCCGGACGTGTAGCGCTCGACGGCATCGCGGAGGTATTCAACGTGTTCAACTCGCCGAACTGGGCGATCAGCACCGACGAAAGCAGCCGTCAGTACCTGCAGCGCATCGCGGGTCAGAATCGAACGGCACAGTTCGGCTTCCGGCTCACGTTCTGAGGAGATGTGACATGGCGGTATTCATCGACAGGCGAGAACTTTTGAGACTGGTCGGCCGTGGCGGCGTCGCCGTTACCGTCGGATCGATGGCGTCGCTGACGCCGGAATGGGTCGAGGCAGCCACGCAGGCCACTGCGAGCAGCAACGACGCGCCGCGGGTCACTTTTGTACGGGTGCCGCTCGCCAACGGGATCATTCCGCACGCGGGCGAAACCTCGATGGAGCTGTATCACAGGCATCCGCACGACCCGAAGGAAGAGATCGTGCAGCCCGAGGACATCAGGCTCCAGACCCGCCTCACGATGCGCAATCACAAGGAGATTCTCGACTGGGCGGGACTCAGTTGGCGCAATGTCGTGAAGCTCACCCGGTACCAGAAGCGAATGGACGAAACGAAGCAGATCGACGAGGTGCTGCGCAGCTACTTCAAGGACTGGTGGCCTCCGCAGACGATCTATGAGATCACCGGTCTTTCGTCGCCGCAGGCGCGGCTCGAAATCGACATGTGGGTCGTTCCGAACGCCACCCGCGTCGTCGCCGGTTAGACGATCGATCCATTCAGCGAGGACACTGCAATGGCACAAGCACTCGAACAACAGTCGAAGATCCGCGGGCTCGAGGCAATCTTCCCGCGTCCCGAGGTGACAGATCGTCAGGCCTACGCGCCCGGCATCAAGATCAGCCCTGAGCTCGACCTCCTGATCTTTTCTGGCGTTACCGCGTACCCGCCAGATGTAGATCCGTGGAACCCAGGCAGCTTCGCGGTTCCGACCGACCCGGCCGAACGCGGCAGAATGACGACCGACAATCTCGACAAGCTGCTCAAGGCTGCGGGCGCCACATGGGAACACATCGTGTTCAACGTGAACTACTCGGCTCCCGGTGGCGGCGCGATCAACTTCCGCGAGCGGATGGGCGCGTGGAGCCCGTGCAGCACGAGCCTGCGGGTAACAGACACTGGCATTCCCGGCGTCAACACGCTCTACCAGATAACAGCCGTGGCTCCGCATCGGGCTATTACCACTCGCGGACCGGTGCCCGGCATAGAGCCGATATTTCACCGGCCTGGCGTCACCCTGAAGGAGCTGGCGCTCGCCCCCGCGATCAGGATCACGAACGAAGTAGACCTGGTTTATTTTCCCGGCGTGACCGCTTATCCACTCGACGTCGATCCCTGGTCACCGGGCAGCCACAAGCTGCCGGACGACGTGGCGGCGCAGGAAAAGATGGTAGCTGCCAACATCGATCGAATGCTCAAGGCCGCAGGCATTGCATGGCAGAACATCGTTCTCATGACGCGCGTCGGCGAAGTCAAAGGACTGACGGGCATGCAGGACCGGCTGGGTGACTGGCGACCCTGTCGGACGACGCGCGCGGTGAGCACCGGAATCCCTGGCGCCAAGGTGATGTGCGAGATCACGGCGGTCGCTCCGCGACGAGGGTAAGAGCGAACCAGCTACCGGAGGCCTGAAGGCCTCCGGCTACCCATCACTACCAATAGCTGCGTCACTATCAATAGCTGAGTCACGCGCGGACTCCGCCGGGCGGTCAGTCGTATGCAAGCGCACTCCTTGAATATTAGGGTGGGAAATATGCAATGGACGGGCTGGGCGCTGCTTGCGCTCGGCGTGTGGTTGATCATGGCGCCGTTTGCGCTTGGGTATACCGCGGTCGATGCCGCCGTCATCAATGACGGCACTTTCGGCGTGCTCATTGCCGGCCTTGCCGCGTACAGTATGGTGGCCCCAGGGCGCGTGGCCGAGGCGTTTGCCTTGTTCGCGACGGCGGCCGGTCTTTGGGTCGCGTCTGCGCCTTTCTTGCTGGGATACACGGCGTGGCAAGGCCCGGACCTGGGGCAGAGTGCGGCGCCCTTCGTGGCCGACTATCCGGTGCCCGCGATCGTCAACGACCTCGTCGTGGGATTCTCCGTCGCGATACTCGGCCTCATGCGGGCGGTCACCTTCCGCGCATGGCGTCGCGCCTGAACTGTCGGTCGGGACAGGAAGACTAAGGGGACGGGGGAAGGGGGACACAGGCGAAAGCTGGAAGGGAGCGAAGAAACGGAGATGCACCCCGCAGGCACTGAAACCGCGAGCACATCGGACTCGCTGCACCGCCTACGACAACTCGGCCAGTCGATCTGGCTCGATTACATTCGGCGACACCTCATCACGAGTGGCGAGCTCCGGCAGCTCGTCGATCACAGCGGGGTGACCGGCATCACTGCGAACCCCTCGATTTTCGAGAAGGCGATTCTCGGCAGCACTGATTACCAGGACGCGCTTGCCACCATCGCGAAAGCAGGCCCGTGCGACGCCAAGGCAGCGTACGAGACGCTCGCTATCGCCGACATCCAGGACGCAGCCGCAATCCTGCAGCCCGTGTACGACGAAACGCACGGAAGAGACGGCTTCGTGAGCCTGGAAGTCTCGCCGCTTCTTGCGCACGATACGCAGGGGACGATCGACGAAGCGCGGAGATTGTGGGGGCTGATCGGACGCAAGAACGTCATGATCAAGGTCCCGGGCACGGTCGAGGGTGTCCCCGCGATCCGGCGGCTCACCGAAGACGGTATCAACGTCAATGTCACCCTGCTGTTCTCGTTGAGTGCCTACGAGGCCGTCGCGCAAGCGTATCTCGAGGGTCTCGAAGCGCGGGTCGCGCGTGACGACGATGTCGGCCACATCGCGAGCGTCGCCAGCTTCTTCGTCAGCCGAATCGATACGGCCGTCGATGCACTGATCGCCGACCGACTCAAACACGCGTCGAATGTTGACGAGCGCGCGCGCCTTCAGGGCCTTCTCGGGCGAGTTGCGATCGCAAACGCGAAGCTCGCGTACGAGTGGTACGAACACTTCATCCAGACTGGTCGTTGGGCAGCGGTTGCCGCAAAGGGAGCTCGCAGCCAACGGCTGCTGTGGGCAAGCACAAGTACCAAGAACCCTGAATATCGCGATGTGGTGTACGTGGAGGAGCTCATCGGCCTCGACACGATCGATACGATGACGCCCGCTACGCTCGAGGCGTTCCGCGATCATGGTCGTGCTCGGGCAACGCTCACCGAAGACGTCACGCAGGCGCATGAGACGATGGCTGCGCTGTCGAGGGCGGGCATCTCGATTGACGCTGTCACGACACAGCTGCTGCAGGACGGCATCAGGCTGTTCGCTGAAGCGTTCAACAAGCTGCTCGATGCGATCCAGCGCAAGATGGCAGCCCTGCGACCGGCCTCTCAGGATCGACTGACGTACCGCCTCCCCGCGGCGCTCGCCACTGAAGTCTCAGAATCGATCGCTGAATGGCAGTCGGACGGAAAGGTCCGAAAGCTGTGGGCACATGACGCGACGCTCTGGACTGGAGCCGACGAAGGTCGGTGGCTCGGCTGGCTCGCCATTACCGACGACCAGCTCACGCAGCTCGAACACCTTCGAGCGATCGCCAACGACGTGCGCCAGGCAGGTTTCACGGACGCGGTGTTGCTCGGAATGGGTGGCTCGAGCTTGTGCGCGGAAGTGCTTGCCACAACCTTCGGCCGTCTGAACGGCTTTCCGGCACTCCACGTCCTCGACTCCACCGATCCGCAACAGATTCGGATGCAGACGGATCACCTCGATCTCGCCCGGACGATATTCATCGTCTCGAGCAAATCGGGAAGTACGCTCGAGCCGAACATCCTGTTCCAGTACTTTTTCGATCGCGTACAGCGAACCGTGCGCAACGAATCAGCGGGCCGGCAATTCCTGGCGATTACGGATCCTGGATCTGCGCTACAGAAGCTCGCTGACGCCCGCGGGTTCCGACA
>Ga0075428_100004555_pt1 | contig 15329 bp, 14 predicted proteins | sample RhiMetdeltSRZDD2_FD_75291 | JGI IMG/M metagenome (GOLD analysis project Ga0075428, IMG submission 75291) | Populus rhizosphere microbial communities from Tennessee, USA - Rhizosphere MetaG P. deltoides SRZDD2 | ecosystem: Host-associated > Plants > Roots > Rhizosphere > Soil | place: USA... | reverse complement strand
AGTCCGATCCGCAGGACCACCAGGCCGAGCTGCGGCGCGGAGAGACCCTCGGATACGCGGCTCTGCCGCGCGCGCAGGGCGAGCGCCGCGTACACGGCGATGCCCACGAGGGCGAGGATCCAGCCCACCGTGTCGCTGTAGAACGTGTTCGTCAGCCCGAGGATCTTCGGGTCGTTGATGTTCACCGTGCCCGTTTCCCCGAGCACCTTGAGCTGCGCCCCCGGCCACGCGAGCAGACCGGCGAGCGTGACCACGAACGACGGGACAGCGAAGCGCGTGAACACCGCCCCCTGGAACAGCCCGATCGCCAGCCCGGCCGCGACGGCTGCGCCGATCGCCAGGTACGGCGACCAGCCGTGCTTCACGTTCAGGACCGCCATGATCGCCGCGGCCAGCCCGCTCACGGCGCCCACCGAGAGATCGATCTCGCCGAGCAGCAGCACGAGCACGACCCCGATCGAGACGAGCCCCACCGCCGTCATCTGGAGCACCAAATTCGACAGGTTGACCGAGCTCATGAAGCGCGGTTCCTGTATGTAGAAGACGAGCCAGATCACGGCGAGCGCGAGTACAACTCGCAGCTCGGCGAGGTCGCCTGCGACGAAGCGCCGCAGCAGGTCGAACCCTGGACTGCGGACCTCAGCGTCCTCGTCGACCGTTGCGTCGGCGGTGCTCATCGCTTTCCTCCGTTCCCCGAGGCCCCCGTGATCGCCCCAACGACCTGGTCCTGGCTCGCATCCCGGCCAAATTCGCCCGCCTTCTGCCCAAGGCGGAGCACAAAGATCCTGTCGGCCACCTCGAACACGTCCGCCAGGTTGTGACTGATCACGACCACGCCGTAGCCGCGGTCCCGGAGGCGCTTGATCAACTCGAGCACCTGGGCGGTCTGCCGCACCCCGAGGGCCGCGGTGGGCTCGTCGAGCATCACGAGCTTGGGCTCGCCCAACAGCGAGCGCGCGATCGCGACCTGCTGGCGCTGGCCACCCGACATCGTGCCGACCTCGGCCCGCACGTCCGTGATCGTCACGGCCAAGTTCTCGAGCAGCTCGCCTGTCTGCTTCTCCATCCCGACCTCGTCGAGCTGGTGCAGCACCGCTGCGGGCCCGTCACCGGTCTCCTCGCGCCCGAGGAAGAGGTTCTCGACCACGTCGAGGTTGTCGCAGAGCGCGAGGTCCTGGTAGACGGTCGCGATCCCGAGATGGACCGCGTCGGTCGGGCTCGTGATGGTCACTTCGTTGCCCTCGAACGAGATCGTGCCCTCGTCCGCCGTGTGAATCCCAGCGATCGTCTTCACGAGTGTGGACTTGCCGGCGCCGTTGTCTCCCACCAGCGCCACGACCTCGCCGGGCTGAACCTCGAAGTCCACGTCACTGAGCGCCTGGACCGGACCGAAGCTCTTGCTCACCCCCTTCAGGGCGAGCACCGGTGTGCTCCCGTTGGCGTTCATTCCGAGACTCCTTTCACGGGGAGAGGCCGACGACGCCCTGTGGCGTCGCCGGCCATTCTTCCCCACGTCACTACTGGATGCCAGCCTCCTTGCAGCCGGCCGCGTACTTGCCGGTGCAGATGTCATCCACCGACCAGAACTCGTCCTTGATGATCGTGTCCTGGATGTTGTCCTTCGTGACCGCCACCGGCGTCAGCAGAATCGACGGGACCTGCTTCATCCCGTTGTCGATCTGGTCGTCGGCGCCAGTCGGCTCCTCGCCCTTGACGAGCGCCACCGCGAGCTCCGCTGCGGCCTCGGCCTCGGCCTTGATCGCCTTGTAGACGGTCATGTACTGCTCGCCGATGAGGATCCGCTGGATGGCAGCGAGCTCCGCGTCCTGCCCGGTGGTCGGGCGGGTCTTCGGGTCGATGCCGTTGCCCTTCATGGCCGCGATCGCGCCGCCGCCGGTTCCGTCATTGGCGGCGTAGACGCCCACGAAGCCGTCCTTGCCGACTGCCGTGATCGCCTGCTCCATCTCCTGCTGCGCCTTGTCAGGACTCCAGTCGGGCGTGTCGTACTCCTTCGCCACCTTGAAGTCGCTGCCGTCGATGACGCTGTGCGCGCCCTCCTTGAACAGCTTGGCGTTGTTGTCCGTGGGAGCACCGTTGATCATGATGATGTCGCCCTTGGCGCCGTCGTCGGTGAGCTTCTTGACGAGGCTCTCGCCCTGGAGCTTGCCGACCTGCTCGTTGTCGAACGAGATGTAGTAGTCGATGTCGGCGTCCGTGATCAGGCGGTCGTAGCTGACCACCGGGATCTGCCGCGACTTCGCGTTCTGCACGATCGCGCCGGCCGACGCTGCGTCCACCGGGTCGAGCACGAGCACCTTCGCGCCGTTCGTGATGGCCGCCTCAGCCTGCTGCTGCTGCTTGGCCGCGTCCTGATCGGCGTTCGAGTAGATGATCTTGCAGTCCGGGCAGAGCTCCTTGGCCTTGCGCTCGAAGTTCGGCCGGTCCTGCGACTCGTAGCGGGCCGTCTTCGACTCCGGGAGCAGCAGCGCGATCGAGCCGCTTCCGCCGCCGTCGCCACCACCACCACCTCCGCCACCGCCGTCGTCGTCGTCGTCGCCGCACGCGGCGAGCGCGAGCGCCATGACGCCCACGAGAGCCGCGATGACGGCAAACAACCTGAATCTGCTCATCTGACCTCCTCCTACCTTGTTGCCGTTGCCTTCTTGACCGCCGGGGCCGGCCCGCTCCATGCGGGACCGGCCTCATGGAGCACGAGCGCCACCGCGCCGAGCAACTCGGCACGCTCACCGAGCTCGCCGAGGACGATCTCCACGTCCTCCGCCGCGCTCGGAATCGCTCGCAGTCCAACTGCCTCTCTGAGCGGGTCGAGCAGCACGTCTCCGGCGACGGCCATGCTGCCCCCCACGATGATCCGCTCTGGGTTGACGAGGTTGCAAAGGTCTGCCACGGCGGCCCCGATGTGCCGCCCGGCGTCGGCGAGCGCGCGCCGGCTTCCGGGGTCGCCATCCACGGCGCGCTGCATCACGTCCTCGAGGCTGAGCGGCTCGCCGAGACTGCGACTGAGCAGTGCCGCGATGGCCGCCCCGCTGGCGTAGGTCTCCAGGCAGCCGCGGCTCCCGCAGCGGCAGATGTCGCCCGTCTCGTCGAGCGAGGTGTGGCCGATCTCCCCTGCCGTGCCGCCGGCGCCGTCGAACATCCGCCCGCCGATGACTATGCCGGCGCCGATGCCGGTGGCCAGCTTGAGGTACACGAGCGTCGTGGCCCCGCGGCCCGCGCCCCAGGTGGCCTCGGCAAGGGCCCCGAGATTGGCGTCGTTTCGCAGCCAGACCTCCATGCCGAGCAGGTCGCTCATGCGCTCCGCCGCCTGCGTCCCCGCCCAGCCGGGCAGGATCGCCGACGAGCCCACCACGCCGCTGCGGTGCACCGGGCCGGGGAGGCCCATCCCGACTCCGAGCACCCGCCCGCGCTCCGCGCCGGCGGCGCCCAGAACCAGCTCGACCAGCTCGGCGGCGCGCTCCATTCCGGTGCAGGCGTCGTAGTCGTCCGGCATCTCGCACCACTCCTCGGCCAGCAGCTCGTGCGAGAGATCGGCGAGCGCGACCGCGAGGTGGCGCTTGCCGAAGTCGATCCCGATGGCGAGGCCGGCAGCCGGGTAGAGGGCGATCGGCGCGGGCGGGCGGCCACCGCCGGCGGCGGCCCGGCCGTCGGCGTCGCGATCCACCACGATGCCCTCGGCCTGGAGGGCCGCGATGATCGTCGAGACCGTCGAGCGCGAAAGGCCGGTGTGGCGAGCCACGTCGGCACGGCTGGTCACGCCGAGGATCTGCAGCGCCTGGATCACGCGCAGCCGGTTCGACTCGCGCAGCGGCGGCGGCCCGACGGGCTCCTCCTCCATGGCTGGCGATCCTCTCGGACGCAGGGGGAGTTTGTCAAGCTCTCGGCCGAAATCGGCGCGAAAACAGCCATTGTTTGTTCAATGTCACCCGAATGGTTGCTTCGCGCGTCCAGGTGGTATTGATCGATGAATGGCAACCGCCACCCGGCAGGGGGACACGGCACCGGCTGAGGGGATCGCTGCGCTCGCGGAGCGCTTCGACGCGGACGCCATGCACGTGCCGGGCGGTCGCGCCCGCGTCCGCCTCGCCGTGACCAAGGGCCGCGCCTGCGATGCCGTGATCACCGGCCGGCGGCTTCGGCTCCAGGACGCGGCCGACGGTGCCGAGCCCGACTGCGTTCTGAGCGCGGATGCCGCCACCTGGCGGCGCATCGCCGACGACGTGCGTGGAGGGATGGAGGCCTTTCGCGCCGGGCGGCTGCGCATCCGCGGGAGCCTGCACCTGGGCGTGGGCTTCCTGGCGGCCACGACCGGCTCGAACGAGCGCGGCCGACTCGAGTTCGACACCGTACGCACACGCGGGTTCGGCTCGATCTCGGTGCTCTCCGCCGGGGCCGGGCGCGAGACGATCGTGTGCCTGCACGGCCTCGGAGGGACCAAGGCGTCCTTCCTCCCGACGGTGAACGCGCTGGCCGACAGCTACCGCGTCGTGGCCCTCGACTTCCCCGGGTTCGGCGAGTCCGACAAGCCGATCGGCGCCCCCTACGACGCACCGTGGTTCGCGCGCTCGGTGTTCGCCACCATGGACGCGCTCGGTATCGAGCGGGCCCATATCGCAGGCAACAGCATGGGCGGCCGGGTGGCGATCGAGGCCGGCCTAACGGATCACGACCGCACCGACAGGCTGCTGCTGCTCAGCCCAGCGCTCGCCTGGCTGCGCCCGCGCCCGTTTGCGCCCGTCCTGCGCGCGGTGAGACCCGAGCTCGGGCTGATCCAACCGGCGCCGAGGCAGGTGGTCGAGGCCATGGTGCGCCGCATGGTCCCCGCCGCGAACGGCGGCTGGACCGCCGCCGGCGTGGACGAGTTCCTGCGCGCCTATCTCACCCGCCGTGGCCGAGCCGCGTTCTACGCCGCCGCCCGCAACATCTACCTCGACGAGCCCTACGGCGAGGACGGATTCTGGACGCGCCTGAAGGCGCTTCAGCGAGAGTCGCTGTTCATGTGGGGCCGAAAGGACACGCTCGTGCCGATCGGGTTCATGAAGCACGTCGAGAAGGCGCTGCCGAACGCCCGCCACGTGGAGCTCGAGTGCGGTCACGTGCCGCAGGTCGAGCGCCCGCGCGAGACGCACGCGGCGATCCGCAAGTTCCTGGCACAGTTATAGGCGTGGACTTCCCGCCCGGGCCCCGCGTCCCGAGCCTCGTGCAGGCCGGATTGGTCACGGCCTCGCCGTACGGCTGGATGATTCGCCGCTGGCGGCGCTACGGCGACATCTTCTCCTCGCGCTTCCCGATCTTCGGGCGCGTGGTGTACGTGGCAGACCCCGCCGAGGTGAAGCGGGTCTTCACGGGAGATCCGACCGTCTTCCACGCCGGCGAGGCGAACACGCTTGCGCTCGGGGACGCGCTGGGCGAGCACTCGCTGCTCACGCTCGACGAGGAGCGCCACATGAGCCAGCGCAAGCTGCTGCTACCGCCTTTCCACGGCGAGAGCGTGCGCCGCTACGTGGAGGTGATGGCGGAGGCCACCGAGCGCGAGGTGGCTAGCTGGCCGCTCGGCAAGGAGATGCAGCTGCGCCCACGCATGCAGGCGATCACGCTCGAGGTGATCCTGCGCGCGGTCTTCGGGGTGCGCGACGGTGAGCGCATGGACCGTTTCCGCGAGCGCATCCCGCCGCTCGGCGAGCTGACGAGCGTGCTCAACTGGATGCCGTTCTTCGAGCGCGACCTCGGCGGGCTCACGCCGGCCGCGCGCTTCCGGCGCGCGATCGCTGCCGTGGACGAGCTGATCTACGCGGAGATCGCCGACCGCCGCGCGGCCGACGACGCGGAGCAGCGCGACGACGTGCTGTCCCTGCTGCTCGGCGCTCGCCACGAGGACGGCTCGCCGATGAGCGACATCGAGCTGCGCGACGAGCTGATGACGCTGCTCACCGCCGGGCACGAGACCACGGCCACCGGGCTCTCCTGGGCGTTCGAGCGCCTGCTGCGCACGCCGCGCGTGCTGGAGCGCCTCACCGCCTCGCTGGACGACGACGACTACCTGGACGCGGTCGTGAAGGAGACGCTGCGCGTGCGCCCCGTGATCGTGGACGTGGCCCGCAAGCTGACCCGGGACACCGAGGTGGCCGGCTGGCGGCTGCCCGCCGGCACGCTCGTGCTCCCGGCCATCGCGGTGCTACACGCCCGCCCGGACCTCTACGAGTCCCCTGGCGAGTTCCGGCCAGAGCGGTTCCTTGACGGTGGCGCCGAGTCCTACGCCTGGATCCCGTTCGGTGGCGGCGTGCGGCGCTGCATCGGGGCCTCGTTCGCGCAGGTCGAGATGCGGACCGTGCTGCGCGAAGTCCTGCGTCGGGTGCGGCTGCGCGCGCCGTCGCAGCGCCCGGAGCGCGGCGTGATCCGCCACGTGACCGTCGTGCCCGGTCGCGGCTGCCGCGCGGCTGTCGAGGAGCGCCTACCCGTCGAGCCGGCGGCGGAAGCTGCCGGCGCCCACAACGGTCGCCCCGGCCTCGCGGACGCGCCCGGCGAGGTCGCCGTCCGAGGTCACGACTGACAGGTCCGCCGGGTCGTCGTCGGACTCGACGAGCGCGGCGATGTCGTCGTCGGCCGCGCCTCGCCCGAGCCGCGAGGCGAAGCGCACGTCCACCGCATCGCCGCCCTCCAGCTCGAACGGCTTGCCGTCGAGCACCACCGTGACCCGCTCGCCGGTGTCCTCGGCGAAGGCCTTCAGGTCGTCGACCAGCTCTCGCATCGCGCCGGGGCGGTCGCGCCACCAGCCGCTCGGACGCGAGCCGATCACGTTCATCCCGTCGATCACCCATCTCACCGCTTCCGCCTCACGAACAGGACGATCGCCCCCACGAGCACCAGCCCCGCCGCGAGCTGAAGCGCCAGTGACAGGCCCGTGCCCTCGTCCTCGGTGGCGCTCCGAATGGCCGCGAACATGATCGACGCCCCGAAGAAGAGCACGAGCGTCCAGAGCACGGTGTCCCTATCCACCGGCGGCACGATACCCGCGGCTAGTCTCGGTCGCCGTGACTGACAGGCCCGTACTCGCCGGCATGCTCGGCGCCCTGGTAATCGCCTTCTCGGGGATCCTGGTGCGGCTCGCCGAGGTGTCGCCCTCCACGGCGGCGTTCTTCCGCTGCGCGTACGCGCTGCCCGTGCTCGCCCTGCTGGCATGGCGCGAGGACCGCCGCTACGGGCCGCGGCCGCTGCGCGAGCGGATCCCGCTTTGGGGGGCCGGCGTGATGTTCGCCGCCGACCTCACGTTCTGGCACCACTCGATCGAGGCGGTGGGCGCCGGGCTCGCGACGGTGCTCGGGAACGTCCAGGTGGTGCTGGTGGGACTGCTCGCCTGGGCCTTCCTGGGCGAGAAGCCCGACAACCGCGCGCTCGCCGCCATACCGGTCGTTTTCGTTGGCGTGGTCCTGATCTCAGGCGTGATCGGCAGCGGCGCCTACGGCGACGATCCGCTGCTGGGGGTGATCTTCGGCGTCTTCACCGCGATCACCTACGCCCTGTTCATCCTGATCCTGCGGCAGGGGAACCTGGACGACCGGCGGCCGGCCGGGCCGCTGTTCGACGCCACGCTGAGCGGCGCCGTCTTCTCCGCCATCGGCGGCATCGCGGTCGGCGACATCGACTGGGTGCCGGGGCTCGAGTCGCAGGCGTGGCTCGTGCTGCTGGCGCTCTCCTCGCAGGTGCTCGGCTGGCTGCTCATCTCCGTGTCGCTGCCGCGCCTGCCGGCGGTGCTCACCTCGATCGTGCTGATGCTCCAACCGGTGAGCACGGTCTTCCTCGGCGCGGTGATCCTGTCCGAGGCGCCCTCGGCGGTGCAGCTCGTGGGGGTCGCGATCGTGATCTCGGGCGTGGCGGTCGCGACAGTGAAGCCGCGAGAGCGCGAGCCCGCACCGGCCTGAACGGAGGCGCCCCGCCGCTTGTGGCGCGGGGTCCCATGTGACACATTGGCCGTACCTCTTCTGGGGTGGCGCTTGGACTCGCCGCGCGTACAGCTGATCCGCAGGCTCTTCGATCTTATGGAGACGAGCGGCCTTTCGACGGCCTTGGAGGAGCTGCTCGAGCACAGCGCGGACGACGTCGTCTTCGAGCCGCACGCCGCCCACGGCCGCGTGATCCAGGGCAAGGAGGAGCTGCGCAGGTTCTGGGAGGAGCTCACGGACGAGGGAGTCCAGACGCGCGCCGGTGCCTACTCCGTGACGGAGGAGGGCGACTCTGTGGTGGTCACGGGCTGGGTCAGGACGACCAGGGAAGGCCGGCTCGCCGACACCCAGGCACGCTGGGTCTACCGCTTCAACGACGACGACCAGGTCGTGAGCGCGGGCGTGGAGCGAGTCTAGGCCGCGGCTGCCGGGCGCGGGGCCAGCAGGGCGCCGGCGAAGCAGAACTCGCGGCCCAGCGCGAGTCCGGCGTCGAGGATCTTGCGGTAGTCGCGGGCCGAGACCATGGCGGCCTCGTCGCGCTCCCAGCGCTCCGCGGAGATGCGCGCCACCCAGCCGCGCCCGTAGGGCTGGGCCAGGAGGGCGTGCGGCGCGCGGCGCAGCAGCGGGTTCAGCTCGACGAGCGTGCCGCGAACCGGCGAGCCGACGGCCACGGTGCGGCTCGAGCGCCCCTGGACCGTGGCTAGCGTCTCGCCCACGTCCACGCGGTCCACGGCCCAGTACTCGATCTCCGGCGTGTACCAGAGCACCTCGCCGAGCGGCGCGGTGACCCCGACGGTCGCGATGCCGTCCTCGATGCGCGCCCACACGTGGCGGGCGGGCAGGTACTGGCGGTCCGAGGGCAGAGCGAAGCGCGCGGACGGAGCGGTGGCGACGACGGAGATCTCGGACACCAACGCGAGCCTGATGCGTCCCCCGGACGGAACCCGCGGGGCACTAGCATCCCGCGCCGCATGCAGTTCGACCTCACCGAGGAGCAGCAGGACATTCGCCGACTCGTGCGCGACTTCGCGGCAGGCGAGGTGCGCCCGGTGGCCGAGGAGCTCGACCGCGAGAAGCGCTTCCCGTACGAGATCGTCGCCAAGCTCGGCGAGCTCGGCCTGATGGGCATTCCCTACCCCGAGGAGTACGGCGGCGGCGGGGCGGACAACCTCAGCTACGCGATCGCGATCGAGGAGCTGGCGCGCGTGGACTCGAGCGTCGCGATCACCGTGGCCGCGCACACCTCGCTCGGCACCTGGCCGATCTACGCCTTCGGCTCCGACGAGCAGAAGAGCGAGTGGATGCCGCGGCTCTGCTCCGGCGAGCGGCTGGGCGCGTTCGGGCTCACCGAGCCGGAGGCGGGGTCCGACGCGGGCAACACGCGCACGCGCGCCGAGCTCGACGGCGACGTGTGGGTGATCAACGGGGCGAAGCAGTTCATCACCAACAGCGGCACCGACATCTCCGGGTTTGTCACGATCACAGCCCGCACGGGCGAGGACGAGGTCTCGAACCTGCTGGTGCCGAACGGCACGCCCGGCTACGAGATCGGCGAGCCGTACCGCAAGATGGGCTGGAACGCGTCGGACACGCGGCCGCTGAGCTTCGAGGACTGCCGCGTGCCCGAGGACAACCTCGTCGGTCCGCGCGGGCAGGGGTTCAGGCAGTTCCTCCAGACGCTCGACGGCGGCCGCATCGGCGTGTCCGCCATGGGAGTCGGGCTCGCCCAGGGCGCGCTCGACGAGGCGCTCGCGTACGCGAAGGAGCGCGTGGCGTTCGGCCAGCCGATCTCGAAGTACCAGGCGATCCAGGCGAAGCTCGCGGACCTGTCGACCGAGATCGAGGCCGCGCGCCTGCTCACCTACAAGGCCGCGATCGAAAAGGATCTCGGCCGCAACTTCTCACTCACCGCCGCGCAGGCAAAGCTGAAGACCGGCCGGCTCGCGGTGCGCGCCACCGAGGAGGCGGTGCAGATCCACGGCGGCTACGGCTACATCGAGGAGTACCCGGTGTGCCGCTTCTACCGGGACGCGAAGATCCTGACCATCGGCGAGGGAACCGACGAGGTTCAGCAGATGGTGATCGCTCGCGCGCTCGGGTGCTGAGCGGGTAGGCTCGCGCCACACCCGATCCCTAGGAGGAACCATGGCTGATGCTGGCCTTTTCATCGGCTGGGGCCAAGTAGTCCGCGGACGGGAGGACCGCGCGCTCGAGGTCTTCAACGAGACCATCCAGACGTACGGGCAGATGCAGTCGGACGGGCGCATCGAGGACTTCGAGGTGGCCCTGCTCCAGCCGCACGGAGGCGAGCTGGCCGGCTACGCGATGCTGCGGGGTAGCGAGGCGCAGATGGACGCACTTGGCCGCGACGACGACTTCCAGCGGCTGATGCAGCGGGCCGATCTGATCGTCGACGGACTGGGCATCGTCCCGGCGCTGATCGGCGAGGGGCTCGGACGCGCCATCGCGATGTACCAGGAGGAGATCGCGGTCGTCGCATAGGCGTGCCTGGCTAGGGTGCGGCGCCGATGCGTCGCACCCTCGCCCTGTGGCTGCTGCTGTTCGCCGCCTACGCGGCCACGCTCGGGCTGAGCGCGTTCGGCGCCTCCGAGTACGGCGGCGACGAGCCGCACTACCTGCTGGCCGCCGAGTCGATCGTCGATGACGGCGACGTGGACGTGCGCGACGAGTACGCGGGGCGCGCCTACTCCGAGTTCTATCCCTACGAGCTGCGCCGCCACGGGCGCCCGACCGAGGGCCGCCTGAACGAGCCGCACGGGGTCGGCTTCCCGCTGCTGATCGCGCCGGCGTATGGGATCGGCGGCGCGAAGGGCGTCGAGCTGTTCCTCGCCGCGATCGCCGCGCTCGCGGTGGCGCTGGCCTACAGGCTCGCGCTGCGCGTGGCACCCGACCCCTGGGCGCTCGGCGCCGCGCTCGCCGTCGGGCTCAGCCCACCGTTCCTGGCCTACGGCAGCGCGGTGTACCCGGAGCTCGCCGCGGGCGCGGCGCTGGCGGGCGCGGCGCTGCTGGCGGTGCGGCTGAACGAGCGCGTCGTGCGGATGGAGGCGTTCCTCTGCTTTGCGTTGCTCGGCGCGCTGCCGTGGCTGGGCACGAAGTTCGTGGCCGCCGGCGTGGTGATCGGCGCCGTGGCGGTGCGCGCACTCTGGCGAGCTCGGCACCGGACGCTTGCCGTGGGGACGGTCGAGCTGTCGTTGTTCTCCGTCGCGCTCTACGTGGCGCTCAACGAGGCGCTCTACGGCGGGCCGACGCCCTACGCGGCCGACGTGCCGGGCGAGACCGCGACCGACGCCGGCTTCCCCGTCGGCTACCTCGAGCGGGCCTACCGGCTGGTCGCCCTGTTCCTCGACCGGGAGTACGGGCTGCTGCGCTGGGCGCCGGTCTTTGCGCTGGCGTTCGCGGGGCTCTGGTGGCTGTGGCGCTCCCACCGCGAGCGAGTGGCGCGGGCGGTCCCCGCGGTCCGGGGAGCGCTGCTGGCCGCCGCGCTGTGCGCGGCCGCGTTCGGCGCCCAGCTGCTCGTGGCGGCATTCATGGCGCCGACGATGTTCGGCTTCTGGTTCCCGCCGCGGCACCTGCTGGCCGGTCTGCCGCTGGCGCTGCCGCTGGTGGCCGTGGGGCTGCGCCACCTGCCCCGACTCGGGAGCGTGCTGGCGCTGCTCACCGTCGCGGCCTCGGCGTGGCTCTACGCCGACGTCCGCTGGGGCGACGGCTCGCTCGCCGCGGGGCGGCCCGATGCGCCCTTCGGTCCGCTCACCGAGCTGTTCCCGTTGTTCGAACCCGGCGGCGGGTGGCCGTTCTGGCTTGCCGGCGCCATCGGGGCCGCGCTGCTGCTGCTGGTCCTCCGCGAGGCGCGCGCGGAGCGCCACTCGCGCCAGACCGCCGGAGCGACGCGAGCCAGGTACTCGGGGTAGCGCACGAACGAGCGCCCGGTCACGCGGCGCCGGTAGCGGATCGGCACCTCCGCGGCCTCGATGCCCGCTCCCCACAGCGAGATGGTCAGGACCTGCGCGTAGTTGTAGTCGTGCTCGATTCGGGCGGCTTCGAGAGCGCGCGCGGAGAACGCGCGGTAGCCCGTCTGGCCGTCGCTCGTGACGGTGCCGAGGAGGAGGCCGAGCAGCGCACTCGTGCAGCGGTTGGCTAGCGTGCGGTGCCACGACATGCCCTCGCGCTCGCCGAGGAAGCGCGAGCCGAGCACGTAGTCGGCCCGGCCGCGTGCCACCGGCTCGAGCAGGCGCCCGAAGTCGGCGGGGTCGTACTCGCCGTCGCCGTCGAGGTAGACGGCAGCGGCGTAGCACTCGTCGCGCGCGATCGCGAGGCCGGCGCGCAGGGCGGCGCCGAGCCCGCGTGGGGTCGCGTGGGAGTGGACACGTGCGCCGAGCTCGCGCCCGATCGCGGGTGTCGCGTCGCGCGAGCCGTCGTCCACCAGGAGCAGGTCCACCGGCAGGCCGCAGGCCTCGTCGGGGATGGCGGCGAGCACGCCGCCGACGGCGGCCTGCTCGTCGCGGGCCACGACGATCGCGAGGCAGCGCTGCTGCGCCGCCGCGCCCACTCGTGCGCGCCCCGGCTCCACCGATGGGTCCTCGACCGGCACCAGCGGCCTGCCGCGGACGGCCTCGGGGTGAGGGACGCCGAGCAGCCGCGAGACGGTCGGCGCCAGCTCCAGCACCGAACGCGGCTCGTGGGAGACGGCGGCAGGCACGGCGCCCGCGCCCCAGACCACGAACGGCACCGGCCGCTCGCCCCAGTCGAGGTGCCCGTGGCCGCCGATCCCGCGACCCTGCCCGTGGTCGGCCATCAGGATCACGGTGGCGCCCTCCAGCCTGCCGCTCTCCTCCAAGAACGAGAGGAAGTCGCCGACGTGGCGATCCGTCTCTGCGAGCTGATCGAGATACTCGGGGCTGCGCACGCCGCGCACGTGGCCGAGCTGGTCGGCGGCGAGCAGCTGGAGCACCAGCAGGTCCGGGTCCTCCTCCTCGACGACGCGCCGACCCTCCGCCGCGAGCGAGCGGTCGATCTCCGAGGTGGGCTGCACCGAGGTGACCGAGCGCACCACGTCCTCGCCGAACGGGTCGAGCAGGTGGGCGATGCCCACGAGCCGGCCGAGGCGGCCGTGGCGCTCGAGGACCTCGAAGACGGACTCGCGGCGCACGCCGAGGCGCGGTGCGAAATTCGAGCGCATGCCGTGCTCGGCGGGGGTCGCGCCGGTGAGCATCGAGGAGAAGCACACGACGGTGCGCGCGGGATAGGCCGGCTCGACGGCCAGGTACTCCGTGCCCTCACGGGCGAGCCGGTCCATCACGGGGGTATGCGCCTGCCAGAGGCGGCCGCGGTTGCAGCCGTCCACGACGATCACGTAGACGCGCCGGGCGAGCGCGCCGGGCGGCGCCTCCGGCGGGCGCGTGCCGTTCGCCCGCGCCGGATAGCGCGGCAGCCGGCGCTCGAACGAGCGCGCCGCCAGCGCGCCCAGCGCCGCCGCTATCCCAACTGCGGCGGCAATCCGCAGCAGCGAGCCCGTACCCGGCTGCTCGGCCAGCAGCGTGCCGGCGCTCAGCGCGATCACGAGCTTCGGGAGCTGCTCGAGCGCGTTGCCGCTCGTGGGATCGGAGTTCGTGAGCACCAGGCGCCAGAAGCGCAGCCCGTTGGCCCACGGCGCGCCGGTGCGCAGGTGGTAGTAGACCGACCCCCAGACCACGACCGTGAAGAAGGCGTAGCCGGCGAGCGCGCCGGCCAGCAGCGCGGGCGCGCGCCATGGTTCGAGCAGCGGCAGCGCGGCGAGCGCGGCTAGCCAGAGCAGCGCGCGGCCGCGAAGCGCGAACGGGAAGCGCGAAAGCACGGCAGCGGCCAGCGCCGAGCCCAGCAGCGCGAGCCCCAGCGACCCCTCCGGCGCCAGGCCGAGCGGCGCGGCCGCGACCAGCACCAGCAGCGGGTAGACGATCGAGAACGGGCGCCCCTCGTTGAAGACGTTCCAGGCTCGGGCCGCCCAGACCTCGAGCGGCCCGGCGGCAGCTGCCACTTGCTGTTCGCTCCGGCTCACGCCGGGCATCGTATTAGGGCGCCCTAATAGATGCCGGTGAGGCGTCCCATAGGCGGCGCAGGCGGCGCACGTAGTCCTTCGGCTTGTCGGCGTAGAGGCGGGCGCCGAGCTTCATCGCGTCGGCCTGTAGTTCCGCGCGGCGCCGGTCCACCGCCTCGAAGAACTCGGGACCGGCGTCGGTGTGCTCGCGGACCCAGTCGGCCAGCACCGCCAGGTCGTGGTCGTCGCCGAGGCGATCGGCGAGCTCGTGGGCCTCGTCGCCCACAGCCTGCATAACCGGCGGCCACAGCGACCGCAGCAGCGTGTGGTGGTACCAGAGCTCCTTCGCCCGCTTGCGCCACTCATGCAGCCCTTCGACGCTCGGGTTCGCACGCACGGCCTTGAAGTCGCGCCTGCCGCGCCGGTACGTGCGCTCGAGGCCGTCGTGAAGTGCCGCGAAGGAGTCCCGCTCGAGCGGCCAGTCGTCCACGCGCCCGCGCGCCTCGCGCAGCATCGCCACCACCCCCGCGGCCGCCGCGCTGCGGCCGGCGTCCCCGTTGCGGGCGCGGTGCGCCTGGATCGCCTTGCGCAGCTCCCAGTCGAGCCCCGCAGGAATGTCGAGCGTCTTGAGGGTGTCGAGCATCACGTCGCTGTCACGCGCCGCCGCCAGCTCGCGCCCGGCGTCGCGGAAGCACGTGTTCTCGCGCTTGAAGCTGCTCTCCCCCAGCTCCTCGCGAGCGAGTCGCAGCAGAGCGCGCAGCTTCTTCAGGTCCTTGCGCGCCTCGTGGACCGCCTCCTCCGCCGTGCTGTCGGTCTTGCCTCGCAGCTCGTCGATCGCGTGGTCGATCCGGCCGCGGGCGATGCGGGTGATTCCGTCGAAGAGCGACTCCTTCGGCTTGAGCCGGTACGCGCGCGAAGCGCTCACAGCATGAGGCTATCCGGACTCGCGCTCCAGCAGCCTGGCAGCCGCCGAAGCCGGATCGAGCCGCCGCGCCACCACCTCGTCGAGCAGCTCCTGCACCTCCGCGTCGCCGGACACCCGCTGCTCGAGCGAGCGGCGAAGCCGCGCCGCCGCGAGCGCGACGACCTCGTTCATCAGGTTCCGCCGCCGCCGCTCGGCCAGGGTTCCCTTCTCCTCGATGAAGACGCGGTGCTCGGCGATCTTCTCGGCCAGCTCCTCCACGCCCTCGCCCCTGCTCGCCTCCGTCTTCACGATCGGCACCCGCCAGCCCTCCTGCGGCCCGAGCGACAGCACGCCGCGGATCTCGCGCACCATCGTGTCCGTGAGCGGGTGGTCCGCCTTGTTCACGGCGATCACGTCCGGGATCTCCATGACGCCG
>Ga0075428_100004554_pt1 | contig 15329 bp, 13 predicted proteins | sample RhiMetdeltSRZDD2_FD_75291 | JGI IMG/M metagenome (GOLD analysis project Ga0075428, IMG submission 75291) | Populus rhizosphere microbial communities from Tennessee, USA - Rhizosphere MetaG P. deltoides SRZDD2 | ecosystem: Host-associated > Plants > Roots > Rhizosphere > Soil | place: USA... | reverse complement strand
TCTTAGCGAAAAACAGCGCATAACGCACGTCGCAATGGCGCATCTGATACCCCTGAATTTGGGGCACATCCAACCTCCGTAGCCGTCGTCTTTCCCGAGGGCGCCCGAGGGCGCCCCTGCTGGCCCTCCTCTCTCCCATCCTGAGCGATTGCTTCTGGAACCCCAACCCGCCATATGTTAGACTCCATGCCATAGTTCAGTATAGGGCGGGAGAGGGCGCATGAAGACAAGCGCTCTACCTTAGATGAGCAGCGCTGGCATCGGTTTCGGATTGCATGTGTGCAGCGAAAAATGTCTGTCAGTCAGGAAGCCTCTGGCCTGCTGGAATAGCAGCTCCAACAGTGGCAGCAGGAGGACGTGACACACGCGGCGTCTTCTGATTGAGGTTGTTCCAACCGAGTTGCCGTCCATCGAAAGGACCCAATTCTAGATAGTCTGCCAGACACTATCGTCTAGCGCGATCGCCGCACGCCGCTGCCCCCCGGCAGCGGCGATCGACAACTACCGAGAGACCTGCTCCCATGGCTTCTAGCGATGAGCCTGCCCCCAGGGCCACGCCAGGGATGACGCACAGATTAGCAAGCGATCCTTAGCGCTGATGTCTCAGGGTAGAGCCGCTATGCATGGAGCAAAGCCCGGGGTCGAGAACCATGCGGGCACTATTTTCGATAGTAGCCTCTGACTTCTCAAAATATCTGCTTTAGCAGAAAGCGGACATTGCTTCATCGACCACAATTTCGACAGAATCACTGGCGGGTAGGCCCGAGAGAGGAGCCTCGTGCCAGACGTGATTGAGGCGGGCGTCGCCGTCACGTGGTGCATACTAGCGGAAATGTCCCGCAGGGGAATCCGTTCAATCTGAGCAATCCCAGCGTAGCAGACAAAGCCTTGAAGGAGGGTCCATGAAATATGACGTTGTGATCATCGGCGCGGGAGCGGCTGGATCGGTGTTGGCCAGCAGATTGGCTGCCAACCCGCATACCTCCGTGCTGTTGCTGGAAGCTGGGCCGGATTACCCTGATCCAGCCCAGCTTCCGGACGAAATCAAGTTCGGCCACACACGCTTTGCAGAGGCCCAAGACTCGGAACACAACTGGGCTCTGCGGGGAACCATCACCGAGGAGCAAGGGGAGATCCACGTCGCGCAGGGCAAGGTGATCGGGGGAGGGAGTTCCATCAATGGTCAGGCCATGCAAAGGGGATTCCCCGAGGATTTTGACTCCTGGGCTGCTCTCGGCAACGATGAATGGTCATATGCCAAGGTACTGCCTTACTTTATAAAATCGGAGCATGATCTCGACATTCTGGATGATTGCCATGGCACGGACGGCCCCATGCCCGTCAGGCGCCGTCAGTCAGGTCCTTGGCCAGATATCCAAAAGGCCTTCCATGCCGCCTGTATCCAGGCGGGGTTCGGCACCACGGCGGATACGAATGGCCTACACCCCGCTGGCCTTGGCGTGGCTCCCTCGAATAACCTGGACGGCATGCGCATGAGCGCCGCTCTCACGCATCTCAATCCGATGCGCCACCGTCTGAACCTGACGGTGCGTGGCAGGGTGTTCGTCAGGAAGATCTTGTTCAAGGGTTTACAGGCCGTCGGCGTGGAAGCCGAAAGCGGGGGCGAGATTTTCACTATCGAAGCCGATCGTGTAGTGCTGAGCGCCGGGGCTATCAAGTCGCCGCATCTACTCATGCTCTCGGGCATTGGTCCCAAGGACCAACTGCAGCGCTTTGGGATCCCCATCGTGCATGAACTCCCCGGTGTAGGACAGAACCTCTGGAATCACCTCAGCGCCCAGATTTCCTTTAAGGTCAAAGACGGCCTCACCCTCACTGCTCACACCGACGCGGCGCACTTTAGCTTGCACTATACATCTGAAGGGTCCAGCGCCATCAACGACATGCTGCTGCGGACCAGCCCGGCCATCGACCCAAGGCAAGAGCGCGTCCCTGGTTTCCGCACCAGGTACCTGGCTGGTGACGTGCCCCCTGACCGGGTGGCACGCATCTCGTGTACGCTCGGGTTGCCCGACGGCGCAGGATACGTCAGGTTGGCCTCAGCCGACCCCAAAGTACAGCCGGCCTTTAACTACTGTTACCTCCAGCATCCTAACGATATACGACGGGTGAGGGAAGGCCTGCGCTTGGCGATGAGGCTGCTGGAATCCGACGCGTATAAAGACGTGGCCGATCACCGGATCCACCCCACGGATGCTATTCTGGCCGACGACGACGCGTTCGACCGCTGGATACGCCAAACCGTGGGCACAGCCAGGCACGTGTCTGGGACCTGTAAGATGGGACTGGATTCCGACCCGATGGCGGTCGTGGATCAGTACTGCAGAGTCAAGGGAGTCCAAGGATTGTGGGTGGTTGATGCGTCGGTGATGCCGCGCATTCCAAGGTCGGGTGGTGCACATGCCACGGTGGTCATGATAGGCGAGCGCGTCGTCGACTGGATTGCGGGCCATATTCCTGTATCCAGAGGAGTCTGATTGATATTCGCCGCGTGCGAGCCAGGCGAGGCGTAGGACAACGACGGTTGCAGGCCTAGAGCTTTGCATAGTGGCAGCAGTTTGTGGTATACAAGGCAGAAGCAGCGGGCCTGGACGTATGGGCTATCGTCCCATGTCACAAACCTGCTCGCACTGTGGTTATTACATACAGACCTCAACGCGGCGAAAAATTGTGCGGCCAAATACCGTGCCAGTTGTGGCATATCTTCAGCTGGTGCTCTTAGGGGATGGTCGTTGACGAAAGGATGTGGTGGGTGAAGCGCGTTGGCCTCATCGCTAAACCGCATGCGCCAGGTTTATCTGAGTTGCTGCATCGTCTCCTCCCCTGGCTCACGCAGCGCCATATTGACGTGTTTCTCGATGCGGATACAGCGTCGGCGATCGGCGAAACCTGCAGCTATCCTCGCACCACCATACCGGACCTGGTGGATTGTATGATGGTACTAGGGGGCGACGGGACCTTATTGAGTGTCGCGCGCTTGCTTGAGGAGCGCGATGTCCCGATCCTGGGTATTAATCTCGGGAGCCTCGGTTTCCTCACCGAGATTACCACCACAGAGCTGTTTCCCAGGCTGCAAAAGGTGCTGGATGGCCACTACGTCATCCAGAAACGCATGCGGCTTAAAACCTGTATCCACCGCCGGGACGGTGCATGCCTGCCGCAGCCTGTGGTGCTCAATGATGTGGTAATCAACAAGGGCGCCCTAGCGCGCATCATCAACCTCGAGACTTCTGTCGATGATCTGTACCTGACGACCTACCGGGCCGACGGCCTCATTGTCTCCACCCCCACGGGGTCCACGGCCTATTCCATGGCGGCTGGCGGCCCGATTATGCATCCTAACCTGCACGCGCTCATTCTCACCCCCATTTGCCCCTATACTTTGAGTCACCGCCCGCTGGTCCTCCCAGATACGGCACACATTCAGGTCATACTCCAGACGAGCGACGAGGATGTCAGGGTCACTCTGGATGGGCAGATTGGTGTAGAATTACACTATGGTGACGTCGTGGACATTCAGCAGGCTGCCCAGCCTATGAAGCTCATCCGCACGCTGAAGAAGGACGAGTATTTTCAAATCCTGCGCACGAAACTGAAGTGGGGGGAAGCGGTTCGCCTCCCACAGGATACTGCATGTTAGTACAGCTACACATTGAAAATTATGCGCTGGTAGACCGTGCTGTGGTGGAGTTTGGCCCTGGACTCAATGTGCTGACCGGTGAGACCGGGGCTGGAAAATCCATGATTATCGGGGCGTTAGGACTCGCCCTGGGGCAACGTGCACACACGGACATGTTGCGGGCTGATGCCAAACCCACCCTGGTAGAGGCCCTGTTCGATATCACCACCTACCCCCATCTCCCCGAGCTTTTTAACACTTTAGGCATTACCGTAGATGATGCCACGTTGCTACTCAAGCGGGTCCTCACGAAGAGCGGCAGTCGATGCTATATCAACGCGCAGCTGGCCACAGTAGCCATGTTGCAGCAAGCCGGACAATTTCTTGTCGATGTTCTCGGGCAACATCAACAGCAAACCTTGCTGCAACGCGAGCAGCAACTGGCGTTACTCGATAGCTTTGGTAAGCTGACTGAGGAGAGCACTGCCCTGCAGCAGGCCTATCAACACTACCATGCTCTCGAACAGGACTATCGACGTGTACGCCAGGAAGCACAGCAGCGGCAGCAACAGCTGGAGCTCTTACAATTTCAATTGCAGGAAATTGAGCAGGCCCATCTGCAGGCTGGGGAAGAAGAGCGTCTGACCCAGGAACGCCATCTGCTGCTCAATGCCGAGCGGCTCTACGCGCTCTCACAAGATGCCTATGCGATCCTCTATCGTGATGAGACATCAGCACTTACCCTACTCGCTACCGGCCTCGAAAAACTGACCCAGTTGACCAGCCTCGATGCCAGCCAGCGGCCCCTCCAGGCGGACCTGCAGCAGAGTTACTATCTCATCGAGGAAGCGGCGCGTAGCCTGCTGGCCTACGGGGAGCATATGGAGGTCGATCCAGCCCGCTTGCAGGCTGTTGAAGATCGCCTGGCGGAGATCGCACGCCTGCAGCGCAAATACGGTCCAACTATCCCAGCCATTCTGCAGTATCACGCCAAACTCCGACGTGAGCACCAGGACTGGGAACGGCACGGTGAGCGCCTCGCCGCACTGACGACTGAGCTGGGACGCGCCCGCCAGGCGCTGAAGTCGCTTGCCATCACCCTATCAGACAAGCGCCGCCAGGCCGCCGAACGCCTGCAGCAGGCGGTGCAACAGGAGTTGCAGGAACTGAATATGGCCAACACGGTGTTCCAGGTGGCCCACACCCTGCGCTATCATCCGCAGGGCGGACTGCTCGTGGGCACGGATCGCGTTACCCTGACCGCTGACGGCATCGACGACGTCGAGTATCTCTTCTCTCCCAATCCTGGCCAGCCGCCAAAACCCATCGCGCGCATCGCTTCCGGTGGTGAACTCTCCCGCGTCATGTTAGCCATGAAAAGCATTCTGGCGCGTGCGGACCAGATACCGACATTGATTTTCGATGAAGTGGACGCCGGCATCGGCGGGAAAACCGCGACCATTGTTGGCGAAAAGCTGCGCCACATTGCGCGCTCGCATCAGGTTTTTTGTATAACGCACCTGCCGCAAATTGCCCGCCACGGGGACCAGCACTACCGGATTGCCAAGTCAATGCAGTCCAATCACACCACGACCGACATCCAACCGCTTAACTTCGCCGACCGCATCGAAGAAATTGCCCGCATGTCCGGCGGCAAAGAGATTACCGACACTACCCGTAAACATGCCGAAGAGATGCTGACCAGGCATCCGTGAACGCCTCCTCGAGAGGCGCCCGAGCGGCTATCGAAGTCGGGCCGGTGTAGTAGGTTGAGGCAGGAGCCAGTAAACGCATGCCGACAGGCCATAGATGATGGCCAGGGGGAGCAGAGACCAGTAGTAGCTCCCGGTGTGGTCGAAGATCCATCCCATCCATACCGGGGTGCTCATGGACATGAGCTGGTCGGGCAGATGTTGCCAGCCCCGCAGGGTGGCAAAGGCCCGTCGACCAAAAAAGTCACCCATGATGGCCCAACTCAGGGGATTGGCACTCTCTGCGACCGCGAGCAAGAGCACGCTCAGCCCCAGGTACCATAGCTGACCGTTCTGATGTAGTAACATCGCCATAGACACGGCACCGAAGGCCATGCACGCGGCACTGAGCTGTGGCTTGGATATGCTATCGCCCAGCCATCCCACAATGGGAGTCAGGACGAACGTCCCTAAGGACAGGAGACCCACGAAGAAGGCGGCCATAGGCAGACTGCTATCCGCACTCCGTCCACTGCCCTGTAAAAACCAGATCACGACCGGCGCCATGAGAAAGGACATCCCAGAGTGCACCGTGTTACGCAAGCCCGTGGCCAGGATCAAGAGCCAGTAGGAGAGCGTCCGCATCGCCTCAGGAGCGGTAAAGTCTAACTGGGCTGCATCACGACGGCCTGCCGCAGACGACGCTGCCGGCACAGTGCCGTCCGCAGTTGCCCCCTGTGCACGTCGCAGGCCTGGCGGCTGGGACGCTGGCAGCGCCGGTGCCTGGTCACCGTCGGGCAACAGGCCCATGCTTTCGGGAGAACGCCGAACCAGGAAAGACAGCGGCACAACCACGACAAGAATCCCCAGGCCGGACAAGAGCGCAGCAGTCCGCCAGCCGAACGAGGCCACCAGCAGGCCCTCCAAGGGAGCCAGGACGGCCCCGCCCAACCCATTACCCGCCGCCACAATGGACATCGCCAGGCTACGCTGGCGACGGAACCACTGGTTCACGGCTGCGAGGGTCGCGTTGTTATAGCCGGAGCGAAAGCCTACGGAGAGCATACCGACAAAAATACACATAAAGACAAAGAGATTGTTGGTCTGAGACAGGAAAATAAATCCCAGCCCCGACATCAGGCCACCAAATACCAGTATGGCGCCGGCCCCAAAACGGTCGGTGAGATACCCCATGACAGGTCCCAACACACCGCCTTCCAGCCGACCTAACATCTCCGCCAGCGAGATCGCCGTCACGCTAAGGCCTAATTCGTTCCGGATAGGCAAAATATAGAGTGTGAAGCCACGGTTAAAGGTACCGTGTTTGCAGGCGTCGATCACCAGACTAACGGCGACAATCCACCAGCCGTAGAAGATCGGTGTGGACCGCTTGCGCATGGTCTGTACAGAGGCTTTCGCCACGCGTAATCCTCTCTATGACTTGGACTGTGCCATCAGTACCTTCCCGCGGGTCCTGCCGGCACCCTCCTGCGGCTCTATAGTCATCCATCATAGCACAAAAATACCCCCGTAATATCCCGGAATTATGAGGTAGGACAAATCATTACCTTGGCTGAGAACGACTGTAGAGGTACCATCAGGCTTGACGACCGTTAGCCATATTCGTTACATTTAGCACCTCATAAGGCACACTGTGCCTTATGTGCAGCTTCATACCTCTTCGCCTCTTGCATATTCCTACCCCATTCGGCCTTCAGGGGTGTAGACGCCTTGCGAGGAAACAGCGCACCTGGCAGCAGAGGGGTGTTAAACGCTATTCACAGTAAGGAAGCATCATGACCAAAGAGCGGGTCCTCAGTGGTATGCGGTCATCGGGTAAACCGCACTTGGGTAACCTCCTCGGAGCCCTCAAGAACTGGGTGCACATGCAAGAGACGTACGAGTGTTTCTATTTTATCGCGGATTGGCATGCCCTCACGACTGGGTATGCTGACACGACGCAGACCCGAGAATCGGTACAAGAAATTGCCATTGACTACCTCAGTGCTGGCCTCGACCCCGAGAAAAGTGTGCTGTTTATCCAGTCGCTCGTACCGGAGCACGCTGAGTTGCACCTGTTGCTATCGATGATCACGCCACTTGCCTGGCTGGAGCGTGTCCCCACCTTCAAGGAACAGCAACAGGAACTGAAAGACCGTGATCTGGCGACCTATGGGTTTCTAGGGTATCCCTTACTCCAGACGGCTGACATCATCATGTATAAAGCCCACTGGGTCCCGGTGGGCCTGGATCAGGTCGCCCACATTGAGTTGAGCCGTGAAGTGGTACGGCGTTTTCACAGTCTCTACAACGTCGAGATCTTTCCAGAGCCGCAGCCGAAACTGACGGAAGTCCCCAAGCTGCCAGGGCTCGATGGTCGCAAAATGAGCAAGAGCTATGATAATACCATCTACCTCTCAGACAGCCCGGCAACACTCACGCAAAAAGTGAAGACGATGATGACCGACCCGGCCCGGCAGCGTCGTCGGGATCCTGGCAATCCTGATATATGCCCGGTGTTCGACTTCCACCGTATCTACAGTACGGAAGCGGAACGCCAGGAGGTGGCGCAGGGCTGCCGCACGGCCGGTATCGGCTGCATCGATTGCAAAGGCGTACTCATTCGGAACATGCTTACGGATTTGCAACCCCTGCATGAGAAGAGAGCCTATTATACGGTGCACCCACAGGAAGCCATGGACGTGTTGGTGGCCGGGAGTGCGCAGGCCCGTACCGTCGCCAAGGAGACCATGGCTGAGGTACGTGAGGCCATGCACATCTGAAACACGAGGGAGGCCAGGTGTCGCGTGCTGGCAGGAGCCGTGATGTGCACCAGTAAAAAATGGCAGTTATTCGCTTGCCTGGTACTCATTGTACTGGGCTTTGACCAGGCGACGAAACTCTACGTTCATACGACCTTTGCCCTCCATGAGTCACGCCCGGTCATTGACAATCTGTTTGCCTTGACGTATGTGCGCAATGCAGGGGCGGCGTTTGGCATGTTGGCGCAGCAGAGCGAGACATTTCTGCGCCTCTTCTTTCCCGCAGTGACCGTCCTGGCACTGGTGGGGCTGCTCACCTATTTTGTGCGGGTGCCGTCGCAGTATGTCCTGAGGCTGTGGGGACTCTGTCTCATTATCAGTGGAGCGCTTGGGAATGGCCTCGATCGTCTCTGGCTCGGTCAGGTCATTGATTTCATTGACGTGCACTGGTACGCTTATCACTGGCCGGCATTCAACGTGGCGGATAGCAGTATTTGCATTGGGGTGGGACTGTTATTGCTCGACTCGTTCCGCGCTGTCCGGGAATAAGGGTGACAGCCTATGACGCCTCAGCACTTTCTGTTTACGGTAGCGGCTGAGGACAGCGGCACTCGCCTCGATAAATACCTTGCAGCGCATCTGCCTGGACTCTCACGGAGTCAGCTACAACGGCTCATCCAGGAAGGGCAGGTTAGGCTCGCCCAGGGGGTGGTGACGGCCAGTTATCGCGTCCGGGGTGGAGACGTCATCACGTTGGATGTCCCCCCTCCCCGTCCCGCCCGTCCTGTCGCCGAAGCAATCGCGCTGCAGATTGTTTACGAAGACGACGCCCTCCTGGTGATCGACAAACCGCCGGGCCTGGTGGTACATCCTAGTCCCGGTCATGCCAGTGGCACCTTAGTCAATGCCCTGCTCTTTCACTGCCAGACGCTGTCGGGCATCGGCGGGGAAGAACGCCCAGGCATTGTGCATCGGCTCGATAAAGACACGTCGGGACTCTTGCTGGTCGCTAAGCACGACCGCAGCCATCGGCATCTGTCAGCACAGTTGAACACCCGTCGGTTGCAGCGGCGCTATGTAGCGCTGGTGCGTGGACGCCTTCCAGCATTGCAGGGCACTATTGATGCACCGATCGGACGCCATCCTCAACAGCGCCAGAAGATGGCCGTCGTCGAGCGCTACGGTCGTGCGGCCCGCACCCACTACCAGGTGGTAGAAGCCTGGGGACCGGTAAGTCTCATGCGTCTCTCACTCGAAACTGGCCGCACGCACCAGATCCGCGTGCATCTAGCGCATATCGGGCATCCGGTGCTGGGCGACCCTGTGTACGGTCCTGGACTGCTACGGTTCCCAGGCCATGCTAGCCTGGAGCAGGCTATCAACGCCTTCCCACGCCAGGCTCTGCATGCCGAGCACATACGCTTTCAGCATCCAGACAACGAGCAGTGGTTAGATTTGACCTCGCCGCTCCCGGCAGATATAGCCACTCTCCTGGCCCATCTGCACAACGACTGTGTTCATACCAACGGTCAGATTTCACCCTGATGGCTGCATCCCATAGCAGATAACCTGCATCTGGTTAGTAGCGAATCCGCACTTTCTTCCGGCGTGTTCTGGCCAGGAAGTTCAGGATCAGGACGACAAGCACGACGATGACAATACCTAGCAAGACATAGGTCAAGATTCTCACGCGTCCGAGGAAGGAGATGATGCTGTGCCAGATAAGCTTCAAGAAGCCCGCTTTCGGGACGTCTGTCTCCGCAACAAGGGGTATCGAGCGGAGCACATTGGTGCCCATTTTCACCACATATTTACCGATCTCTTGATTTTTCTCGATGGGAGCGACGACATACTCCGGGACAATTTTCTCGTACTCTAGCTTATTTTTTGCCTCGGCGGGTACGACAATCATGCCCGCTTCGCCAGGCACGATGTGGAGGTTGTTACTCTGCCCCTTCCAGACCGGCAGATCGTAGAGAACCTGACCTTTGGTGAACAAGGACACGAAGGCGAAATTGCGATAGCCGTAATTCAACAGCTTGAGAGCTTCTTCGGCTCGTATCGTCTGATTCTTGGCGCCCATCACGACGGCAATCAAACGCCGCTCATCGCGTTGGGCAGTCGCCAGAAGATGATAACCAGATTCAGCAATGAAGCCGGTTTTTAAGCCATCGACAGACGAATCTTTGCGCAGCAATGTATTTCGGTTGTCTTGTCGTATCCCAGAATAGGTGTATTCGAGGGTGGAATGAATTTTTAATGCATCGGGAAAATCGTTGATATAACTGCGCGCGAGTATGGCCATGTCGTAGGCTGTGGTATACTGCTGCGGGCTCGGTAAACCATGCGGGTTCTCAAAATGGCTATTCGTCATGCCGAGCTTTTGTGCGGTGTCATTCATCAATTTGACAAACACTTCAGCACTGCCAGAGATATGCTCAGCAGCGGCAACACACGCGTCATTCCCTGAAACAATGGCAATGCCTTTAATGATCTCTTCAAGAGGCACTTTCGAACCCACCCCGACATACATTTTTGACCCGCCTGTCTCCCAGGCTTTTTTACTGATATAGACCTCATCAGTGAGTTTGGTTTTTCCACTCCTGATCGTGTCATACACCACGTACAGTGTTAAAACCTTGACGAAAGAGGCCGGGGCAATTTTTTCATCTTTGTTTTGCGCGGCCAGGGTTTGACCACTGGCTCCTTCCATTAGGACTGCGCTTTTGGCATTGACGGTTATTGCTTCTTGCCGTGGCGCTGCAGACGGCTCAGACGTTTTGGTGCCAGGGTCAGCCCCCCGACTTTTGACTTGGGCGTGCACCGGACCAGTGAGCATACCTACCAGACAGGCATAGGTAAACAACAAGACGACTCGATGTCGTGCTGCGTACGTCACATGCAACTCCTTCGTATTGACCCCGTGCAGGGGCTCTTTGTAACCTCTCCTGCTAGGATCATAGCAGGCAGGCACGGATGCGTACAGCCCTTGTCAATAGTGTCCGCTCCTTAGCGCTTCTGGAGCAATGCCTGTATACACGTCAGCACATGTGCCCGCAGCGCTGCGAAGGCGAGAGAGCCAGTAATATGGCCCCGAGCAATGGTCACGATGGGTATGCCACTGGCCGCGTAGCAGGCAGCGTGGTGGTCATACAACATATCCCGGTCGTACTGCGCCAGTAAGGGCAGGACACGGTGTGTGTCACTGGCTTGCAAAGCCTGTCGCCAGTCGAGGAGTTCCTGCAGCATCATGGGGTGCGCCAGCGCCCGGGAGGCCAGAAAACGGTGATAGTGTGTACAGAGCATCACATGCGCTAGATCAGGCCCCGCAAGCAGCGGCACATACCCGTCCGCAGTGTTGAACATGAGATGGTGCACTAGGGCGAGAAACCCGCCAAGACTTGTCCCGACGACCATACTGCCACAGGCCCCACGCGCCACCAAGGCCTGACGCACGCTCTCGCCGAGTTGCACGGCCACCGCACACATGGTCAGAAAATGCTGCATGCTCCCGAGCCCTGGCAGCAGGTCCAGCCAGGTGCGATGAAAGGGAGCGCGTATAGCCACCAGATGCGCTTGCCCTGGCAAAGAGCCTCGAAAAATACCGCGGAAACTTTTATCGTAGGGCATTTCAGCAATGCCGTGATGGTACACAATAGCAGGCAGGTCTGGCCGTGCTCCCCAACGCACCTGAAACCCTGCCGCCACTTCCCCTATCAGGGTGTGCGCGAGCACGGTATAGTGGCGGGTGGCCGTGAGCGTCGGCATGGTGAGCCGTACCGCAGCCAGGTGTGCCGACAACGACGGTGAGTCGATACCGTGCTGAAACACCGGGGGTATAATGCGATGCAACAGCGCCACATGGAGGCGATCAACAGCTTCGTGGAACCAGCGCATACCCCCCTCTCTCCGCGGCACAGACGCCTTCAGCGAGCGAGACCATGGTACTCAGGATTCGGCAACCAGCCGGCGGCCGAAGCGAGACGATTCGTATAGTTATACATCGCAGCGATTTCGGCGATGTCCCAGATATCTTCGTCCCGGAAGCCGTGCTGGTGCAGGCACTCGATATCTTCCAAACCGCAGGCGGCGGGACGTTGCGTGATTTTCACAGCGTAGTCGAGCATCGCCAGGGTACGGGCATCCAGGCCAGCGCGGTGGTAGTCGAGGAGAATACGTTCGGCAGTGACGGGGTCCCCGAGCAACACACGTACCGCGTAGCCATGCGAGGTCATGCAGTAGAGGCAATCATTCGCAGCCGAGACGACAACGGCGACCATCTCCCGTTCGGCCTTCGACAAGCCTGCACTTGGCGCCATCAGGTCGTTCCGGTGCGCCCACCACTTCCAGAAGCGAGGCTCGCGCCAGGCAAAAGCGCGTATGACATTGGGCACGAACCCTAACGTAGCCTCCAGTTCGGCAAAGAGTTTTTGGAGGGCTTCCGAACAGTCCTGGCGTTCGGCAACGGGGAAATAACTGATAGGCAGATCCTGCATCGACGTCTTCTCCTGGTTTCCATACGGTCCTGGCGCCTTCGCCCTACTGCGTGACAAAAGTCACCACGGCTTCCGCCACCTCGGCTTCTCGCCCTAAGAAGAAATGGTCTGCTCCAGGAATGAGCGCGAACGCTTTCGGCTCAGGACAGTGCGCTATCAGGTCCTGGAGTACCGGGATCGGACAGACGTGATCCTTATCGCCGGTCACGAACAATTTGGCTTTAGTACAGTCATGCAGCGGAGACATATCACGACGGGCAACGGGCGGGGCTATCCCAACCAGGGCTGCCACCCGCGCATCGGCGGCACCAGCCAGGAGACCCACTCCAGCCCCAAATGAATACCCGACCACCGTCAGTCGAGCTATGGGCTGGCAGCTCAACAGATACGCTACTGCTGCAGCGACGTCAGCTCCTTCGGTATCACCGTCACCATGGCAGCCAGTGCTCGCACCTGTACCGCGAAAGTTGAACCTGAGCGTCGAAATGTCGTGGTGCCATAAAGCCTCAGCAACCGCCGATATCACATTACTGTACATGTTGCCCCCACGGAGCGGATGGGGATGACAGAGCACCACTCCAACGTCCCGGCTCCCTGTGGCAAGCCAGACACGCCCTTCCAATGTCAAGTCCCCGGCTTGAAAAGTCACCTTTTTATCCACATGTGCACTCCTTACAACACAGCCATATTGTTTATAACATGAACCCTAATAGTCCATAGGGATGATGCCACATCCCTAGAGAGGGTGCAAAACGTTTCTTGCGCCCTCTGGCAGGGAAACGTACAATTTCTACTGCATGGGCATAGTAGCCCGTTGCGTGCGCGTGAGACAGTTGCCCGTCAAAGGAGATAGACATGCATAGGGTAAAGAGCCAAGCAGGCTTAACAGCTATTGGTCTCATTCTCATTCTTATTCCAGTGGGCTTGGCCGTGTATATTGTTCTGAGAGTTGCTCCCGTCTATATTGAGGCTTTGAGTGTGGGTGATGTCGTCAATTCTCTCAAGAAAGAGTTGGATTTAAAAGAAAAATCACGCGAGGAGATTTCTAAGCTAATCCAAAAACGTTTATATGAAATCAATAATGTCAGTAGTGTGGCTAGAGACGACATCAAAATACAAAAAACTGTTAATGATGTCACAGTAACCATTGACTATGAAGCCCGCGTCCCACTGTTCGGGAACGCCGCCCTCGCTCTCGCGTTTCACAAGCGAGCGGTGATTCATTGACGGCCAGACCCTACTCCTCTAGTATAGCCAGGTTTTTCTCGTTATTGGCGATTTCTTCTATGCAGGAGTAGACAGCATGACCTTGAGCTTTGGCTTACGTGTCCCTACTGCTGGCCGGCCGCAGGAGACGGCGGAGTATGCGGCTCGTGTGGAAGGAGCCGGGTTCGATTTTCTGTGGATGCCTGATACCCCGCTGCTGGCGGGGCGCTGGCGTGATGTCTATGGCCACCTGATGTGTGCGGCGCTGACTACGAAAACCTTACGCCTGGGACCGGGGGTGACCAATCCCCTGACGCGTCACCCTGTGACCACGGCCAGTGCGATCTTAACTTTGGATGAAGCGTCCAATGGGCGGGCCGATTTGGTGGCTGGCACGGGCTATAGCTCAGCCTACATCATCGGCCACAAGGCGGCAACCCTGGCGACTATGCGGCACGCGACGCTCCTGTGGCGCAGCATTTTCCAGGGGCAAGCCACGCAACTGGGCGGTCTGGAAGTCACCCTGCCGACGCCGCATCCGCGCCTGCCGATTTATCTCGCCGCCACAGGTCCGAAAATGCTAGAGACGGCTGGAGAAATTGCCGACGGCGTGCTCATCAGCGTTGGGGCAGCCCCTGGGGCTGTGGCCTGGGCCCTCGAACGCATCGCTGCCGGCGAGCAACGGGCCGGACGCCAGCCGCACACAGCACGCCGCATCCTGGTAATCCAGGCCATGGTGGACGAGAACAAGGCGCGAGCCATCGACCATATGCGCCCGTGTGTGGCCGGAAACTATCGCCACGGCCATGCCCGTGAGCTCTTGCGGCTCGCTGGCCTGCCCGAGCCACCAGCGCTGACGGGTGCCTTCCCCAGGCTATACCCTGACCTCGGGCACGCAGTAGACTGGGAAGAAGCCAAGCGGGTCTCGACCTTTGTGTCAGACGCTGCGGTGGAAGCCATGCTCTGCGTCGGTTCAGGCGCTGAAATTGCCGACCGTGTACACGCCCTAGCCGCCCTCGACATTGACGCGATCTGGTGGCGTGATGAGGCCAGCTATACCCGTCCCGATGCTCTCTTGCGTGGACTGGAAAAAGAGGTGTTCCCGCGCCTGCAGTAGTGGAGGAGACTTGCATGTGCAGAGGGGTTCTGGTAGAGAGATACTGGAAGCCTGTCAGGTGTAGGGAAGACGAGATGGTATGTGTATAAGGAGCACTGCATGTTTTTTGAACTGCGGCAGTATCGCACGAAGCCTGGGCAGCGGGAAAAATGGGTGAAATTCATGGAAGAGGAGATCATTCCTTTCCAAGTCTCGAAAGGCATGGTCATTCTCGGGAGTTTTGTGGGGCAGGAAGAAGACGACCTATACGTCTGGATCCGTCGCTTTGAAAGTGAGGAAGAACGGGAGCGGTTGTACAAGGCCGTCTACGAGAGTGATCATTGGAAGAACTACATCGCTCCCCAGGTGCCTGACATGCTCTTCCGCGAACAAATTAAAGTGACGCGCATGGAGGCGACTCCCAAATCGGTCATCCAA
>Ga0075428_100004553_pt1 | contig 15330 bp, 11 predicted proteins | sample RhiMetdeltSRZDD2_FD_75291 | JGI IMG/M metagenome (GOLD analysis project Ga0075428, IMG submission 75291) | Populus rhizosphere microbial communities from Tennessee, USA - Rhizosphere MetaG P. deltoides SRZDD2 | ecosystem: Host-associated > Plants > Roots > Rhizosphere > Soil | place: USA... | reverse complement strand
GATCCCAGTGGTGAGCGCGCGAAGCGCGCCTCAGCCGACACCGATGACCGCCGCCGACACATCACTCCGGACGAGAAGCGTTTGAGGTCGTGGAGGCGGCGGGAATCGAACCCGCGTCCAAGGTTTCCAGAAAAGAGTCCGTTGCCAGGGCTCGATTCTCCGCCGAATCCGTTGCCCCGTTGAGTCCCCTGGAGTCCACCACAGTCCTGGAGACATTCTGGAGACGGCCATCACGGGCACGGTGTCACAGAAGGATGGCTCGCGCGCGCGCGCCCCTGAATCGCCATCCACTCCAGCCGGTCAGGGGAGGTTTCACTCCGCGGCGGGGAAGGTCGTGTCCGCGCCAGCCTCGGCTTCGTCTCCATGCGGGAGAGGGTCGGATGCCCGTTGGGAAGCTCGAGCTCGACACCGCGCCGGGGAAGGGACGACGGTCACCGTAGACGCGTGTTCCAGACGCGTCGTCTCAGGGCACGCAGCTCGCGACGCCGCGGAACGCCTCCAAACCCGCCCAACCCCCGTACAAATGATATGGCTAATGCCGTTCCGCGCTTTTTCGCGAGCCGAAGGAACGAGCCAGCCCTAGGCATAGGCAGCAGGCGCCGGCCGCGCCGCCCTCTGTCGCGCGGCCCGGCCATCGTAGATCCGCTCGAGAAAGTCGTAGAGGACCGCCTCCTGGGCCCGGTGAGCCGAACGAAGCAGGCGGTTGACGCGCATGTGCGCGAGGCTGGCGGCCATGTCGTCCATCGAGACGGTGAGGCGGCCAGAATCCGAGAGTGCGCACAGGCGCTCCGCGACCGGCGCCATCGAGCCGGACCCAGCGCGCAGGACCGTGAGCCCAGGAGCCAACTCGTGGTCGCCGCCTCCGGATACCTCGCCCGCGCGGAAGAGCTCCTCCAGCGCCGCTCTCTCCTGCCTGAACCTGTTTCCGAGGCGGACTCTCTTGGGCCTGTCCACGCCGTGCTCGAGACCGAAGCTGTCCCTTCTCTGCCTCGCCCAGAGCAGCTTCCGCGCGAGATCGAAGCCCAGGTCGCCCAGCAGGAGATCGATGCCCCAGAGCGCCAGGCGCCACCGCGCCACCGCCCCCTCATCCCCGCCGAGCAGCCCCACCAGCTCGAGCACGGTTTCGCTGTCCGCGTGGAACAGCTCCTCGGCCACGAGCATCCCCTCCGGACCACCGTAGCGCTCGACCTCGCGCTCGTATGTATCGAGCTGGAGCCGCCAGAGCTGCCCGTCCCCGAACCGCGACTCGAGCGCGGCGTGCAGGGCGGGAAGGACCTCGCCGGATAGCCGCGCCGGGGCGCCGTGAAGGCGAAGCCGGAGATGCCACTCCGGATCGCCGTAACGGATGAAGAACCAGCGGTCCGCGGCGCCGGTCTGCATGGCCTGCCGAACGACGGGGCCGACGCATTCCGTCAGGAGGCGATTCGCCGTGGACGTTCCGGTGAAGAGCTTCGCGTAAAGCCATTCCGATCCGGGCGCGAAGGAGCGGCGCACCGCCGGGGCGGGACGGGCGGACGGGCGCGGACCGGCGTCGTTGCGCGCGCCGGACGCGAGCGCGACGAACGGAACGACCAGCTCGTGGACGAAACGCCCCTCGGGGCCGGAGGCGCACAGCTCGTCGGGCGGGGGGAACATCTCGGTGAGGATCGCGCCCGCTCGATTCTTCGCGACGTCCGCGAAGGCGTCGATGCTGAGAACATTCTCGAGGTCCACCGGCAGCTCGTTGTCCCCGTCACTGAGCAGGACGAACCGCGGGACCTTCCACTGCGCGCGCCATCGGCGCACTCGGAGAAACCGGTCGGAATCGGACTCCTTGCCCAGAGCCTTCAGATCTTCCGCAGGAACGTGCCAGCGAGCGCGGGACAGGACCAGTCTCCCGCAGCGGACTCGCGGAAGGAAGGAAGCGCTCTCGAACGGTCCCCAGGACCATCCCAGCCCCGCCACAACCCCTTGCGACTGCAGGCTGCACAGGAAGCGATACAGCGGCAGGCTGCGCCGGACGAAATTGTGCGCGCTCGTCAGTCGCGGTATCACTTCGCGTCCCAATCGACGCGATCGCAGCACGATGCGTCCGTCCGCGACGGACACGAAGAGGTCGGTGACGGGGATCTGCCGTTCCGGTGCGACGCCCGACCGGCCGAGGAAGGGGATTTCGTGCTCCCGCAACGGAGGTCGGAAGATGATGTTTCCCAGCCTGCCCTCGGGAAGATGAACGATTTCGGCGAAGATCGCGCCAGGGGCGCACTCCTCTTCCGCACGAAGGTGCGCCGTGACGCTCTCGCGCAAGACCGCGTCGGCGTGGCAGAAGCGACCGAGCAGGCGCGCTCCGGACGGGCCGTGGAGCCCCTTGACGAGGACGCGGAACTCCCCGCGATCGAGGGACTGTTCGGAGGCGGCCGCGACGCACACCGAGACGCAGAACGCAGCGGGGAGTGTTCCCGGCTTGGCGTGCGAGAGTCGTTCGAGATCCTCCTTCTCGAGGTGGACCTCCGTCTCCCCGCGTTCGGCCGCGCGCGTAAGCTTCGCGAGAAGGTGTCCGGTTCGCTCGTCCCATCGTAGGCCGTCGCTTTCCGCGCGAGGAGCGGCGATCGTCAGGTCGGCGAGTAGGGGCTCGGCTTTGGAGCTTCCCCCGTCTCCGAACCCCACACCCACCTCGTCGTCCAGAGCCTCGACGAGAGGGACCTCGCGCGCGTCGTAGCGAGCGGTGAACTCCTTACGGAAGCGCGCCAGCTCCTCGTCGGCGGGGGGCGTGCCGATGCGTCGCAAGATCTGGATCGCGCTCTGGATCTCCGAGAGGACGTCGCTCCCGAGCCCAGCCGCGGCGTCGGGCTTGAGCAGGTCGACCTGGACGAGCCTCGACGGGTCGACGCGCGCGGGCAGCGACTCGAGGATCTGCGCCAGCCTGCGATAGCGCTCGAGATCCGCTCCGGGCCCCGCGGCATCCAGCTCACGGAGTATCGTCCGCGCTTCCGTCAACCGCGCCGCGGTCTCGCGCGTCGCCTCATGGCGCCCCGTCTCGGCGATCAGGGCTTCGATCGGATCGGGTCCCGTGACGGGCAACGACAGCTCCGAGATCAGGAGCCTGGTGTCGATCAACTCCCCGACGAACGCCTCCGCTTCCTGGAGGGTCACGTCCGGCCGGACGCGGACGATCGCCTCGGCGAGCTCGCGCGATGTGGCGCCATCCTGCGATCGCTCGAGCGCTGCCTCGAGGTACTCGGTCGCGTCGACCGCCACCAGGTGATAGGAGCGGCCGCCGTCAGCCAGACGCTCCTCGGCATATCGGATGCGCCCCGCGGTCCTGTACAAGCTGCTGTTCGGTCGGTAGCGAAGAGGAGCTCTCGTGTCCGGTGCGGCGATCAGCTGGTCGACGAGCGAGGAGAGATAGTCGGAGTCGAGTCGGCTGTGCTTGCGGTAACTTCCTGCACCCTCGAGACGCAGCCGTGTCGAAGTCTCGATGCGTCCGACGGAACAGCCCGCGAAGAGACCGAAAGGCGTGGTCCGCGCCGCCATCCGCTGGATGTACCGCACGAGGGCGCACTCGATGTCCCGCCCCTCGGCGGAGCAAGGATCCCGCGACCACTTGCCGATCCGCTGTTCGAGGGTGGGCGAAGCGACGAACAGGGCCTCGCGCACGTCGGGCCTGTCGAGCAGTCCCCGCAGACGCTCGCGGAGCAGCACGCGATCGGAAGCAAGGCTCTCGGCGAGACGAAGCGGGTCATCGGGGCCGACCGGGCCGCGCAGGTTCCGCGACCAGTCCAGCAGGGCGTCGAACGGCAGCGAAGGCGTGCGCCAGGCGAAGAAACCGGACGCGACGGGGAGCTCCGGAATCGGCCCGGTCTCTCGGCTCATCGCTCGCTTCGGCTCAATCCGCCCTGGGAGGCAGCGAGGCCAGGAGCACCCGATCCCATGCGGGTTCCACGTGCGATACGGACGCGAGGAGCGCGAGGCCGATCCCGCTCGCGCCGGGCAGAAAGCCTGGATCGGACTTGTAGACCGGCTCGGGGTCCCCGGGATTGCTCAGCAGAGCGAGGAAACCTGCCAGTCCCTCACCTGGACGTCGCATCCCGATGGCGTAGTTGATCCAGAAGCGCGCCCCCTCACGGAACCGGTCGTCCCCGGTGGCCTGATACGCCCTGTTCAGCAGGTGCCCGAGACCGGCGGCGCCGTGGCACAACCCGGGATCGAGGACCCCCGACTCCTCGTGGGGCCGACGCACCGTCTCCAGTGCGAGCTCGTGCGCCGCTGCTCGGAGGTCCTCGTCCCCTAGGGCGTGCGCGGCGATGAAGAGGCAGACGGGGATCCCGGGGTTCCCGTAACACCACGACGACCGCGCCGGCGTCTCATCCGGCCGAGGGTGAAAGCTCGCGAACCGGGAACCGCGGGCATGGGGGATTCGCCGAGCGAGGAGCCATCGCGAGGCGTCCAGGATCAACGAGCGAGTTCGATCGTTCTCGATTCCGGCGGCATGAACCATCCCCAGAAACCCGATGACCCCCGGAGGGCCGTGAGCGACGCCAAGGCTGTAATAGACGTCCGCAAACGACTTGCGGAGATTCTCGGGGAGTCGACTCGAACGTGACGACCAGGTGAGCCCCTCCTCGTTCCGTTCGGCCAGCCCGTCGAGCCGCGCGACCACCCGGTCGAGAATCTCCCTCGCCGAGGCGCGAGGCAAACGCTCGAGCGCGTAGACGCCCAACCCTGTGACGCCATACATCAGCTCGTGCCCGCTGGGCCACGCGCCGGCGGGAGCTCTCGCGAGGGCATCGAGAATGACCTCGTCGACTTGCTCGTTCAGATCCTCTTCCGAAGGCTCGGAGACCCTGCCCTGAAGGTGCTCGACGGTCCAGGCCACGCCCGTGAACCCCCCCATCAGCGTGATATCGCGCATGTCGGAGGCGATCCGATCGATCGCCCGGTGGATGAGCTCGACGGAACGTCGCCGCGCGCGCTCGTCTCCCGTCGCCATCGCGAGGTAGGCGAAGAACAGGGCGGGGCCCGGGAGTCCATCCCCGAGGGCGTGCTCAGCACCCCCGAATGCGCCGGGATTCTCGAGCGCGCAGGCCAGGCTCTCGATCGCTTCCCAGGCGAGCGCGGCTTCGTGTCCGTCCAGAATCGGAGTCCACGACGTCAAGGCGCTTCCAAGCAACTTGGCCCTCCCGCGTTGGGGGGGGGGTACGGGCCCAGGATGCCCGTACCCCCGGGAACGTCAACTCCGAGTCATCAAGGGCAGTTGATGCGCGAGTAGCAGATCTGGCCGGGATGGCTATGCCCGCAAGGCCCGGACAGCGGGCAACCGTCGTCCGTGCTTCCGCCGGCTGCGAACGCGAGCTGGGAATCGGTCAGCTCACGAACGGTCTCACGGCTCAGAACCAGTTTCTTGCTGAGTTTCGGTTCCATCGCGACTACCTCCGATCAAGTCGGGCCCCCGACGGAGCACCATGCCCCGCACGAGCGCACCGACGGTCAACTCACATGGATATCCCCGTCCGCTCGTCGACTCCCGTCGCCACCGTCTGGCATGCCACCATGCAGGCGTACAGCCCCCCTCGCGCGATCAGCTCGTCGTGTCGGCCCTGCTCGCGAACGAGCCCGTCTTCGAGAACGACGATGCGGTCGGCCCGCACGATCGTGCTCAGGCGGTGGGCGATGACGATCCGCGTGCACTTCATGCGGGACAACGTGTCGTGGATCTCCCTCTCGGTGACCGCGTCGAGCTCGCTGGTCGCTTCGTCGAGCAGCAGGATCGCGGGGCGTCGGACGAGGGCCCGCGCGAGGGCAATGCGCTGGCGCTCGCCCCCGGAGAGAGACGCGCCACCGTCGCTGATGGGCGTGTCGTAGCCGAGGGGCATCGCCTCGATCGCGTCGTGGATTTCGGCGAGCATCGCCGCACGGACGACGTCGTCGTGCGTGAGTCCGGGATCGGCGAGCGCCACGTTTTCCCGGATCGACGAGCCGAAGAGGAACGCCCTTTGGGGAACGACGCCGACCTGGCCCCGAACGTGGCGGAGGTCGAGGCCGTCCAGGTCCAGGCCGTCGAAGAGGACGCGCCCCGAGCTCGGGCGGTACAGTCCCAGCATCAGCCGGGCCAGTGTCGATTTCCCGGACCCCGATCGCCCGACGATCGCGAGCATCTGTCCCGGCTCGACGTGGAGCGAGACGTCGTTCAGGACGCATGGGGCGCCTTCGGCGTAGCGGAACGTGACGCCGTCCACCTGGATGGCTCCGGCGAGCGACGCGGGGCGGTGGCGAGCGGCGCGGTCCTGCTCGGGAGGCGTGTCGAGGACATCCTCGATCCGCTCCATGTAGCTGCCGACGAGCTGAAGCTGACCGGCCGACGCGACCAGTGAGGTGAGCGGTCCCAGGAAGCCGACCGCGAGCGCCGAGGAGGCGAGCATGCGGCCGAGCGTGAGGTCGCCGTTCAGCACGAGATGGGAGCCGTAGAGGAGGACGGCGACCGGAGAGAAGACCGAAAGCGCGCTCGTCAAGGACTCGACGAGGGAGGTGAGACGCCCCTGTTCGAGGCTCGCGTTCATCACCCTCACGAAGAGGTCCGTCCAGCGTTCGACCGCCCGGAGCTCCGTCCCGCTGGCCTTGAGCGTCTCGATGCCCGCGAGCATCTGGACCTCGTAACCCCGGAGATTCGACTGGGTCTCGAGGTAGGAGGCCAGGAGACCCCTCTGCTTTCGCCGCGTGAGCGCGAACACCGCGAGGCGAAGGAGCCCGAGTGCGAGGACGAAGAGCCCGAGGGCGGGACTCGCGAGCATCACCAGCAGCAGATAGGACGTGACCATCACGCCGTCGAGCAGACCCGAGAGCGTCGCCGAGCTGAGAATCTCGCGGACGATGGAGTTGCTGTCGAGCCGCATCATCAGGTCGCCCGCCGACCGTCGCTGGAAGAAGGCGTAGGGAAGCTCGACGAGGTGACTCATGAAGCCCGTCGCGAGCCTGCTGTCGAGGACCGTCCTCAGGTGCAGAAGCAGCCGAGAACGCAGGTAGACCGACAGGAGGGAGAACGAAGCCACCACCGCGAACCCGGCGGTGAGGATCGGCAGCAACCTCAGGTCGCGACCGGGAATCACCCGATCCACGAGGAGCCCCGTCAGCAGCGGCACGGTGAGCGCGGTGAGCTGGATCAGGGCGGTCGCGACGACGATGTGAAGGAGGACGCCTCGCTGGGCGAGGATCTCCTTCGCGAAGCGCATGGTGCCGCCGCGGCGCCCGCCGCCCGGACGGAATTCCGACTCCGGCTCGAGCGCCAGCACGACCCCCGTGAAGCTCGTGCGGAACTCCTCGAGCGGAACGAACCGGCGGCCGAAGGCGGGATCCAGGATCCGGACCCCGCCACGCGCCAACGCCTCGAAGACGACGAAGTGCTTGAAATCCCAATGGAGGATGGAGCCCGCATCCAGCACGTCGAGGTCTTCCATCTCGACGCGGAACCCGCGCCCTCGTAGGCCGTGATCGCGGGCGAGGTCGAGGAGGTCGAACGCCGTCAGCCCGTCGCGTCCGGGCCCTCCTGAAGCGCGGAGCTGGTCGATCCCCACGTCCTTGCCGTGATAGCGCAGGACCATGGCGAGGCAGGCGAGGCCGCACTCGGTCGCGATGAGCTGCTGGACGAAGGGAATCGGGCGGCGTCGCCCGAGCATGCCGAGAAGGGCGAACGGACTCCGGCGCGGATCACCGCCCTCGCGGGCGCCGGTACATGCGCCGGCGTCGGCGGAGGAGGATAGAGGCCGGCTCACCGGCTCCCCTCCGCCGCGGTGTCCGAGGATCCGTGGGTCGAGGACGCAGAGGTCGCGAGCAGTGCGGCCAGCGCGAGTCCGACGGCCACGGCGCCGACGAGCGCCCACGTCGCCAGCCGAAGCCGACGCGTCGACAGACGCAGCGGGACACTGTGCGCCGTCGTTCGCAAACCTCGACGTTCGAGCGCTTCCTTTCGGAAGATGTGCTCCAGCGTCTCGACCTGCGACCGCCCGCTCACCGTCGCCCGCCGAGCGGGGGGCACGATTCCGCATCGTTCGTGTCGCACGCTACGCCCCGCGGGGCGGCGACCCGCGTCGGACCCGGCGCCGCATCGGCTTCACACACCCCACATCCTCTTAACCGGAATCGAGCTCTAGGAGGGGCAACGCGTCTTCCGATTCGTTCTCATCGTTCTCCTCCTCTTCGAGTGGGCCGGCGCCGCAAGAGCGCTGGATCGCAGCTCGTCGCGGCGTACCGGTGTCATCTGAGTCATTGGGTAGGAGTCCCGTTTTGGTTCCCGATTTTCTCGGGAGACCCCCCGGGGGGAGGTCAGCGGCCCGCTCGCACCTCGAAGATGGCGTGCAGCAACAGCCGAGCGCGGCCTTCGGAGGCGATGTCGATCGAGTACGAGCCGGGGCCCAGGCGCTGCGCGGGGACGAGCCATGGAACCGTTCCCGTGGTGTTCAGCTCGACTCGCGCGTCGCCGGCCCGGGACTGTGCTTCCCAAACTGCCCGTCCCGATGCGTCCGCGATCCTTACGGTCAACTTCGTTTCCGGCGGCAGGTCGGCGGGAAGGGCGAACTGCGCGCCCAGGAGGACATACGGGCGGTCCGGGGTCGTTTGCACAACGGGTCGCGCCGCTTCCCCGCGCGCGCTGTCGCCGACGAGGACCAGGCTCAAGGACCCGGTCCACGTCGCAGATTGCCGCGGGGTGCCGCGATTTGTGAAGACCCAGGCCACCGTGAAGAGGATCGCCGCACCGGCGAACAGCGCCGCTGCGGTGAGCGCCCAGGCGGGTAGCGGGCGCCGCCGCACCCCTTGCCACGCTTCGACCTCGAGGGCGCACGAAGCACAGCGCTCGAGGTGGCGCGCGACCGCGGGATCACCTCGCGACCCTCGGGCATGCGCCCGAAGCGCCGCGGGAGTCGGGTGCTCCTCGAAGATGCGCGCGCCGTCCTCACGCAGGTCCTTCGCAATCTCGCGCCACGTCTCGACCATTTCCGCGCACTCATTGCAGTCGCGCAGATGCGCCTCGAGCTCAAGGGCGAGGTCAGGGGCAAGACGGTCCGCCACGAATTCCGGAATCGAATCGCGGAGGATCTCATGGTTCATTTAGGGCAACTCCTTCTCTGGGAGCTTGCGCCTCCTCGGAACGATCAATCGGTGCGCGGATTCCAGGCACCGGAAAAGACGCGATTTGACCGTGCCGACGGGCACGTCCATCGCGGCGGCGATCTCTCCGTAAGTCCGGCCCTCGTAATAGAAGAGCTTGAACATCCCCCGGCAATCGTCCGACACGCGGTCCATCACGCTGCGTGCGAGCACCCGCCGCAGTGCCGCGTCGCCTTCGTGGGCGGTGGGATTCTCGCTGCGGCCGACGCCCCATTCGGGCGTGCCTTCACGCTGGCCTTGGCACGCTTCGAGCGCCGTATACCGCGCCACGCTCTGCACGTAAGCCCGCAGGTCGCGGGAAGGATCGAAACGGCCGCGGCGCAGGCTCACCAGGATCCGCCTCATGACTTCCTGGTGCAGGTCCTTCCAATCTCGCCTCAGGGACCAGAATCGCGGCGCCGTGAGGACCAGCGCGGCCCATCGAATCACGAGGCCGAGCGCGTCCGGGTCGCCTCTGAGAAGCTTTCCTGCAACCGATCCCGCGTCGTAACCGTGGCCGGAGTCTCCCATGAATTCCGAGATCTTGGTGCGTGTCGTCCGGATGCGCAAGCGTGGGCGAGGAGTCGAGCCCCGGCGATGGAAGTCGCCCGCCATCGCTCTTTTCTCAAAACCTTGGACGCGGGTTCGATTCCCGCGCCCGAGGACCTACGCCACCCTCCGCAGCCCAGCCAGGAACCTACCCAGTGGCCTCAAATCTATCTGTAATGGTTCATAGCGGGCCCCCGCTACCATTTCACAGGTGAAATTCCCCGTTCCCAACGCGGGGAGCTTCTTCACCTGCAGGTCCAACACGCCCGTGTCGAGCGAAGCATCAAGCGCTGCTCGTCGGTGGTCATGGTCGTCGGGCTGAGGTGAGACATTTTGACCTCCCAGCCGACAGGTTCCCTCGGAAGGGGAGGAAGTCAAGAAAGACCGCGGCTGGACGGCGACAGCCGGGGGCTAGTGATGTCAGCTCGCGGCACATGAGCACGGGTTCGATTCCCGCCGCCTCCGCCGAGTCAGTCCGCCCGGGTCGAATACGGATGCTGGCATGACTGCATCAGGCTCGGGTGGGGTACCGGGCTCACCTTGGCCCTCTCGCGAACCGTCGTCCATGCGATGAGGCCGCCGAGCCCGCACACGCCGGCGCAGATCCGCATCGCCGTTGCGTAGCCGCCGGCGAGCGTGTCCACGGATCCCGATTCGATCCCGGCAAGGGTTGGAAGCGTCGCGACGGCGACGAGCCCCGCGACTCTGGCAACCGCGTTGTTCGCGCCGGACCCGGCGCCGAGATGGCGTTCGTCGACGGCCGCCAGCACCGCGGCCGTCAGAGGCGCAACGGTGACGGTCACTCCGGCGCCGAACACGACGACCGCGGGGAGCACCGTCGCTACATAGTGGCTTCCCGGCTGCACCCGTCCCAGCAGTGCCAACCCGACCGCCGCGATGATCGGCCCTACGGTCATCGGGATCCGCGGGCCGATGCGTTGCGCCAGCGCGCCGACCCGCGAGGAGAAGGCGAGCATCAAGACAGTCACTGGGAGAAGGGACGCGCCAGCCTGGATCGCCGAGTAACGGAGGGTGAGTTGGAGCTGGAGCACCACGAAGAAGATCGCTCCGCCGAGGCCTGCATACACCGCAAAGGTGGTGAGGTTCGCACCATTGAACTGCCTGGACCTGAAGAGAGTGAGGGGGAGCATCGGGTCTCTCACCCTGCTCTCGATGACGACAAAGGCGGCGAGCGCGACGACGCCGAGGAACCCAAGCATCACGGCGAGTGCACCGCCGCCAGGCCCTTCGATGAGTGAATACGTGACGCCCGCGAGCCCAACGGTGACGGCCACTGCACCGGCGAAATCCGGACGGCGCGCACCGTCGAGCCTTGTCTCGGGGACATGCCGGAGCGCGATCCATGCCGCGATCGTGGCGAGCGGCAGGTTGATCAGAAAGATGAGCCGCCACGAAACGGCGTCGATCAGCCATCCGCCGAGGAGCGGTCCGATCGCGCTCGCCACGCCGGCGAGACCGGACCACGCGCCCACCGCTCGAATGCGATCGTCCGGATGAAAGGTGGTCGAAACGATGGTGAGGCTTCCGGGCACGAGGAACGCCGCCGCCGCACCCTGCAGGGCCCTGGCCGCGATGAGGGCTCCGGCGCTGGGCGCGAGCCCACACAAGAGCGACGCGACGACGAATCCGACCAGCCCAGCGACGAAGACGCGACGGAGACCGACGACGTCACCCAGACTTCCGCCAAACAAGAGGAGCGCGCTGAGCGTGACGAGATAGGCATCGACCGTCCATTGCAGACCGGCGACGCTCAGGTGCAGGTCGGCGCGAATGGCGGGGAGAGCCACGTTCACGACGGTGCTATCGAGGAACGCGATGCCCGATCCGAGGACGGCCGCGGCGATGACCCAGTGGCCCTCGGCAGTGCCAAATCGAACGGGAGCGGCGCTCACCGGGTGCGCACCCGCACGCGAGGCGTGCCATCTGGGGTGAACACGTCCCCGACGTCAAGGCCGACGATCTCGGCCAAGCGCAGGCCGGTGCCGAGCGCGAGGAAGATGAGCATATGGTCGCGGACGGTGGGCGCTGTGACGAGCAGGATGGCCCGCTGTTCGTCGCTCGTCAGCGTGGTGGGGGAGAGGTGCGGCATTTCGGCCTCCGGGCCGCACAGGTTCCCTCGGTGGGGAAGGAAGTCAAGGCGAACCGAACCCGGACGGCGGCAACCGCCAGCCATCACTCGTTTCTCGTGAGCACGGGCGCTGGTTCGATTCCCGATGTACCTGCGTGGGAGCTCGCGCCTGTCCACGCCGCTCGACTCGCGACAGCGCGATCCCGTGATCCCGCTGATCACGGCGTCGTCACAAGCCGCGCGAGGCACGCCAGGTGTGCGGCGAACGCTCGTCACGGTCTCCGGCGGCGGACGCTAGATCCCTACTGAGCCAGCGGCAGGTTGACGAATTGCTGGCTGTCGGTGTCGAGCTCGCCCTGCGTCCAATTGCCGATGTGGACCAGGGGGACGAGCGCGCCGGGATCGCCCGAGGCGACATCCATGCCGAAGATGAAGAAGCGGGTCGGCAGCCAGTTGTCGCGCCCGCCGATGGAGAGTCGCACATTGCCGCCGGCCAGGAGCTGGGTCATGGTGAAGGGGACGTCCACAGGAAGGAAGTAGAGGTTCGCCTGGCCCTGGTCCTGCTCGTCCTGGGAGGTGTCGGCGAACTGATAGTCGAACACGATCTGGCCGCCGGCGGTGATCCTGAGCATCACCGGGCTGTCGGTGCCGTAGCTGTGCCAGTTGTGGGTGTCCATGGCGACCATCAGGCCGCGGATCGACATGGAGCGGGAGCCCGCCATCACCCGGCGAAGCGCGAAGCTGGTGTCGCCCTCGGAAGTATCGGTACTGAGGATCGCCTTGCGCTCGGGCTCCAGGACCGGCGGGGTGCGGCGCTGCATCTGCGGCGCGTACATGTCGGTGTGGGCCGAGATCGGGACGACGGGAACCCGGCCCTCGGCGGTGCACCACAGGGCGAACTGGTGAGGGCGCCAGGCGTCGTCGCCACGCAGGCCGACCCGGAAATAAGCGCGGTCGAGGAGATTGGTGTCGGCCTCGTCGCGCGGGATCACCGGGATGTGGAAGAGGTTCGCCAGCCCCTGCTCCTGATTCACCTGCTGCTGGGACTGGGGGAAGGTGTGGTGGAGGAGGTCGACGCCGTTGAAGTTGGCGATCAGCTCGACGGAGCTGTCAGTGCCCGAGTCGTTGCTGTCGCGGGTGAGCATGGCGGCGTAGAGGCCGGTGATGCGGGCCATGGGATCGTCTCCTGGGAAATGGGCCTGACGGTCGGGCGCAGAATTCTCCGAACTCTCAGAGGCGTCACTCTGCTTAACGGTCTACTCCGGTGGGTTTCGGCCGTCAAGGGATTTCATCTTGTTCTGTTTGTTCCGTTGCGGGGACGCAACGTCAGGAGGGCATCACCCAGGCAGCGGCTCTGGTCGGGCTGGTCCCCACATCGCGCAAACGCGCCGGCATCCACGACACTCACGCGTCGAGCTCGTGCCCGATTCCTACCCGGTCGCGCCGCGCTGGCCGGACTGGGGCGCCCGTCGCAGGTCCGGCCCGAATCGCAGCGGTCATACTCCTATCCTGCATTTGATCTCGTTAGCGGCCGGATACTCGTCCCGATCCGGTCCTCATGCTTCGACCAACTCGCGCTCGGTACGAATAACGTGCCTCGCGTGTGGTTCGCCGCGATCAACGGGTTCCCGACCCTCGCCGACGTCCTGTCTCGGAAGGATCACATGCATGACGGCAGGGAGAAGCACTGACCGTCAATCCCTTCTATCTGAACGAGTGATGCGGGAGGCGGGGTCTCGGCGTCATACGCGTTGAAGCGTACAATCCCCCTCACTTGATCGCACGGGCTCCTGGATCTGGTTTTCAGGTGCCCCGGAGACGAGGAGGGGATCCATGAGAAAGATTAGGATTGCGATCGTAGCGCTCGTGTTTCTCGCCGCCGGGTTCGGCGCTTGGAGTCTCGCGAAGCCACCGGGCGGCGGCGGCGGCGGGGGCCAGAACTGCAATGCAGTCTCCTGCGCGCAGTGTCCGGAAGGGTACGTCCTGCAGAAGGGCGTGTGGCCGAACTGCTGCGCCTGCGTGCCTGCGCCGTAGCTCGCTCGGGCGCTCCGCTTTTCCACGCGGGGCGCCCATCTCAGACATCCAGCGTACCGTCAGGGGCCCAGAGCAACCGGTCCGTTCTTCGACGGCACGCACGGCCGCGGCTGCGGACCGCCGGGTACCCGGTGCAATGAAATGCCGAGTCGCGATCGTGGAATCGCTTCGCGTGAGATCGCGCACCCTCTGCTCGGCTCAGGAAACGGGTTTACCCGCCCTCCAAACCCCCGCGCCGACATCGGAGCACGCTGCCGCGCGCGGCGCTGCCCGAGAAGAAAGCGTCCAGGACTTCTCGGAATGGTATTCTCGGGAGACTGTACAAGACATATCAAATCGCTTGGAGGGTCATTACCATGAATGATTCTGCTTTTCCATGGTTGACGGTTCGCCGGTATGAGGGCGTAACAGATACGAAAGAGGCGGAGCGCGTGGTACAGGAAGGGTTCGTGCCTCTGATCAGTAAACTCCCAGGATTCATCTCTTACTACTGGACGGACGCTGGGAGCAATGTAATGATTTCGGTAAGCGTTTACACGACTAAGGAAGCAGAGGAAGAATCAACCCGTATAGCCTCCGATTTCGTAAGAGAGCACATGACTGCGCTGCTTCCTAATCCTCCTCGGGTCACGGCTGGTCACGTCGTTGCGATGGCAAGAAAGAAGTGATTGCTCGGTGACGAAAATATTGCAGTAGAGGCAGCGAACAAGTCGTTGCACGCGACACAGACCGCGCCCCGCGGCGGGGCGGCCGCGGCGCGCGCCTAGCCGCCCCTCCGGGTCTCGCCTATCGGCAGGTCGTCGAGCAGCTGTTGCTGCAGCACTGGGAGTTGCTCGTGCAGGCCTGTCGCTGCTGCCGGACGGGCAACGGGGCGTTCGACTCCGAACCGTCCACCCCGTCCTGCGCATCAACGTTATCTTGGGGTCCACTCCCGTTTCCGGAGAACCCGGGGCGATTCAGTCTCAGTCCTCCAGCTCGGAGTCGTCCTGCGGGGCGAGATCGAACTCCCAGAACGCTCGTACCTCCGGTGTCGGGAGGTAGAAGAATTCGATCGTCCGAAGCGTCTTGAAACGCGAGGCCGGTGGTCCCACAGGCTGGAAGCGGATGCGGACGAGATCCGCGCGTGCCGCCGCAAGGTACGGCTCGCGTCCTCCCTCGCGGCGCGAGTCTTCGATCGAGCCGTCCTCGCCGACGAGGACTCGCGCCTTCAGCGTCACGCCGGAGTCCCGGACCCCGCCTTTGGGCATCTTGAACTCTCCCTCGGTCGGACGGATGCGGCGGAGGAAAAGCCTGTCGCGTCCCGCTTCATCGGCGGCGGCCCGGAGGCTCTCGGCGGTCGGGGACTTTCTTTTCGCCCAAGGCCGCAGTTCCTCGGGGATGTCGGCGAAGGTCAACCGGCTCGTCCCCCAACCATCGACGCTGATCGCGAAGTATCGGAACGCCTCCTCGGCCTTGCCCCGACGGGCGAGGACCCAAGCGATTCTCTGGGCGGTCTTACCGTCGGGAAAGATGTCGAACGACGTGCGCAGAAGGTCCATAGC
>Ga0075428_100004552_pt1 | contig 15331 bp, 15 predicted proteins | sample RhiMetdeltSRZDD2_FD_75291 | JGI IMG/M metagenome (GOLD analysis project Ga0075428, IMG submission 75291) | Populus rhizosphere microbial communities from Tennessee, USA - Rhizosphere MetaG P. deltoides SRZDD2 | ecosystem: Host-associated > Plants > Roots > Rhizosphere > Soil | place: USA... | reverse complement strand
CACGAGGCCAGCGATCGCGAAGCGTTGCTGAAAAAGGTGGCACCATCCATCTGTGCGATCTGCACCGGCGGGCACACGGGGGTAAAGACCGACGACGCCCTCATGGCCCGCTTTCCGGACCTCAAGGTCGTCGGCAATTTCGGTGTCGGCTACGACTCCGTCGACGTGGCCGCGGCCGCCAAGCGTGGCGTGATCGTCACCAACACCCCTGACGTACTGACCGAAGAGGTGGCCGACACCACGCTCGGCATCCTGCTCGGGACAGTGCGCGAATTCTACCAGGCGGAGAAGTGGCTGCGCGACGGCCGCTGGGCCAAGGAGGGCGACTATCGCCTGACGCCCGCGTCGCTGCGCGATCGCTCAGTCGGCATCGTCGGCCTGGGCCGCATCGGCAAGGCCATCGGGCGGCGCTGCGAGGCATTCGGACTTCCGATCAGCTATTTTGGCCGCAATAGGCAGGCCGACGTCAGCTATCGCTACTATCCCGACCTGCTGTCGATGGCGCGCGACGTCGACACCTTGATCGTCATCACGCCCGGTGGCGCCGGCACTGCCAAGCTGATCAATGCCGCCGTGCTGCAGGCGCTCGGACCACGCGGCATTCTCATCAACGTCTCGCGCGGCTCGGTGGTGGATGAGGAAGCGCTGATCGCGGCGCTGAAGAACCGTACCATCCTGGCGGCCGGTCTCGATGTCTATATGGGCGAGCCCAAGATCAATCCAGCCTTCCTCACGCTCGACAACATCACCCTGCTGCCGCACGTGGGCTCGGCGTCGCTGCATACCCGTGACGCCATGGGCCAGCTGGTGGTCGACAACCTGGCCGCCTACGTCGAGCGCAAGCCGCCAAAGACGCCGGTGCCGGAGACACCCTTCACGGGCTGGTAAGGCCCAAGCAAAGCTGCAGCTTTGCCCGAAGGCTGGACTCTTTGCTGACCTTGTGCTGCTTGCAGATCACAGTCTCGGCCGCCCCTCCCGGATAGGCTGGCTGGAATAGGACGAGGTCGCCTCGTCCCCGTACCAGTCGCGACCGGGGGAGGGTGGCGCTATGCGCCAGCGCTTGCTTGCAATTCTTATGCTGGCCGTGACATCGAGTGGTGGCTGGGCCCAGTGCGTCGATCCGTCGACCCTGGTTGGCTCCACGGTCAACATCGGCAGGAATTTTGACGAGCAAGAGCGGCGCTCGGAGCCCAACGTGCACGGCATACGCGGAACGGCCTGGTTCCTGTCAGCCCGCTTGGTCGTGACTGCAGCGCATGTGGCCGAGGCCATGCACCTGTCGGCGCAGGACTGGAAAGAGATCGAGGTCCAGGAGCGCGGCAGCAAAGCTGCGCTCCCCGCCCGCATCCTGCGCGTTGCAGGCTCACACCGCGAGAAGATTGCAGTACTTGAATTGAGCAGGCCGCTGGCTGGGGCGACTATCCTTCGCAACAGGATGGGACCGCTTGTCCCGGACGAACCTCTTGCCAGCCTCGCCTACCCTGGAAGTGAGCTGCGCTTCGCGGGCGGCCGCTTCGTGCAATACGGTGACGACGCCAAATTCGCCGGCATGGCGCTCCTCGAAATGCATGACGGCAACGACCGTCTCGTGCTCGATCACGGAGCCTCGGGTGCACCCATCGTCGATTGCCAAGGGCGAGTAGTGGCTGTGGTCAGCACGTTGATCACGCAAACCATTCGTTTTGCGTCCAGCCCGATGCGTGTCTCGACCGCCTGGCAGACGCCCAACGTGGTTTCCATACCGATTGAGGTGCTGGAGGACTTTTCCCGGCCGGAGTGACCATCGTCATTCGCCGGCGCACGGCGCCGAGCAATCGGCTCAGGGTTTGCAGCCCGTGGCTTTTAGGGTTTGTTCCGAGCGCAGCCTTCGCAGGCGAGGCCTACAACATTGCTCCAGACCGCTGAGGCTATCGCCTTCGTCGCGAGGCGAACGCGAGGGCTTCGCGAGCCGTCATTTTGCCCGAGCAACACGCCTGGCGGCGACACGCTGCCAACCGGCGAAGGCCTGAAGCGACGTGACCTGCTGCTATGCGGAGGGTCGCTGCTGGCCGCGTCGGCCGTCGCGACGACACTGTCGGGAACGGCACAGGCGCAGGCTCAGCAACGGCCTCAGGCGCCTGCGCAACGGCCGAGCCAGAAGCCACCGAACATTGTGTTCATCATGGGCGATGACATCGGCTGGTTCAACATCGGCGCCTATCACCGTGGCATGATGTCTGGCAAGACGCCAAACCTCGACAAGCTGGCGAGCCAGGGCATGCTGTTCACGGACTACTACGCGGAAGCCAGCTGCACCGCGGGCAGGGCCGCCTTCATCACTGGCGAGATCCCGCTGCGCACGGGCCTCACCACCGTTGGCCAGGCAGGCGCCGATGTCGGCTTGCCGGCACAGGCCTGCACGATCGCGACGGCCCTGAAGGCGCAGGGATATGCCACCGGGCAATTCGGCAAGAACCACCTCGGCGACCTGAACAAGTACCTGCCGACGCTGCACGGCTTCGACGAGTTCTTCGGCTACTTGTATCACCTCGACGCCATGTCGGACCCCTACTGGTACTCATTCCCGAGGGATGCCGGCTTCAACGCCAAGTACGGGCCGCGCAACCTGGTGCACACCTGGGCCACCGACAACGACGACCAGACCGTGATGCCGCGCTGGGGCAAGATCGGCAAGCAGCGCATCGTCGACGAGGGGCCGCTGGCTCCCTACCCCGACATGACCAACGTGCCCAACATGACGCAGGGCTTCCAGGCCGCCAAATACAACATGACAACTTTCGACGAGGTGCTGGTCGAGAATTCCAAGCGCTTCATGGACAAAGCTAAGAGCGACGGCAAACCGTTCTTTCTCTGGCACAACACCACGCGCATGCACGTGTGGACGTTCCTTGCTCCCCAGTACGCGGCGCTGATGAACAGCGAGACGAACTTCGGCCTGGAGGAGGCCGGCATGAAGCAGATGGATGATGCCGTCGGTGCGATCATGAAGCCCCTGGAGGATATCGGCGAGGCCGACAACACCATCCTCATCTTCAGCACCGACAACGGCGCGGAGGTATTCACCTGGCCGGACGGCGGCATGACGCCGTTCAAGGGCACAAAGGGCACCGCCTAGGAAGGCGGCTTCCGCGCTCCGTGCATTGTGCGCTGGCCGGGCAAGGTGAAACCCGGCAGCGTGCAGAACGGCATCTTCTCCGCCTTGGACTGGTTCCCGACGCTGGTTGCGGCCGCAGGCAACCCGAGTGTCACCGACCAGCTGCTCAAGGGCGTCAAGCTCGGCGACCGCACCTACAAGAACCACCTCGACGGCTACGACCAGACCGACCTGCTGCAGGACAAGGGGCCGTCGCGTCGCGAAGAGTTCTTCTACTTTGCCGGGCCGCACCTGGGGGCCCTGCGGATCAATGATTTCAAGTTCCAGTTCCTGCGCCAGCCGCAAGGCTGGCCCGGCGCCAAAATCACAACGGACATGCCGGGCATGGTCAACATCCGGCAGGACCCGTTCGAGCGAACGCCGTCGATCAACTCCGAGAGCCTGAACAATCTGGGCGGGGGCTACATGAACGATTTCTATGCCCGCGAGTTCTGGCGCTTCGTGCTCGTCCAGGAAAAGGTGGCGCAGCTCGCCAAGACGGCCATCGACTTCCCGCCAATGCAGGATCCCGCCTCCTTCAACCTCGAGGCGGTGAAGCAGCAAATCGAGGCCGCGGTCAAGAACAAGCCTGGGCAGTAAGAGCAAGGCTGGGCCGTAAGAGACTGGCGGCCGCCGCCGACGCATGCGGCGGCCGACGATCTGCTCCATCCTACATCAGCGAGCGTAGATAGGCCTCCGCCGTGCGCTTCGCGTTGTGTACGGCCCAGCCCAGCGGCGTGCCGTTCCACAGCCTGTCGCGTGTGTCGAGCTTGGCACCGCGCGCCACCAGCAGCTCCAACATCGGCAGGTCGTCGTTGATGGCCGCCTGATGCAGGGGCGTGGAATGCTTGTGCACCGGCAGCAGGCTGTTGACATCGGCGCCGGCATCGAGGCAGAGGCGCGCCGCCTCCAGCTGCCAGTTGATGACGGCGAGGCCCAGAGCCGTCTGGCGATCCTCCGCAGAGGCTCGGGGCAGCAGCGCCGCCAGTTCCTCGTTGCGGCCAAGCGCGGCGGCGATCGGCGCCGTCAGCACCAAGCCGTAGTCGAGCAGAGCTTGCACCGGCGCGTGCTGACGGTGGGCCAGCGCCACCACGAGCGCCCACGGTGACACGTTAGCCCCGGCCGCCAGTAGGGTCGCCAGCACCTCGGCCTGGTGGCCGCCCATGCTCTCATCGCTGTTGCTGATCACCAGCTCCAGCGTGCCGTCAAGGTCGGCCTGCGCAACGCCCCGATCGATCATCGCCTGGGTGATGGCGACGATGTTGGCCGGCACCTTGTGCATCACGATCGGATTGTTGGCGATGAACCAGAACAGCTTGGGATCGCGGAAGTAGTCCCTTGGATAGCAGTCGGGCTCGATGGCGCGCATGTGCAGCAACCCGGGGTGCTGATCCAGCAGGTGGCCCAAGCCATCGACGTCACCGTTGCGAATGGCAGCCACGGCGGTGCGGAAGTTGGGATCGCGGATCACCGGCCGATCGAGCAGCTCGACGATGGCATCGCGATCCGGCGCGCTTCCGGCCCGTGCATAGTCCAGCGCCGTCTTGTGGCGCCGGTCACCCATCCACGACAGAGCGCCGCCGCGGATCAAGGTCTCGACCAGCTCCAACGGGCCGACGCGCGCAGCAGCGTGCAACGGTGTCGCCCGGTCTTCGCACTGCTGCAGCGGCGATGCCCCCGCCTCCAGCAGCAGCCGGACGATGGCGATGCGCTGATCGGCCGGCTTGTCGCTTGCGCAAGCCTGCCACAACGGGGTGTTGACCTCGTCGTCGTGACCGTTGACCGGCACACCCTGCGCCAGCAGCGTGCGGACCTCGGCTGCGTCGGCGCGGGCCGCGGCCAACGACAACGAGCTGATGTCGCAAGCCTCGGTACCTGCCGACGTATCGGCAGCGCGCATCAGGCCAGACCAGGTACGATGGCCGTATTCAGCGGCGAGGCGGCGTTGGGCGGCGGTGAGACGCAGGCCTTCGGCCTTGGCCAATCGCTTGGCCTGCTTGCGCAGATTTTCCTGAGAGGGATTGGTCGGTAGACGGCCCTTCGGCCCTGGCGGGGTAGTGGACATGGCAAACCCTTTCCGCGTAAGCCCGGTGTCCGCTGGACGGGCAGGAAAAGGGTCAGACAACGCAAATGTTCCGATGGCGGGCTTGGCCCTTTCCGCGGACAGGTGGCCACCATGATGGCCAATCCGGAGGTTATGCGTTCACCCGTCGAGGTTCAAGGCCAAGGAAGGGCCAGCGGTTACGCTCGGGGCATCAACCCCAGGCGCATTTAACCTGCTGACAGGTCTTGCGCGTGCCGTCGATGGAGCACGCCGTGCGAACGAACCTGCACACCCGGCACGAATAGGAGGACAGGCAGCCGCGGTAGCTGCCGTTGCGGGCATAGTTGCAGGTACGAATGGTCTGGCAATCGCGCTGCGATGCGCCCGGGGGCACCAACTGAGCCGATGCCGCACTGGCTAGCATTGCCAGCGAGCCGCAGGCCAGCAGTGCAAACAGCGAAATGCGCGCGATTTTCATCACGATCGCCCCGGGACCAAGTTCCAAGGGCTAGGTTGAAGAAGATCAGGCGTTCCTGCAACGCCTCACAGTGTTCAAGGTGCAGCATCGGTGTGCGGCTGTGCCTTGGCGGCCACGCATCCGCTACATCATTGCCCGGCGCGGCATGCACAACCGCGGCCGCCACAATTGGCCGCGAACCTACTCCGCGGCCACCTTTTTCGGCTGGACGGCCGCAGTGTAGTCGTTGATCAGCGTCTCGGAGATCTTGCCGGGCTGGTACTTATGCTCGGCAATCTCGGACACTGGCGTCACCTCGGCGGCCGTGCCGACGATGAAGCACTCGGAGAAGCCACCGAGCTCGTCCGGCATAATGGTCCGCTCAACCACCTGTAGCCCCCGTTTCTTGGCCAGCCCGATGACCGTGCGCCGCGTGATGCCGTCAAGGAAGCAGTCCGGTGTCGGGGTATGCAGCGTGCCATCCTTGATAAGGAAGATGTTAGCACCGGTGCACTCGGCCACACGTCCGCGCCAGTCGTACATCAGCGCGTCGGCATAGCCCATGCGTTCGGCACGGTGCTTCTCAAGGGTGCAGATCATGTACAGGCCGGCCGCCTTGGTCTTGGCCGGCGCCGTCGCGGGGTCGGGACGACGGTACTGCGCGATCGTCAGGCGGATGCCTTGCAGGCGCTGCTCCATGGGGAAGTAGGACCCCCAGTCCCAAGCGGCGATCGCAAGGTGGATCTTGGTGGTCTGGGCCGAGACCCCCATCATTTCGCTGCCGCGCCAAGCAATCGGGCGCACATAGCAGTCGACGAGCTTGTTGGCCTTGACTACGTCGCGGCAGGCCTGATCGATCTCGGCGATGCTGTAGGGGATGGTCATGTCCAGCGTCTTGCCACCCTCAACGAGGCGCTGGGAATGCTGCGTCAGCTCGAAGATCTCGCCGCCGTAGGCCCGCTCTCCCTCGAACACGGCGCTGGCGTAGTGTAGGCCGTGGCTCAGCACGTGCACATCGGCCTCGCGCCAAGGCACCAGCTTGCCGTCGTACCAGATGAAGCCGTCGCGATCGTGGTAGGGGGCCGTACTTGCCATGCCGAAGATCCTCCCGGGATGGAGGCCAAGTGTCCGGCGGCCGAAATGCCCAATTTTAGGGCTTTGTAGCTGCTCGCACCGCCCGCTGCCGACGACATCTCAGCCTGAAAAAGTCTTGCCAGACCTAACAATCGGGGTCAAATAAGTCAACATGGCTGACATAAATTCCGAGCTTCTGAGCAGGCATCGGGCGCCGGTTGACCAAAGGACGGGCAAGGCCGGCACGCCACATGCGGACCCGCAGCTCGTCACCTTCGTCGAGTTGCTGTTCTTCGCCTATCGCGATTTTACGCGCGAGGCCGATGCCATGCTGGCCGAGTTCGCACTGGGACGCGCGCACCACCGGGTGCTGCACTTCGTCAACCGCCACCCGGGCCTGCGCGTCGCCGACCTGCTCGACATCCTCAAGATCACCAAGCAAAGTCTGGCCCGCGTCCTCAAGGAGCTGGTGGACAAGGGGTGGATCGTGCAGATGGCCGGGGAGACCGACCGACGCCAGCGGCTCTTGTATGCCACCGACAAGGGCGCGGCGCTGTCGAACCGGCTCGACGCCATGCAGGCGCGCCGTGTCGCCCAGGCGCTGGAGGCTGCCGGCGACAATCGCGATCTGGTCGCCCGCTTCCTGTTTGCCATGATCACCCAGGAGGAGCGCGCGCCGGTCGAGATGCTGCTACCTGGACCTGTCGAGGCCGCCGCCTCGCCGCGCAAGTAGCTGGTCGCCACCGGGGGACGGATATGGAACAGCTGCCCGACAACGCTGCCCACATTCTCGTCGTCGACGACGACCAGCGCATTCGCGATCTGCTGGCCCGCTACCTGTTCGAGAACGGCTTCCGGGTGTCCACCGCCACCGATGCCGCGACCGCACGCTCCTCCATGCGCGGGCTGTCGTTCGACGTCGTCATCCTCGATGTCATGATGCCGGGCGAGAGCGGCCTCGATCTCGCCCGCGATCTGAAGTCGATCTCCAACATCCCGATTTGCATGCTGACGGCCCGCGCCGAACCGGAGCAGCGCATCGAGGGCCTCGAGATCGGCGTCGACGACTACGTGGCCAAGCCATTCGAGCCCCGCGAACTGCTGCTGCGCCTGCAGAACATCTTGAAGCGCGGCCGCGGACCTTCAGGGCCACGCGATGAGATCCGCATGGGCGATTTCACCTTCCATGTCGGCCGCGGCGAGCTCAAACGCAACGACGAAAGCATCAAACTGACCGAACGCGAGCGCGACCTGCTGCGCATGTTCGCGCAGCGGCCCAGCATGCCGATTGCACGCCACGAGCTGGCGAGCGACGATTCCACCGGCAGCGAGCGCGCCATCGACGTGCAGATTAACCGGTTGCGACGCAAGATCGAGAGCGATCCTACCAATCCCGTTTATCTGCAGACGGTGCGCGGCAAAGGCTATATCCTGCATACGGACTGATATGTCGGCTCGCAGACCATAAGAGGCCGCCCCGGGAGGGCGTGCAAGCGTGTAATGCTGGTGCCCAAACAGGAGAGCTGGCGCAAGCTCATCAGCCGCGTGCACCCGCCACGCGTGCGCTGGCCCAGCATGCAGTGGTCAAATCTGCGCTGGCCGGCCGTGCAGTGGCCGCTCGTATCTTGGGCCCGCATCGCGACAGCGCTGAGCGATCTGGCACCAAAGGGTCTCTACGCACGCGCCCTGATCATCATCATCGCGCCGATCGTGCTGCTGGAAAGCGTGGTCGCCTTCGCGTTCATGGAGCGGCACTGGAACCAGGTGACGCGCCGGCTGTCTGAGGGTCTGGCCCGCGATATCGCCTCGGTGATGGACGTCTACGAGAGCCGTGCATTCGGCAACGACATCGAGAAGCTGGTCGAGATCGCGCAGAACCGGTTTAGCCTGTCGTTCGGTGTGCTGCCGAACGGCGACCTGCCGACCACCAAGCCCAAGCCGTTCTTCGACCTGCTCGACCGCGCCCTGTCCGACGAGTTGCGCAACAATTTGAAGCGCCCGTTCTGGATCGACACGGTTGGCCAGACGCGCCATGTCGAGATCCGCGTCAAGCTCGACAACGCCATCCTGCGCTTCGTGGCGCAGCGCAGCCAGGCGTTCGCGTCCAATTCGCATATCTTCCTGATCTGGATGGTCGGCACCTCGGTGGTGCTGCTGACGGTCGCCATCCTGTTCCTGCGCAACCAGATCCGTCCGGTGCTGCGGCTGGCCGAGGCGGCGGACGCCTTCGGCAAGGGCCGGCCCGTACCGCCCGATTTCCGGCCGCGCGGCGCCCGCGAGGTGCGCCAGGCCGCATCGGCGTTCCTTGAGATGCGCGATCGCATCCGCCATCACGTTGACCAGCGCACCACCATGCTGGCTGGCGTCAGCCATGATCTCAGAACAGTGCTGACCCGCTTCAAGCTGGAGCTGGCCCTGCTCGGCAATAGCCGCGAGGTCGCTGCGCTACAGAATGACGTCAAGGAAATGCAGCATATGCTGGAGGACTACCTGGCCTTCGCCAAGGGTGACGGAGGCGAGGAGGCGGCCCCCACCGACATCCGTGAGCTGCTGGAGGAGGTGCAGGATGAATGCGAGCACATCGGCACGCCGATCGAGGTGCGGATGCGTAATCCGCGGCGCCGGCTGGTGCTGCCCCTCAAGCGCCAGGCCTTCAAGCGCGCCGTGACCAACCTCGTCACCAATGCCGCACGCTTCGGCGACACCGTGGTAATCCGCGCCGGCGCCGAGGAGGACTGGCTACGCATCGAAGTCGACGACGACGGGCCCGGTATTCCTGCGGGCGAGCGCGAGAACGTCTTCCGGCCGTTTTATCGCATCGACGACGCGCGCAACCAGGATACCGGCAACTCGGGGCTGGGCTTGGCCATCGCCCGCGACATCGTTCAGAGCCACGGCGGCGACATCGCCCTCGACACCAGCTCGATGGGCGGCTTGCGGGCGATTATTCGCGCGCCGCTGTAACTCTAGGCGGCAGCGTTCGGGCTGGCGAGCGTGTGGCCCTTGGGCGGAAGCATGACGTTGTCGAAGGTCTGGGTCAGCGCGCCGCCGGAAAAGAAGGCGACCGCAATCAACGGCACCGTGCCGGTATTGCGCAGATCGTGCCGCAGGTCCTTCGGCAGAACAAAGACGCTGCCCGGGCCGGCCGGCCACGTGCCGTCGTCGCGCAGCAGCTCGCCGCTGCCGGCGATGATGTACTGAGTTTCCTCCAGGCTGTCGGTGTGCCAGCCCAGATGTCCGCCGGGGGCGATCGAGAAGGGGACTACGACGGTGTTGTCCGCGCCCTTGCCGGCATAGCATGCGAAGGCAGCGGTCCAGTCGATGCTAGCGTCTTCGGTGCTCGATATGGGGATCATGTCCAGCTTACTGACATCGACCGGGTTCATTTTAGCCTCCTCGCGCTCTTTGCACTGCGAGACAGGGTGACTTGCCCAGCCAGGTCACGGCTCGCACGCCGTTGATGTCCTAGCCCCTCTGCCCGAACGAACAAATCGGGACGAACCCTGAGTCGAGCGTGTGCGTCACCCCAGCGGCGTACATGGTCCGCAAGCTGCTGGCTCAGAACAGACGGCCGCCGTTGGGGACGGCGCGCTCCGGCATGATCAGCACCACCTCGCCCTGCGCATCCGGAAAGCCCAGCGTCAGCACCTCCGACATCATCTTGCCGATCTGGCGCGGCGGGAAGTTTACGACTGCCGCCACTTGCCGGCCGATCAGGCTTTCGGGGCGATAGTGCACGGTGATCTGCGCCGAGCTTTTCTTGACGCCGATCTCTGCGCCGAAGTCGATCTCAAGTCGGATGGCCGGCTTGCGCGCGCCCGCCAGCGGCTCCGCCGCCAGGATTGTCCCGACCCTGATCTCGACCTTCATGAAGTCATCGAAGGTGATGCGCTCGGTCATGGCGTGCTCTTCCCCATCGGCTTGCCAGAGCGCATGTAGCATGCCACCCCGAAGTTCGCGTCGGCGAATATGCGCGAGCGTGGGCTAGCGACGCTGAGGGTCTCGAGCTTGGCTCCAAGCTGCGCTTGGATGACAAGCGACACCGGAATTCATGCGCCAGTGCCGGGTCCGGCATCCGTGCCAGCGGTGGGCTCCGGCTTGGCGCGGCTGCGCATGGTCGAGCGGAGGAAGCCCGGACCTTCCGAGGCCAACCGATAGAGCGCCGTGCCGATCTGCTCGACCCCGCGCAAGGTGCGCTCGCCACGACGCAGCCGGCGGTCCAGCGCGGCCATGGTGCGGGCGAGCCCGGGGTCATCGTCCTCGAGCCAGGTGCCGAACACGGATGCGTAGATCATTCCGAGGCCTGCCACCCGCAAGGCACCGGACGCGCCGTCCGTGCCGATACCTGCGCCCTGCAACATCCAGTGCTGGGAAGCCAGGAACGGTCGGGCCAACGATGCGTCCGCGGGTCCCGACGCATGGATTGACTTGAGGGCTGCCTTATAGGGCGCCAGCACGTCGAAGCGGGTCATGATGACGTCGAACAGAACATCGCGCCTGTCCTGGCCCTCTGCTGCCTTGGGGATGCGCTTCAGCACCTCATCGTCAACCGCCCGCAGGAAGGCGGCGAGAATGTCCGTCTTGCCGGCAAACGCCTGGCGCACCTCCGTCAGCGGCTGCGTGGCGGCTTCGGCGATATCGAGCAGCGTCACCTCGCCCCACGGCTTGGCGGCGGCACACGCGAATGCGGCGGAGATGATGCGGTCCTTGGGCGTCGAGGAATCCAGCATGGCGGCCTCCTGTCCCACAATTACATCGCCCAACAACGCCAAAGGAAAGGTGAACGTGGTGCTCGTGACCAAATACCGCAAAAAGAGGTGGCGGATGCTTGCGCATCCGCCACCTCAACAGATCACCGCTTGGTAGCGCTCAGACCCTCAGCTGCGGCCGAGCACCGTCACCTTCACCCGGGCGATGCCCTGGCCCTGCATGCCGATCACGCCGGCTGCCGCCTTAGACAGGTCGATGATGCGACCGGCCACATAGGGTCCGCGGTCGTTGATCCTGACGTCGACCGACTTGCCATTGCCAAGGTGCGTGACGCGCACCTTGGTTCCGAACGGCAGCGTCTTGTGCGCCGCCGTCATGGCATTCGGGTTGAACCAGCCACCGGCAGCAACGCGTTGGGGCTGCCAGTAGAACGAGGCAATGCCCTGCAGCACCGAGCCGATCGGATCGGAGCTCCAGCTGCGCTGGTGGGCGGCCACCTTCCGCTTGCTGCTCTGCTTGGCGTAGCGCTTCTTGCCGCTGCGCTGTGCGTAGTGCTTCTTGCCCTTGCTGCGCACGTAGTGCTTGCGCTTGCCATAATTGGCCGTACGCACCGTGCTGCGCTTGGTATAGCGCCGCTTCTGCGTGTAGGTCTCGGAAGACCGGCGGCGCTCCGAATAATAGCCCCAGGTCTCGCCGTCGTTGACGGATGCGCGGGCTACCCGCTGGCGGTTCAAGTGTGTGCCGGAGTCCTGATAGGACGCCGCCCGATCGCGGCGGGCCGTCTCGCGGGCATCATCGCTGATGGCCGCCGATGCGGGTGCTGAGCCCGCGAACCCGATCGCGAACACAAGCACGAGGGACAACACGAACGATTTCATACCTTCATCTCCTTTGCGCATGACGAGCTGGTGCTGGAGTGTTGAGGGCAACAATCGGAGGTTGCAGAGACGCGAGGCGCACCTCTGGCGACCACCAACGATTTGTTGAAGTTTTAAAGCGGTGTTTTGTGCCCGAATTAACTTGTTCCCAGAACCAGTCGCCGGAACCCGCTGACGCGCTGCCAAATTCCTCCTGGCAGGCGCTTCCGGCGCGCGAAACCGAGCAATTCAAGCTTTAATGGTCAACCCGAAATTATGAACCAGATTCATGGGTTTGCCGCATGGAGTTTAAATGCGACATGAAAATCCGTGCGTTTTCAATACGTCGCCTCCGACCGTGGTCCATCGGCCACGCGACAATAGGCGCCAGACATTCGTCTTAGGACGGTCAGCCCTGCGTCTAAAGCGGCCCTGGGTAGCCGCCGCCGTCGATCAGCAGGTTCTGCGCGGTGATGTATCCAGCGTGAGCTGAGCAAAGAAACGCGACGGTTGCCCCGAACTCATCGGTGGTGCCGAAGCGGCCGGCAGGCACCGCCGCCTTGCGCTCGGCGTCGATCACGGAAATGGACACCTTGCGCACCTCCGCCATCTTGGCACCGGTGCCGCGCAGCCGGTCGGTATCGAATGGTCCCGGCAGGATGCCGTTGATGGTCACATTTGACCTAGCGGCCTTGCGCGCCAGAACGGTAACGGCACCGGTCAGGCCCAACCTGGCGCCGTTGGACAGCTCGAGGGTCGAGATCGGATTCTTGATCGAGGCCGACGTGATGTTAACGATGCGGCCGAAGCCGCGCTCCATCATTCCGTAGACGGTGGCATGGATCAGCGCGATGGGCGTGAGCATGTTGCCCTCCACTGCCTTGCGCCAATCCTCGAGCGAGAAATTCTTGAAGTCTCCCGGAGGCGGTCCGCCGGCGTTGTTGATCAGGATGTCGGGATTGGGGCACGCCTTGAGCAGCGCCGCGCGGCCCGCCTCCGTCGTCACATCGCAGGCAACCGGCGTGACCTTGACGCCGAACTGGCCGAGCTCCTTGGCCGTGGCGTTGAGGGCATCCGCGCCACGCGCGCAGATGGTCACGTCGACGCCCTCGCGGGCCAGCGCGGTCGCGCATCCCTTGCCGAGGCCTTTCGAGGCCGCACAGACAATGGCCGTCTTGCCCTTGATGCCGAGATCCATGGAATCCTTCCTCATCCTCGCGCCGTAGTTGGCCGAACATGCCCGCCCGCGCCGCATGGATCAAGCCTGTCTGCAACCCTTGACGTCCGTACGCTTTGCGGAAATTTTTCAACGCAAGGGCTCAACCGCGATTGCCCCGCGAGCCTGCGGCCCAAATAGCGCGTCCTGTGCCTCTCGCGCGAGGCGGACGCATGATGCCCTCAACCACCAAAACCACGGCTGCCCGGCACCGCCTCGGGGTCCCGACTTCCCCCCATCATCGATGTGCGCACGGACGAGGACTTGGCGCGGCTGCACAACCTCGCGGGCGGGCTAGCGGCGGGATGGCTGTTCGTGCTGCCCGGTGCAGGTGCTGGTGTAGTCGGCCATTGAGCTCGCCGCCTACGTCGGCTGGCGCCTCTGGTCTGCGCAGCAGCATGCAGAAGTTCAGTGCATTGCGGTAGCGCGGCTCGTCGATCCATTTGCGCTTCTGGATCGGCCGATTCTCTTTGCCCAGTCCGGCAAGCTGCCGGTCGCGGCCGCCAGTTAGCCAGGCATCTTGTCGCTGAACAGCACGCCGCCCTTGGCCTTCGAGGTCTTGGGCGATTCCACGATCTGCACCATGACGGCCTCGGGGCCGACATTGAAGTTGCGCACGACCGCATCGGTGATCTCCTTCACGAGCGCGCGCTTCTGGTCGATGGTGCGCCCTTCGATGGCGTAGACGTAGATTTCCGGCATGGCGGATCCTCCAATTCACTGGCGCATTGCGCGCACAGATCGCATTCGCTTACAGCCAGCCCTTGCGCCGGAAATAGAGCCACGGCAGCACGCCCGCCGCCACCATCAGCCCCAGCGCCAAGGGATAGCCATAAGTCCATTCGAGCTCCGGCATATGCTTGAAGTTCATGCCGTAGATGGTGCCGACGAGCGTCGGCGGCAGCAGGATCACGGCCAGCACCGAGAAGATCTTGATGATGGTGTTCTGCTCGTTGCTGATCATGCCGAGTGTCGCATCGAGCAGGAAGGTGATCTTGGTTGAGAGGTAGCCGATATGGTCGGCCAGCGATTGCACGTCGCGATGGGCCGTCTTGACGCGCGCCCGCAACGGCTTGTCATCGCCACGCTCGCTCATGACATGGGTCAGATAAGTTAGCACGCGGTCCAGGGTGAGGAGGCTCTCGCGCGACCTTGAGGTGAGTTCCCCTTCGCGGCCGATGGTGCGGATATTCACGTCGAACCGGCGCGAGCGAGTGCGCTCGCCACCCTTGATGCCGAAAATCATCTGCGAGAGCTTGTCGACCTCGCCCTGGATGCGCTCGACCCGATCCGCCTCGCGATCGATGATGGCTTCGAGCAAGCCTGTCAAAATGGCAATGCCCGAGATGCAGGGTGCATCCTTCTTCTGCGCGCGGTTGACGAAGATCTGGAAGGCGCGCGGCTCGGCGTAGCGCACCGTGACGAGGCGATTGCCGGCGAGAATGAATGTCACGGGCGTTGCCGTCAGCGTCTCGAGGCCCTCCGACTGATGCAATACGATCGCCGTCATGACATGCGCGCCGCCCTCCTGGTACACGCGGCTCGACGCCTCAATCTCGGCCATCTCCTCGCGCGTCGGCACCAAAATGCCGAGCGCCTGCTCTACCAGCAGGTCCTCGTCCTTGCTCGGCTTTTGCAGATCGATCCACACGGTGGCTGGCGTGACCGAGGGTTCACCATCGCGCTTGATTAGAGCCCCGTCGACGGCATCGTAGATGGTCAGCATCGCGGGTGCTCCCAATCAAGCCGCCCTAGTGTGACGATCGAGAAATTCGCCAGCGCTCGCGGCATGGTTTGAGCGAATTTCTCGACCTCAATCACACCGGCTGGTCCATGATTG
>Ga0075428_100004551_pt1 | contig 15333 bp, 8 predicted proteins | sample RhiMetdeltSRZDD2_FD_75291 | JGI IMG/M metagenome (GOLD analysis project Ga0075428, IMG submission 75291) | Populus rhizosphere microbial communities from Tennessee, USA - Rhizosphere MetaG P. deltoides SRZDD2 | ecosystem: Host-associated > Plants > Roots > Rhizosphere > Soil | place: USA... | reverse complement strand
ATTGGTCCACACGAGATCTCTCTTGACACTGTGCCAGCAGAGATCAATCAGCCGCCGCTTTTTTTAGGGCAAAAATTACGCGATCCGAAGGCCCAGTTTGACAGAAAGGGGCTCCGCCAAGACGATGATATCTTGCGTGGTCTTACAACCTTTGGGTCATACGAGAAGCCTGAGGCAGAGATACCACTTGTCGTTGTTTGTCCTGGTGTATGGGCAAGCAAGATGCAAGCTTTTATCGGACGACTCCGGCAAGGGCATCAACGCTATCGAGGTATAGAAACCACTTTCGGTGTGCGTTTTGGAGCAGTAACTACAGTCATCGCAGAGACGCCAGAGTATGAGACGAAGGTCAGGGAGGCGATTGCCCCACTGCCGTCCGATACTCGCCCCGTATTCCTCGTCTTTGCACCGGAGCGTGGCTTCAGCCGGGCCAACTACGACTCCCCCTATTACCGGCTGAAGCGTCTGCTGCTAGAAGCGGGGTACCCTTCTCAGATGGTGAAGGAAGACACGCTGGAGCACCCTGAGTGGAAAGACTACAATTTTGCCCTCGATGTGTTTGCCAAATCAGGTTTTGTACCCTGGGTTCTCAGCGAAGGCATGCCGAACGCCGACCTTTTCATCGGTCTCTCATCAAGCATCCTTACCCATAAGAGCCAGCGACGGCGCGTCATTGGCTCTGCCAATGTGTTTGACGACTTTGGTCGATGGTTGTTCTACCAGGGAGCCAGCGCAGCGGTGCCGTATGAGAATCGCAATGCTATGTTCGCCGCACTCCTGGGCTCGATTACCCGAGACTATCAAGCCAAACGACGCAAGCTCCAATGGGTGCATATCCACCATAGCGCCAAGCTGCGGCACAAGGATCAGCATGAGATTACCCAAGGCATCCTGAGTGAGGCCCCGGATGCAGCAATTTCCTTCGTCCGCATCAACGAACGCCATGCCTTTCGACTCTTTGACGATTCACCCCGAGGCGATGGAGTCGCAGCGCGAGGCACGTGGGTTATGCTGTCTCCCAATAAGTTCGTGCTTGCTACAACGGGGCCAAATTCCATAGGTCAAAAGTATATAGGGACCCCTCGCCCCCTGGAGATTAGCGTTCATCGCGTCAATACCCGAGAGAAACTTGACCTGGCAATCTATGCACAGCACGTGCTGAGTTTGACCCGGCTCAACTGGGCCTCGACGAGCGCATTCTGTCACGCGCCCATTACCATCAAATTCGCCCACGACATTGCTTACCTGATGAACGTGTTTCTCACCACAGGTACTGACTTTCGGTTACACGATAGGCTTCGGACGACCCCCTGGTTTTTGTGACAAGAGATCATGGGTTATAAACTGGTTATTCGTGTGGACACGGTGTTAGATGATTTTATATGGTAGGTTTGCAGTGAATGTTCTGCTAAATCGTACCTTCTCTGTATTCCGGCACTCTGATGCAATGTCCAAGGAGGACTTCGACTACCGAGAGTGGGTCTACATGCACGACCATACTGGTCTGTCTTGGAGCGACTTGCTCAAGAAGCGTGTGGTCGTCATTCTTGGCGAGATGGGGATTGGCAAGACTTTCGAGTTCCAGCATCAGGCTAGTCGCTTGCAGCAAGAGGACAAGGCAGCGTTCTTTCTACCCCTCAGCCAAATCAACAGCTTAGACTCAGTTCGGGCAATACTTGACGAACAGGCACCTAGATTCGAAAAGTGGCTCAGGTCAAGCGACATGGGCTATTTCTTGCTCGATGCTGTCGATGAGGCTCGCCTCAACGGCCCGCCAGCATTACAGATGGCTCTACGCGCCATTCGTGACGTCCTACGACCCCATTTGCAACGCATCTCTTTCTTCGTCTCCAGTCGTGTAACCGACTGGAGTGTTTCTGGCGTTCGGGAAACTGTTGAGCAAACTCTGCTCAAGCCCATTTTTGACGCTGAAGCCTCCAACGTTGCAGCAGTAGTGGCCGATACCGACACCCTGGAGGTCAAAGGCGACAAGAATGCGTCGTCTATACAGTTGGAGGTTTACTGCCTCGATCCGCTCTCTAAGCCGGATGCAAAGCGTTTGGCGGAAGCTCACGGTGCAAGGCCAGTTGAGGCTTTTTGGCAAGAAGTAGAAGAGGGCGGTTATGAGTTCATGGCCAGCCGTCCTCTCGACCTGGAGTGGATGGCGAAGCAATGGGTTGCGAGCAAGAAGCTTGGGACTTATTCGGAACTCATCGAGACAGCGGTAACCCGCCGCCTGCGTGAAACCAATCAGAGCTACATCGACTCGGGTGCCGTTTTATCGCCAGTACAGTTGAGAGCAGGTGCAGAACAGATTGCCGCTGCTTGCACGTTCTCTGGCCGCCCGTATGTATTGGTTACTGCGGACGAGTCGATGGACAGTGCTATATCTCCCGCGGACGCGCTCCCTGATTGGACACTCCTAGAACACAGGCGGCTGCTTGGTACGGCTATCTTTGATGAAGAGACCTACGGCCCCGAGTCAGGTTCCATCATCGCGTCGTGAGGGAGTATCTGGCTGCATACTGGGTCGAGCGTCGCCTCAGGGACGGCCTGCCACTTGCGCATGCGCTCGGGTTGTTTATCCAAGCGCCCTACGGGACTCCAGTACTTTTGCATAGTCGCCGGCCGGTGCTCTGCTGGCTGGCAAGTCTTAATGCTCAGGTGCGCGAACGTGTCATTCGACAGTTCCCCGAGATGCTCATGTTTGAAGGAGACCCTCAGTGCTGGAGCTCGGACGACGACGTCGAAGCCTTTAAGGCATATTTACGAAAACTGGAAGCAGGCTACAGGCCAGACTGGTTTAACGACGCGAGCGAACGGCGGCGCGTTGCACGCATGTTGCCCCCAGATTTGCTTGCTGAGGGTTTAAGTCGGTACTCGAAGACCCCGGAAATACTCTATGAACTTCTCAGGCTCATCAATAACGGCAAAGTGGCGTTCAGTGCAGATGCGGTCTTTGCGCTTTACCGTGCCTCGGAGGCAAGCGACCGAGACCGCTGCCATGCCTTGGTCACGCTGGCAACAGTCGCTACGCCCGATCAGCGAGAAGCCATTGCTCAAGACTTGGTCTCTGGCAAGTTCCAAAGCAATGAGCTGATTGCCGCTGCATGCGAGGTAGTGGGGCTGCAGGCCCTGACAGTCGAGCAACTCACAACAATCCTCCGCTGCGCACAACCAGAGTCAGCCACTGGCGGTGGTCCGGTGGTGAGGGCTATTAAGTATGACCTCTTACCGGCGGCAGACTTGCAAGTGTTGCAGAAACTTCTTACAGCGGTTTTGCGCATCCTGCCTGTTGAGCGTGTCAAGGAGCTACGATACCAATCTACAACAAGTAGACCGAGGGAATTTTGGATACTCTCCATTTTGCCGGATTGTTTCCGACGTGGGGTCGATCTCATGGTAGGTGACGGAACAGATGCTCCTCAAGCCCTCATTGATGCAGCCCTTGTGATGCAGAACCTCCAGTATTCGGAATACGTTTATAATGAGGATTATCAGTCGCTACGCGCAGAAATCAGGAAGCGCCCGGGATTCCGACGACGAGTCGCTCGTGCCATCGCTCTCTCGGAAGATGTCGGTTTTGCAGTCTATGATCTGACGTGGCGAGGACTTGTCGGCTTCACGCGAGAAGACCTTGATTGGTTACTCCATGAGGCTGGGCGGGAGGATATTGACCCGACAGAACGCCAAATCTGGTATAAGGTTGCACGAAATATCGCATGTGATGATCTCCGTGGAAAGCGTCGCCAGCAAGCACTAGCAGCTTTGACCACTGGTGTCGATGGCCCAGCAAGAACTGACGACATCAAGACCGTAAGGGCACGACGAATCGAGGATATCCAGAGGCAGCGCGACTGGAAGCGAGAAGAGCGCACGCGTAAGGCCGAACAGCGACTGCAGCTTGAGGAAGACAAGGCACAGCTCCTCAGACAGATTGGCATTATACGAGCTGGCAGTGACTTCCCTGTCATGCAGTGGCTAGTCAGCCACGCTGCTGAGTCGAGCAGTCCCAGAAGGTATACACATGTTAGCCTTGAGTCAATTGTGCGTGACTTCGGTCACGAGCTTGCACAAGCGTTCAGCGAGGGGCTGACGAAGGTCTGGCGACAGATACGTGTGCCGAGCCCGGCTGACTACCCAGACAACCGTGTTCCCTGGGCCGGCCTCATTGGTCTGGCGAGCGTCAATCATGCCTTCACTATGGGACTGGACGTGCAAAGCCTGTCGGCTGAGGACATCACCCGTACTGTGCAGCTCTGTGTCTGGGAGGTCGCCAGGCCGGAGCCATGGCTCGATGATCTGGTGGAACTCCGAGCGGACACAGTAGCAGCAGCCCTCATGCCATGGCTTGAGCGGGAGATCGGGTTGACTGCCGACGATGACCAAATTCTACGGACTGTGGATTTTGTACTTCATGCGTCCTATGCATTGCAGCGGCCTTTCCTACAGCGAGCAGTGGAGATGTTGCGAGACGGCCAGGTCTCTGGGAAGCGCCTCCAAAGGAGACTTTTCCATGCACTAACAGAAGTGGGAATACCCTCCAAGGAGCTGATAGCAGAGCTTGCCTCCAGGCACTTAATAACCGGCGCGAACGCGGTATCACCTGTTTTCGTCTTAGATTGGTTCGTGGCGTGGGCAGAAGCCGGCTTCACAGCGGCTTGGTCATGGCTCGAGGCTAACCAGACTGCCATGGCCAGGAATGCTTCTGAATTGGCGGGGCTCGTGGCAGAAGGACTCGATCATGCATCATGGACCAAGGGGCTCTCAGGAACTGAAGCTGAAGCAGCTGCACTGATTTCGCTGTTTCGTTTCCTCTCTGTACATGCAGATGCCTCTCAACCTGCAACAGATGTTAACACAGGGCTGTCGCCGCTATCTCCGATCCAGCGTGTAAGAGATCGTATCCCAGATATCCTGGCGAGCATGCCAGGAAAGGCAGCCCATGCGGCGCTGCAATCACTGGCAGTCGAGAACACAGGAACGGCGCGAGGGGATCGGTTGCAGAACTTAATCTCGATGCACGCATCTGCCGAAGCTGAGAGGTGTAGCGTGGTGTCGTCAGCCCAGATCCCTGTTCTTGGCGAGGTTTATTGTCGCGAACCTCGTACAGAAGGAGAGCTGTATAAGCAGGTTCTTGCTCGGCTTCAAGAAATCCGTGAGAGCATTGAAGGGGGCCCATTCAGCGACCGTGTGCTGTTTGAGCCAGGCATCGACGAGAAGAAGTTGCAGTTGTGGCTCGCTGCACGGCTAAGCGATACGCCGCTCAGGCGGTTCATCCCCCGCTTCAAGGTTCATAGAGAACCTCAGGTAGATGATGACAAGCGAACAGATATTGAAGTGAGCAGTGCTGCGGGAAAGGTGGGCATTGAAATCAAACCTGTCGATTCACACCGGAGCTACTCCGCAAACAGCTTGACCCAGACACTGAGAGAACAGCTCGTAGGGCAGTATCTGCGAGGGCAAAATAGCAAACACGGGGTGCTCGTCATCTTTAGATTGGACGACAAGAAGTGGGAGATTCCAGGTAGACCGGAGCGAGGCGATTTCAACGAGTTAATCGGATACTCGCAGAACAAGCTGCAAAAATCGAAGCAAAGAGTACTGCTATCGAAAGCTTGAGAGTTGTCGGCATTGATTGTGTGCCAGCAAAGCCACTGATGCCATAAAGTCTTGGTCGTTTGGAACGAGAGCCAAGCGTCCATTGATGAGATCGTCACGCCCACTGTCGTCAATCTTTACCGGCCGCTCAACTCCTAGCGTCTCACCAATAAGTCAGTGACGCACTCTAGGACATTGTGCAGAATGGGTTGCCCCAGGCTGACTACACTACCAGAAAGCAGTCAGCCTGGGTGACGATCGGCGCTCCTCGACCAGAGAGATGGAGAGTATGCGGGCATGGGCTTCAGTTACCCAGTATCACGCGTCGATTACGGCAATACCTTGAATCTCGATGACAATCCCCGGCCGCGCGAAACTCGACACTGTGATCAGGGCACTGGCAGGATATTTGCCATCTGCAAACACCTCGCGTCGCATTTCTGTGAATCTCGTCCCCAGGCGTGAGTCGAGGATAAACACTGTCATGGTCACCATATCAGCGAGCGTGCCACCCGTCCGGCGCAGTGTGCTGTCGAGATCCCGGAAGACCTGGCGCACCTGCGCTTCAAAATTGTACGAGATGTCTCTTCCCTCGCTGTCCTGCGTGGCGGTATGACCGGCAAGCCATACTGTGCGGCCACCCTGGGTGACCACCGCCGGTGAGTATGCACGCTGTTGCTGGGTCGTAGTCCCTTCCAGGTAGTTCCGCATGCACGCCCTCCTCGCTAACGCGCTGACGCTGGAGACGCCAGCGGCGGGGCCTTGAAGCGATAGTTCGGATCCGGGTTCACTTTGGGTGCCAGGGTGTTGCGTAGCACACCAATGCCTTCGACCTCGATCTCCACCACATCCCCTGGTTGCAGATAGCGCGCCGGGAAGCCATTGCGTATGGCCTCGCCGATGGAGCCCCCGGTGACCGTGCCACCGCCCAGGACGTCGCCAGGGACAATGCGGCTATCCCGTGAGGCGCGCTCGATCATGGCGCCCCATGTGTGATACATCAGGCCGCCGTTGTTGTCCATCCACTGCACACCGTTGACTTTCAAAGTACAGCGGACATGCACGCGGCCGTCGCGGATGTAGGGCGCGAGTTCATCGGTGGTGACGATCCAGGGGCCAAGCGAGGTGGCCGAGTCTTTCCCCTTGGCGGGTCCAAGGCGCGCTTCCATCTCGTCGCGTTGCAGATCGCGGCAGCTCCAGTCGTTGAATATGGTAAAGCCGGCAATGTACGCGAACGCCTCTGCTTCGGCGATATTGCTGCCTTCTCGGCCAATGACGGCGGCCAGTTCCAGCTCGTAATCGAGTTGATCGGAAGCGGAAGGGTAGGGCACCGCCTCGTCTGGACCAAAGATGCGCAGCGGGCTCGAGAAGTAAAAGATTGGCAGCCGATACCAGGCATCTGATAGTTGCCGTGTGCCTCCGGCATTGGCGTGGCCCTCATACACCATAAAGTCACGTACCGTTGGGGGCTGCAAGATTGGTGCACGTAGACGGACACTCGCCAACGGCACGCCCTGCGTCGCGCTAGCCGAGCCCAGGGCGGACTGCAGCCGCGCCAGGGGGGTGTTGGGGAGGTCCAGCAGGGCGCGAATATCGCGCAGACCGCCCTGCTCTCCGAGCAATGTGGCGACATCCAGGACCCGCTCGGCGACGATAACGCCAGCGCGTGGTCCGTTCCCAGCGTCATATGTACACAACTTCATAGCGGTACCCTTTCTCGCATCCTGAGGCTCAGGTGGACCTGGAAAGGTCGAAGAGGTTGGTCGTCGATTGTTGGGAGATTATGCACTGGGGCTCGCTGATGTCAATAGTGGTCATGAGCCAGCCTGGGCCGGCGTACCTGCTGCCTGCTGCCGCGCCCGGGCCTCAATTTCCTCTACCCGCACCAGGGGGAGGAGGAGCCAGCACAGTGCGGTGAAACCGGCGCTAATCAGGATGAGCGTGTTGAAACCGACCAGGTCGTAGAGTCGCCCCCCGACGTTCTGGGAGAGCTGCGCCCCGCCGTTATAGATGGACATCAGCAAGGCGAAGAACGTGCCTTCGGCCTGCTTGGGGCACGCCTTGGCTGCCAGATCCAGGAAGGTGAGCTGGATGATCATACCGATGCCCCCAAAGACCATGGCGATCACCACGGCCGCCGCGTGGTTCACGTAGCCGAAGTAGGCCAGGGTCGAGAGGACTCCAGCCGCAATGGCGAAATGGAGCAGGTGGCGCAGGGAGATGGTTTTGGAGAAGGTGAAGTAGAGCGCCGCTCCACCGAGACCCGAGGCGTACGTCAGGGACTCCAAGTCGCCGAGGAAAGTCTTGGAGAAGTGGAGCGTATCGGTAGCGTAGTAGACGAGCGCCGGGCCGAAGGAAGGGCTGAAGTTGTAGAAGAAGATGAAGCCGGCAACAATCCACAGATGACGCGATCCGATGGCACCGCGGATGGCCTGCCAGGTGGCACGGAACTGCCGCTCCCCGGCGTGGACACGGGACTCGCGGACCGCCCAGACCCCCATACCAAACGAAATCGTGGGGAAGATGGCGGCTATAAAGAAGGTGAGCGAGAGGTGCGCGTGCTCGGCGAGCCGGCCACCTGCTATCCCCACCACGACAGAGGCCGCCGAGATAGCGGCCCACTGCACCGCCTGGAATGGCCCAGTGAGCGCGAGCCGCTGACCGTTCTCTACCATCATGGCATCCGTGAGAACGTCGCTGAAGGCCAGGCCGAGCCCCATGAGGGTAAAGTAGAGCGCGACCTGCCCATAGGTATAGATCTGCAGACTACTGAGGATGAACCCCATCGCCGCAGTCAGACCAGTAGTCAGCAGAAAATAGCTCCGGCGCCGCCAGCCAAACAGCGGCACAAAGTCGGAGAGGAGCCCGTACACCGGCTTGATCAGCCAGGGAATGAGCGTGATCGCGAAGAAATCAGCGGTCTGGCCGGCACTGAGGTGCCACGTCTCTTTCATGAGAAAAGTGAGCGAGAGGTTCGGCAGGTACCACATGCCCTGGGCGAAGTAGACCACAGCAAAGATGAATGCCAACCGGCGCGCCTCGGAGTTCTCTCGGAAGCTCCGGAGTATCGCTGGGAACGCCATGGGGAGTCTCCCAAACAAGAGGCGTCAGACACAATCACAGCATTGGAACCCCTGTAGACACTATTGTAAATGCTCTCCTGAGGGTTCCTCAAGAGGGGTTTTTGCCTGCCACTCCGCCCTCTCTTTCGGCCACTACTTAGGGCATTTCAATCGCTTACAAATCATCATAAATTGAGCGAGGTCGATTCCCTATGAATGTGTTCGAAACATTTGGTACCTTCATAAGTGTATTATGCATATAATTCAGACATATTATTGAAGTTAAGGGTTCATATACGTAGGGAGCTAAAACGGCGCGGAGGAGCACTCATGGCACAGACATCAGACCTGTACACGAGGATTGAGACGGGCCAATGCACATAGCGACATCCAACACCACTGCAGACAGGGGACGACGACGCACCACGGGAGGGACGTATGCCCAGTGAAGACGTGCATAGCACCCCTCTAACCATTTTACTGGTGGAGGACAACCTCCCACATGCCGAGTTGGTCAAACGCAGTTTGGAGACGCATGAGATCGTCAACAAGATCTACCACGTTTCCGACGGGGAGGCTGCGCTGGCGTACCTATTGCGACAGGGGGTGTATGCCGATCCGACGACGAGTCCTAGGCCACACGTAGTGCTGCTAGATTTGCGTCTGCCGAAAGTCAGTGGTTTAGACGTCCTGCGGGAGATCAAGACCAACAACGACTTGCGCACCATTCCAGTCGTGATCTTGACCACCTCGACAGCGGAACGGGATGTCGTCAGTGCCTATGCGCAGCATGCGAACAGTTATCTGGTCAAACCAGTTGACTTTGCTGCATTCACGCGACTGATGCACGATCTCGGCTTATATTGGTTGCTGTGGAACTATCCCCCGCCGTCCTGAAGAAGCTCGCGTTTTGACAGAGGGGAAAGCTGCTCTACAGCAGAGCCTCTTCCTCCCCCTCGGTGGAGGAAGAGCCATGGCGGCACCCATGCTCCATCTGTGCTTGCTTACTCATGCAGCCCTTGTAGTCCCAGGACTTGGCCCGATCTGTGGAGCAGGTCATGACACAGCGGCGCGCCCTAATGCGTCCTGGCATAGACGTCTACTGGTACGAGAGGGACACAATCATGGTGATCATCGTGCTCCTCGGCATGACCATTGTGCTGCAGTTGATGGCCGCGGTGTTGGCGCTCCGACTCATCCGGATCACGGCACAACGTACAGGGTGGGTGTTGTTTACCCTGGCAGTTGTACTGCTGGCGCTGCAACGCTGCCTCTTCTTCCTCCAGGTGAGCACTGGGGAGGTGCCCTTACCGCCCCTGATCCTGACAGTACTTAGCCTGGGTATTGCCGTATGCCTGGTAGCCGGGATCGCGTGCATTGCTCCCCTGTTGGTCTCCCTCAGGCATGCCGGCGAGGCCAGGCAAAGCGCCAGCGAGGGGGAGATCCAAAAGCAACGTGCCGAGTACGAGATGATCTTCCATGCTGTCCCCGTCGAACTGCGCTTTAAGGATACCAACAACCGGTTGATACGGGTCAATAGCGCTGCGGCCGCAGCGGATGGGTGCACGGTAGCAGATCTCGATGGCAAGTCGTGTTGGGATCTCTACCCTGCAGAACTGGCGGCGAGGTATTACGCCGATGACCTGGAGGTGATCCGCACCGGTACGCCCAAGCGCCATTTTGTGATGCCACATCCGACGGCCTCTGGCACCCCACGGTGGGTCGAGGTCGACAAGCTGCCGTGTCAGGACCGAGATGGCACCATTAGCGGCGTCCTGGTCGTAGCGATGGATATTACCGAACGCAAGCGCACCGAGGAAGCCCTGGCCGAACGCATCGCGCAGATGGAAGCGGTCTGCGCCGTGGCGGAAGAAATTACCCGGGAGTTAGCGCTCCCGACCCTCCTCCAATTGATTATCCGGCGGGCCATGGACTTGCTACACGCGGATAACAGTATCATCTATCTATGGGACGAGGCGACGCACACGGTGATACCGAGCGCCTGGTGCAACGTCGGCGAGTGGATTAGTGAGGTGCGCCTGCGTTCTGGGGAGGGGGTGGTAGGGACCGTCGCACAGCGTCGTGAGGGCATGATCGTCAATGAGTACCAGCAGTCACCCTACGCCCTGCATGCGTACCTGCCCTACCTCGGGCAGTCGGCCATCGTGGCCGAACCCCTGTTGTATCACGACCGGCTCGTGGGCGTGCTGCTCGTGGCGCATGTCCCGCCTGGGCGCCACTTTACGCCGCAGGACCGCGAACTCCTCACGGTGCTCGCCGCCCAGGCTGCAGTCGCCATTGAAAATGCCCGGCTGTTCGAGGACAGTATCCGGCGGCAGGCGTGGCTCGCCGCGATTTTGGATATTAACAAGCGCATTGCGGCCCACGAGGACATGGCGAGTCTCTTAGCCCAAATAGCCGAGGAGGCCAAGCGTTTGATTGGGGCGGATGGTGCCATCTTACGGCTACTGCGGGGCGACCAACTGGTGGCGGTTGGGGCAACGCCGTTTGGCCCCACTGCCGCTGATGCCCCGGAAGCGCGCCTGGGGGAGGGGATTGTCGGGCGGGCAGCGCTCGAGCAACGGGTGTTTATGGTGCCTGACGTGCAGGCCCAGGCTGACATTGCCCCCTTCCGGAAGCAACGTGCGGCCGAGGTCGGTATCAACGCCATGCTGTGTGTCCCGTTCTGTGGTCGGCGCCAGGTCCTGGGGGTGCTGTCGATCACGTCAACCCAACGCCGGGTCTTTACCGACGACGAGGCACTGGTGCTCTCAGCCTACGCCGAGCAGGTGGCCATTGCGATTGAGCATGCCCGGCTGTTGGCAGCCGAGGAGGAGCGGACCGCCGTGTTGGAGCGCACGAATCTCATCCTCCGCAACGAAATCACCGAGCGTCAGCGGGTCGAGGCCGAACGGGAACGGCTCATTACCGAACAGGAGGCTAAGAACGCGGAGATGGAGCGCTTCACCTACACCGTCTCCCATGATCTGAAAAGCCCCCTCATTACGATCTGCGGCTTCTTAGGCCTGTTAGAGCAGGATGCGCTCAGGGGCAATGTCGAGCGTATGCAGACGGATATCGCCTATATCCACATGGCCGCCACCACCATGCAGCGTCTCCTCGACGAATTGCTCGAGCTGTCGCGCATTGGCCGGGTAGTCCATCCGCTGACCGACATCCCCCTCAGCGCCTTGGCGCACGAAGCGGTGACACTGGTGGGAGGACAGATCGCCGCCCGTGGGGTGCAGGTCGATATTGCGCCGGAGCTGCCTGTGGTCGTAGGAGACCGCTCCCGACTCCTGGAAGTGCTGCAAAATCTCGTGGATAACGCCGTCAAGTTTATGGGGACGCAGCCGACTCCACGGATTGAGATTGGTTGTAGACAGGCAGAGAAAGAAACGGTCTATTATGTACAGGACAACGGTGTGGGAATTGATCCACGGTACCACGAGAAGGTCTTTGGCCTCTTCGAACGGCTGGAGTCGGAGGGGGATGGGACAGGGATTGGCCTGGCCCTGGTTAAGCGCATCATCGAAGTGCATGGCGGACGCATCTGGGTCGAATCCGCTGGCCAGGGATGCGGGAGTACATTCTGTTTTACGCTCGCACAACCGTAGGGGAATGGTGCGCCGCTGTGCGCTATGCCAGCCAGGCAGCACGAATGCCACCCCCGCGGATACTGAAGGGGCCGGAGATGGCGGGTTGATAGCCCTGGAGGCGTATGGCACCGGCTTGCAGCGCTGTGAGATGGTGCAGATAGAGCAGCGGTAGCTCCTCGTTCACGAGGCTCTCAATGGCGGTATACAGCTCGAGTCGTCTCGGCGTCTCGACAGTTTGCCTGGCCTGGGCAATCAACTGATCAACGCGCGCATGGTTGAACCCCGGTCCGGTGAGCTTGTTGGCCGGTGCACTGGAGAGGAGTTGCCGCGAGAACCAACCATCAGGATCCCAGCGATAGCTGCTCGACGTAACATCCGCGTGGAAATCCCGGTCGCGACGCTTTTTGTATAGCACCGTGTCTTCATACAGGTGGATCATCGCCTTGAAGCCAACCTCGCTCCACATGGCCTGCACGAGCTCGGCCATATGCTGTAGATAGGAGAAAGACAGAGAGGCTTGCAAGATAACGGTGGTCCCGATGGCTTTCGCTCGACGCAGGATGGCCCTGGCCTGGTCGGGATCGTAGGCCGGCCAGACTCGGAGCCCAGGCATGTGCCAGGGGCTGGCGGGAGCATAAAACCCTTGCGCGGTCTCGCCACGACCATAGAACGCGGCCTGCTTGATCGCCTCATGGTCAATGGCGTGGGCGGCGGCGAGACGCAACTGCTTGTCTTGAAATGGCCCTTTCTCCAGGTTAAAGAGCAGGAAGGCGGTGCCCAGCGTCGGAATCTCCCAGGTCTGGAACTTTCCAACGTATTTCTTGGGAAAGCTGCTGGCGTCCGTATACGCCATATTGTCAATCAGATCGACCTCTCCAGCACGTAGCGAGGTGAGGCGGACTTGGTCTTCCTTTTTGGGCCGGCCAATAATCCCCTCCAGGTAGGGGAGGCTATTACCCGCCGTATCGGTCTCAAAGTAGTGCTCGAAGCGTACTAGCTCCGTGACACTGTTGCGCTCCCAGCGCACCAATTTGAATGGACCACAGCCTATGGGGTGCGTATTGGTCTGCGCTGCACTCTCCGGCGCGATCAGGTTGCACGGATAGTACGCCACATCGGCGAGGAAAGCGGCACTGGGCATATGCAGACGACACCGCACCGTATATTTGTCCACGGCCTCGACCGCCTGCAGGTTGCTGAGTGTTGAGCGGGTGAAGGGATGACCAATCTTGGCATCCTGCATACGCGCGAAGTTCCATTGCACTGCGGCGGCGTCCACCTCACGGCCGTTGTGGAAAAGGACGCCCTGGCGCAGCCGAAAGGTATAGGTCAGTAAGTCTGGCGTGACGTCCCATGCCATGGCCACGCCAGGGACGGGTTGTGATTGTCCATCGAGGTCGATCAGGCCCTGCGTCGTAGCGGCCAGGACGGTGGAGACCAGATAGATGGTATTGCGGTGCGGGTCGAGCCCGGCAGCATCGCCGCGTGTGGCAAAACGCAGCGTCCCACCCCGTTGGGGGGGCTGGCCCGTCCCGGCTGTGGCCTGGCTGACAAGTCCACAGGCCACGGCGCCAGCCAGAGTGCCGCCTGTGGTAGCCAGGAAGGCCCGACGAGAGAGCTCAGGGGCTACCGGCTTAGCAGGGACGTGCACCATGGCTACATCTCCTTTCCCACCTCAATAGGCCCGCCATGGCCGCGTCCGCTCGGAGTCGCTGTCCTCCGGGTCAGTCTGCACGTCCACGATAGCAGGGCGCCCGGAAGCCAGGGCCGCAGCAATAGCTCCACGAATGTCACCGGGCCGTTCCGCCCTTGCCCCAAAGCAATTAAAGGCCTGGGCTATTTTGCTGAAGTCCTGCGGGCTGAAGGCGACCGGGTCTGCAGGCACCTCACCGGCATAATCCACATAGCCGCGCCGTTCCATGCCGAGACACTGGTTGTTGACAATGATGTTCACCACCGGGAGGTTGAGCCGGACCGCGGTCTCGAGTTCCATGATGTTATAGCCAAACCCACCGTCGCCGGAAATGCAGAGCACCCTTTTCTCCGGCATGGCTAACTGGGCTCCCAGCGCCATGGGCAGCGCTGACCCGATCGCCGCAGCGCCCCGCGGATACAGAGCCTGGTTCTCAGGGGTCAGCTCCAGATAGGCAGGAGACCAGTACGAGGAACCGCCGGCGTCCACCACCACGATGGTCTGGTCATTGACGAAGTGTTGAATTTCCCTGAACAGGCGCGGGGTCTTGATGGGGACAGCATTGGAGTTCATCTGCGGGGCGAACTCCGTGTACCATTCCTCGGTCATGGCGGCAATCTCTCTGGCCCGCGGCGTATCGACGATGGACGATGGGCGCGTCACTTTTGTCTCAAGAGCGGATTTCAGCGCTTCCAGAGCCAGCTTCGCATCCGCCACTATCCCCACTTCCACAGGATAATTACTGCCTATCTCCTGGGGGTCAATATCGATCTGGATAAGCTTCGCGGTCGGAGAGAGCACGGTATACCCACGCGTTGTCCGGCCATCCATCCTGCTCCCCACCACGAGCACGACATCGGCTTCCCCGACGACCTTATTGGCTATCCTCCCTCGACTCCCTGCCACAGGATTCCCCAATACACCAAGGCTCAAGGGATGCGCGCTGGCGAACGTGCCGTGCGCCACGTGCGTCGTGGCCACAGGCATGGCCAGCAGCTCTGAAAGCTCTACAAGGGCCTGGGAAGCCTGGGACAGCATCACCCCGCCACCAGCGATGATCGCCGGTCTCTGGGCAGTCAGGAGCAATTGCGCCGCCTGTTCCACCGAGGCGGCCCCAGGCACAACACGGAGCGCTGGGTGCTGGGCACTTGCCGCTGCCGTCGGGAGGTCGAAATCTCCCTCCGCCGCAAATAAGGCGTTGGACACAATCACCGCCGCCGGGCCAGGATTGCCCGTCGTGGCGACCCCGAGCGCCCTGCGAATGATATTGGGAAGCGTCGTCAGTGCTTCGGCACGCACTGTCCATTTGGTGATGGGCTGGAACAACACCTGCTGGTCCATATACGTACTCCCAGGACGCCACATGCCGGCGACATTG
>Ga0075428_100004550_pt1 | contig 15333 bp, 11 predicted proteins | sample RhiMetdeltSRZDD2_FD_75291 | JGI IMG/M metagenome (GOLD analysis project Ga0075428, IMG submission 75291) | Populus rhizosphere microbial communities from Tennessee, USA - Rhizosphere MetaG P. deltoides SRZDD2 | ecosystem: Host-associated > Plants > Roots > Rhizosphere > Soil | place: USA... | reverse complement strand
CTGGAAGCACTTACGCTGGAGGATTTCCTTGCCGGCCGCCTCCGCCGGCGCCGCCGGCGCGGCCTGGCCGGTTGATCGGGCGTCCACGGGCGTGGTCAAGGATACTAGGGAAAACGCCAGAACGAAGCCGAGCGCAGCTATGCGAATCATGCCGAGAGACTACAACAAGATGAGGAATTCAGCATCATTACCGGCTGATCTATAGTGTCTTGCCAGAGCGGCCAGGGCGTCAGCCTTGACTCCGCGGCAGGAACAACCTGGAGAAGACCATGAGCGCAGTGCAGGAAGCCACGAAACGGAAAACGAAAGTCGCCATCATGAACGCCGTGCACGACTTGCCGGTGCTCGTCGCTCGGGACAGAGGCTATTTCAGGGACGAAGGGCTCGACATCGAGTTCGTGACGACGCCAGGGATGGCACAGGTGACGACCTCGCACACGGTGAAGTTCGACACGGTGTTCGACCGGCCGCTCGACTCGGTCTACAACGAGGGCGGCATCGATCAGTACCGCATGTGTGAGTGGGGCATCATGAAACGCGCAGTCGAGGCCGACACCGAAGGCCGCCGGCGGCGCAAGATCGTCGCCCTCGGCGCCTCCATGTCCAAGTTCGCCATCGTCGTCGACAAGGGCTCGAAGATCTACGAGCCCGAAATGTTGAAGGACAAGCTGATCTCGGTCACCCCGAACAACGGCTCGCATTTCACGATGCTGAAGATGGTGGAGGGCTTCCTCGAGCCGCAGCACGTGAAGACGACGAACGCCGGCTCGATGCCGAAGCGGATCGAGGCGCTCCGCCGCGGTGATGTCGCCGCCGTCGTCCTGATGGAGCCGTGGATCAGCATCGCACAGAAGGAAGGGCTTCGCATTCTGATCGAATCGCACTCGACGCGCAGCGAAGCGGCGTCGGACGAGGTTGACGGGCCGACGCTCGCCGCGATGTTCCGGGCGCAGGCGCGGGCAGTGGAAGAAATCGAGCGAGACCCTACGCCGTATGTGCAGTACCTGGTCGCCGAGACCGGCGGAAGGCTCGACGCCAAGGAATTTCAGACGTGGCGTCTGCTCCACGCGGCGCCTCAGCCGTACACGCGAGAGCGGTTCGACGACACGTACAACTGGACGGTGAAGTGGAACATGACCGTGCCAGGGGCTACCTTCGAGAACACGGTCGATAACAGAGCCTGGCCGTAGCGCCGTTCACACGCACGGACCACGGAGACACAGAGACACGGAGACTTTCTTTGTATCGCTCTGTGCCTCTGTGGCCCGTAATCGTTCCCGGGGTCGTCAATTCGTAGTCGCCGTCGTTCGCTTTACAAATATCTGTTCGAACAGTCCGGTCCACTTCTCCGCTTCGTCCAGGACGCGAACAGGATCTACCTGCAGAATCCTCACACCGGCCAGCGGCGACGCAACTTTCGTGTTGCTCGGTACGTAGTCCATGCTCACGAATGATCGCTGCGCCTCCTCGCTCAGCAGGTAGTTGTAAAAGAGGAGCGCCGCGTTCGGGTGCGGTGCGCGGCGCGCTACGCCAACGGCATTCGAGCGAGCGATTGCGGGCTCCAGCGCAAACCAGTCGATGGGTGCGCCCTTTTTCTTCGCCTGCTCTGGCATGTAGTTGTAGACGGTGAGAGCCACGGGCACTTCGCCGGAGATCACCATGTTGTTCAAGAGCGTATGGCCTAGGCGGACGGACACGCCATTGCGCGCGGCCAGATCGCGGAAGAATCCCAGCCCCTTGTCACCGCTGCCCATGACGTCCACGACGGACGCAAACCAGTCCTGGTCCTTCGCCTCGATCCCCAGCTTGCCCTTCCACTTGGCATCGAGCAGGTCGGAATAAGACCTGGGCAGCTCGTCCCGGGTGAGCAGCTTCGTGTTATATGCCTGCACCCACACAGAAAGCAGCGTCGCCGCCCACTGTTTGTGCGCCGGAACGGAGCCGGGCTGAAGGTCGGCGTGGACCGGCACCTCGATCGGCAGCAGGATCTGCTCTCGAGCCAGCGCTTCCATCTCGGGCGACCCGAAATGGATGACGTCCACGTCGTGTCGTCCCGCGGCGGCTTCGGCGGTCGTCCGCTGGAGCACGCGATCGGTACCGGCACGCCAGACGGTGACCTTGATTCCGTATTTCGATTCGAAGGGCTGGATGAGAGTGGGCAGGTCCTTTTCGGCGATCGTGGTGTAGAGCGTCAGCGCGCCTTCATGCTGCGATGCAGGCGCGTCGGGTGTATTGCTGGTGCCGCCGCATCCCGCACACAGAATGGCGACGATCAGCCACGACGCAGCGCCGAATGGTATGTGCGCAGCGAAGCCGTGGGCATCGCGAAGCTGGCATACGTCAGGCGGTGGACGGCGGAGGCTGAGTATGTCGCAGGTAAGTCGGCTTCGCGGAGCACATGCCATTCGGCGGTGCGTCAACGCCCCGCGCCGAAGAGATCCGTGTACAGGTTCTTCCACTTGTCGTACTCGTCGATCGAGACCCGCGCGTCGACGAACGTCATCGGCACCTTGTTGAGCGGCGTATCGACCTTGCTGCTCGTCGGGACGAACTCGCGCTGGGCAATGATCGTCTGCCCCTCTTCGCTGAGCTCGAAGTCATAGAACAGCACCGCTGCATGCGGGTGCGGCGCCTGGCGCGACACGCCGACGCCGTTCGGACGGGCGATGGCGTTTCCGATCGTGAACCAGTCGATCGGTGCCCCCTCCCTACGCAGCTGCTCCGCCTTGTAGTTGTAGACCGTGAGCGCGAGCGGCACCTCGCCTGAGACGACGAGCTGCGTCAGCAGCGTATGCCCCTTCCGCACCGAAACGCCGTTGGTCGTGGTGATTTGCTTGAACACCTTGCCCGCCCGTTCCTCGCCGATCTCGCCGTAGATACCGGCCAGCCAGTCGGAATCCTCCTGCTCGATGCCGAGCCTGCCCTTCCACTTCGGGTCGGTGAGGTCATCCCACGTCTTCGGCAGCTCGTCCTTCTTTACGAGCTTGGTGTTGTATGCCTGGACAAAAACATTGAGCCGCGTGCCCACCCACTCGCCGTGCGGACGGATGGCCGGGGCGATCAGATCCTTGTGATGGGGACTCTTCACCATCTGGAGAATCTGCTCCCGCGAGAGCGATTCCAGCTCGGGTCCGTTCGTCTCAACGACGTCGACGGTATGGCGGCCGGCGCGGGCCTCCTGAAGCGCGCGGTTGAGAACCGCCTCGGAACCGGCGCGCCAGATGGTGGCCTTGATGCCGTACTTCTTCTCATAGGCCTCGACGATCGGACCGAGGTCGGTCGTCTGCGCCGACGTATAAATTGTGATCTCGCCCTCTCGCTTCGCGCCCTCGATGAGGCGCTCGGCGCGATCGGCCCCCTCGTACAACGCGAGATCGGCAGTCGTTGCGCCGGTCGCAGCCGGCGCGGAGCCCGACGAGCAACCGACAGCGAACGGAGCAAGGGCGGCGAAAAGTACGAGTAATAGAGATTGAAGATCGGTCGATTGCCGACTGTTGCCGATTGACGAGTTTCGATTGGCGAATCGAATTCCGACCGACCGTGAATGGCGGCAATTGGCAATCAATTCGAAAACCCTCATTCAAAAATCATCAACAATCGGCAATCGGTCAATCATCAATCTGCAATTCCGATTGCTTTCGGCGGCGGTAGGTCCGCGAGCTCGGCGCGGTACGCCTCTTCCATCCGTGAGGAAAGCCCCCGCTTGGTAAGCGCCTCCTCGAACCACCTCCGCACGCGCGGCGACTCGTCAGCATAGTCGATCTGGTCGCCTCCAAGGCGCTTCGAGATCCACGCCTTCGGGACCCCCTGGACATTGCGAATGGCCACCCCCTCAGCCTTGAACGCCAGGTAGCGGGCCGGGGTAGTTCCGGTGTTGAAGTGCTGGTGCATCCAGGCGTTGGGCGGGACAATCATCGAGCCTTCCCGCCATTCGAAGCGCTGCGGTTCTTCGCCCTCCGGCCACATCAGGCTGAAACCTTCCCCGTTCAGGATGATCACGTGGGCGCCTGGTCCGTGCGCGTGCGCCTTCTTGTAGGTGCCTATCGCAAACTGCGAGATGTGGCTGTTCATGTGCCCTTTCGCCATGCTGAACCTGACGTGCGAGCCGCCGGCACCGCGTTCCTTCGCTGAGATGAGCGGGAGGTTGACGGCGTCGGGGACGAAGTTCGTGTCGAGCAGCAGGCCTCTCTGCTCACCGCGGTTGGCGAAATAGTCGGGCTCTCCGTTGAAGCGATCCGTAAAGTCGTAGCGCGTGTTGAACACGAAGTCGAGGTCGCCGAACGAGTTGATGATGACTGGTGCGTTCGTCACGGCGACGTACCGCGCCGGTTCCATGCCAGACCCGTTGAAATGCTGATGCCACGCATTGAGCGGGATCGCGAACATCGAACCCGCCCTCCACTCGAACGTGATCCGTCGTCCGGCGTCGTTCCAGACCGACGTGGATCCGCGCCCGTCGAGGATCAGGATCATCTCCTCATAGAGCTGTCGCTGCGGCGCGAGCTCTTTGCCAGGCGGAATCTCACAGACGTAGCAATCGTTGGACGTGCGGGACGCGTCGTGATTGAGGAAGACACCGCGGCCACCGCGGCGAGCCCATGGTTTGAGCTCCACCGTATGGAGGTTCGGCACGTAGAAGGAGCTGATGATGTCGAGTCCTTCCGCGCGAACCCAACGCGTATACGGAGTCTCTTTCTCGGTGGCGAACTTCTTCGCGAGCTCCTCGGAGGCCAATGTGTCTTTCGACAAAATGAAAAATCCTTGAAATTGACGGGCTTACGGATTTACGAATTGACGAATTTGATTGCGTGATTGGCGGCTATGCATCCGTAAATTCGTCAATTCGTAAATTCATTGCTCGTGATTAAAGTTGTCTTCGTCGTTGCGTACCGTAAATCCTTCCGCTCCTGGCGCCGGCTCCTTCGGGCGCGGCTCCACCTGCTTCTGAAACAGCATGTTCATGAAAATGAACATGGGTTTCGTCTTCAGGACGAGCGCGCGGGCCGGCTTGGTGGCGCTTGCGTTGAAGTGCTGGTGCACGCAGTTGTTGTGCACGACGACGGCATCACCTGCTTTCCAGTCGTAGCGGATGCCGTCGTGAATCTCGTAGCCTTCGCCGTCGAGGATGTAGAAGGCCGCCTCATTCACGTGCCCGTGCTTCTGATTGTGTCCGCCCGGCGAATACTCCTCGAGATGGATGTGCAGCGTCTGTGTCAAGCCGTCGACTGGCTCGACGTAGTGCCGGCTGAAGGTCTGCGGGCCGTCAGTGAACTTCAGCTCGCGCCCGCGGATCACACGCGGCATCGATCGCAGCCGGGCAAGCTCCTCCCTGAGGTTGTAATTCCCTTCGATGCCACGCACGAAGGCGCGCGGCTTCTTGCTCGTGTAATGTGATTCTTTGCCCATTTTGCCTATGCCTCTTACTCCACCTCTCTGACAACCCGCTGGCCCTTGAGAAACAGGTCCGACCAGAGCTTCGACCACTTCTCATCCTCGTCCAGCGTGATCGCCGGGTCGATCATCTCGAAGGGGAAATCGTTCAACGGCGAATTCACCGCGCGGCTCGCGGGCACGCGGTTGTGATCTTTCAGGATCGTCTGGCCTTCGCGTGACAGCAGGAAATCAGTGAAGAGCAAGGCCGCGTGCGGATGTTGTGCGCGTCGCGCCACCCCGATGGCGTTAGGACGTCCGAATGTCGGCATCAGCGCTTTCCATCGAATCGGCGCTCCCTTCACCGCGACGCGCTCTGCGTTGTGGTTGTAGATGTTGGCGGCGATCGGAATCTCACCCGATGCCACAAGCTGTCCAATCAGGGTGTGCCCGCTGCGGATCTGCGGCTTGGCGGCAGCCATCCGGCGGAAGAATGCCAGACCCTGCTGCTCGCCCATGTGCTTGACCATCGCGCCGAACCAGTCGACATCGCCGGCCTCGAGCCCGACCTTGCCGGCCAGGCGCGGGCTCAGCAAGTCCTCGTACGATCGCGGCACGTCGTTTGGCCCTATCAACTTCGTGTTGTAGGCAATCGTGAAGAAGTTGAACCGGTCGGCAACGTAATGCCGATGCTTCGGAAACGCCGCGGGCGGCAAGTCGGCGAAATGCGGACTTTCGAACTGCTCGAGGAGTCCCTCGCGGTAGAGCGCCTCCATCTCCGGACCGTTGGTTTCCATGACATCGCAGGTGAATCGTCCGGCGCGAGCTTCCGTAACCGCGCGTTGGACCACTTTTTCGCTCGCCGACCGCCAGAGCTGCGTCTTGACGCCGTACTTTTTCTCGAAGGCCGCCGTCAACGGCACCGAGTCCAGTGTGTTGAGCGAGGTGTAGATTGCGACGATCCCTTCCTTCCGCGCGCCCGCGAGAACGCGGGCGTCCCGGTCGCCAGCCCGCAGCATATACAAGGACCGATGTGGCGAATCGGCTGCCGGGCGCTGCGCGTGCGCCAGTGCCGGCGCGGCGAGAGCGCCGATGACGGCACGATGGAACGCGCGGCGGTCCAGGTTCATGTACGCTCCGCCCTAACGTTCCGCCGCGACCTGGCCGCGAAGATATGCTTCAACGATGTCCCCGTTCAGCACGATCGAGGGGTCGTACTCGGGAGCGTCTTCGAGCTGCTCGAGATCGTTCAATCCGCATGCCTTGAAGATGCGGTTGATCACCGAAATCAGGCGAACCGGACGCTGGGAGCTTCCGTTGAAATGCTGGTGGATGGTGTTGGGCGGCACGTAGATGACATCGCCCGCTTCCCACTCGTACCGCTTCACCTCGTCCTGAGGCTTCCAGTGATAACTGTCGGTAATCTCCACATCGCAGTCCTGATGCAGGTCATACCCATGACCCTCGAGCACGTAGAGACACTCCTCAGCGAGGTGTCTGTGCTTTCCTGAGCGGCTGCCGGGCGGAATGATCTGCATGTAGGCGTCCACCGTCTCCATGCGCGTGTTCATCGCCTCGTTGATGAGGTGCTTGAGGAGCCCCTGCCGCGACATCTCCCACGGCATGTCTTCGGGATGAATCACTTTCCGCCGTTTTGCGTTTCTCGACGGCGCCGCCGAAGCATCGTCCAGCAGCGCCTGGTAGAACTTCTCGTTGACGCTGCCCTTCCGCCATACTTTCGACTCACTCCACGCCATGGCCTGCTCCTCTGAATGGACTTCAGATTGTGTCGCGTGGGAACGGCCGAAGCAAGCCGCCTGACGGGCGACCGTCCACCAGAGATGTGTGCTGGTAGCGCCACAAAAGGCGGCTGCGTTACTATCCGACGGCCGCGACCAAACAGCCTCGTTTGGCGCCCGCGTGGTCAGCTTTACCGGGAGGTAGCCGCAATGCATCCAGTAATGCGCCGGTTCTTCGTGACGGCTTGGGCGGCGTCGGCTCTGGCAAGCCAGCCCGCGATGGCACAGGCCCAGACCGTTCCCGCCGAACTGGTGTCGTACCCGAACCTCGTTGTCCTCAATGGCAAGGTGCTCACCATCGACGGGCAGTTCAGCGTTGCCGAAGCCGTGGCGATTCGCGACGGGAGGATCTTCGCCGTCGGACGCAACGACGAGATCAAGCGTCTCGTCGGTCCGCCCACTCGGGTCATCGACGCCGGCGGCCGCAGCGTGGTGCCCGGCTTCATCGACAGCGACGGAGACAACGCCTTCGCCGGAGGCGACCTGTACAAAGACACGATGGTGAACGGAGTCGTCCTCACGAGGGTCCGCGACGAAAGCGTCCCCGCGATGCTGAAGCAGGTCGCGGCCCACGTCGCAAAGGCAGCACCCGGCTCACCTGTCTGGGTACGCATGGCCGACGAGTGGATATCCGAGTTGTCGAAACTCACGGCGAAGGACCTCGACGCAATCGCGCCCAACAACCCGCTCAGTCTGTCGTTGTCCAGTTCCGAAGGCGTCGCCAACACCCTCATGCTGAATCGCGCGTTCGCGGCCGGGCTTCCGCGGGATCACGTGGGCGTCGTGAAGGACGCCTCGGGACAGCCGACCGGTCAGCTGTTCGGCGCCGCGATCGGAATGGTCGGCTGGAACCTGCGCGACTGGCCCGAGATCACGGACGCGATTTTCGAGGAACAGCTCAAGATCAACGCCCGTTTCCTGCGCGGAGGCGTGACAACCGTCACGGGGCACGCGAGCGGATACACAGTCACGATCATGAGCCAGCTCCATCACCAGGGCCGGCTCAACCTTCGAATCCGCCCCGACCTGGACTTTGCGCGTCAGAACCCGCTGGCCGACCAGTTCCTTCGGCGGACGCCCAACCTGGTCGACTTCGAGCTGGGCGACGGCATGATCCGCGTCGTCGCCGCGGCTGTGGGCCCTGCCGACGGCGCGTCCGACGATGGCGGCATCCTCACCAACGAGCCAAAGCTGCGTGTCCCCGCTGGGTCGACGGTCTCGCGGACCGGTACGAACAAATGGACCGGCACCTCATTCACTCGCCGTCACTGGGCAGACCTCTCAACTCAAGAGCGCATGCAGACGGAGGCGGGCACGCTGTTCTTGCTGCGGAAACACGGTTGGAACATCGGCGGCAACCACAACATGGGGAGTCAGGCCGCCACAATCGTTCTGCAGACCCTCGCTGACGCGGAAAACCAGCCGGGTATCAAGGTCAAGACGATGCTCGGGCGCAACGCGCTCGACCACAACTTGATCTGGGATGACACGTCGATCGCGCTCGCCAAAAAGCTGGGCGACCGAGTCTCCTTCGGCCTCAATGCGGAACTCTGGAACCAGCGTGTCGTGCGCGGTGTCGAGATGCTGCAGGCGACGTATGGCGATCGCCTGAACACGATCCAGCCGATCCGAACGCTGGTCGACGCGGGTCTTCGGGTGCATTTCGAGGGCGGCGACCCGGACGAGCCGCCGATGTGGCGCGCGCAACGGTTCATCACGCGGGTGGCGCGCTACGCAACCCGCGCCGAACGCGGCGGCGAAGCTACCGGCACCATCGTCTGGGGTCAGCAGCATGCCGTGAACCGCATGGAAGCGTTGAGGATGCTGACGATCTCGGCGGCCGCGTTCATCAACGAAGAGAAGATGCTCGGTTCGATCGAGAAGGGAAAGTATGCAGACCTCGTTCTGCTGAGCGGCGACTACATGGCGGTGCCCGAGAACGAAATCGAGAAGCTCGAGCCCGTCGTGACGATCGTCGGCGGACAGGTGGTGTTCGAAGCACCAATATCGCGTTAGCAATCTTGGCCGACCGCATCGGGGCTCGTGGCACGCCCGGCCTCCGATTTGTGTCGGCGCAGGCGGCCGCAGACGGACTTGCCGATCGGCGACGGTGCGTAAAGGCGCCGCGCGCAACAGCGAAGGCACCTCGTTGCCGGACCCATCGGCGGCTCGTGTCACGCCGGGCCTCCGATTCGCGTCGCGGCAAAACGCTCGCAGCCGCTCGAAGACTAACTCCTCGTGAGCGACGATGCTCCCAACGGAGTTTGCAAAGACTGGCTCTGGACAGCGCCTGCGGCGTTTTGGTACTTCGCCGATCGCGACACTCATAGTCGGCCGGCTTTGCCACAAGCCGCCAATGGGTCCGGCAGGGTGTGTTCTCGCAATCCCCGGCACGCAGTGCCGAAAGCCGCAGAGACGGGCATGCGATCGGCGGCGACCGCAAGCCCACCTATCAGCGGCGAAACTCGCTAGAACAACATCTTCACGCCAAGCTGTAGCTGGCGCGCTGGCGTCACGAGACTCGTGATGCGACCCGCGCCGGGAACGCGGCTGCCATCCGGATTGAAGAGGATGGGATTGCTCGGTGGAGCGAAGTTCGCGCGGTTGAAGAGGTTGAACACCTCGACGCGGAACTGCAGCGTGACTGGCCCGGCGACTTGATTCTTGAACGTCGAAAAGTCAACAGTGCGGAAGTTCGGACCGCGCAGGACGTTTCGCCGGACGTCGCCGAAAGTACCTGCCGCCGGCAGCGCGAACGCGGTCGGGTCGAACCATTCGTCAACCTTGCCGACGACGGCGTTCTCGGCATTGCGTCCAGGTGCCCAGCTCGGGCGCTGCATGTCGGTGTCGCTCTGCCTGTCGCCGGCGCGGTCGAATCCGATGCGCGGATGGAACGGCATGCCGCTCGAGATGGTCACGATCCCCGAGAACTGCCACCCACGCGCGAGGACACCCTTCACGCCCGTCAGATTCTGGCCGAACGGCAGCACATAGACGCCGTTCAAAACAAGATTGTGCGGAACGTCGAATGACGAGCGGCCGCGCTCGAACTCAATGTCCCACCAGTCCACGGCGCTTCCGGCCGCATTGAGGAAATCGCTGCTCCCCTGCAGGCCGCCCGACCACGTATCGATCGACCGCGAATACGTGTAGTTGGCCTGGAACTGCAGTCCCTGTGAAAACCGCTTCTGCAGACCGAGGGTTGCGCCGTGGTAACTCGACTCGGCGCCGGTTGTCCTCGTGCGGATACGGCCCCAGCTGGGATACCTGAGCTGGGCGCCAGGTACGATCCGCTTGACGCCGTCGATGTACTCGGACGGCGTGGTGTTCGGATCGCCGTAGAACGGCAGGTTCTCTCCGCGCGATCCCAGGTAACCGACGTCCGCCACAAGTCCACCGCGCAGCTCGTGCTGCATGTTGACGTACCACTGCAGGCTGTACGGCTGTTCGGTGTTGTAGTAGATGAACTCGGATCGCTTCTGCACCGATGCGGAGACAGTTGGACTGGCAAGCAGCTGTGCCATCGCCGGACCGAACACGGCCGGCTGGCGGACATCGACACCTGCGAAGTACGGGTATTCGCGGAACGTCGTGCCGCGATAGAACGACACCGTCAGCGGCTGGTAGAACATGCCGGCGCCGCCGCGGATGGTCGTCGTGTTGCTGCCGAACGGATTCCACGACAGCCCGAGACGCGGGGCGAGCCCCATGCCTTTGGACGGATTGTCGAACATTGGCGAACCGGGCGTAATGCCCTGCGGCCCCGACTCGAGGTCCTCGAGGCGGAGGAGGCCGCCTACCTTACCGTCCAACTCCTGTGGAGTGGTGACGAACTCGTACCGCAGGCCGACGCTCAGGCTGACGCGATCGGACATCCGGTAGTCGTCATGAACGAAAAATGCGACGTAGTTCTGCCGCATGTGACGGTCGGTGTCCGTGCCGGGCAGGACCCCCGTAAACCGGTCGGCCTGCGCGGTGGCGCTGCGGTTCAAGCGCAGCATTTCCTCGAGCGTCCTGAAACGAAAGGCGCCGCCGCGCCGCGATTCTGAAAAACCGTCGAAATGATAGCGCTGGTAGTTGAAGCCCGCCCTCCACGTGTGCTTCCCGAGATTCGCCGTGAAGGTATCGGACACCTCGTAGAGATTCTGAACGTAACTCGCCGCATCATCAGGATTGCCGACCGATGCCATGAGGCCTGGCACCTCGATGTAGCCGAAGTACGGCTCGTTTGCGAAGTACAGGTTTCGCGGAACGTCGACGAGCGATGTGGGCGTGATGTCGCGGCCGGTGCGATTCGATGCGAAGCGCAGCTCGTTGAGTACGCGAGCGGTGAACAGACGCCGCCACTGACTGGTCACATACCGTGTGTCAGTGCGCGTGATGTCGGTCGAATCCGGCCCTGCGCCGTCCACCCAGACCTGGTTGTTCGCGCGGTCGCTCGACACGCGGACAAGGAAATTGTCATTCGGGTTGGCATTCCAGTCGATCTTCCCGACAAGGAGATTCTCGTCGGTCGGCTGCGTCGGCGCGTATGCATACTCGGCCGTACCATCGCCGAAATCGTGGCCGGTTGGAATCGGATATAGAAGGTCGAGGTAGGGTTGCACCGTGGGGTGCACCCCGACGAAACGCAGACCGCCGCTGCTGTCCGGCAAGAAGCCGCGGTGTGCATTGGCGTTCGGCAGGCGCGCAAACCGAGTCGTGCCGAGGCGCTCGCGGAGCCCCTCATAGCTGCCGAAGAAAAACAAACGGTTGCGCATGATCGGACCACCAAGCGTGCCGCCGAACTGATTTCTTCGGAACTTTGCCGGTTCGCCGCCGGCGTCGAAGTAGCCTGCAGCATCGAACGAGCTGTTGCGGTGGAACTCGAACAGCGTCCCGCGAAAATCGTTCGTACCGGACTTGGTCACCGCGCTGATGATGCCGCCCGCCGCGCGGCCGAATTCGGCGCTGTAGCCGTGCGTCTGGACGCTGAATTCCTGAACGGTGTCGACGCCCAGCAGGACGCCGGCAACACTCGAAGGCGCCTTGTCCGAGATGTCGGCGATGTTGGTACCCTCGAGCAAATACCCGGTCTGCTCGGGCCGGGCGCCCGCGATCGAGATCTGCGTCCCGCCGAACCCGCCCGTGAAGTCACGTCCCGTCGTCCGGCTGACGGTGACGCCAGGCTGGAGCGTCGCGAGCTGCATGAAGCTGCGACCGTTGAGCGGGAGCTCCGCAATCTGCTGCGTGGTGACGACGCCACCGATGACCGCCGCTCCCAAATCGACAAGCGTCGACTCCCCAGTGACGGTGACCGACTCGGCGATTTGGCCGACGCCCAGCGTCAGATCAACGGGCACGTCGCGGCCGATCTGTACGACGATCGCAGCCGTTTCCACCGTGCGAAAGCCGCTGAGCTCCGCGCGAACGCGATAAGGACCCGGAGGAAGATTAAGGGCACGGTAGCGGCCCGCTTCGTCCGTTATGAGCGACCGGGCAACACCGGTGTCCACGTTACGGACTTCGATTGAGACGCCCGGCAACACACTATTGGATTCATCGAGCGCGACGCCGGAAATGCTTCCGGTTGTGGCCTGCGCAAAGCCTGCCCTCCCCAGGCCGAGGAGCAGCACCGTCATTACGAGGACTCGACTGGCGCGAATGATCACGTGACCCTCCGTAGGAAATTTCGACAACGGAAATCCGGAATCGCAGCGTGGCATACTGTACGCCGTGTGGTGCTTCCGTCAAGCCGCGACCGCCGCACTGGTGGGGCTCGTCATTGTCAGCGCCACTGCCCGACGAACCGGTCTGGCTCAGGCTCCGCTCGCGCCGTCAATCGGGCGTTTCTACTGCCCCATGCACCCCGACATCACGTCCACCATGGAAGGCCGGTGCTCGCGCTGCGCCATGGCGCTCGTCCCCGGGGATCCGCTGGACGCTCGCGAGTACCTGGTGGATATGAAGGCGAGTCCTCAGGCCATACGCGCAGCGCAGCCAGTCAAGCTGAGTTTCATCGTCCGCGACCCGGAGACGCACGACGCGGTCCGTAGCTTCGCGACGGTCCACGAAAAACAGTTCCACCTCTTCGTCGTCAGCCACGATTTGGCGCATTACGACCACGTGCATCCTGACATGCAGCCGGACGGCTCCTGGACGATCGACCTGACTCTGCCGCGCAGCGGGTATTACAAGCTCATTACCGATTTTCTGCCGATCGGCGGAACACCGCAGATCGTTCCGCGCTTGCTGGCGACGGTGGATGCCGGCGATCTCGCTGCCGCTCGCGCCCGGCTCGCGGACGAAGGACTCGTAAAAGCGGCGGCCTCAATGCGCGTGGCGCTGTCGTTACCTGCCGACGGCCTTGTCGCCGGCCGCGACGAGACGCTTCGCTACCATGTCGTCGACGCGACAAGCGGACGTCCTGTGACGGACCTGGAGCCATATCTGGCCGCGTTCGGTCACACGCTGATCCTGAGCGAAGACACCCTCGAGTACGTTCACGCGCATCCCGTAGAGCAGCTTCCCGAAAATGCCGCCGTCGTCGCCGGCGGCCCCGACCTGACGTTCAAGGCGCTCCTGCCGAAGGCGGGACGCTACCGGTTGTGGACGCAACTGAAGCGGGGAGGCGTGGTGACGACGGTGCCTTTTACGGTGACAGTGGCGTCCGCGCTCGGACGCTGACTCCAACCACGGGTCTCGTGGCCCATTTCACCGCATCACGCTCAACGTGACACGCGGCGCGGCGCCGCTGCCAGTTGCTTTCCTTTGCGCGACGAAAGAGACGATGCTGCCGGCTGGAAGGTCGACGGGCTCGCGCAATGTGAGCGCCAGCGGCCACTCCGGACGCACGGCCGGCACCCACAACAGGACTTCTACTGATCGATCCGGCCGCTCAACTCGAAGCTCGATCGACGCGACTGACGCGTCGAGTCCGCACTGAATTGCCCATATGCGAGCAGGGTTGGGCAGTTGCACGCGCCCGCGGAATTGCGCCGAGCTCTGCTCGGACGATGCGATCACGACTTCGTCCACGCCTTGGGTCGCGCCATCGGCCGCGAGAATCAGCTCGAGCGCCGTCTGGTCGGTCTGCATCGCGTCCACGCCACGGTAGTACATCTCCACAACCAGCGACGCCCGCGCTGGCAGCGCGAACGCGTGGGCGGCAGGGGGAACGATGGCGTGCTGCCATGGAAGCCACGCCCCGATAAACACTCCCGGAGCCGCACCCGATGAGCCTGCGGCCGCAGGCGCAGCAAAGACGAGTGCCCCGCGCACGACGCGACGATTGCCCGGATGAAGCTGCACACGCGCGATGATGCGGCCAGCGGCGGCTCCAGCGTCGACAACTACACGTCGCACCGCCAGATCCTCTCGTGCCGGCACTGTCTGCACAGGCAGCGCAACACGCAGTGCCGCGGCAGCTTCGGGCTCGGCTGGAATATCGTCGGGCGTCAGTTTTACCGGACGCTCGGCCTCATCGCCGCGCGGCATGCCGCCGTCGAGCCAGGTGAGAAACGTCGCCATCTCGCGCGCGTTGAGGCTCGGATCGGTTTCGTATTCACCGTAACCGCGCGCAAGTATCGCAGGCGGCATCCGGTGCTCGACGAGCTCCTCGCGGATCGCCCTTCCCCAGGTCCGCGCATCCCGGAAATCTGACAACGACATCGCGAGGCCCCCCGGCGTATGGCATGGCTCGCACTTGCGCTGGATGATGCGGATGATTTCGCGATTGAAGGTGACCGAGGTGCCTACAGGATCGTCGGCCTCGAGCGGCGTCCATATCGCCGGAAGGAGAACCGCTGCGCCGATCGCAGCGGCGACGCTGAACGCGCGTATCGTGGCCACCCCAGGCTCATTCCTCGTGATTGAAATTCTGTTCGTCCTCGCGTACGCGGAAGTCCTCGGCGCCAGGAGCCGGTGTTGTCGGCCGCGGTTCGACGGTCTTCTGGAAGAGCATGTTCATGAACATGAACATCGGCTTCGTCTTCATCACGAGCGCGCGTGCAGGCTTCGTCGGGTTGGCGTTGAAATGCTGGTGCACGCAGTTGTTGTGGACGATGGATACGTCACCGGCCTTCCAGTCGTAGCGAACGCCGTCGTGGATTTCGTAGCCTTCGCCATCGAGAACGTAGAACGCGGCCTCGTTCACGTGCCCGTGCTTTTGCGATTTCGACCCAGG
>Ga0075428_100004546_pt1 | contig 15340 bp, 13 predicted proteins | sample RhiMetdeltSRZDD2_FD_75291 | JGI IMG/M metagenome (GOLD analysis project Ga0075428, IMG submission 75291) | Populus rhizosphere microbial communities from Tennessee, USA - Rhizosphere MetaG P. deltoides SRZDD2 | ecosystem: Host-associated > Plants > Roots > Rhizosphere > Soil | place: USA... | reverse complement strand
GGTCCCGAAGTTGTTTGTTTAGGCGTTTACCACCGGTAATGCGCGAAGGCGCGGTTCGCCTCCGCCATCCGGTGCGTGTCTTCCTTCTTCTTTATCGTCTCGCCTTCGCCCTTCGACGCCAGAATCAACTCGGCGGCGAGGCGCTCGGCCATCGTCTTCTCTTTGCGTGCGCGGCTGTACTGGATGATCCAGCGCATCCCCAGCGCCGTGCGGCGCTCGGGCCGCACTTCGACCGGCACCTGATACGTGGCGCCGCCGACCCGGCGCGACTTCACTTCCAGCGCCGGCTTCACGTTCGAGAGCGCCTGCTTGAACACGTTCACGCCGGGTTGCCCCGTGCGCTGCTCGATCATGTCCATCGCCTGATAGAAGATTCGCTCCGACAACGACTTCTTGCCGCACACCATCAGGTTGTTTAAGAACTTCGAGACAGTCTGACTGTCGTAACGCGGGTCGGCAGGGACCGGACGCCGGACGGAGCTTTTGCGACGACTCACTTCCCGGCCTCCTTGGGACGCTTCGCGCCGTACTTCGACCGCGACTGCTTCCGCTCGTTCACACCCGCGGCGTCGAGCGTGCCGCGGATGATGTGATACCGCACGCCCGGCAGATCCTTTACGCGGCCGCCCCGAATCATCACGATCGAGTGCTCCTGCAGGTTATGCCCCTCACCCGGGATGTAGGCCGTCACTTCGAATCCATTCGTCAGGCGAACGCGAGCCACTTTCCGGAGCGCCGAGTTGGGCTTCTTCGGTGTCGTCGTATACACGCGCGTGCACACGCCGCGTTTTTGCGGGTTGCCACGCAGGTGCGGCGCCTTTTCCTTTTTCTCCACGTCACGGCGACCGTGCCGGACGAGCTGATTGATTGTCGGCAAATACCCCTCGTAAGCGGAACTAAAAAAGGTACTCCGGAGCCCGCGAAACTAAGCAGGTAGTTCGACTTAGGTCAAGTCCTTGGGGGCTCAGAAGCGAAGCTGCCAGCCCAAGGCGACACCGCCACCAGGTTCCTGGCCAGCCTGGGGCCCCCCACTCCCCCCGCGCTCGCGTGAGTGCAGCCAGGGCACGACGATCCCCACGGCAGCGCCCATGACTGCCCCCGCGATCACATCCGTCGGGAAATGTCGGCCGGCTGCCACTCGCTCGACCGCCACGCTGGTGCCGACGACACCCGTGACGATCCATGGCCACGTTTTTTCCCCGTACCGCAGGCGGATCGTCATCGCGGTAGCGGAAAGGGCAGCAAACGCATTGGAGGTGTGGCCGGAGTAGAACGAGCGGTACCCTTCCGGCTTGTCGATCAGGCTCGGGTCACCGGCGTACGTGCGCGGCAGCGGGCGCTGCGCAATGTACTTGGCGGCGGTCACCAGCGCGCCGTTGATCGCGAGCGTCTGCCCAAAAACGACCGCGTCTTCCCACCACGCCTGGTTGAATCCGCCGAGGTCGACGGCGTCGAACACGAGCGGGGCGAGAATGACGACGCCCACGGTCACGTCGCTCAAGGTCGCGGCGGTGGTGCTCTTATTCCCGATCGCGCCCCGATCGAACGCATTCACCTCGTTGGGGTCGCAGGGACAGCGCGGCTTGATCAACCGATCGGCATAGAAGTTCGGCACGGCGAGCACCAAACCCGCACCGACAGTGACCGGGATGTCGACGGCAGCCGAGACGTGATAGATGGACTGCGGGCCCTGCAACAGCACGGCGAGGAGGATGAGCTTCATGCGACATTTTACCACAATACGACGACGACCGGGATCGCTCCCGGGCGTCGTTTGCTCTTAGTTGAGCAACGCTACGGTACAGGACTCCAATTCTCCGGACGTCCCAGTGATCTCATCACGCCCGCAGGCGCCGGCGACAGCCGCGAGCAGAGCCGGGAGCAGAGCCGGGAGCAGCTACGCGACCGTCGTCTCAGAACACGCATTTGCCGCTCCCCTCGAACTCAATATCCGAGCTGCGCGGGCTCCAGTCGGGCATGAAATCGATTACGCCCGGCGGAGTCAGATTCGTCGGGTTCGTGCCATCCACGTTGATGGTCTGGGTCTGGATCTGATCACCGGCGATGTGCGCCGATACCAGGCGCCGTGAATCTGGAGCCCAGCGCGGCCAGAAATCGAAGATACCGTTTTCGCTCGAAGACATGGTGACACGCGCGAGATTCGAGCCATCCGGGTTTCTAAGGTGGATCTCGCCGATCGGATCGAGACTGATGTACGCGATGCGCGTTCCGTCCGGGGACCAGGATGGCGAGATCGCCAGGTCCTCGTTGGGTAGCGCTGTCAAGCCGGTGCCGTCCACGTTGATGACGTGCAGCACCGAGTTCTTCGTGAACGCCAGCTTCGAGCCGTCCGGCGACCACGTGGGACTTTCGTAATATGCGAATTCGTTCGGATCGGGCTCCGGCGTGACCTGGTGGGTGTTCGTCCCGTCCGCGTTGACGATGGCGATCCACGGTGAGACTTGCTGATCAAAGCCGGCGCGGTACGCGATCCGGCACCCATCGGGAGACCACACCGGGCCCGGATTGAAAACGAGTCCTCGCGCGACTTCCGTCGTCCCCGTCCCGTCGACGTTCATCACATAGATCGAGGTGACGCCGATGTCCGTGTTTCTGGAGAATGCGATCCGTCGGCCATCCGGCGAGATCGATGGCTCGAAACCGAGCTCACCGCCGGGCAGCGGCCGGCGGTCCGAGCCGTCCAGGTTCATGACGGCGAGTCCTCCGTCCACCGGATTGAATTGGCGCGTGAAGACCGCGATCGCGTCCTTGAGCTTCTTGGGACCTGCCGCACTGCGGGCCGTGATGTCCGGCAGGCCGGTCACGTGGTCCCGGTTGCAGGCGCCGAACGTCAGAGTGAGCATCAGGAAGGAGGTCAGACCGACGGCACGAGGCTTCATACACTGCTCCCGATGGTGGACCAAACCAACCTAGCCACCATGCTGCAACATGAGGCAAGACCAAACGCCCCAAAAGTCATAACGGCGCCGAGTTGCCTCGGCGCCGTTCGTTTGACCTGTTCTACTCCGCTTCCACTTCCTCCGGGAACGGGCTCGGTGCCGGCGCTGCCCCCGGCAGCGCCGCCTCGACCGGCGGCGCCGGAGGCGTGAAGCCCTCCGGCGGCTCGATCTCGATGTCGTGATAGCGGTAAATACCCGTACCTGCCGGAATCAGATGCCCGATGATGATGTTCTCCTTGAGACCAAGCAGATCGTCCTTGGCCCCGCGGATCGCCGCATCCGTCAGCACCCGCGTCGTCTCCTGGAAGGAGGCCGCGGAGATGAACGACTGCGTCGTCAGGCTCGCCTTCGTGATGCCGAGGAGCAGCGGCTCACGGGTGGAAGGCTTGCCACCCTTCTTCACCACACGCTCGTTGACGTCGCTGAAGACGAGCTTGTCGACGTTCTCGCCTTCGAGGAACTCGGTATCACCGGGCTCGACCACTTTCACTTTCTGCAGCATCTGGCGCACGATCACGCCGATGTGTTTGTCGTTGATCTTCACGCCCTGCAGGCGGTACACCTCCTGGACTTCATTCAGCAGATACTCCTGCACGGCGCGCGGTCCCTTGATCCGCAAGATGTCGTGCGGATTGACGGGGCCCTCGGTGAGACGGTCACCGGCGCGCACGCGGTCACCCTCGTGCACGCGCAAGTGCTTGCCGGCTGGCACCTCGTACAGCTGCGCCTCGCCTTCCTCCGGATGCACCCAGATCTCGCGCTTGCCGCGCTTGATCTCGCCGAACCGCACGACGCCGTCCACCTCCGAAATCGTGGCCGGATCTTTCGGACGGCGCGCCTCGAACAGCTCGGCGACGCGCGGCAGACCGCCCGTGATGTCACGCGTCTTGTACGCCTCACGCGACACCTTGGCGAGCACCTGGCCCGCGTACACATCCTGTCCGTCCTCGACCGTGAGCTGCGCGCCTTCGGGGATGACGAAATCGCGAAGCCGCTTTTCCTTGTCGCCCTTTTTCTGAACGACCTCGATGTGCGGGTGGAGCTTCTTCTCGCGGTCCTCGATGATGACGCGCTGCCGCCGGCCGGTGATCTCGTCCAGCTCCTCGCGCACCGTCTCGTCCTCGACGATGTCCACGAACCGCACCAGACCCGCCACATCCGTCATGATCGGGTTCGTGTACGGATCCCAGGTGAATAACACCGAGTCCTTGGCCACCTGCTGATCGTCCTCGACCATCAGCGTGGCGCCCAGCGGGACCTGGAAGCGCGAGTGCACGGACAGTTTGCCTCCGGTCTGTCCTCCGCCGTGAGCGGCCGCCTTGAGCACCAGCTCGCCTTCGTAGCTGGTCACGACCTTTGCGCCGTCCGGTGTTTCGACGTACGTCAGCCGGTCGCCGTGCTCGATCACGCCTTCGACCTTGGTTTTCCGCACCGTCTGCTCGGCGATACGCGCCGCCGTGCCGCCGATGTGGAAAGTCCGCAGGGTCAGCTGCGTGCCCGGCTCGCCGATCGACTGCGCGGCCAGAATGCCGACCGCTTCGCCGAGGTCCACCATGTCCATGGTCGCGAGGTTGCGCCCATAGCACATGCGGCACACGCCGCGCTTGGCCTCGCAGGTTAGGACGGAGCGAATCTTCACCGCCTCGATGCCCGCATCCTCGATCGCCTGGGACGTCTCTTCGATCACGAGCTTGCCCGCTTCGACCAGCACCTTCGGCCGGCCGTCCTCATCGAGCTCGTGCGGATCCATGACCTCCTCGAGCGCCACGCAGCCCACGATGCGCTCGCGCAGCGGCTCGATGATGTCTTCGCCTTCCTTCAGCGCCGACATCTCGAGTCCGAGGATCGTGCCGCAGTCCTCTTCCGTAATCGTGACGTCCTGCGCGACGTCGACCAGCCGGCGCGTCAGATAGCCGGCGTCGGCCGTCTTGAGCGCCGTATCCGCCAGACCCTTCCGCGCGCCGTGCGTCGAGATGAAGTACTCGAGCACGGAGAGGCCTTCGCGGAAGTTCGACTTGATCGGGCTCTCGATGATTTCGCCGATGCCGCCCGTCAGCTTCTTCTGGGGCTTCGCCATAAGTCCGCGCATCCCGGCCAGCTGCCGGATCTGGTCGCGCGAGCCGCGGCTGCCGGAGTCGAACATCATGAACACCGGGTTGAAGCCGCCCTTGGACCTCTTCATCGTGGCGACCATCGCCTCGGCGATGTCGTTGTTCGCGTGCGTCCAGGCGTCGATCACCTTGTTGTAGCGCTCACCGAACGTGATCTGGCCGGTCGCGTACGCGCGCTGGAACCGCTCGACGCGCGCTTCGGCGTCATGCAACAGCGGCGCCTTCTCGGTCGGAATCTCGAGGTCGGCCACGCCGATCGAGACGCCGCCAATCGTCGCGTAGCGGAAGCCGAACTCCTTCAGCTGATCGAGGAACTGCACCGTCGGGGCGAGCCCCGCGCGGCGATAGCTCTCGAACACCAGCTCGGAGAGATCCTTCTTCCGCATCATCTTGTTCTGGAAACCGAGGTCGCGGATCAACCCGGCCGGGATGATGCTGTTGAAGATCACCCGGCCCGCGGTGGTCCCGATCCAGCGCTTCGTGCTCTCCTGCCACCACTGTACGGGCCCGTGGTAATCGAGCCGCTTGAGGGCGAGGCTCATTTCGAGCTCCGCCATCGATCCGATGCGCGGCGCCGTCTTGATCGCCTCGTCGAAGTTGGCCGGATCCTTGGTCAGGAAGTGGCACCCCAGCACCATGTCCTGGCTGGGCTCGGCCACCGGCCGGCCGTCGGACGGCTTCAGGATGTTGTTCGACGAAATCATCAGCAACCGCGCCTCGAGCTGTGACTCGAACGAGAGCGGCACGTGCACGGCCATCTGGTCGCCGTCGAAGTCCGCGTTGAACGCGGCGCAGACGAGCGGGTGAATCCGGATCGCCTTGCCCTCGACGAGCACCGGCTCGAACGCCTGAATGCCCAGGCGGTGCAGCGTCGGCGCGCGGTTGAGGAGCACCGGATGGTCCTCGATGATCTCCTCGAGGATCTCGTACACCTCCGGGGACTCCTTCTCCACGATCTTCTTGGCCCGCTTCACCGTCTCGGCGATGCCCTTCTCCACCAGCTTGTGGATGATGAACGGCTTGAACAGCTCGACCGCCATCGCCTTGGGCAGGCCGCACTGGTGCAGCCGCAGCTCGGGACCGACGACGATCACCGAGCGCCCCGAATAGTCGACGCGCTTGCCGAGCAGGTTCTGGCGGAACCGGCCCTGCTTGCCCTTGAGCATGTCGGACAGCGACTTCAAGGGCCGCTTGCCGCGGCCGCGAATCGCCTTGGAGCGGCGGCCGTTGTCGAACAGCGCGTCCACGGCCTCCTGCAGCATCCGCTTCTCGTTGCGGAGAATGACCTCCGGCGCGCGATGCAGGATCAGCTTCTGCAGCCGGTTGTTCCGGTTGATCACCCGCCGGTAGAGATCGTTCAGATCCGACGTGGCGAAGCGCCCGCCGTCGAGCGGCACCAGCGGCCGCAGATCGGGCGGAATAACCGGCACGACGTCGAGAATCATCCAGCGCGGATCGTTGCGCTGCTCGCCGGCATTGCCGGAGTTGCGCATCGCGTCCACGATCTTCAGACGCTTCAGCATCTGCTTCTTGCGGTGCTGGCTCGTCTCGCTCGCGACCGTCTCGCGCAGCTCGTCGGCCAGCTTGTCCACGTTGATCCGTTCGAGCAGCGAGCGGATCGCGGGCGCACCGATGTCGGCGCGGAACCCCTGGTCGCCTTCCTGCTTGGCCTTGGCGCGCAGCTCCAGGAAGCGGTCTTCATCCAACAGCTCCCGCTCCTGCACTTCCTGCTCACCCGGCTCGATGACGACGTAATTCGTATAGTAGACCACGCGCTCGAGATCGCGCAGCGTCATGTCCAGCAGATTGCCCATCGGCGACGGCAGCGTCTTGAAGAACCAGATGTGCGCCACCGGGACGGCGAGCTCGATGTGACCCATCCGCTCGCGCCGCACCTTGGACAGCGTCACCTCAACGCCGCAGCGATCGCAGATCACGCCGCGATAGCGGATCCGCTTGTACTTCCCGCAGTGGCACTCCCAGTCCTTCACCGGCCCGAAGATGCGCTCGCAGAACAAGCCATCCCGTTCCGGCTTGAACGACCGGTAGTTGATCGTCTCGGGCTTGGTGACTTCCCCCCACGACCACCACATGCGCTGCCCCTGGAGCTCCAGGCGTTCGCGCTCCTTGGAGTCCTTGGGGCCGCGGATCTCCTCGGGGGAGGCGATCCGGATCTGGATATAATCGAAGCTCGAGCTCTTGGGCTCGTGGCCGCTACGAAAGTCGATCACTTATTCCTCCACGTCTTCAGTAGTGCCGAGCGTCACCTTCAATCCGAGCGCCTGGAGCTCCTTCACCAGCACGTTGAAGGACTCCGGGATCCCGGGCTTCGGCAGGTTCTGCCCCTTCACGATCGCCTCGTACACGCGGCTGCGACCGTTCACGTCGTCCGACTTGACGGTCAGGATTTCCTGCAACGTGTGCGCGGCGCCGTATGCTTCGAGCGCCCATACTTCCATTTCCCCGAACCGCTGCCCGCCGAATTGCGCTTTCCCGGCGAGCGGCTGCTGGGTCACCAGCGAGTACGGGCCGATGGAACGGGCGTGGATCTTGTCGTCCACCAGATGCGACAGCTTCATCATGTAGATCGAGCCGACCGTGACTTCGGACGCGAACAGCTCGCCCGTGCGCCCGTCACGCAGCCGGCACTTGCCGACCGGCGACAACCCCGCCGCCGCGAGTAGCTCCACGGCCGCGGCATCCACGTCGGCTTCCGACTTGGCTCCGAAGAGCGCCGCGAGGGCTGGACGTCCAGTCGCCTCGAGCACCTCGGCCGGCTTGTCCTTGGCTAGGAACTTCTCGACTTCCTTGAGTCCCGCTTTGATCGACGCTTTGGCCTTCTCCTCGGCCGTTTCGAGCTTCGCGTTGTGCATCTCCTGCTCGATGCGACGCTGCCCGAGCTCGCGCTCCGCGAGCTCCTTGGCCGCGAATTTCAGGAAATCCACGAATTGGTGGTGCAGCTCCCGGGTCTCGGCCGAAACGGTGCGTCCGCCGAGCAGCTCGAGGCCGGCCGATCCGATGTCCGGACGGCTGCTCGTGGCCGGCAGCTTCCGCAGATCCAAGACGATCTGCAGCACGCGCGCGGAGTCGAGCTCCGGCGGCCGGACATCGAGCTTGAGGCTCTCCGCCGCCCACCGCAGCCCCGCCAGGCGCAGCAACACGCCGATTTCGGTCTCGTCGGCACCTTGGAAAACAGGCGTCTTGGCATCGAAGCCGAGGAGATGCCCGGCCCAGCCCAGATGGGTTTCCAGGATCTGGCCGACGTTCATCCGGCTCGGCACGCCGAGCGGATTGAGCACGATATCCACCGGCCGGCCGTTGGGGAGGAACGGCATGTCCTCCTCGGGCACGATTCGGGCGATGATGCCCTTGTTGCCGTGCCGGCCCGCCATCTTGTCGCCGACCGAAATCTTCCGCTTCTCGGCGACGTACACCTTCACCAGCTGAATGACGCCCGGCGGAAGCTCGTCGGGCTGCAGAATCTTGTCGATCTGGTCTTCGGACTTCTCCTCGATCTTCGCCCGCTCGGAGCCCGCGGCGTCGAGCACCGCGCGCACTTTCTCGTTGACCGCCTTGCTGGTGACGCGCAGCGTCTTCAGGTCGACGTCGGCGAAGTTCATCTCGCTGAGCTGCTGCCTGCTCAGCTTGGTGCCGGCCGGAAGGAACTCCTCGACCGTCCCGGCCTTCAGCATCAGCCCGACTTCCTGATTCGCGAGCAGCTCCGCCAGCTCGGTGAACATCGCCTCGGAGATGCGAGCCTTCTCTTCCGTCTCGAGCCGGCGCACTTCGCCGATGCGCTCGCCGCGGTCCTTCTCGACGACCTGATCCTCGATGCGCGAGAAGATCTTCACGTCGATGACGACGCCCTCCATGCCGGGCGGCACCTTCAGCGACGAGTCCTTCACGTCCTTCGCTTTTTCGCCGAAGATCGCCGTGAGCAGTTTCTCTTCCGGCGAGAGCTCGGTCTCGCCCTTGGGTGTGATCTTCCCGACCAGGATGTCGCCCGCCTTCACGTGGGCTCCGATCCGCACGATGCCGCGCTCGTCGAGGTCCACGAGCGACTCTTCGGCGACGTTCGGAATTTCGCGCGTGATCTCCTCGCGTCCGCGCTTGGTATCGCGGACGTGCAGCTCGAGCTCCTGGATGTGAATCGACGAATAGACGTCATCCTTCACGAGGCGCTCGGAGAGCACGATCGCGTCCTCGAAATTGTGCCCGTACCACGGCATGAACGCGACGGTGACGTTGGCGCCGAGCGCGAGATCCCCGCGCTCCGTGCCCGCGCCGTCCGCGACGACCTGCCCCGCCTTCACCTTCTGGCCCATATGCACGAGCGGCCGCTGGTTGATGGCGGTGTCCTGGTTGGTGCGCCAGAACTTCTTCAGCCGGTAGCGGTCGTGCTGCTTGAGCCGGGCGAGGGGATGATCCCCGTTTTCCGACTTCGTGTCGTCGTCGCCGGCGTCGATGATGATCTCATCGGCCGTGACGCGGGTGACCACGCCGGCCCGGCGGGCGATGACGACGGCGCCGGAGTCGATGGCGACCTTGTCCTCGAGCCCCGTGCCCACGAGCGGAGCCTGGGGGAAGAGGAGCGGCACCGACTGCCGCTGCATGTTCGAGCCCATCAGCGCGCGGTTCGCGTCGTCGTGCTCCAGGAACGGAATCAGCGCCGCGGCGATCGACACGAGCTGCTCGGGCGCCACGTCCATGAAGTCGATGCGGTTCGGCGGCAACAGCGGGTAGTCGTCCCGCTTGCGGCACAGCACCAGCTCGTCGGCAAAGCGGCCGTCCGGCGTGAGCTTCGCGTTGGCCTGCGCCACCGCGTAGTCCTCCTCTTCAGACGCCGACAGCCAACGCGTTTCGTCCGTGACCTTCCCGTCCTTCACCACGCGGTACGGCGTCTCGATGAAACCGAGCTCGTTCACGCGGGCGTAGCACGAGAGACTCGTGATGAGACCGATGTTCGGACCTTCCGGCGTCTCGATCGGGCACATGCGGCCGTACTGGCTGTAGTGCACGTCGCGCACTTCGAAACCCGCGCGTTCGCGCGTCAGGCCGCCTGGGCCGAGCGCGCTCAAGCGGCGCTTGTGCGTCAGCTCGGCGAGCGGATTGGTCTGATCCATGAACTGCGACAGCTGCGAGCTCCCGAAGAACGCTTGAATCACGGCGCTCACCGTGCGCGCGTTCACCAGATCGTCGAGCGTGATGCGCTCTGGATCGTTGTTGATGCTCATCCGCTCCTTGATGAGCCGTGCCATGCGCGACAGCCCGACCGAGAACTGGTTCGCGATCAGCTCGCCCACCGACCGCACCCGGCGGTTGCCGAGGTGATCGATGTCGTCGGTGTAGCCGCGGCCTTCCGAGAGCTCGATCAGGTACCGGATGATCGCGACGAAGTCGTCCTCGGTGAGGACCGTGTGGTCTTTCGCCACGTTCACCTTGAGCCGCTGATTGATCTTGTAGCGGCCCACTTTGCCCAGGTCGTAGCGCTTCGGATGGAAGAACAGGCGCTTCAGCGCTTCGCGCGCCGTCTCCAGGTTCGGCGCCTCGCCGGGCCGCAGCAGCGTGTAGATCTGCGCCAGCGCCTCGGCCTCCGAGTGCGTCGGATCTTTGGCCAGCGTGTTCTTGATCAGCGGCGACTCGCTGCGGCCGGCCGGCAGCAGCACCTCGACCTTGTTCACCCCGGCCTTGAGCAGCTTTTTCTTGAGCGTGTCCGACAGATCGCGCCCCCCCTCCCCGACCACTTCGCCGTCCGAATCAGCCACGTCGAACGCCAGCACGTACTTGCTTGGCACCTGCTGGGTGGTCGTCGGCTGGGCGTCCTCGCGCAAGTCGAGCGTTGTGTAGCCCGCGAACACGCGGACGGACGTGATGCCGGCCCGGCGGAAGGCGTTGAACTGCTCCAGCGTCAGCTCGTCGCCCACGCGGGCGAGCGGCTCGCCCTTCTTGTTCTCCGGATCGGGTACGTCGGCGGCCAGCAGCGTGCCGAGGACCTCGCGCTTTTGCGCGCGGCCCTCGAGCTTGCCGGTGATGTCGATCTCCTTGACCGCGTAGAACAGCTTGAGGATATCGGCGTTGTTGCCGTACCCGAAGGCACGGAGCAGGGCCGTCGCCGGAAACTTCTTCTTCTTGTCGATGTGGACGTAGATCACGTCGTGGATGTCGACCGTGAACTCGACCCACGAGCCCCGGAACGGAATGATGCGCGCCGAGAAGAGGCGCTGGCCATTGGGGTGGATGCTCTCCTCGAACACGACGCCCGGGGAGCGGTGCAGCTGCGACACGATGACCCGCTCCGCGCCGTTGATGACGAACGTCCCGAGCGGCGTGAGAATCGGCAGCTCACCGAGATAGACTTCTTTTTCGATGATGTTCTTGGGCCGCTTGGTCTTGGTGACCTCGCCGACCTCTTCCATCACCACGAGCTGCAGCGTGGCCTTGAGCGGCACCGAGTACGTCATGTCGCGCTCGATGCACTCTTCGACGGTGTACTTCGGCTCGCCCAGCGCGTACTTCACGAACTCGAGCGAGTAATTCCCGTTGACGTCCTGAATCGGGAACAGGTCCTTGAAGACCCGCTCCAGACCAACGTCGGAGCGCACGCCGTCCTTGCCGTCCGGCTGGAGCAGCGACTGGAACGCGCGCGTCTGGATATCGAGGAGATGGGGCATCGGCATCCCCGTCGCCAGCTTTGCGAATGAAAGATGCGATGACGTCTTGGTAGTCATGTCACTCCCCAAGTAATGCAAAAGGCCCAGCTTCCCCCGTTCCGTACGGCGGGACGGGGGTAAGCGTTGGGGCTCTGAACGAGCAGGTTTGTAGTAAGTCTGTGCATGTCGTTGAACCGAAGCGAGACTCGGGTGAGCCCACGGACCCCTGTGGTCCGGGGCTTCCTCGAGGCTACTTCAGTTCGACGACCGCACCCTGCGCTTCGAGCTTCTTTTTGATTTCTTCGGCTTCCTGCTTGGTCACGCCTTCCTTTACCGTTCCGGGCGCGCCTTCGACCAGATCCTTCGCCTCTTTCAGCCCGAGGCTGGTGATCGCACGAATCTCCTTAATGACCTGAATCTTCTTCTCCCCACCCGACTTGAGGACGACGGTGAACTCCGTCTTCTCCTCGGCGGCCGGCGCAGCGGAGGCGGCGCCGGCAGCCCCACCCGCGGCGGGCGCGGCGGCAGGCGCAGCAATCGTGACGCCGAACTTCGACTTGAACGCCTCGATGAGCTCCGCCAGCTCAAACACCGACATGTTGCCGATGGCTTCGAGGATGTCGTCCTTACTCATTGTCTGCGTCGCCATTGTCCTCTCCCTAACTCTGTTGAGTGGCAGCGCCGCTGGCGGCGCGTTGTTCTTTGAGCGCCTCCAGGGCGCCAACCATCGAATACAGCAGTCCGTTCAAGACTCCGAGGAATCCCGCCATCGGCGCCTGCAGGGCGCCGCCCAGCTGCGCGAGCAGCTGTTGCTTGGAGGGCAACGCCGCCAGGCTCTTCACCTGCGCGGACGTGACCGGCTTCCCCTCCACCAAGCCGATCTTTATCGCGGGTTTCTCGAATTCCTTCGCGAAATCGGCGAGCACCTTCGCGGCGCTCACCGGATCCGCGCCTGCCAGCACCAGTGCGGTTGGACCGGCGAGATGCTGCTCCAGTCCGCTCTCCTGGCGCTGCGACGCCGTCAACGCCCGCTTCGCGAGCGTGTTCTTCACCACGACGTACTCGACGCCGACCGCGCGCAAGCGCCGCCGCAGGTCCGTGATGTGCGCGACGTTCAAGCCCGTGAAATCGGTGACGTAAATGGTCGGCGACTTGGCGACTTGCTCCGCCAGCGCCGTCACCATCTCCTGCTTCTGCGCTTTGGTGCGGTTCATTGATGGTACCCCGCCGGATCAACCCGCACGCCCGGCCCCATGGTGCTCGAGACCGTCACCGAACGGATGTAATGGCCTTTCGCCGCCGACGGCTTCGCCTTCACGATCGCGTCCATGAAGGCCTGCAGATTGTCGGCGAGCTGCTGCGCCGTGAACGACTTCTTCCCCACGGCCGCGTGTACGATTCCAGTCTTGTCCACGCGGAACTCGATCTTCCCGGCCTTCAGCTCGTTCACGGCTTTCGTCACGTCCATCGTGACGGTGCCGGCTTTCGGGTTCGGCATCAGACCGCGAGGCCCGAGCACCTTTCCGAGGGCGCCGAGCTGGCCCATGACGTCGGGCGTCGCGACGATGACGTCGGTGTCGAGCCAGCCCTCCTTGATCTTGGCGATGTAGTCGAGGCCCACGTAATCGGCGCCGGCCGCTTCGGCCTCTTTCACTTTTTCACCCTGTGCGAGCACCAACACGCGAATCTTTTTGCCGGTTCCGTGCGGCAGCGACACCGTGCCGCGCACGATCTGATCGGCGTGCTTGGGGTCGACGCCCAAGCGCACCGCGACATCCACGGACTCGTCGAACTTCGCGTATGCCGCGCTCTTCACCTGCTCGACCGCGGCCGGCGGCGCATACAGCTTCGGCTCGAGGGTGGCGGCCGCGGCGCGGTACTTCTTGCCACGCGTGCGCATCAGCCCTCCACCGTCAGGCCCATGGACCGCGCCGTCCCCGCGATCATCTTGATCGCGCCTTCGAGATCGGTCGCGTTGAGGTCCTGCATCTTGATCTCGGCGATCTTCTTGAGCTGGGCGCGCGTGACCTTCCCCACCTTCTCGCGGTTGGAGGTCGCTGAACCCTTCTCGATCCCCGCTTCCTTTTTCAGGAGCACGGCGGCGGGCGGCGTCTTGGTAATGAACGTGAAGGTGCGATCCTTGTAGATCGTCACCACCACCGGCGTCACCATGCCCGCCTGGCTCCCGGTCTTCGCGTTGAACTGCTTCACGAATTCCATGATGTTGACGCCGTGCGGGCCGAGCGCCGTGCCCACGGGCGGGGCCGGCGTCGCCTGTCCCGCCGGCACCTGCAGCTTGACGACTGCTGTGACTGGTTTGGCCATCTGTTCCTCTATTAGCGTCCGTCAGCGACGGACTCCCACGCATTCCGTGGTTAGTGAGCCTTCAGCTGCAAATAATCCAGCTCGACTGACGTCGGTCTGCCGAACAACGCGACCGACACTCGCACCTTCCCCTTATCCGGCAGCACTTCCTGCACGGTGCCGCTGAAGTCCGAGAACGGTCCTTCCGTGATCTCGACGACCTGGCCCACGAGGAACGGAATCGCCTCGGCGGGCTCCTCTTCCTTGATCGCCTCTTCGACACCCAGCAGCCGGTTCACTTCTTCGGGACGCAGCGGCATCGGCAGCCGCCCCGTGCCCACGAACTTGATGACGCCCTGGATGCCGTTGATCGTGTGGATCGTTTCCTGGTTGAGATCCATCTCCACGAGCACGTACCCCGGGTAAATCTTCCGCTCGACGTTCACCTTCTTGCCGTTCTTGATCTCCACCACTTCCTGCGTGGGGACCAGTGCCTGGCGGATCGGTTTCTCCGCCTCGGGCCGCGCGTCCTCGGCAATACGGCGGGCGACCAGGTTACGGACCTTGTTCTCGTGCCCCGCCGTCGTCTGAATCGCGTACCACCGAAGCTCGGCCATTAGAACAGCTTCGCGACCAGCTTCACGAAAATCTGCTGGAACGCTGCGTCCATCAGACCGATCAGCAAGCCAAGCAACGAGACGAAGATGACGATGACCGTGGTGGCTTTCTTCAGCTCATCGAAAGTCGGCCACGTCACCTTGCGCAGCTCGTTGCGCACGTCGCGCAAGAACTGGATGAAACGCGCGATCCGTCCCGGAGAAGACCGAAGCTCGCGATCCCCGCCCGTCATGACTTCGCCCGTCGCCATTACTTCGATTCCTTATGTGCCTGCTGCTTGTTGCATCGCGGGCAGTATTTCTTCCACTCCGCCCGCTCGGGGTGCTTGCGCCGGTTCTTCGTGGTGAAGTAGTTCCGGCTTTTGCACACCGTGCATTCCATGATGATGTTCTCTCGCGGCATTCTATGTCCTCAGTTATCTGTCATCTGTCATCAGTCACACGACTGATGACAGACTACAGACGACCTACTTCAAGATCTTCGTCACTACGCCGGCACCGACAGTTCGGCCACCTTCACGAATCGCAAACCGCAATTGCTCTTCCATCGCGATCGGCGTGATCAACTCGATCGTCATCTTCGTGTTGTCGCCCGGCATCACCATCTCGACGCCACCCGGCAGCTCGACCGACCCCGTCACGTCCGTCGTGCGGAAGTAGAACTGCGGCCGGTACCCCTTGAAGAACGGCGTGTGCCG
>Ga0075428_100004544_pt1 | contig 15342 bp, 12 predicted proteins | sample RhiMetdeltSRZDD2_FD_75291 | JGI IMG/M metagenome (GOLD analysis project Ga0075428, IMG submission 75291) | Populus rhizosphere microbial communities from Tennessee, USA - Rhizosphere MetaG P. deltoides SRZDD2 | ecosystem: Host-associated > Plants > Roots > Rhizosphere > Soil | place: USA... | reverse complement strand
GTCGAGATTCTCTTCGTCGGTGAAGGTGCCGACAAGCCGATGCTCGTCGAGAAAGCGCGGTCGATGGGTCTCACGAACGTGCGCTTTCTCGATCCCGTCGACAAGAACGGTGTGCGCGATTTCTACGCCGCCGCCGACGTTTGTCTCGTGCCGTTGCGCGACGTCCCGCTCTTCAGCACGTTCATCCCGTCGAAGATGTTCGAGATCCTGGCGATGGAGCGTCCGATCGTCGCGAGCGTGCGCGGAGAAGCCGCGGACATCCTCTCCGCGTCGGGCGCGGCGGTCATCGTTCCGCCGGACGACAGCGCGGCGATCGCGAATGCGATCCGCGAGCTTCGCGCCCGCGAAGATCGAGCCGAAATGGGCGCGCGCGGGCGCCGCTTCGTGCAGGAGCACTATTCGCGACGCGCACTCGCCGCTCGCTACGCCGCGTTTCTCGAGAAGGTCCGCGCATGACCAAGGCTCTCCTCCTCGGCGCCACCGGTTTCACCGGATCGCACGTTGCGCCGCTGCTCCTCGACGCCGGCTACGAAGTGACGTGCATGGTGCGCGCGACGAGCGACACGTCGTGTCTCCCGCAGTCGCGGCTGCGCTTCGTCGAGGGAGATCTCGGCGATCCACAATCGCTCGTCGACGCGATGCGCGGACACGAGATCCTCGTCTGTGTCGCATCGATCGGCTTCGGTCATGGACCGTCGATCGTGAACGCCGCCCGCGCCGCCGGCATCCGCCGCGCGCTGTTCGTCAGCACGACCGCGATCTTCACCAGCCTCGATGCGAGAACGAAGACGGTTCGCGCGGCGGCGGAACAAGCGATTCGCGAGAGTGGACTCGACTGGACGATCCTCCGTCCCACGATGATCTACGGCACCGCGCGCGATCGAAACATGATTCGCCTGATCCGTTATCTCCGGCGATGGCCGGTGATGTTCGTCATCGGATCGGGCCAGTACCTGCAGCAGCCGATTCACGTCGACGATGTCGCGCGCGCCGTCGTCGATGCGGTGAAGTCGGACGTCACGATCGGCCGCGCCTACAACATCGCCGGTGCCGCGCCGCTCACGTTCCATCAGGTGATCGAGATCGTCACGCGCCTTCTGCGCAGACGCGTGCGCAAACTGCGCATTCCCGTCGCACCCGTGGTCGCCGTTCTTCGTGCACTCGAGCGCATGCATCTCCGCGCGCCGATTCGCGCGGAGCAGATCCTCCGCCTCAACGAGGACAAAGCGTTTCCTTACGACGAAGCGGCACGCGACTTCGGTTTCTCGCCGCGCTCCTTCGAAGAAGGGATCGCGCAGGAGATCGCATCCGTCGAGCGGAACGCTGGCGTCCTCGCCGGCTGATGCGGGAACGTCCCGCGCTCCCGCCCGGGTGGCGGCGCGGGACGCCGCCACATCAGCCGCCGAGACGGCAGCGCTCCGTCATCGCTTCTTCAGCTCTTCCTCGAGCGCCGCGATGCGTCGCTCGAGGAGAGGAATCGCATCCTCCGCCACGATCCCGAGCTTCTGCCCTGCCGCAATCTTTGCGCCCGCCGCATCCCATTCCTCGACGCGAAGAGTCCCGCTTCCCGTCTGCACGAGAAAGCTGGCATCACTCGCGACGTGCAGGATGCGTCCGACCACGCCGCGGAACGGCAGCGTCGCTTCCGACGCGCGCCAGATCACCAGCTTCCGTCCGCGCCAGTACGTGTACGCACCCGGATACGGATGCGATGCGGTGCGAACGAGCCGCGCGATCTCTGCGGCCGGCGATCGCCAATCAATGAGACCGTCTTCCGCCGCGCGTCGTCCCCAGAACGACGCCTGCGCTTCATCCTGAGGAATGGGATTCCATTCGCCTCCCAGAAATCGAGGCAGCCAGCGATCGAGCGCTCTCCCGATCGCCGCGCGCACGGACTCGATCACCTCGCTCGCATACGCGCCGCGATCGACACCGAACGGCTCCTGCACGAAGATCGCTCCCGCATCGGCCTCTTTTTCGAGCACGAAAAACGATGCAGCTCCTGCAGCTTCATCAAATGTCAGCCACGCCACAGGCGCGCGGCCGCGTCCCTCGGGAAGCCGTGTCGGATGAAATCCAATCGACCCCAATCGTGGAATGTTCATGATCTCGTCGCCGACGAGTTGCGAGAGTCCGACGACGAAGAGGACGTCGGGCTGCCACGCGCGGATTTGCTCCACGACATCGGGACTGTTGATCTTCGTGAAATCGCGATAGTCGAGATCCGCAACGTCATCGAGACGCGCGTAGTCGCTGACGTCTTTCGATGCAGCGCGGTCGAGTCCCAGAACTCCCACGACGTTCGCGCCGTGCCGCACGAGTGCCTCGAGCGTGACGCGCGAGAAGCTCACGCTGCCCGCGAGGACGATGCGGCGCGACTCGCTCACGACCGAGGCTCCCGAGCCGGCGGCCGCCGCACGAATCGCTCCTCGCCGTGCACGAGCACCGCGAAGGTCCGCGCAATCAGGCGCAGATCGAGTGTTAGGCTGAGATTCTTCACGTACTCCGCATCCCAATACCACCGCTCCGGCCAGTCCAGCGCGACATTTCCGTGAGTCTGGGCCATGCCCGTCAATCCGGGACGCACGAGAAGGCGCAGCTTCGCGTTCTCATCGAAATCCTGAAGCTGGATCGGAAGCTGCGGCCGCGGTCCGACGATCGACATCTCGCCGCGAAGCACGTTGATCAACTGCGGCAGTTCGTCGAGCTTCGTGCGCCGGAGGATCCGTCCGATCGGCGTGACTTCGGAGGGATCGCCGGTATACATGACCGTGTCCGCCACGCGCGGCTTGTCGGTCATCGTTCGAAACTTGAGGGCCTCGAAGATCTCCGCGTGCCGGCCGAGGCGTTCCTGCCGGAAGAGCGCGGGTCCGCGCGAGGTGAGACGAATCAGTGCCGCGATGAGGAGCATCAGCGGCCCGAGGATCACGAGCGCGGGAGCGACGAGGATCACGTCGAGCATCCGTTTGCCGAACCGCACATAGAACGTGGATCGGAGCATGACTCAGATGACATCGCGCACGACGACGAATGCCTCCGCCAGCTCGAGACCTGCCTTCGCGCCGCGGAGATGCGCGAGATGGCGTACGTTCTCGAGACTGCGCGAGTGGGGAAACGGCTTCATCGCGCCCGCGAAATGCGCGAGCGCCGCGAGCTTCTTGTCGAACGTCGACGCGACGTCCACGAACGCATTCGGCTGAAACGCGAGCTCCGTCGGCGGCGCCCAGTCCGTCGACGAGAGCACTTCGCAGAGGAAGACTTTGCGGATCATCGTCGCCGGCATGTCGCGCGACATGCGCTGCGGAAGCATGATCGCCGCCATCGCCGCTTCGTAGCAGACGCGATGGTCGATGTTGAGATCACTCGGATGCAGCGTGAACACCCACTCCGGCCGGAAGCGGTCGATCGCTTTCTCGATGGCTTGGACCATTTCGATGTGCGGAACGGTGTTGAATCGGATGTTGCCGAACTCGAACGACATCGTTTCTTCGATGCCGACCATTTGCGCGGATTCGGCGGCATAGCGCGGCAGATCTTCCGGCCGGTCGACGCGGGCATCGGCGCTCGCGCAGAGAATCACGCTGAAGACGCGGTGGCCTTCCTGCTTCAGGCGCGCGAGCGTGGCACCGCAACCGAGCAATTCGTCGTCGGGATGCGCCGCAATGGCGAGGACATTCATCGCGGCGCGAACATAGCGTGGATTCGATTGCGCGGCAACGGTCAGTCCGCCTGTGCGCGTCGCGCCACGACGTCCGGAAGAATTCTCTCGATGCAGCGCCGCAGATACACCGACGTTTTGGGATTCGCGTGAATGCGCCGCAAATCCATCCGCGAGAGATGGCGAAGCTGCGACGCGGCCGCCGCGCGCGGCGTCGCGGGATTCAACACCAGCGCCTTCCGGATCGCGTACCGAAACGACCACCTCGCATCCTCGGCGATCATCCGAAGCTGGTCCGGCGTGACCTCACTCGAGGCGATCAGCTTGAGAAGATCGTCCTCGCGCAATCGCTTGTTGACCAGGAGCGCCTCGAAGACGTTCAGATTGCGATCGAACAGGAAAACGCCGATCAACGCAGGGCTGCATCGGCGCGCGGACGAGATGCGCTCGCCGATGGCGAGCTTGTCGACGCGCAACAGAAGCTGCGCATCGATCGCCCGCCGCACAGGCGCGGGCACGCGAACATCGATGGAGAGACGCAGCAGATCGAACCAGTAGAGGTAATGAACCAGCTTGACCGCATGCGCCTGCGGAGTCTGCCGGTGCGCCACGAGCCGGCAGCGGACCGCGTACAGACTGGTCAGACGCGGGTTCTGCGCGAGCTTGCCCGTCATCTCCGGCGTGATGTACGGGTTGTCGAGAACCGCCAGCGCCTCGTCTTCCGTGAAGACCGAGGCGTCCGTCGCGATCAGCTCCGCGAGCCGGTCGCGGGACAGCGCTTTCAGTTCGCGCATCCTGGCGAGTGTCATTCGAGATCGGAAAACGCAACATCGTCTCAAACCAATCCATATAATCGCGCGCCGAAAATGGTCCGGACACGCTCGACGAATCGGACGACTGCGGAAACCGCGGCTCCCGTCTCCCTGACGTTGCCCTGGATCATGGTCCTGCTCGCGGTGGCCGCTACGCCGCTCGTGATCACACCCGGCATTTACGACGCGTTCCGCCTGTCGAAGGCAATGTTCTTTCAGGCGGCCATGCTCGTGACGCTGGGCGTGTCGGTCGCGTGGCTGCTGCTTCGCGACGGAGCGGTACGGGAGCGGCTCCGGCGCCATCGCACCGCGGTCATCCTCGCCGTCGCGAGCGTCGCCTGGACGACATTCGTGTCGATCGTGGCGCTTCTGCCGGCGGTCGCGCGGTATGCACCATTGACGGCGGCCTGTTACGCGATCCTCTTCATTCTGACGATCGTCTTTGCCCGAGGCACGTTTCTGCCGTTGTGCGCGCTGCTTCTGCCGGCAATGGCCAATGCCGCGTTCGCCGTGCTGCAGTATTTTCGGATCTGGTCGCCCGTCGAGCTCACGCAGATTCCCCGGGGCCACTTTTACGCGATCGGTCTTTTGGGAAATCCGAACTACGTCGGCGCACATCTGATCGTTCCGTGCGTGGCCGCGATTGCGGCGTCGATCGCCTTCCGGAAATATCGCGTGTTGTTTGCGCTCATCGCCGTCATGCTTCTCACGGGCCTCTTTTTCGCGCAGAGCGTCACCGCGGCCGGCGCAATGGCCGTGGCCATGGTCTCGTTCGTCGCCGTCATGCGCGGACACAAGATGCGAATCGCGATCGTTGCGGCGCTCGTGCTCGCGGCGATCGCGCTCGCAGCCTACGGACCGACGCGCAATCGTGCGATCGGCGTCGCGCGTGCGGTGCGCGAAGGCCGTCTCAATGAAGCCACCTCCCTCCGCCTGCCTGCGTATGCGGTCGCCTTCCAGATGTTTCGCGAGCGGCCCCTCACCGGCGTCGGTCCCGGGGGCTTCGAGGCGCGATACATGTCGCACAAGCTCGAGATCGACGAACGATTTCCGGAGTGGTCGATCTTCGGCAACCTGAATTTCGGAGAAGTCCACAATGACCCGCTGCAGGTGCTCGCCGAAACGGGATTGCCGGGATTTCTGCTCTACATCGCGGCGCTGATGTACGTCGCCGCGATCTCGTTTCGAAAATCGGATGCGAATGACGAGCGCGCGGAATTCGCGCGCATCTTTTGTTTTCCCGCCATCGTCGGCTTCGGAGTCGTCGCCCTCGGACAATTTCCGATGTACCTGGCGGCATGCATGGCGCCTTCCTTGTTCGCGGCCGCACTCGCACAAGTATGGTGGAGGCAACCGTGAACCGTCTCGCGCGCATGGCACTCGCCGTTCTCGCTGTGGCAGCCAGCGTGTTCGCTGCCTATCACTGGTGCTGGCGTCGCTATCGGTGTGAAGTCGTGAAGGAAGAATCCGCCGCACGCGTCAAAAGCGCGTACCAATATCCGGTGGCGATGCGCATCGAGATCGCGCGTGCGGTCATCCCGTCGCTTCGTCAATGCGCCGATTACGACCCTGGCGACTTTCGCGCGCCGTTCCTTCTCGGTTCCGCAGCCGCGGCCGCCGAGCAGAATGAAATGGCGCTCTCGAATTACGAATCTGCACTTCGATTGAACGAGCGCCCGGAGATCTACGCAAACATCGGCCTGCTGCAATTGGAATTGGGCCGCGCGGAAGACGCACGCCGCAACCTCACGCGCGCCGCGATCTTCAACACGGCCATCCTCGCGTCGATCTCCGAACCGCTACAAAGCCAGCTCTACGCGGTCGCGAGAGAGAGGAAAGAACGATTGTTGCGGGAGCGCGAGCGGCGCTAGCTTTGTCATCCCGAGCGTAGCGAGGGACCTGGGCGGGCGGTGGCGCGCTTAACGTGCCGCACACCCGCCCAGGTCCCTCGCTACGCTCGGGATGACAAGGAACTACTCGACGTCGAAGCTGACCTGCCCGACGATCTGCGTCGTATCGACGCTGGCCGACCACAATCCGGTGGGATAGCGGAAGACTTGGATCACCCTTCCGCCCGGAAAGGTCTGCGCGAGGGTTGGAACCAGTTCGCCTTTGTCGGTGATCAACACAGTGTTGCCGATGAGGCCTTTCGCGCGCCGCCCTTCCGGAATCGCGATCTCCAATACGCTCGGAGGTCCGCCTAACACGCTCGTGTTCGCGATGCGGAATGCGACGGTCATCGTACGGCCGGCGATCGAATACGTAAGCGAGCCCACGTCTCGGGCCTCGACGATCCATTTCGCGCCGCGGTCCGCCGTGAAGAGCGCCGCATTGTACGGAACGCTCTTCCACGCACTGACCACGGGCGCTTTCGCCGACGCAGGTGGCCGCGCTTTTTCGCTCGACAGCGGATACCGGAGCGCGTAGAGCCGCAATTGCATCCACGCGCACCATAGCGCCGCGAACAGGGTCACCAGGATGAAGAATCCGGTTTTGCCGGTGCGCGACTCGACCAACGCCGGCGCGGCGCCGAAGAGCGCAAGGATCAGCGGCGTGGCCAGGAAGATGTCGTACAGATACGGATGAATGGCGACGGCCTGACTGAACACCGCAGCCACGGCGATGTATCCACCGAGAAGGCACACGAGCGCCAGAATCACGAACCGCGGCGCCCAGTTGCGGAACCATGCGAATACGAGAGCCGCGAGTGAGGCCAATCCGCACGCGAACAACCACGGCCAGCGAAGAAGGTACTCCTGGTGTCCCGGAAAAATCTTTCGCGCGACATCACGACCGAGCGCGATGTCGGAATGCGTCCGGTAGTACCGGTCCGATCCATCGAGGCCCGTTCGGAATAGGAATCCTTCACTGCGGAACGAATTGCCCGTGGTCTCGATCGTGGGAAATTGATAAAAGTTCCACGCAATCTGCAGTGTGAATACAACGATGAACAATGCGATGGGCAGTACCGTTTTCAACAACAACGGCTTCCATCGCACCCGCTCGCGCGCAACGATGAGATGGAACGCGGCGTACGACACGAGAAAAAAGAGGCCGAACGCGAATTCGGCGTGCGCGAGCGCGAACGCCACGGCGATTTGCAGCCACGACCACCCGCGTCCTTCGTCATCCAGCGCGCGCTCTTCGATGAGAAGGAAACACGCCGCGAAAATGAGCGCGAAGTATTGTGCGTAGTACTCCCAGTACACGCCGAGGTTGTCGGGAAAGGTGAAAACGACCACTTCCGTCGAGATGCCCAGAAGGAAGGCGTGCAACCAGCCGATGCCGAATCGGCGCGCGATGCGGAAGGCCAGCAATCCGATGAGCGTGCTGAGAACGAGAGACAGCACTTGATTGTGGACCGCGAGCAGCCGCCAGTTATAACGGCCGCGCAGGAGCATGTGCAGCTTCTCGACGAGGAAACCGCTGACCATGTAGCTGCCCGGCGCCCGGTAAAACACCGGAGTCCCGTCCTTCGCGCGGTTGAAGGCCATGATTCCGCCGGAACGGAAGTAGCCGTGACGCAACCATATGTCGATGACGACGTTCGCACGGCGCGAGTACTGGTTCGATCCCAGCTCGGCGGACCGGCGATTGTTGACGGTCAAGAGTGTGAACACCAACACGAACGATCCGACGAGGAACAACAACGCGAACAGCGGCGCGCTGCGCTCGCGCCACGGCGTCACCTTCGTTTGGATCACTTCTTCCGGACTCTCGCTCACGATTTCACTCTAGCTCATCGGCGATGCGATCGGCGGCGTGGCCATCCCACAGTGGAGGGATCGAACCGCTCTTCCATCTCCCCTCCATCGCCTTGCGCGCTTCTGTTCGAAGCAGGTCGAGATCGGAGCCGATCAGCACGTTCGTTCCGAGCGTGACCGTCACGGGACGCTCCGTGTTCGGACGCAGCGTGAGGCAGGGAACACCCAGGTACGTCGTCTCTTCCTGGACGCCGCCGGAGTCGGTGATCACGAACGCGGCGCGCTCCTGCAGCGCGAGGAAATCGAGGTAGCCGAGCGGATCGATGAGCCGCAACTTTGCAGGCAGGGCGGCGTCGATTCCTTGCAGAACCTGCCGCGTGCGCGGGTGAATCGGAAAGATGATCGGAATCTCGCGCGCGATGTCGCCGATGGCGCCGATGATCTCCCCGAGCTTCGCCGCATCGTCGACATTCGCGGGACGATGCAGCGTGAGCAGCGCGAATCGCTCCGCTCCGGCGACGCTCGCCCACTGCGATTGCCATCGCTCGAGCGCCACCGGTCGCAGTTTCACGAGCGTGTCGATCATGACGTTTCCGACGAAACGGATCCGCTCGCGCGCAACGCCTTCCGCGGCCAGATTCTCGTCCCCGTCCTGCGACGGCGTGAAGAGAAGATCGGCGATGCGATCGGTGACGATGCGGTTGATCTCTTCCGGCATCGTTCGATCGTTCGAGCGCAGCCCTGCCTCGACATGCGCGACGCGGACGAGCAGCTTCGCGCAGACCAGCGCCGCCGCGACCGTCGAGTTCACGTCGCCATACACGAGCACCCAGTCGGGCTTTTTCTCGAGAATCACCGGCTCGATTCTCGTCATCACTTCGGCGGTCTGCACGGCATGCGATCCGGATCCGACGTTGAGATTCACGTCCGGCTCCGGCAACCCGAGGTGTTGAAAAAAGACGTCGGACATCGCGGCGTCGTAATGCTGTCCCGTGTGGACCAGCATCTGATCGACGCCACGGCGCGCCAGCGCTGCGATCACGGGCGCCGCCTTCATGAAGTTCGGACGCGCGCCCACGACGTGAAGCGCTTTCACAACGTCACCGTCTCACCGCCGGTCAGACTCTCCCACGCCGCGAGCGTCGCACGCGTCGAGTGCACGAGATCCGCAAACGGGATCGGCGCGGGCGCGCCGCCGGTGAGATGCGCCACGATCCTCTCCCACTCCTGCCGATGTCCCTTGTCCTGCCGGAGGCGCGAGCGCATGTCGATCCGCTTCGCGCCGTGACGCACTTCGAGCACGCGAAAATCATCGAGCCGCGCGGAGACTCCGCCTCCGAACACTTCGATGGTCTCCTTGCCGAACGAGCGAGAGCCGCCGGACGAATAGACAACGGTTCCGACGGAGCCGTTCTCGCATTCGAGCGTGATCTGAAAGTTGTCCTGCCGATACCGGCCGCTGTCGGGCAGCGCGCGGGTCGTCACGCGCCTAACAGGCGATCCGGCGAGATCGATGAGCAGATCGATGAAATGACATCCTTCGCCGCGCAGGCGTCCCCCACCCTGCTGCGGATCATGAACCCAATGCTCCGGAGGGATGTAGCCCGCGTTCACGCGATACGTGAGCAACAACGGCTCGCTCGTTCCGCGAAGGACATCGCGCAGCGCGGTGACCATCGGCGCGAAGCGGCGGTTGTATCCGACCATCACCATGCGCGTGCCGTCGTACGCGGCGAGGATGTCGTCGAGCTCCGCGCTCGTGAGGCAGAGCGGCTTCTCGACGAACACGTGCTTGCCCGCGCGCAGTGCCGCGATGGTCTGGCTCGCGTGCAGATGATGGCGTGTGAGAATCGCCACCGTATCGATCCGCGAATCCGAAACGATCTCCTGCGATGCCGCGGCACACCACTCGAATCCGAATTTGCGCGCCGCGGTGCGCGCGCTCACGCCCGTTCCGCTGCTGATCCCGATCAGCTTCACTTTGTCCGTTCGCGACATCGCCGGAAGAAGAACCGCGTTCGCGAAGAGTCCCGCGCCCAGCACTCCGACGTGTACGTGATCCGCCGCGTGACTGGCCTCGCCTGTTGGAAGTTGCGGCGCGACACGACGCGACGGAGAAGGCTCGGCGTTGTAGTTCAGAACCACGCCGAGAAACGGTTCCTGCACGCGGCCGAGGATCAAGTCGTACGCGCGCTCCGCATCTTCGATCTCGAATCGATGGGAGATCAAAGGTGCGACATCGATCGCGCGTCGATCGAGCAGATCGATGAATGCCTGCATGTTCCGGTTCTCGGTCCAGCGGACATACCCGTACGGATAATCGTTCCCTTTTTCTTCGTACTCGGTGTCGTAGCGACCCGGCCCGTACGAGCGCGAGATCCGAAAGTCGAGCTCCTTTTCGAAGTACGTCTTCCGCGGCAACTGTGTCCCGACCAAGCCCACGGCGACGACGCGGCCGCGATTGCGCGCGATCTCGCCCGCCAGCTCGACGGGTTGATCCGACCGGCTGTCCGCGGTGATGAGAACCGCGTCCGCACCATGTCCGCCCGACGCACCCGCGACGCGCGCGGCAAATTCGCTCGAGTCCGTTCCCGCCCACGTTGCACCGTGACGCATCGCGAGCTCGGCGCGATCGGCCTGCAGGTCCATCCCGATGACGACGCAGCCCGCGGCGCGCGCCATCTGCACGGCGAGCTGTCCGAGGAGGCCGAGACCGATGACGGCGACGACTTCGCCGAGTTGCGGCTCGGCGAGGCGAAATCCATGAAGCGCGATCGCGCCGAGAGTCGCGAACGATGCCTCGTCGAAGCCGACACTTTCCGGCACGCGCACCGCGAGATTGCGCGGAACCGCGAGAATCTGCGCGTGAACGGCGTAGCCGCCGCCCGCACATGCGACGCGATCGCCGACGCGAAAGCCTTCGACTTCGCGTCCGACTTCGATCACGGTTCCGGCGGCCGAATATCCGAGCGCGATTCCCTGGTCGAGGCGGTTGCGAACCGCGTCGATCGTATCGAGCAGACCATCGCGCTGAATCTTGTCGAAAACCTGCCGCACGAGGTCGGGACGCGATCGCGCTTTGTCGAGCAGGTTCTTTTCGGCGAAGCTCACGATGTTGCGCTCCGTGCCGGCGGACACGAGGCTCGCTCGAGTTCTCACGAGAATGGCTCGCGGACCGGCGGAGGGCGCCGGCACCTCGAGCAGGGTCATTTCCCCTGTTTTTGCAGACTGAATGAGTTGCTTCATGAGTTGACGCGAATCCTAGGAGTGTGCGCGGCAGAAACGCAAGGTCAGGCGCGTTGCGCCGCACGTAGCCACAACGCGGGTCGACGACGGCGCACGTTTTCGAAGGCGGAGCAACCAGCGCTGCCGGCCGTGCCGGCTCACAACAACGTGGCTCCGTACTCGCGCCGCCACAACTCGAACATCGTCAGCGCGAAGAGCCGCGGGCCGTTTCGCAGTCCCAGCCGCTGGCCTTTCAGGAGCCGGTCGATCACACGCGCGTCGAAGATCTCCTTCGGCGCATCGCGAAGCACGGATTCGACGAGACGGCCGAGTGTGCCGCGGAACCACTCGTCGATCGGAATCGAGAATCCCTGCTTGCGATCGATGTCCAGCTCGCGCGGGAGCAGACGCCGCGCCACGCGGCGCGTCAGAATCTTTCGCTCGTGCTCCGTCGCCTTGAGTGCATCGGGCACGCGGCCGAACGCAAACTCGATCACGGCCGGATCGAGAAACGGAGCGCGCACCTCGAGTGAGCTGAGCATGCTCGAGCGATCGACTTTCACGAGATAGCCATCGACCATCGTCGACCGGAAGTCCGACTCGGTCGCTCGCCGAAGAACGGAGCCTCGAGTCGCAATCGCCGCACGCCACGCCTCGGGGATCAGCGGAGGCTCGCCGTTCGCGCGAAGCGGGCGAAGAAGACGATCGCGCGTCGTGCGATCGAAATAGAGATTCACGTGCGCGATGCCGCTTCCGGTGTCGCCGGCAAAGCCGATGAGGTGATTGCGCCGCGGCACGCCGGCAGGCAGAAGGCGCGCCGCGGCCGCGCCCGCGCTGCGCACCGGCGACGGAATCCGTTTCGCGAGCCGCTCGCGCCGCATGAGCCAGGAGTAGTGGCCGTATCCCGCGAACAACTCGTCGCCTCCGTCGCCGCCGAGAGCGACCGTCGCGTGCCGGCGCACGAGCTGCGAGACGAGGTAGGTCGGCAGCATCGAGCTGTCGCCGATCGGCTCGTCGAACTGCCGCGCGAGCATCGGCAGCAGGTCGATGACCACGGCTTCCGCAGGCATCTCGATGTGATTCGTGGCGAAGTGGCGCGCGACCAGTCGCGCGTACGCACTCTCGTCGTACGAAGCGGCGCCGGGAAATGAGATCGTGAACGTCGTGACCGGCGCGGAAGAAACGCGCGCGGCCATCGCCGCGACGAGGCTCGAGTCCACGCCACCGCTCAGCAGAATCCCGACGGGCACGTCCGCGATCAGCTGCCGCCTAACAGACGCTTCGAGCAGGGTCTCGAGCTCCCTCTCCAATTCCTCGGGAGCGCTCACGACCGGTTCCGGCGCGGGCTCGGGAAGCCGCCAATAAAACCAACGGCGCGACGTTCGCTGGGCGAGATCGATGAGCATCGCTTCGCCCTGACGGATCTTCGTCACGTCGCGATAGATGCAGAACTCCGCGGGCACATAGCCATACGCGAGAAAGAGCTCGAGACCGGCAGGATCGATAGTTCGCGAAAACTCGCTCTCCCGCGCGAGCGCCTTCAGCTCCGACGCGAACCACCACGCGCCGCCCACGCGCGCAACGTAGAGCGGCTTCTCACCTGCGCGGTCGCGCGCGAGCAAGACCGTTCGCGCGACCGAGTCGTGCAGCGCGAGAGCGAACATCCCGACCAGACGCGTCAGCACCTCGGCACCCCACTCGCGATATCCGGCCAGGATGACTTCCGTATCGCTGTCGCTGCGGAATCGGTGTCCCCGCGGCTCGAGCTCGCGCCGAAGCTCGCGATAGTTGTAGATCTCTCCATTGAACGCGATCGTCAACGCTTCCGTGCCGTCGATCATCGGCTGATGCGCAGCCGCGGAGAGATCGATGACCGCGAGGCGCGCGTGACCGAATCCCGCCTCGCCGTCAGGCGCAGTCCACGTTCCGGAGTCGTCGGGACCACGATGACGAAGCGCCGCGGCCATGCGCTCGAGAGCGCCCCGATCGACTTCCGCTCCGATCACTCCCGCGATTCCACACATGACCAATCACTGTTCGACGCGAGGCGGTCCGTCCGATCGCAGAATGATCGAACGTTGGAGGCCACCGCGCACGGCAACCACCGGCGTACCGCCGTCGATGCGCGCACTCAATGTCACGGAATTCGATTCCGACACACAATATCCGAACAGCAGCGGCATCGCGCCCGCAGTTTCGAGCACCACGACGTCGTTCTCGCGCTTCGCACCAAATCGCTCGGAATACCAACCACGCTCATGACGCACTTCGCCGCCGAATGTCGCGAGATGCAACTCGTCGACGCTTCTGTCGGGATGAAGATGAATGCGGCTGGACGCGCGGGTGATGCCTTCGCCGAGGAGCTCATCGATGATGATCCAGGTCCCGGGAAATGCGACGATCGTGCGGCGATGCCACACCGGCGGCGACAATCGTCGATAGCCGTCATGCTGGCCCTGGATGATCTGCATTCCGTTCTGTCCGATCCATCGAACCCCACTCGGACGCGCGCGCCGCGCCACGCGAAAGCTTCCCCACACCTCGGATTGATTGGCGCCCGCAACCTCGACGGTATTGTGCGCCGCCGTCGAACGAAACCAGTCGCGCCACTGGCCGGCCGCATATTCGTAGACGCCGGAGTCGACGATCAGTGGCTTTCCTCCAACCGTCAGCTCGTAGGAAAACAAATCGGCATGCGCATGCGCGGGAAGGTGATCGGGACACGGAATCCCGAAATCGGCGATGAGGTGCTCTCCTCGGTCGTCCTGGCGCATGACCGCAAATCCACTGTGGGGAAGAAATCGCGAAGCCTGCGACGGCACGGCGAAATTCGCAGCGCCGGCCTCGAGCGTCGTGTCTTTGATCAGCGGCAAACGCCCGTTAGGCGGAAGAATTGCGCGGAGGAAGCCTTCCATTGCGGGCACGACTTCGTCGAGCCACGGCTGACGATCTCCATGCCGCGCCAGGAGCTCGCTGCACGACCGCAGATCCTCCAGAACCTGCACGTGATACGCGGGAACGCGCTCGAAGTGGCCGCCGTCGCTGAGCACTTGTTCCGCGATCTCGCGCCGCAGATGCGACAACGCCAATGCACGCCACCGGCGGGCCTCCGCTCCCGAAAAGTACGCGCTCGCCCACAGGAGTCCGCGCAGATTCTTGATCAGATGATTGCCGCCGACATCGGTCTCCAGATTCGCGGCGAGAAATCGCACCTGTCCATAAAGGCTCGCGTGAAACTCGGCATCGAACGCGCGATCCGCATCGAGACTCGCCGCAAAGAACGCACCGGCTTCACACCAGTTCACGATGCGCAGCGACACGGTGTACGGATGCCAGCCGTCTCCCGCCAAACGGCGGTTGCCGTCGATCCATGATTTTGCGAGACGGCGAAACGTTGGGAACTCAAGTCCGGCGGCGTAGTCGAAGTAGTGAAGGTGATAACGCCAGAGTTGCGACACATCGCGTTGATCCCATGACGGCTGCTCGCGCGCCACGCCGAGAAACTCGAATCGCCCGTTCGCGATGTCGATGGCGCGCGGCGTTTCGCTGTGCCCGGTCCACGTCGAGCGAAACTCGGGATTGCGAACGGCGCCGCTCACCATCGGCGCCGTCGTACGCAACAACGACCACCGGCGCATGCGCGCGACGCGAGCGGCGCGGCTCACCATCTGCGTCATCCTCAGATGCCGCACGGTGTGAACGAGCAGCGACAGCCGGCGCATCACACAGCCGCAGCCTCGGGCGACCGTTCGGCGACGACCGATGCCGCCGCGTCGTCGAGAAACAACCGGCACCACGTCTCGATGCAGAGCAGCGCGAACAATGTATACGCACCGTCGACTCTGCCCGCCGCATCGGCCTCCATCAGATTCCGGACCGCAACCGGATCGAACAAGCCGCGGCGCCGCAGGGAACCGGCGGAGAGAACCTCGTCGAGCAGAGG
>Ga0075428_100004542_pt1 | contig 15346 bp, 12 predicted proteins | sample RhiMetdeltSRZDD2_FD_75291 | JGI IMG/M metagenome (GOLD analysis project Ga0075428, IMG submission 75291) | Populus rhizosphere microbial communities from Tennessee, USA - Rhizosphere MetaG P. deltoides SRZDD2 | ecosystem: Host-associated > Plants > Roots > Rhizosphere > Soil | place: USA... | reverse complement strand
TCGAAGTTGGCCGCTGCGGGGCCGCTCGCCTTGATGGCCATCGAGTAATTGAACCTGAGGCGCTGGAACGGACGGTACTTCACCTCCCCAATCCGGGGAAGTGGATCCGGCCGAAGCACGACTGTCTCGTCGGGATTCGAGTACTCGATCGGCCCACCTGCAGCGGCCAGCGCTTCGAGGATGCTGGTCGGCGCCTTGAAATTGTAGCGTCCCGGTTTTGCGACCTTGCCGAGCACCGACACCCGGTAGGAATTGACCTCGGCCACGATGACCGAAACCACCGCCGACGTCATGTAGGACTTGAGGAGGGACTCGATCTGGTTACCCAGCTCGGTGGGCGTTCGGCCGGCGGCCTGGATCTCCTTGACGAGGGGCAGCGAGATGCGGCCGTCCGGGCGGACCGGAACCGAGCGCGTCAGCTCGGCGTTCTGCCACACCGAGATGATGAGGACGTCCTCCGGACCGATGCGGAATTCGGGCGCAGACTCATCGCCGCGTTGGGCCGGCGCCTGGCCCGCAGGCTGGGGTGTCTGGCCGCCGGCCGGAGAGCTGAGGAGTCCCACCCACAGCATCGGCACGAGCGCCACCGATTTCCTCATGGCAAGCTCTCGGCACCGCGTCGATTCCACGGTGCTAACACGACACCCAAATGAGCCACATTGCGCGTGCCCTCCACGTCCCGGACCTCGACCTCAGTCTCCACCGTCCCGGTCTGCCTCAGGTAAGAGTAACTCGCTCTCAGCCCCAGCCAGCGTATCGGCATGAAGCTTGCCTCGGCGAGAGCGCGCCACACGCGAGTGTCCTGCGTGTCGTTGCGCGTCCAGTAGAACGTCGGCCCCGCGGCCAGCCGCAGCCGTCGCGAGCTGAAAACGACCTGCAGCTCTGCCCTGTCGGAGTCTCCAATACGTTGGGGCAGATCCGTCCGCCGCGGGACGTAGCCGAGGGTGCGTGCATAGCTCGCATGTACAAGCCAGTGCCCGCGCTCCCAGCGAGCAGTGGCATGCGCCTCCGGACGAGCGTCCGAGCTTTCCACGAAACGCGCTCCGGCCGATAACGAGAAGGAGAGCCGGCGCGAGACTTCTTGGTCCCACGCTGCCAATACGGCGCCCGAGTCGAATTGGTCTTGGGTCTCCGAGAATCGCCGATCGAACACGCCTCGTACTCCAAGCCGGGTCCGCCCACCGACGCCAACCGACAATGCCGCATTGCCCGAGTGAACATGATCCTCGAGGCTGGTGACCTCGCTGTATCGATAAGAGTAGCCCAGTTGCAATGTTGATCGGGCGCCAAAGCCTTGAGTGAAGCCCGCGCTTCCCCCGTAACCTGTGGTGCGTGCGCGGCCCAGCTCGACGCCGGCGTCCGTGAAGACCTCCGCCGGCCTGTTGGTCTCGCGATATGTTCCTTCGAGCCGGAATTCCGTACGCGGCTGGGGCTCGAAACGGAACGCTAGCCGCCCGTCGCTCCGGGCCCGTGGGTCATCGAGCTGGGTGAACGTCCGATACCGCTCGCTGACGTTCGCAAAGCGCGCCAAGGCGTCGAAACGCGGGTCGGGCTTGAAGTTGACCGGCACGTCGATAGCCAGCGTCCCGAGCCAGTCCTCACGACCGCTTCCCGCCTCAGCGAACACGTTTGAGTCGTATGCGACGGTCGCCGAGAGAGTCGGGTTCCAGGCGAGCCTCTGAGCGCGGACGGGTTCTGCCCCCAAGAGGACGATCGGGATCAGGAGCCATGAACGTCCACGACATAGATTCAATTTGGCCTGCCGGTGACGGTCATCGTGCTTCGCCGGTACGGCCATCCTCCGGCCGAAGGCCTGAGGAGGGATGAATCTCTTGCATCATACCGGGCTCGCTGCGTCGCAGCCACCATGCTACGAGCCCCAGCGGCAGGAGGGTCAGGCCCCAGACGAGCTTGCCGATCGAATGGTGGATCAGGCCACTCGCCGCCTCCGGCCCATAGAGGTGAACGCCCAGGGCGACGGCGGCGACGCGTGCTGCGTTAGCGAGGATCGCCAGCACGACCGCGGAAGCAACGAGCGCTGCCTGGCGTGGGATCCCGAGCTGGATCGTGTAACCGATGGCCACAGACAGGACCACAAGCGCGGTCATGAAGCGCAGACCATTGCAGATCTCGGCGATCTGCAAAGTCGTCGAGGGCAGGTGGATGAAAACGTCCTCCTGGTAGACGGGTGCCCCGCAGAGACTAGCCACCTCCGCCCCGAACCAAGCCGCGAACCGCTGAAGCTCGAGCGAGACGCCATTGACGAGCGGTCGAGGCAGCGGCGCGAGGAAGATCAGAAAGCCGACGGGGAAGGCCAGAGCGCTCAGATGGCCCGGTCCCAGCGCCAGGAGCACCCATCCCGAGACCACGACGGGCACTGACAAGGCCTGCAGGGGAACGCTCCCGACGACCCTCCCTCCCGCAAGGACGCCGAGGCCGACGAACAGCACCAACCAGCCCTGCCACCGGGGATTTCGAGCCAGCCGGCTCAGCCGCGCCCGGTCCGTAACGGTCGCCCACGCGCTGAACGGCGCGACCAGCAGGCCGTGCACCGCGTAGGTGTCCGTTCGCCAGACGTGGAGCAGGCTGCGGAGCACGGGTACGTAGAGCGAGACGAGAACGATGCCGGCGACGGCCGCGACGACCACCTCGCCCGGTCCACGAGGTCGGGTCACTCCCGCATCGTTCATGCGGTGACCCTGCGGCTCTCCGACCCGCGGTAGGCAGGACGGTAGAGAAGGAAATGCCGCACCGTCGACACCGTCCGGAAGCTGACGGCCTCGAATGCGCTGCGCGACGGCACGTTCGTCGAGTGAACCATGGCGTAGACGGTCCGGTAGTCCTGATCCCGAAGCCAATCGCAGGCAAAGGCGATCGCCAGCTTGAAGATGCCACGGCCGCGATATGCGGGCAGCACATAGCCGTTGTTGAGCTCGGCCTCGGCTTCCCGCAGCCGAAAGAGCCGGCTCGCGTCCTCGGGCCGGTAGATCCAGATGAAGCCGGCCACCTGATCGCCGACGCGAACCACGGAACAAAGCTCGACGCCGTCGATCTCGTCCTGGTACAGCTCGGGCGGCAGGCCCGTTCGCGAGCTCCGGTACGCTCGCAACGCCGCAGCATCCCAGAGCTCCAGGCGAAGCTCCTCTCGCTGAGGGCACGGGCCGCTATCGTGTCCCAGCTCACGAGCGAGCACGAGGAACCGGTTGGGGCGGAGAAACCCGAAGGCGCCCCAGTAGAGCGTCGAATAGAACCCGCGCTGGCGCGCGCTCACACCGAATTGCCGTAGCTTTCGCCGGGTCGATTCGACCATTTCATCGAGGCGGTCGAAGCCGCGGTTGAAGCGTGCGCGCCACCTCCAGGCCGGCGCCGCGACGTGGCGCTCGAGGAAGCGAAAGCACGCGTAACGCCGCGGAGAGAAGACCAGGTCGTGATAGGGGGTCAGGTGCTCGAGCGCCGCGTTGAAGCCTAGCTTGAACTGGTAAAGCCCGAAACCCGGATCGTCCTCGCGCGGGGGCAGGTGGGTCCCGATGCCCCCCCAGTCGACCGTGTCGCAGCCAGCCCCCTTTGCCCAACGCACGAACTCCCAATACAGGAGCGGCGCCTGGTGCAGTCGATGCGCGCCCGACAACTCCCGAACGACCGCATGGAGCATGTGTGCTCTGCGTCCGAGGCGGGCACCGAGGAGACCGCCGACCACGCGGCCCTCGTGCTCGGCGAGCAACAGCACGCCGTTTCCCGGTCGGATGAATTCGTTCCACACCCGTTCGAAGTAGCGGCGGTTGCGTACGGGCTGGCCGCGATGTTGACCGATCGTGGCCAGGGCGATGCGGAATCGCAGTCCCTCTTCCAGCGACGTCGCGGGCCGGATCGCCAAGCCGCGGCTAGGGGAGGAGGAGATGTACTCTCGAAAACGCCTGCGCAGACTGTGCTTGAGCACATCCTCCGGCTCCGCTGCACTCATTCGCATGACGATCCGAGGCACGTTCCATGTGGTCCAGTCGTCGGGGAGAGCTGCGAATCCGTGTTCACGAAGCGCGGCCGAACTCTGATCGCTCAGGCGCGGGACGTTCCGAGCGGCCCGAAAGAAAACCGCCTGCTCGACCCGGGCCAGATCGCGGATGGCGCATAGCAGGACGTCCCACGCGGCACGGTCCGTGGGGTCCCGCAGCAGCGGCCCGGCAGGTGCGTAGATGACCGAACCCAGCAGTGGCAGCCGCTTGGCGAGCACCGAAGCGGCGGCGACCCAGTCCCCACCGGCGAGGACAGCCAGGCGCCGCGGCCTCCAGCCCTGGCTGGCACGCACTTCGCTCCACTCGAATCCCTGGTGCAGGTCGTAATCCGGGAGGGACGTCACCAGCCGATTCCACTCGGCCCGGTCCGTGATCTCTCGTGCCTCCATGACGGTCCGATTCCGCGTCAGATCGGTCTCTCGACCAGGTGACGGCGAGCCTTCGCGACGAAACCGGGCGCCTCGCGGCGGAGCTCCCGCAGCCGACGATACGTCGCCGCCTCGAGCGACTGGCGTGTGGCGAGAGCCGTTCGAATGCCGTTGATCCCGTCCACGGCGCCGCGCAGGAACGATCCCAACTCGCCCGCACGGAGCGACGAGACCCCCATCAGAACCATGTCCTTCGCCACCGCGAGCACTGCAGCGCCGACGCGGTGGTTTCGCAGAGCGATCCAGATGCTGTTGCGCGTGAAGGTGTAGTAGATCCTCGAGGACGGCCGCGCCTCGGCCGACACCAGGTGGCGAACGCTGACCCCGGGCCAGTATAGGAGGTCACTCCCCGCATTGATCAGACGCAGGGCCAGGTCCAGACCCTCGTGCCCCAGAAAGAGAGGCTCCCAGTAGCCACCGGACGCCAAGAACGCGTCGCGGCGGAAGGCGCAAGCCCCTTCGAGGACGTAGTCGGTGGGAAACGGCTCGCTTGCGGCGGAGAGTTCGCGCGGATGACACCAGTCGCGACGCGACAACCGACCTTCACCGTCCAAGATCCGGAAGTTGGCACAGGCAAGCCCCGGTTGCGTTGCGAACAGCGCCTCGATGCGCCGCAGCGCGTCCGGCCCCTCCAGCAGAACGTCGTTGTCGAGGGTCACGACGATGCGTCCGTGCGCGGCCTCCACGCCTGCATTGCGCGCTGCGCACCCGACGTTGCGTGGCATCCGGATGAGACGGACCGCCGGGAAGTCCGCTCCGACCATGGCGTCGCTGCCGTCCGTCGAGGCGTTGTCGACGACCAGGACCTCGAAGGCCGGGTGGTCCTGGGAGACTCCACGCTCCAGGCATTGGCGCAGGGTTTCGCGGCGCTGGTGGTTCAGGATCGAGAGGCTGATCGCCGGGCCGCCCATCGTTCAGTTCGCGATACCCCGGCGCAGGTGAGGCCCCAGCCAGTTGACGAGGCCGAGCGGCAGGCGACGCCAGAGGCCGACGGCCCAGGCCGCCCGCTCGACTTCCTCCCCGGGAGGTCCAGCCTCCAGTGGCAGGTAGTGCCAGTGAAGCTGGATAGGCTCGGCGCCCCACTGCCGCTTGGACTCGAACGTGCCCGTGTTCCGCGACGATCGCCCGAAGTCGAGGATGCGGAAGCCGTTCGCAATGCCGAAGCGCATCGCCTCCCAGTAGAGGAGCTGGTTGGGGCACTTGGGAAAGGCGTCCCGCAGCGAGGACACCCACGGTATCGAGATCATGCCGCCGTGAAGGAGCATGAGTCCCGCGCCCACGGCGCGACCGCGATCGCAGATCAAGAGCAGACGAGCCGCTCCATCGAGACGTCGCAGCATCGCTTCGAAGAGGCGGCGGGCATGAACCGGCGAGCCGAGGTCTCGCATGTTCCGGGCGAAGACCGTGTAGAACTCGTGGACCCCCTCGGGCCCAGGGAACGCCGCCTCCAGCCCGTGGCGCTGCGCCTTGCGGATGCGATTGCGGCGCTCGCTTGGCAGCCGCCGCCACAAGGAATCCTCGTCCCGGCCCAGCTCCACCCACATCGTGACCTTGTCGAGGGAGCAGGGAAGATCGACGTGCGACGCGCGCATGCAGCGCAACACGAGCTTGGCGCGGTGCCGTCGCGCCAGCTCCGTCGCGGCCTCGACGAGCGGTTGCTCGGCGGCGGAGTCTTTCCCGAAGCACGCGCCTCCGTAGTCCATGTACGGCATCGAGACAAGGCTGCGGCCGAAGAAGGGGCTCTGGATGAGCGTGAGCGGCAGCACGCCGCACAGCCTGCCGTGATCGTGGGCCGCCAATAGGAAGCTGCGGTGGCCATACGCATCGGCGAGCACGTCCCTCCAGGCGTGGAGGTGCATCACGGTCCCATCTGCGGCCCCGCGCACGAAGCCGTCCCACGCCTCTGCCGGACCCGTCCATTCCTCGACTCCGGGCGTCACGAATGCTCCGCGCTCGCCCAGCCCGAGTGGGTGCGGCCGCGGAGTGCTTCGAGCAGGCCCGCGAGACCGGCATAGCTGACCAGGCAGAAGTAGTACGGCAGCGCCAGGATTCTCAGCGGCACCGAGAGCCACTCGCCCAAGGCACCTGCTCCTGCAACAGCGTAGAAGCTCGCCTGCGCTGCCATCAGGACTCGGTAGAGAGGGTGCACCTCCAGGAGCGCAGCATTCGCAACGAGTGCGATGAGGGCCAGGAGCCAACCCATCCAGCGGAGGAGCCGGTGCGACACGAGCATCCACATCTCCTTGAAATGGCCCCGTCGCAGGAGCAGGGGCGCCGTGCGTACGAGAACGCGAAACCCTTGCGCGATGATCCGCACCTGCCTCCGCCGCTCGTTCGCGGCATCGATCGACGGCGGCTCGACCGTGAAGGCCTCTGGGACAAAGGCGACCCTCCGGCCGGCAAGGGCCACCTGGATCGGATGAAGCAGGTCGTGGACTAGATCGTGCGGCAGCGGCGAATAGAGCTCGCGGCGCATGGCGTAGAGTGCGCCGTCCACCCCCGCCATGAAGCCGAGCGCGGCCTCGCCGCTCCGGATCCCCGTCTCGTACGTGACGTAGGCACTGGAAACCATTCCCGTATCACTCGCCTCACCTCGGCCATACAGACCCCGGCCGCTCACGAGACCGACGTCGGGAGACTCGAAGGGGGCTAGCAACCGTTCGAGCGCATTCGGCGCCGGGATGGCATTCGCGTCCGTGAAGACGAGCAGTTCACCTCGCGCCTGGACCTCCCCTCGGTTGAGGGCCGCGTTCTTGCCCTGCTGCGGCTCTTGCCGCAGCAACCGAACACGCGGATCCCTCACGCCGGCGACAAGAGTGTCAGTCTCGTCCGAGGAGCCGTCCGACACGACGATCAGCTCATCACCGGGGCGGAGCTGACGCAATGCCTCCATCACCTTCAAACCGATCACCTTTCCCTCGTTGCGAGCCGCGACGATCAGCGAGGCACACGGGCGCCCACTCCCTGCTAATGACGGGAGAACTGGCGCCCGCCGGACGAACCGGACGAGTGTCGGGTAGGCCACGTACGTGTAGAGGAGACACAGCAGGGAGATCCAGAAGATCGCGGCGGTCAGGTGTTCGCTCACGCTGCGGCCACGGCGGCCTGGTGCCGCACGACCCGCGCCTTCCGCCGCGTGACCCGTTCAAGGCAGATCGACAGGAACATCACGAGCCAGAAGAACTTCTCGTACTGCGCACTGAGGAAGAGCGCGCCCAGTAGATATCCAGCCAAGCCGGCCTGGAGGCCGAGTGCTAGCTCGCGGAGCCAGCGATCTCCCGCCTGCCGAGCAAGGATCGCCGAGCGCTCCAGCGATCGCAACGCGGAAGCAGCGACAAAACAGAACGCGACGAGAGCTGGCAGACCCAGTTCGGCTGCCAGCTCGAGGTAGGTGTTGTGGGCTATGTTGGACTGCTCGATCTGCACATACTTGGGCAGCTCTGCCTTGAAGTTGCCCAAGCCCACGCCCGTAAGGGGGTTCTCGGCGACCATGCGGAGCCCGCCCTTGAGCTCCGCAAGACGCTGTCGGTTCGACGCTTCGATGCCCGAGTCTCGAGCGTCGTCGCTCAACCCCGAAGCGGTAAGGCGGCGGGTCATGGGGTTCGGCACAATGAACAGCAGCAAGAGCGCCGCCACAGCGCCGCCCGCCAGCGCCGGAACGGAGCTCTTCAGCAGGCGAAGGGCGACGAGCGTGAGCGCCAGGACGAAACCCAGGAATCCACCGCGCGAGCCGGTCAGCATCAGCTCCAGGCAGATGACACCGGTGGCGACTAGCCACAGCAACCTCCGGTACCCCCTGGCCTCACGTGCGAGTACGAAGGACAGGGGCAGAACCAGCACCAGGACGAGCGCGAAGTAGTTCGACTCGTGCAATCCCACTCCGAGCCTGCCGCCGAAGCGGTACATCTGTCGCAGCGCATAGGGAAACACGGCGGCCATGATTGCAGCACAAGCGACGACGATCCTTTTGAGATCCCGCTCGCTCCGAACTGCCGCCGTCAACAGCGGGAGCAGGCCAACGATCGCGATGAGCCGTGTGACGGGGTAGATTCCGGCCCCGCTCGCCAAACCTCCCGCGGCGATTGCACAAAGAAAGGCGAGGAAGGCGCGCGTCTGGCTGGAGGTCAGCAGGCCCAGAGGCGCCTGTCCGCCGAGGAACTGAACTCCACTCCAGCCAAGACCGATGAGGCCGAGCAACTTGATGACCGTGAATTTGGGGAAGATGCCGAGGAAGCTATCACCCAGGTACAAGTAGGGGTTCTCCTCGAAGGGCATGATGAGGATCATGAGGAGGAGGATCCACATACCTACCTGCCCGCGACCGCTCGCGGGGCGTTCGCGTCGAGTGGGTGGACGTCCGCCAGGAGACGAGGGAGGACATCGGTGATGTGTCGAACGGGAGCGCCATCGGGACCGTTCGACAGAAACGCAGCGGCGGCGTGTGGATCCTCGGCCGGATGGAAGCCGTGCATCCCCTGAAAGCGGATGCGACCCATGTCGCTCGGGCAGATGAGAATCCCAGGCTTCATGACGAATACGAGCTGACCATAGCGGTTGTCTGCGAAGCGGATTCCCAGCTCCTCGATCTCCATGTCGGAGAGAAGCCGGCCATAGGGCAGTTGGCCGAGGAAGCCCCGCAGTTGCAGCCCGACGGCCTCCGCGTCGAACCAGAAGCGTGCCATTGTGGAGTCGTACGCGGGCAGGAAATCCTCCGGAACACGCAGGCCCAGTCTGTTTACGTCGCCGATCATGTCTCGGGCTTCGCGGATCGGAGTCATGCCGTGATCCGAGAACACGCGCAGGTTGACCTCCCCGAACCGGGCGCACGCGGCGTCGTACAGACGGCGAATTCCCGACTCGTACCAGGCGAGCTTGACGTCAATCGCCTGGTTGTCGTGTGCGTTGAAATGAAGGAACGCATCGAATCCGGAGAGGTAGACGAAGAAGACACGGCTGCTGGATACCCTCAGTCGCTCCGGCACGACGCGGAAGATGGCTTCGTCCGTGTTGTGGTGGTAGTTGAAGCACTCGTAGGATACGCCTGCTTCGAGCATGCGGTCGAAGATCGAACGTGCGGGTGAAAGGCCTCCAGGCTGGTATATGTCGGCCGTCTCGCAGATGTCGAAGAAGCGGATGCGGTCGAGCGGCAGGTTGTAGATCGCGAAATAGCCGCTGTAGCCCGACAGGCGTTTGGAGATCTCCTTCACGATACGTCGCGTGACCCGGTGCTCGCGAAGCGTGACGGGCAGGCGCACGAGCGGGCTCGTCCACCGGAACGGAGATGTGTTGGGAGACCTAAGGAAGAGGTTCCAGTGGCCGTGCGCTGCTGGAAGCTGGCCTGTCAGCAGACTCGGAATCGCCCCCGAGGAATAACCCAGGATCGTGTCGACTCGCCGCCGTTCCGTGAGAACGTCATTGAGAAACGATCGGCCGCGCAGGATCTCCCAGCCGAGGGCATCGACCAGGATGAAGAGAGACGCCGCTAGTTGTTCCGGATCAGCCATTTCCACGTCCCGACGATATCGCGCAGGACGCCTTCGCGCGCGATGGAGGAAGTGGGCAGGATCCGCACCACCCGCCCTTCCCAGCCTGGAGCGCCTTCGATTGCGTGCAGGGCGGCAGCGTACACCAGACGCCTCGGGCTGGACTTTGCTGCCAGCGGCAGTAACCGTGGCGCCAGCCTCACCGTCGGCGGCCGCAGCGGGTGCCAACCATACTTGACCCAGCCGCGAAAGCGACCGACGCCGCCCTCTTCAGCGAGATAGGCTCCCATGAGCGTCTCGAGATCCGCATTCGTGCGATCGAAGAGCTGGCCGGCTTCCCACCGCCAGAGATCGATGACCCACTGCAGAATCGAACGTGGCTCCGCCTCGCGACCGATCCGAGTGAGGCTCGCCAGAGTGGGCTCGAGCTTGATGCGCGCGGCGTCATCCACGAGCTCAGCCAGTCGCTCGCTGCTCACCACCGCTTGGCGGAGGTCGTCCCGCCGAGCGAGCAAATCGCGGAAGGCGCAGGGTCTTCGGGAGTAGAGTGATTCATAGGTCCCCCCGAACGCCAGCGCCGAGCCTGCGAGATCGAGGAGCGTCTTGACCGAGGCGTAACCGGCCGTCGCGGAGGGAAGGCCCGAGTCCCTGAGGGCCAGCAACTCGAGCCCTCGGTTCACCAGTGTCTCCATCGCATCCTCGGCTGGAATCGCCGAACGCTCTACGGTTGGGATCTCCTGGAGCAGCTCGGGATCACCAACAAGCACGCGGCCGTGCTGACGAAGGTCGTAGGTGAACATGCTCGGCCGGGCTCTCTCACGCAGATAAGAGCGATCGGCTGGCGTGTATTCGATTGACAAGCCGTCTGCGCCCTCGCCGATCGCTTCCGCTGCTCGCCGGCTCAACTCACCCACCTGACGCCGAAAGTCGCGCCAGCCGGGTTGTGGCTTGACGATCAGCAGGAACTCGATGTCGCCCAAGAGGGTGAGCCGCTCGCCCAGCGCTGCGACACTGCCTTCCCCCCGCGCCAGACTGCCAGTGAGGATCAGTCCCTCCAATTGCGTCCTCCCGACCGCGCGTGTCACGAAGTCCCGGGCCGCATCGACGCGGGTCCGCAGCCAGGCATCGGCCATCGGGCTCGCGCAATAGGCAGCCGGTTGCGCCGTGAACTCCTTCATGGCTTGCGCGCAACGCCGAGAATCCCGGCGCCTTTCCTCGTGGGGAGGGCGAGATCGAGAAGCGACAGGCCAATATAGAAGGGGAACAGCGCCGCGTAGATGAGCGGGTTGGGGCGGCTGTCGCCGGTGACAAAGAAGACATCGAACATGAGCGTGCCAAAGAAGCCAAAGGTGCGACGGACTCGGTCCGTCACGAGCCCGCCAGCCTCGAAGAGCCGCTGCAGGTGGGCCTCGGAGTATCCCTGCCGAACATGGCCGTAGTCCGAGGGGGAGAAACCGATCCGCCTCTCGCGCCACGCGACGAGGGGTAGATGCTTCGGCTGCGGCACAGACGGCGATGTCACGATCAGGATCCCACCGGGCTTGAGTGCCGCGGCGAGATTGGCAACGACGGTCTGGTCGTCCTCGATGTGTTCGAGCACGTCGCTGCAAACGACGAGGTGGAAGGCCTCGCGTTCACCCAAGCGCAGAAGGTCTACCTCCCTCACATCGAGGTTGTTCAGCTGAAGCGAGCTCCTAATCGCGTTGGCTTTCTCGAGTGCGGGCGCGGCATTGTCTGCAAGGATCACCCGCCATTCCGAGAAGCGACGAGCCACGTAGTAGCAGAAGGATCCTTCTGCACCGCCGGCGTCAAGCACTGCGAGGGGCTCGTCTTTCCACAAGCCCAACCGTTTGAGTTCCCTGATGACGTGCCATATCCGCAGACGTCCGGGCGTATGCAGCTCGCCGATCAGTTGGTAGCCAAGGCGGCGCCGCCAGTCGGTTTCCGCAAGGGCCTTTTCCTGGCCGTAGAGGACGCCCAACACTCTTCGCCTCAGACTAACCTCCACCCGCTGGCCGGAAGCATGCTGTGACCTAAGAAGCGTGGCGATAGACCTCCGCGGCTGAAGCGACGCTTGCAGTAATGGAGAAGTGCTGCAAGGCCCGCTGTCGCCCTCGCTTACCTAGGTTGCGTCTATGAACAGGGTCCGCCAACAGCCTCCGTATGGCATCTGTCATCGCGCCCACATCGCCACTCGGGACGAGCGCCCCGGTGTCTCCATCTGCGACAACCTCTGTCGTTCCATCCACCGCGGTAGCGACGACAGGCTTGGCCATGGCTGCGGCCTCGATTGCGGTGAGCGGCATCCCCTCGTACAGAGAGGGCAACACGACGATATCAATGGCGTCCAGCAAGCGCGGCATGTCGTTACGAAAGCCCGTGAAGAGAACACTGTCTCGGACACCCAGCTCCCAAGCCTGGTGCTCGAGCGTCTGACGAAGGCTACCTTCGCCCACGATCAGGAGCTTTGCATACGGAAAGTCTTGAACCACGCGAGCGAAGGCCTCGAGAGCGTAGCGATGGCCCTTCTGCTCTTCAAGGCGGCCAACGATACCGAGGATAGGAGTCTCGGGTGTGAGGCGTAGCTCACGGCGGGCGTCGGCCCCGCCGCACCCAGGCCGGAAAGCAGACAGGTCGCGACCATTCGGGACCACGACGATCTTCTCGGCGGGTATGCGCTTCCTTCGTACCAGGAAGTCCTTCGCCGCCTGGGACACGGCGACGATGCGATCCACGTAGCGGGAGACCATGCGGTCGACGAGAAAAGTCCCCCGAAACGGGCCGTGACGCCACGCCTCCCGCCCGTGGTAGGTCTCGACCACGGAGGGGACCCCCAGCCATTTCGCCAGCGGAGCCGCAACGAGCGTCGCGCGGAATAGGTGCGGGTTGACGATGTCGGGACGAAAGCTGCGGATGGCTCGAGCGAGGGCCCTTACCTCACGCCAGTCGAGCCAACTGCTCGCGGCAGCAGAGAACGTCGGCACACCCTGCAGTGGCGGTTCCTTCGAGATCGAATCGAGTAGGGCTGCCGGTGCGGCCAAGGCCGGTTGGAACTCGCCTCGATCCAGGCGGGCGAGCAGCGACAGCACCACCTCCTCGATACCGCCACGAATGGATGAGGTCAGGACGAAGAGAATTCGAGTGGGAGAAGAGGCATTCACCAGAAAGCACTTGTACGCAGCGTTTGGCTACGTGGCTGTGGGTGTCGCGGTCCAGGTCGCAAGTTGTATCGAGGACTCTGTATGTCTGGGCTCCCCCAGACCGAGCACGTCCTGAGCGGGGGCGAAGGGGACGACGCGGACAAGCCGCTCAATCTTACGCTCGTAGCGGGTGAGGTTGACGTAGTGCCGAAGGCGGTGGGCCGCGGGCATCGGAGGCCGGGGCTGGTGCGGGTCGAGCTCCCAGGGATGAAAATAGAACATCAAGGCCCGACCTTCGCGTCGGTTGACGTGCGCGAAGGCGATCTCGAAGAAGATCGTGGGCAGGAGTCGGAAGTAACCCCCGCCACCGGCCGGCCAATTGATGCCCCCCAGGCGCAAGGTCCCGATCGGAAACTCGATCAGGTTCCCTACGCCGCGCCGTAGGACCTCGTGGTGAAACCTGGGGGCTCGAGGGTCGCCGTAGCGATCGTGACGAATCGGGTAAACGCTGGAGTCGTATGCGAAGCCCTCCTCGAGCAGCACCTCCCAGGCCCAGCTCTCGGCGGCACCGATCGAGTAGTTCGGGGCTCGGTAGCCCAGCACTGCCTGGCCCCCCAGATCCTCCACGACGGCCTTCGCTCGGCGGACGTCTTCGCGAAAGGCGGTGGGGTGCTGCCGGCTCACGAGCTCGTGCGCGTACCCGTGGCAGGCCACCTCGTGGCCCCCAGCCGCCACGCGCCGGACGAGGTCGGGGTGGGCTTCCGCCACCTTCCCTACCACGAAGAACGTGGCGTGGACCCCGTTGCGCTCGAGCAGGTCCAGAACGCGGTTGGTGCTCCACTCGACGCGGCTGGGCAGAAAACGGTCCCGGTTGGGACCGAGCGCGGCCTCGAACTCCATGCCGTGGTAGTACTCCTCGAGGTCGATGCTGAGCGCGTTCCGAATCATCTCCTCGGCCTCGTAGACAACCCCCATGCCCCCGCCGCCGAGCTTGCTGATGATGCGGTAGCGGGAGAGCGTCTTGATCGCCAAGCTTGACCGCTCAGGAGGACCCGCGCGGTTTCGAGCAGGATCCTCGCGTCGAACGCAATCGACATGTTCTTGACGTAGTAGAGGTCGTAGCAGGTCTTCTCGAGCACCTCCTCGTACGTCATCGCGTAACCCTGACGCACCTGAGCCCACCCCGTGATCCCGGGGCGGACCATGTGCCGGAGGAGGTAGTACGGGATCTCGATGCTCATGGTAGGCACGTTGTCGGCGATCTCCGGACGCGGGCCCACCAGATTCATGTGCCCAGCGATGACGTTGAAGAGCTGTGGCAGCTCATCGATGTGAGTTTGCCTAAGGAGGCTCCCCATGGGCGTGATGCGGCCGTCGTCATGGCGGTGCCAGATATCCTCGCCAGGCCGAGGCTTACCTCGCATCGTGCGGAACTTGAAGAGAGGGAAGAGGCGACCCCCGCGGCCCACCCGAGGCTGGACGAAGAGCACGGGGCCCTCGGAGTTGAGCTTGATGAGAATGGCGATCGCGGCCATCAGTGGAGCCGTGACGATCACGGCGAAGGCGGCCAGGCCGAAGCTGAAGGCGCGGTGCAAGAACAGACGCGTCCTGGACTTGCTCAGCTTCGTGCAGAAGATCAGGCTGCTCGGTTGCATGTTCTCGATGGCTAGCTTCCGCGCCACTTCCTCGTAGAACTCGGCGCCTTCCACGACGTGGACGCCGCCGATGCGTGCTCCCAAGAGTGCTTGGGTCGGCACGTGGCCCCGTCGTTCGTGCAGGGCAACCACCACGACGTTCGGCCGTCCCTCTGAGATCAGGCGCTTCAGCCTCGCCAAGAGCTCCTGCTGCTCGGCTGGCGACAAGCCATTGGGCGAAGAGGCCGAACCGCGCAGCCACTGGCCTACGATCGAATAGCCCTTCGCGCCAGCCATCTCTCGAACGATGCGGTCGGCGAGCGGTCCATCCCCGATCAGCAGAACACGCTTGTCGAAGAACCGTGTCCGGAGGAGAGTGAAAGTGAGCGCGCGCGCCGGCACGAGCAGACCAAAGGTGACGAGGAGAAGTGCGAGGTACAGAGGGGCCGGGGCGGAGTCGTGGGGCAGGAGGGCCCACCCGACGCTGGTGATGATCAGCGCCATAGGCACGGAGGCGGCGAATCGTGGAGTGAACTTGCCCCACGTGTGAACCGTGCGGACGTTGTAGAGATCGAAGTATTGAAACGCGATCGCGCACGCGAACAGTAGAATCACAGCGCTGACGAGTCCCTGAGCCGGCGGTGCGCTGCC